>Ga0105858_1000739_pt1 | contig 12154 bp, 7 predicted proteins | sample OrgsoiDNA_201062_FD_89683 | JGI IMG/M metagenome (GOLD analysis project Ga0105858, IMG submission 89683) | Permafrost soil microbial communities from the Arctic, to analyse light accelerated degradation of dissolved organic matter (DOM) -... | ecosystem: Environmental > Terrestrial > Soil >...
ACACGTAAGAAACCCCAGTCGAAAGGCTGGGGTTTTTTGCGTTATATCACCTCCGAAATTGCCTATAAACCCCCATTCCCATCCCCTTTAGAACAAAACTAACTAAAGATATCTCCAAAGCTGAAGATTTTTCACCTTGCTGATCCTGACTCGACATTTAGTGTGAAAACCGTTATTGTTGGGCATCTAGAAGTCTAAACGTATATACGGATGCTGTGGGGAAGTTGCTATGCCGATTCGAGTTCCTGATGAGTTACCCGCAGTGAATTTTCTGCGTAATGAGAATGTCTTTGTTATGACATCATCACGCGCGAAAACTCAGGAGATTCGACCGCTAAAAGTATTGATCCTCAATCTGATGCCGAAGAAAATCGAAACTGAAAACCAATTTCTGCGTCTTCTTTCAAATTCTCCTTTGCAGATTGATGTCCAGCTATTGCGCATTGATAGCCGTGAATCCAAGAATACACCGGCAGAACACCTCAACAATTTCTACTGCGATTTCGAGGATATTCAAGACGAGAATTATGACGGCCTGATTGTCACAGGCGCCCCTCTTGGCCTGGTTGATTTCTGTGACGTCGCCTATTGGCCGCAGATTGAACGTGTTATTCATTGGGCAAAAGAGCATGTTACCTCAACGCTATTTGTCTGTTGGGCCGTACAAGCTGCGCTAAACGTACTTTATGGCACGCCTAAGATGACTCGTGAAACCAAGCTTTCAGGTGTTTACCCACATCAAACCCTGCAGCCATTAGCACTGCTAACGCGTGGCTTTGATGAGAGCTTTTTAGCGCCGCATTCACGCTACGCCGACTTCCCGCTTGAAGAGCTACGCAAATATACCGATCTAGATATTTTTGCCGAATCTGAAGATGCCGGCGCTTATCTGTTTGCAACGAAAGACAAGCGGATGGCTTTTGTGACGGGTCATCCAGAATATGATGCGGGAACCTTGGCGGGTGAATACTTACGTGACCGTGATGCAGGGCTATCACCCGATATGCCTTTTAATTATTTCCCACAGGATAACCCTGAGCTATCACCTAAAGCGACGTGGCGAAGCCATGGGCACCTGTTGTTTACTAACTGGCTGAATTATTACGTTTATCAAATCACGCCTTTCGATTTACGTCAGATGAACCCGACCCTCGAATAATTCCCTATCAAACAGGTGATCATCGGATCACCTGTTTTGTCTCTCTTTCTGTTTCTGTTTCCCCCAATCATTGCCCTCCTCAATTTTCGCCTTCTTCTCAGAGTGAAAAGAGATCTCGTTTTAATAAAAATAATTTTCATCCTACCTGTTTGATTTAAAACATTAAAAATTCAACTTAAAAATAAAATGGAAATCGTTTTTGATTTTATCATTTTCTTGATTACGCTTAGATCTTACAGAGATCGTGTTTTGGTGAAGATCGCCTGATGAGAAGGATCCCGACACCTAGCCACCGAACTTCTGAAATGCGCTAGCCGAAGAGTAAAAACTTAGGCCGAAAAGATCAGATAAGTCAGGAGAAAACCGATGAATCAGCAGCTAACCCGCTCCCCACTGCACTTTACACGCCATTTTAGCCATAAAGAGTCGTTGGTATTGACCGAGGAGGCCGTTGATTTTCTGGCTGAACTGGTGAGTCAATTTTCCTCTTCACGCCATCAATTATTGCAGGCGCGCACTGTGAATCAGCAAGCCATTGATGACGGGAAACTTCCAGATTTCATTTCGGAAACACATTCCATTAGATCTGGTGAATGGCAGATTAAAGGGATACCCGAGGATTTACAGGACCGAAGGGTTGAAATAACCGGGCCTGTTGAAAGAAAGATGGTCATTAATGCCCTGAATTCAAACGTGAAAGTTTTCATGGCTGATTTCGAGGACTCACTATCACCCGATTGGGATAAGGTCATTGAGGGCCAAATCAATTTACATGATGCGGTTAAGGGGACAATCAGTTACACCAATGAGTCGGGAAAAATATATCAATTAAAACCGGATCCTGCGGTGTTGGTCTGCCGTGTACGCGGGCTGCATTTACCTGAAAAACATGTGCTATGGAATGGAGAAACCATTCCCGGCGGTCTGTTTGATTTCGCGTTGTACTTTTTCCATAACTATCGCGCTTTACTGGAAAAAGGCAGTGGCCCCTATTTTTATCTGCCAAAAACACAGTCCTATCAGGAAGCGGCGTGGTGGAGTCAGGTCTTTAGTTTTGCTGAGGACTACGTAAATCTGCCACGCGGAACCATCAAGGCGACGGTTCTTATTGAAACACTCCCTGCCGTTTTTCAAATGGATGAAATTCTCTACCACTTGCGTCACCACATCGTGGGGCTGAATTGTGGTCGTTGGGACTACATTTTCAGCTATATCAAAACGCTGAAGAATCATGCCGATCGCGTATTACCCGATCGTCAGTCAGTCACCATGACTCAGCCATTCCTTAGTGCCTACTCACGCTTATTGATTAAGACCTGCCACCGCCGCGGTGCATTGGCAATGGGGGGAATGGCGGCATTTATCCCGAGTAAAGATACCGAGCGTAATGACTGGGTTCTAAATAAAGTCCGAAGTGATAAAGAGTTAGAAGCTATTAACGGTCATGACGGGACATGGATAGCTCACCCAGGACTCGCAGACACGGTGATGGCTGTTTTCGATCAGACTCTGGGTAAACGTAAAAACCAACTGGATATTACCCGCTCACAAGATGCCCGGATCACCGCCGCTGACTTACTCGAGCCTTGTCAGGGCGAACGGACAGAAGAGGGGATGCGCGCCAATATTCGCGTTGCTGTGCAATACATTGAAGCCTGGATCTCAGGGAATGGCTGCGTGCCTATCTATGGATTGATGGAAGATGCAGCGACTGCAGAAATTTCCCGAACTTCGATCTGGCAATGGATACATCACGGGAAAAGCCTCAGTAATGGCCAGTCCATTACCGAATCACTCTTCCGCCAAATGTTATGTGAAGAAATGCAGGTTATTCAGCAAGAGCTGGGTGAGCAGCGTTATAGCGCTGGGCGCTTTGGTGAGGCTGCCGCATTGATGGAACGGATCACCACTCAGAAAGAACTTGTCGATTTCCTTACTTTGCCGGGCTATGCACTGCTGGCTTGATTTCTACTGCCCCTACCATCGTGACCGATAAAACTAAGAACAGGAACTCAGCCATGAAAAGTACTCGTACCCAACAGATTCAACAACTTGAAGAAAGCTGGTCGCACAAACGCTGGGAAGGGATCACTCGTCCCTACAGCGCCGCAGAGGTGATAAGTTTGCGCGGTTCGGTCAATCCGGAATGCACACTGGCGCAAAATGGCGCGCATCGCCTTTGGGCGCTGTTACACGGCGGGTCACGCAAAGGTTATATCAATTGCCTCGGTGCGTTGACGGGTGGACAAGCCCTACAGCAGGCAAAAGCCGGGCTGGAAGCGATTTATTTGTCGGGTTGGCAAGTTGCGGCTGATGCGAATACCGCCTCCAGCATGTACCCCGACCAATCGTTGTATCCGGTAAATTCCGTGCCTGAGGTTGTTGCGCGTATTAATAATACCTTTCGACGCGCCGATCAAATCCAATGGTCGAACAATATTGAGCCGGAACATGCCCACTATACCGACTATTTTTTACCGATTGTGGCTGATGCGGAAGCGGGTTTTGGTGGTGTTCTCAATGCCTTTGAATTGATGAAATCCATGATTGAGGCGGGTGCGGCTGCCGTTCACTTTGAAGATCAGCTGGCTGCTGTTAAGAAATGTGGACACATGGGAGGCAAAGTCCTGGTGCCGACGCAGGAGGCGATCCAAATACTGGTTTCTGCCCGTCTGGCGGCGGATGTCTTGGGTGTCCCGACGCTATTGGTTGCCAGAACTGACGCCGATGCTGCGGATTTGCTGACATCCGATTGCGACCCGTACGACAGCGAATTTATCACTGGCGAGCGCACGCATGAAGGTTTCTATCGAACTCATGCAGGCATTGAACAGGCCATAAGTCGCGGGCTGGCTTATGCGCCTTATGCCGATATCGTCTGGTGCGAAACCTCTACGCCTGATCTGGCACTGGCGCAGCGTTTTGCCGAAGCTATCCATGCCCGGTTCCCTGGTAAATTGTTAGCGTATAACTGCTCACCGTCATTTAACTGGAAGAAAAATCTGGATGATAAAACCATCGCCAGCTTCCAGGACCAATTATCAGCGATGGGCTACCAATACCAATTTATTACCCTGGCAGGCATTCACAGTATGTGGTTCAACATGTTCGATTTAGCCCATGCCTATGCGCAGGGTGAGGGGATGAAACACTATGTTGAAAAAGTGCAGGAGCCTGAATTCGCGGCCGTCAGTCGTGGATATACCTTTGCCTCGCATCAACAGGAGGTGGGTACCGGTTACTTCGACAAGGTGACAACCATCATTCAAGGTGGCCGCTCATCGGTTACCGCATTAACCGGTTCGACTGAAGAGCAGCAATTCAGGACCTGATTTCGCAGGCCCGGCAGCATCGGGCCTGCCTGTTTGTTAGGAGCATGGTTATGCGTACAGAATTGCTGATCGCGCAGACAATATTACAAGGTTTTGACGCGCAATATGGCCGATTTCTCGAAGTCACTTCGGGGGCGCAACATCGCTTTGAACAGGCTGACTGGGCCGCTGTTCAGGCAGCAATGAAACAACGCATCCATCTCTATGACCATCATGTTGGGCTGGTCGTAGCCCAACTCAAATGCATTACCGGCCCACGCTTTTACGACGCGGCGTTTCTCACCGCAGTGAAGCAATGTTACAGCGAATTGTTGCCAGATTATCCCAGAGCTGAAATTGCAGAAAGCTTCTTTAACTCGGTCTATTGCCGGATTTTCAAACACCGCGATTTAACCGCAGAAAAACTGTTTATTTTCACAGAACAGCCCGATTGTTACCGGATGCTTTTACCTCGGCCACTGTTTCGCCAATATGAGGCGCAAGGGCAACCCTACCGAATATTGGGCGCCATACTGGGCGACTTGCCGTTACGCCTAGAATGGGAGGATAAGGAAAGGGATGCTGATTTTATTTTTGGTTATCTGCAGAAAACCTTCAGCCAAAATGCCGTTGAGCACGCCGTTATTGATATCGCAACAGAGCTGTTTTACCGCAATAAGGCGGCGTGGCTCGTCGGCAAAATTCATATTGCTGGAAACGTGTTGCCTTTCCTCTTACCCATCCATCGTAGTCTTAACGGGAAATTATTTGTCGATACCTGTCTGACGTCTGGCGATGATGCCAGCATCGTGTTTGGTTTTGCGCGTTCCTATTTTATGGTGTATGCACCTCAGCCCGGGGCTTTGGTGGAATGGCTGCGAGAAATATTACCCAGCAAAACGACAGCAGAACTCTACAGCGCGATTGGCTGCCAGAAACATGCAAAGACGGAGTGCTACCGCGAACACCTGCGTTTTATGGCACAAAACGATAGCCAGTTTATTATTGCTCCCGGTGTTAAAGGAATGGTCATGCTGGTGTTTACATTGCCCGACAGTGATCGCGTTTTTAAAGTGATTAAAGACCGTTTTGCGCCACAAAAGGAAGTTACCGAAGCTCAGGTGATGGCTTGTTACCAATTGGTCAAAGAGCACGACCGCGTTGGCCGAATGGCGGATACACAGGAGTTTGAGCATTTTGTCTTGCCTAAAAAAAACATTAGCTCCGAACTGATGAATGAACTGCTGCGAGAAGTACCCGGTAAAATCGAGGAGTTTGGTGACAACATTATTCTTCGCCATTTGTACATCGAACGCCGGATGACGCCACTCAATCTCTATCTACAAAGCGCCAATGACCAGCAATTGCATAATGTCATCGAAGAGTATGGCAACGCGATTAAGCAACTGGCGGCAGCCAATATCTTCCCTGGCGATATGTTGTTTAAAAACTTCGGCGTAACCCGGCATGGTCGGGTTGTTTTTTATGATTACGACGAAATTTGCTACATGACTGACGTTAATTTCCGCCGAATTCCTGCCGCGCGTTATCCAGAAGATGAGCTGGCGAATGAGCCTTGGTACAGCATTGCACCACAAGATGTTTTTCCAGAGGAATTTCGCCATTTTCTGTGCAGTGACAAACGGCTCAAATCACTGTTTGAGAAACTGCATGGTGACCTGTTTTTGGCCGAGTATTGGCAGCAGGTTCAACAGCGCATCCTTGCCGGTGAAGTGGACGATGTCTATGCCTACCGCAGACACCAACGTTTTAGCCAGCGCAGCAACGAAACCCTTCAAGCCGAAACAAAACTCCATATCTCGGCCTGATGCTGAGTGCGGTTATCAGTGTTTCCCGCCGCCATAGGCCTGAGTGATCTCTTTCGCCGCATGGATAACGAGTGCACCTAGCTCTGTGACACGATCGTCCGTAATGCGAGATATCGGGCCGGATATCGAAATGGCGGCATAGGCGTCGTTATGCTCGTCATAGATACAGGTTGCCACGCAGCGCAGTCCCAGCGCATGTTCTTCATCATCAAAGGCATACCCGCGTTTACGCGTATCTGCCAGCTCCTGTTTCAAATTCGCCGGTGATGTTCGCGTCAATGGCGTATAGCTGTGCAGGCCAATTTTATGCAGCAATTTAACCAACCTCTCTTCGGGCAGCGTAGAAAGAAACGCTTTCCCCGCCCCGGACGCATGCATAGGCAGTTTGCCGCCAATGGGCGCCGACATCCGCATCAGTGCATTACATTGCACTTGATCGATAATGATCGCCTGATAATCGCTGTGATCGAGTACCGCGAGGTTGACCGTTTCACCGGACTCCTCCATCAAGCGGCGCAGCATCGGGTGCACCATTGCCAGTAGATTGCGGCTTTGCAAAAAACTGCTGCCGACCACAAAGGCGTGAGAGCCAATTGTCCATAAGCCTAAATCTCCCACCTGGCGCACAAAACCTTGCTGCTGCATGGTGCTCAACAAGCGGTGAGTGGTTGAGTTAGGCAACCCAGCTTGCTGGGCTAAATCGGTGAGAGCTACGCTGCCTTGTGCCTCAGCAATGTATTCTAATAATTTTAGGCCACGGGTCAGCGACTGAACCTGTCCGGTAGCGGCGCTGCCTGATGCGGCAGCGGCTTTGGTCTTCTTCACACGTTTGGCCGGGGTAGTGACTGACGTTGCCATGGGCCTTTTCCTTGTAAGATGCGCTAATTAGCCGTGAATAAAAGTTATTTTGGAATTCATTTTCGTTTTTACAGTATGGATCGCAACCCTTGTTTGCGCTCATCCGATGTGTTGCATCCAAGCTGCGAGATGCCTTCCTGAATTGAAAAGTCATACGGCAGTCTGGATTTTCACCGCCGGAAGGTATGCTAGGATATTGACCATGATTTCCGGCGATTGCTCAGGGTCAGGCCGGTTGCGAATGACAGGTGATTGAGGTGAGAGTGACGAGTCAAGTTGAGGCGCTACGTAAACAATTAGCCCAGCGCATTCTGGTGTTGGACGGCGGCATGGGCACGATGATTCAAAGCTATCGTCTGGAAGAGGAAGACTACCGCGGCGAGCGCTTTGCCGATTGGGCAAGTGACCTCAAAGGCAATAACGATCTTCTGGTCTTAACCAAACCCGAAGTGATCAGCGCCATCCATTACGGCTACCTCGAAGCGGGTGCCGATATTCTCGAAACCAACACCTTCAACTCCACCACCATTGCCATGGCCGACTACCACATGGAGTCGCTGTCGGCTGAGATAAACTACGAGGCCGCGCGCCTTGCCCGCATTTGTGCGGATGAGTGGACGGCACGCACGCCGGAAAAACCGCGCTATGTGGCCGGTGTTTTAGGGCCAACCAACCGTACGGCATCCATCTCTCCTGACGTCAACGATCCCGCTTTCCGCAATGTCTCTTTTGATGAACTGGTGGTGGCGTACCGTGAATCGACGCGTGCCTTAATTGAAGGGGGCGCGGATTTGATCATGATCGAAACCATATTCGATACCCTCAACGCCAAAGCGGCCACGTTTGCCGTAGAAAGTGAATTTGAAGCTCTGGGCGTGATTTTACCCGTGATGATTTCCGGTACGATCACCGACGCCTCGGGGCGTACCCTTTCCGGCCAGACAACCGAAGCTTTCTACAACTCTTTGCGTCATGTAAAGCCGCTGACCTTTGGCCTGAACTGCGCGCTGGGGCCGGATGAGTTACGACAATATGTGGCTGAACTGTCGCGCATTTCCGAATGCTACGTGACGGCACACCCCAATGCCGGTTTGCCGAATGCTTTTGGGGAATATGACCTTGAAGCGAAAGAGATGGCCGAACATATCGGCGAATGGGCGCGTTCAGGTTTCCTGAATATTGTCGGTGGCTGTTGTGGTACAACGCCAGCACACATTGCGGCGATCGTCAAAGTGGTCGAAGGCGTTCCTCCTCGTGAATTACCGGATATTCCGGTTGCTTGCCGTCTGGCAGGGCTTGAGCCACTGACCATTGATGCACAAACGCTGTTTGTTAACGTCGGTGAGCGCACCAATGTGACCGGTTCCGCTCGCTTTAAACGTTTGATTAAAGAAGATAATTATAACGAAGCGCTGGCAGTTGCTCGCCAGCAGGTCGAAAGCGGTGCGCAAATCATCGACATCAATATGGATGAAGGCATGCTCGACGCCGAAGCGGCGATGGTGCGCTTTCTTAATCTGATCGCCGGTGAGCCAGACATTGCCCGCGTACCGATTATGATCGACTCTTCAAAATGGGATGTGATCGAAAAAGGCCTTAAATGCATTCAAGGCAAAGGCATTGTGAACTCAATTTCCATGAAAGAGGGCGAAGAAGCCTTCCTTAATCATGCGCGTAAAGTACGTCGCTATGGTGCGGCGATGGTCGTCATGGCCTTTGATGAAGTCGGACAAGCCGATACACGCGCACGTAAAATCGAAATTTGTCGCCGGGCTTATAAACTGCTGACCGAAGAGGTGGGGTTCCCACCGGAAGACATTATTTTTGACCCTAATATTTTCGCCGTGGCGACGGGGATTGAAGAGCATAACAACTACGCGGTGGACTTCATCGAGGCCTGTGCAGACATCAAAGCTGAGTTGCCACACGCGATGATTTCCGGTGGCGTCTCCAACGTCTCCTTCTCCTTCCGTGGTAATGATCCGGTGCGTGAGGCGATTCATGCTGTGTTCCTGTACCACGCGATTCGCAACGGGATGGATATGGGGATCGTCAATGCCGGGCAGTTGGCCATTTACGATGATCTCTCCGAAGAGCTGCGAAGTGCCGTCGAGGACGTGATCCTTAACCGTCGTGACGATGGCACCGAGCGGCTTTTAGAGCTAGCCGAAAAATACCGCGGCAGCAAAGACGATGGCGAAGCCAACAAGCAGCAGGCCGAATGGCGGGGCTGGGAAGTGCGCAAGCGACTAGAATATTCGCTGGTTAAAGGCATCACCGAATTTATCGAGGTCGATACGGAAGAGGCGCGTCAGCTTTCCGAGCGGCCAATCGAAGTGATTGAAGGCCCGCTGATGGACGGTATGAACGTAGTCGGTGACCTGTTTGGTGAGGGCAAAATGTTCCTGCCGCAGGTGGTGAAATCCGCACGCGTGATGAAACAAGCCGTGGCCTACCTTGAACCTTACATCGAAGCCAGTAAAGAGAAGGGCAAAACGAACGGTAAGATCCTGTTGGCGACAGTGAAAGGCGATGTTCATGACATCGGCAAAAATATCGTTGGTGTGGTGTTGCAGTGTAATAACTACGAAATTATCGATCTGGGTGTCATGGTGCCTACCGATAAAATCCTCAAAACGGCGATAGAAGAGAAGGTCGATATTATCGGCTTGTCCGGGCTTATCACGCCGTCTTTGGATGAAATGGTTAACGTTGCCAAGGAGATGCAACGACGCGGTTTCACTATGCCATTGCTGATTGGTGGTGCGACGACGTCAAAAGCCCATACCGCGGTGAAAATCGAGCAGAACTACAGCGGCTCAACAACCTATGTACAAAATGCCTCAAGGTCTGTAGGCGTGGTATCAGCCTTGCTATCAGACACCCAGCGCGATGCGTTTGTCGAGCGTACCCGCAAAGAGTATGAAACGGTACGTATTCAGCATGCACGTAAAAAGCCGCGCACTCCACCGGTGAGTCTGGAGACTGCGCGTGAGAATGCTACCAATATCGACTGGCAAAGTTATACGCCACCGGTTGCCCATCGCTTGGGTGTGCAGCCGGTTGAGGCCAGTATTGAGACGCTGCGTAACTATATCGACTGGACACCGTTCTTTATGACCTGGGCGCTGGCGGGCAAATATCCGCGTATTCTTGAAGATGATGTGGTGGGCGAAGAGGCCACGCGCTTGTTTAAAGACGCCAATGACCTACTCGATAAACTGGCCAACGAGAAATTGCTTAACCCGCGCGGGGTGGTGGGACTCTTCCCAGCTAACCGGGTCGGCGACGATATCGAGATCTACCGCGATGAGCGTCGTGACGAAGTGCTGGTGGTGAGCCACCATCTTCGCCAGCAAACGGAAAAAACCGACTTTGCCAACTACTGTCTGGCCGATTTCGTTGCTCCCAAATCCAGCGGTAAGAAAGATTATATGGGCGCGTTTGCTGTCACCGGCGGCTTGGAAGAGGATGCGCTGGCCGAGGCCTATGACCAGCAACATGATGACTATAACAAAATCATGGTGAAAGCCTTGGCGGACCGTCTGGCAGAAGCGTTTGCGGAATATTTGCATGAAAAAGTACGTAAGGTTTACTGGGGCTTTTCACCCTATGAGAACCTGAGTAACGAAGAGCTGATTCGCGAAAACTACCAGGGGATTCGTCCGGCACCGGGTTATCCTGCTTGCCCAGAACATACAGAAAAAGGCGAGATTTGGACTCTGCTCGATGTTGAAACTCACACCGGTATGCAACTGACCGAGTCGTTTGCCATGTGGCCCGGCGCTGCTGTTTCTGGCTGGTACTTCAGCCATCCAGAGAGCAAGTATTTCGCCGTGGCGCAAATCCAGCGTGATCAAGTGGAAGACTACGCGGTGCGTAAAAACATGCCTATTGCTGAGGTAGAGCGCTGGTTAGCGCCCAACCTCGGCTATGATGCTGACTAATCTCCCCCTTCATCCTTCACGCTGATGCGGCGTTGGCTGCCAAAAATCCCCTCAGTCACTTACTTATGTAAGCTCCTGAGGGGAATTAGGTTGCCGCCTCAATTCCACTCGAATGAATTTGGAGAGATATCGCTATTCCTTCCAAAAGAAAAAGCCTTAATTCACTTCCACATCAATAAGTAACGCATCATAGCGCCAATATTCCAAGTCGCAGTCGATCACCCGATCGTGCTGGTCGCGGTTGGTTCGGGTGATAAACAGCGCCGGGCTGCCTGGGGCGACTTTCAGCGCCGAGGAGGCATCTTCTGATAGACGCGTTGGCACCATATCAAAACGTACTCGCCCATAATTGACGCCGTATTTTGATAAATAAAGGTCGGTCAGTGACTGCGTTAAATCGACCTCAAGAATATGGGGGAAGAAGGTCGGATTGAGGTAATGCTCCACGTAGAGCACCGGCCTCCCATCGAGATAACGCAGGCGCCGGATGCAATAGACCGGGCTTTTATCAGGCAATGCCAGCTTAAGGCACACAGCCTCACTCGCAATAAGTTCTCTCGCATCAATGACTTCCGTTCGTGCGCTGCGCCCTTGATCGCGCGCCATGGCATGGAAATGGCTGCGTTGCAGCGGGTTATAAACAATCCGCGGTGGCGAAACAAACCAACCACGACGCACCTGCCGGTAGATCAAACCCTGTCCTTCCAGTTGGCTCAGCGCCTCGCGCAGGGTGATTCGCGTGGTGGAGAATTGGTCACTCAATTGGCGCTCTGAAGGTAGACGCCCGTCGGCAGAAAAGGTCCCCGCCGCAATATTTTCACTCAGTGTCAGGCAAATGGTCGCCACGGTGGTCAGCGCTTCACTCATCGTTAACAGGCCTCATTTAAGTGCGTTTTTGCACCACTACGACGATCGTGTGCTTAATTTCTGTGCGCTTGTTAGCAGCTTTACTCTTAAAAGTGCTGGTTTTTCGCACTGTAATATAATTATCACAATTGATCGTTAGATTGGCTTGGTTCTTGCTGGACTAGACCAGCACTCACACACACT
>Ga0105858_1000740_pt1 | contig 12150 bp, 20 predicted proteins | sample OrgsoiDNA_201062_FD_89683 | JGI IMG/M metagenome (GOLD analysis project Ga0105858, IMG submission 89683) | Permafrost soil microbial communities from the Arctic, to analyse light accelerated degradation of dissolved organic matter (DOM) -... | ecosystem: Environmental > Terrestrial > Soil >...
GCCGGGTTGCTTAATTACTTTTTCTTGCCTTTGGATTTCGATTTCTTCTTGGACTTCGGCTCGTCATCCTCGTCGTCATCGTCATCGTCATCCTCATCGTCATCGAGGTCATCTTCTTCATCATCCTCGTCTTTTTTCGACTTCGATTTGCCTTTTGCCTTGGCTTTGCCTTTTTTCTTTTTCGGCTCCTCCTCGTCATCGTCATCGTCATCGTCGAGGTCGTCGTCCTCATCATCGTCCTCATCGTCATCCGATTTGGATTTCTTTTTGCCCTTCACTTTGGCCTTGGATTTCTTGGATTTAGGCTCGTCCTCCTCGTCATCATCATCGAGGTCGTCATCCTCGTCATCCTCGTCTTTTTTCGACTTCGATTTGCCTTTGACTTTAGCAGGCTTTTTGGATTTCTTCGATTTGGGTTCATCCTCGTCCTCGTCGTCATCGTCCTCGTCTTCGTCGTCATCATCCGATTTGGATTTCTTTTTGCCCTTTTTCTTCTTTGGCTCATCGTCATCGTCATCGTCATCGTCGTCATCGTCGAGGTCGTCGTCATCGTTATCGTCGAGGTCATCTTCATCTTCGTCCTCATCGTCAGACTTTTTTGATTTGGCTTTTTTCTTCTTGGCCTTTGGTTCGTCGTCCTCGTCATCATCATCGAGGTCGTCATCCTCGTCATCCTCGTCCTCATCGTCATCCGATTTGGACTTACCTTTGGATTTCTTACCCTTACCTTTTTTGGATTTGGGTTCATCATCCTCGTCGTCTTCTTCATCCTCGTCATCTTCATCACGAGATTTCTTGCTCTTGAGTTTGACGCCGTTGCGTTTTGCCCAGTTCTCGAAGTCAGCCTTGACTTCTTCCTTACTTGGCGCAGATTCCAGGTCGCTCAGGTCCCACTTCAGGTACTCCAGTTCCTCTTCCGTCAGAGGGGTTTTCTTGTCGGAGATAACAACCTGGTACTGGTCAGCAGGAGCTTTGCTCGAATCGTAATAGATACGGACGTCGCAGCCGTACTTTTCATGCGTGACCGGGTAGGCCTTCGACTGGCCTTTTTTCTCTACCACGTTCAGGGCGCCTTGTTCTTTCAGCTTGCCCAATACCGACGTAGTCAGGCGCAGCGGCACAACTGGTGTCCATGAATCGGAATCTTTTTCCTTGAAGCCCGACTTTGCTTCTTTCTTGCCGATTTTCGGCAACTTGCGAGGTGCATCCTTCTGCATCTTGCGAGAGATACCGTTCATGAAACCTTGTTTCGTGAAGTTACCGAGTTGGTCCTCTTTCTTCACGTCAACCTGACTAGCAAGCAGATCGCGCCATGGGTCGTAGATCGATGCTTCGCGCTGTTGCGTCTCTGGGTTGTAGGACGGTGCTGGCGTATAGAAGCGACCTTTTTTGCCTTCTTTGGATTTGTACTGCATCCAGTACCCACCGTAGGTGTAGATGGAGCCGAACAGACGGAATGTCACCCACTTCTTCTCGGGGAACTTGTAGACCGGGACCTTGTCCGTGATCTTGGCTTTCTTGCCGCCGCCTGTTACCACTTCATCGAAATCTGTTCCCTTTTGTGCCATGTGTTACTCCAGTTGCGGTTGATTAAAAATTTATGCCTCTAACGTCAGGAGCATACTGTCAGGAGCATACTGTCAGGACCACGTGCGTAGCCCTTCGTGATCTTCAAGTTATTTACTACAGCAGGGAAACCAACTTCTTTTACGTCAACTTTGATTGCGTCGAAGAGGTTCGGCTTTTTGTTAGTAGTAATTTTCTGCCACCCGATGTCCTGTACTTCTTTTGCAGAAACAATTACTCCATTAACGTAGGTCTGTATATGATGGTTTCCAAATTGGTCAACTCGTTGCGTTAGTGCCAAATGCTTCCACTCAGCATCGGACTTCCCATTTGGGTGTGCCCACATTTCTACCGTAAAGTCCCCGGAAGGTGCGCCTTCGATAAAGGTATCGAGTCGAATAATTTCTTTCTTCGGTACGATGATTTTCATCAACGATTCCGAACGCACAATTGCTGGCGCTGCACAAGCTGCCAGCATTGCTCCTAAGAACCCGCGGCGTGTGACCATGGTACTTCCTGAACGGCCATCGTAAGGCCTTGAATGATTTGGGCTAGATCGGTTTTTGTTTGGACATCAGTCGTCGTGCGTGCGATGTGGTTCAGTGCCATAAGTGTCGTCTGAATCAGACCCTCATATTGGTCACTCAACTGAATACCACGTTCCGTCATCTGCTCACTAAGCTTATTTACTAGAGCGTCCGTAAGCTCCGCTCCCAGCTTCTCGCCCATCAGTACACCAGTTGCTGCTTCGGCCTGTCGAGTCCTCATAGCGTAAGTGTTGAGCAAGTTCTTGTAGGCCTGTATGGCCACTTCGGCACCGCCAGCCTGTCGGTCTAGTTTAACCTGGTTCATATTCTAGCGCCTCAAGTAATTGACGGTCTTGTCTGCTGACGTACTGAGGTATACCGAGTACCGTCCGGACAATTCCTTGGGGGTCTGCGCAGTAAGCCGCATAGGCTATATGCTCCTGTAGCTCCTGTTCGAGGTCTGGAAGCGTCACGCCAATAAAGTCATGAACAGCATCACCGTGATCTTCAATCAGACTCTCATACGAAGAATCGTTATGCCCTTGAGCCAGTTGGGCCACCTCACCCTTTGCAGATTTATACCAATTCTGAATGAAGGTTGTCAGCACACCTTGCCTGGAGTCGCACCGATCAATTGCGCGCGAGACGATGACTAGATAAATCTGCACAACATCATCAAGGCTCACAGTGTGGTTAAATTCCTTGTACGTATTTTGTGCCTGCGAGATAGTCATGCGAGTGTACTTCTCGATGATTTTATTCTTCAACTCGATAGCACGCTCATCCCAATAACGTACCTGCTGAATCGCATTCCACAGGCGACCACCGGATTTAAGTCCAACCGACAACTCGATGGTACGCATTACAGAACGGCGCACCTCAGGCTTTAAGGGCGCGAATTGCAATTCAGAATAGACCTGTAGAGTCCGTAGAAAGAACGATACCAAACCGAACAGTAAGCCTCGGTTCACGTACATATGCCGAATACGCAAAAAGGCTTTGTCCTCATTCTCTTCAACCAAGGCATTGAATAGCTGAACTGGCAGCAGCGCTCGGTCGTTCGACGTGAATTTAGCAGAGGACCTAAGCGTCTGCCTTGCCACAACTTTGGCAAAGTAATTCTTGAACAGGCTAGGACACTCGGTAGCAATGGGTTTTAGTGACTCCCATATAAAAAAATCCAAAGTCTGCAGGTACTGCAAACTCGTATAATTAGTCTGGATTTTTTCCTTGATTGTCTTCATCGAATCGAAGACTGTGCTGTGTTCGTAGTTACTCACTTGAACACCGTCTTTTGAGCGCATTGCAAACTGTGTCCATCGAAGGTTGCAACGCAGAATATTTCTGGATTGATGGCTGCCAACACAAAGATCGGCAAACCAGCGTATGTTCCACTGCTACCGTCGGTTCCGAATTTAGGTACCAACTCTTCGTGAGTAGCCAGCGTGTCCCATACCTGTATACCGCACAAAACAGTACTGGTATATGTTCCGTTTTTGGCAATAAATGCCACTACTGAATCCGGGTCCGAAGCAATAGCTTCTTGCTGTCGTGCCCCATTTACGGCGTTTATGTATTTCAACATGATGCCTCCTATTATAAGTAGCCCGGTGGCATTTTAGGGCGAATGAATTCCAGTAGTGCTACCTGATGCTTGCACATACCGACCTTGTACGTCGGATTTGTTACGTTTGGTGGCTCACCATTGGAGTACTCAATTTCAGACGCCCCTTTGTTGGCGTTAGCCCATTCCCAGCGAAACGTTTGGTCACCGCAACTGCACGACGCAATTACGTTGAGCTTCTTATCGACGAAGGTAAACATGGTAAGATAGCGATGGGGGTCGGTATTACGAACTAACCTTCCATCCGCACTCACGCGCATTCTGGAATAGGTCTGGGCTGCAATGAAGGCATTCCCACTGTCTTTGTGACGACCGAACTTAGCGCGTATGACCTTAACGTAGATAGCGCGCTGCTTACGTTCCGGGTCGGTGCGGTTCAGCAACTGTTTTAGTGTACGCATTTTACCTCCGTTAAAGAATAAAATTCGCCGCTTAGTGCGCCCGTTTTTCTAACGCAGGCCACCGTCCAGCAAAAAGGTGAAGCATAATGGGGTCATGCTCATATTTGTTTATGCTGACGCGTGGCGTGAAATCAGGCTTGCGAACGGGTGACGGTGATGGAAATGCTCCGGCTTCTACATCGGCCAAGAATGCATTTACCTTCTCTTGCGTACCCAACTGCCATACTATGACCTTACGACTCCGCGACCTCACCTCCGAATGTGGGACCGCAGCTTCTGCTTTGGCCATCAATCCCATAAAGCGACGACCACTACTATCACAGACCTTCATAGCCAACGCTAATTGCTCTGAACTCATTGGAGTCTCCCGCAGAATGGTTACTGCGAGATTAAGCAATTCCTTGCGAGTCTCTCTGCGTTTTAATCCGCCAGGGCTAGGACCACGACGTGCGCTCATAATAAAGTCTCCTTGGGTTTTCCCAAAATATGAATAAAGAAAAGATGAAACAGTTCGTTGTAGCCGTCTATTGGTGCGTCTGGTTCTTTATGAGCCAGTTTGGCATATTTGGTCGGATACTCGTTATTCAGTACGTTAGCCTTAAATTCCTCAATCTCATCAGGTCCAACAGCCTTAAATATACGAGGCTGCCTACCATTAGCAGCAGTTGCCTTGCCAGGTCTGGATACAGCGTAACCCTTTTCCTCCATTAAGACCAGAAAAGTACGACACGCAGTTACGCCAAGTTTTAAGGTTGCCGCCATAGAGTGCACCGAATGCGCTCGATTCAGTAGTTCGTCAGCTACCATCAGCATACCAGCTTTTCGTCTTTCGGCATAACTATTTACTGATAGTTTCTTAGTCATATTAGACTCCTGAAAGCCACTCAAGCATGGTCTTCGACACGTCACCTGTTACTTTCTCGATAGGGTGGGATGCATCTATGACCTTAACGTTGGTCGAATGTTCCGCTAGGTACAGGTACGCGTTGCGAACCGTGGTAAAGAATTCGTTGTCCTCTCGCTCGAATTTATCTTCCTTGCGGTCACCAATACGGTTCTTGGCCAATTTTGGGGGCACGTCGAACAACAATATCAAGTCTGGTTCTAGACCATGTGTGGACCACTGAATCAATTGATCCAGGTCACGTATGTTGCGACCAGCTTCTTGGTAGGCGCGCGATGACAGCGTAAAGCGGTCACTCAGTACCCACTGACCTGCATCCAAACATGGCTTGATCACCTTTTGAATGTGTTCGTGACGTGATGCTGCCATAATAAGGGCCTCCGTGCGAGGTTCCATCTTTTCGTGAATCATCAACTCACGCAGCTTTTCCCCCAAAGGAGTTCCGCCGGGTTCGCGGGTCACCTGTACGGGCCGCCCGCAGTGAACCTCCATCAAGCTCTGTATCAGAGGCAAGTGGCTGGATTTGCCGGCACCGTCGATACCTTCAATCGTAACGAATTTGGCTCTCACAATTTGCTCCATGCTGGTTTTGGGATTATGTTAATGCTGACGCCGTAGCGAGTGGCTACTACGGAGCCTTTGGGATCGAGGCGTGCATTCTTGAACGTCGTCACCAAAGCCTGCAGCTCATCTTCGGTTGGTTGCCAATCCTTATCACCCGCGTTTAGTATCATGGTCTCGCAGTCGTTAATTGGATAGGTGTGTACAGAAGTAGATATCTTAAAGGCTGGTAGTTCCTTCTCTTGGAATTCCTTGACTACCTTCTTCAGGTCGTCATCACTTGCCTGCAAATTCTTGTTGCCTACGACGAGGTGATACATGACGCGCTCGCCGAACATAGCACCGTTACCAGTGACGATACCTGTAAACTCTGCGGGTATTTCGGTAGCCTCAAAGAAGGTGACACGTGCCTCAAGCGTGTTTTTATACTCCTGCATGTGATGTAGCTGGGTCTCTAAAAGACCACGTTGCATATCATCGAGTGCGGTAAATATGTCGCTGGTTGCGATGAAGGCGTCGAGCTTGGCTATACGTACTGCCAGTTCGTTCAGTTCATCAATAACGCGCTGTTCATGTGCTTTGAAGGTTTTCATTAGTCGTTCCTATAAATAACGGTTTGGTTACGCATGCTGGTGACCTTGATGCCTACGTTTGCGGGCGTTACTACCAAGACCACCTCATCTTCTTTCCCTTCCTTGACGGCTTCCAGAATCTGTGCCGATGCATCGGCCTTTTCTGCTTCTGTTAGCGGCCATGACGATTCTGGCATCGGATTGTAGATGCTGACAATGGTCGCCTCACCGACCTCGATGACTTTCATTTGAATTTGACCACCCGTCAAGTTAGAAAGCTCCTCAGCATTGCGTCTAGGACTTATGAAGCCCTTCGTGAACAAGTGAGTGACAGCAAACAAGTCGTCTTTGGTAGGTGGATTGCCAGGTTTACCCATAGTGACGTGCAGGAAGGTTGGCATATTAAATCCTTAGACCGCCATAGGCGCTTTGATTGCAGGATGGTGTTTATAGTTCAGCAACTGGATGTCGTTTGGTTCAATACCTAAAACCAATTCATCCAGGCTCATGATAGCGGCACCTACTGGAACGACGACATCAAGTTCGGGTGGATCGAATGGCGTGCGCGACAGCATTTCTTCGACCTGGTCCAGATGGTTTACATATATGTGGACGTCCGAGAGGAACATGGTCAGTGTTGCGGCCGTGCGATCACTCCATTTGGCAAACAATTCCAACAGAAGCGCGTAGCTTGCGATGTTGAACGGCGCGCCGAGGAACATATCCACCGAACGCATAATAACGGTCATGTGAAGCGTACCGTCCGAGCGTGGCAGAAACTGGAACAAAACGTGACACGCAGGCAACGCGACCTGATCCATTACAGCAGGATTCCAAGCGGAGACCAAGATACGGCGGCTTTGGCTATTGTGACGAACATCGTGCAGCGCATTGGCAAGTTGATCGGTATGCTTATAAAACACACGGTGCTGATCTGCGAAGTGATAGTCGCCTATTTCTTCCCAATTATCCGCTTTAATTTTTTCGACCAAATGCAGAGGGGCATTTTCGTCAAGCTGTTTGAAACTTGGCCAATTACGCCATTGCGAGCCGTAAACTGGACCCAGGTCGTCCACGCCCTTGCGGTGTGGATTCTTGAGCCAGGCTTCATTCTCGTTGGCATTCTGATTCCAGACCCTGCAACCCAAAGCCCTGAATTGAGCTGCCGATGTGTAGCCACGCATGAAGCCAATGAGTTCACCCTTAACTGGATCGAATGCCAGTTTCTTGCTAGTGGTCGCTGGGAAGCCGTCACGCGTATCGAACTTGAGCATTTCACCAGGCAGAGTCAGCGTGTCGATGCCAGTACGGTTGGATTCACGTGCGCCAGTATCGCGTACCAGACGAATCAAGTCATTGTAGTTTTTCATGGTAGTACCCTTTTGAATTCCAATCGATTTTACGTCGGTATGGTAGAAGGTCTGCGCGGTAGGCTTCAACTTTAGCTCTCCGTTCGGCTTGTCGTTTCTCTACCTCAGCTTTTCTTTCTTCATGCTTGGCTTTCATTTCTTCGCGCTGCTCTGGTGTTGCCAGGTAGTAACGTAAGAAACCACTTTCTTGCATCTTCAAGTCTAATAAATCAAACAGGTCGATGTTGAGTAAGGCCATATGCAGGTCACGGTGGGCTTTAAAGGCCACCAATGACGTTGCTGCCGACGAGTAGTCGTGTCCAAAGTGATGCCGGTGTACCCGGCTCAGATAAGCCAAATAGGCTTTTGAGCGGTAACTGCGCTTACGATGGCGTCGTGTTATTTTCTGTTCCATGTTAGTCTGCCAAATAGATTTGAGTGCCTCTTTCCTGCTCCGACCATTCCCCACTTCCTAATGGGGTCTCAGTGACCGGACCAGAATGCACGCCATCCGTTCGCAAGACGTAATGCACTTGACAGCCAGCCAAACTTAGGCGGCCTACTTGCATGTACCAGTTGCTGGAACGTCCGTTAGGGCGAATACCCAACGTATCCTCTGCGGTCTCTATGCTGTGTAAAATACCGAAAACTGCACGGTACTGTTTTCCATCCGGTGCTATGAAGAAGTTATCAGTCGTTACCAGAACTTTATCACCTATTTGAGCTTTCATTTTATGCCTCCACGAATGGTGCAAGGAATTTAGCAAGAGCCACATCGACCTGCGCGTCGGACCAATCGAATACTGGGAACACATAATCCAGTGGGCTACTGCCTTCGTTAAGATACAGTGGCATTTGATCTACAGGGTGATCCAATCCACGCACCTTCATCACACCACCTTTGGTGGACCGACGACCACTTATGCAGGTCTTTAAATCCAATTCTACCACATCAGATAAGGTGGTAACATAGTAATAGCAGTTCAAGGTTTTATGAACGGGTGGCGATATCCAACCAGGGGTTATGCTGTACACAACTGGTAGCGATATGCCAGCCAAGGCGCATATTTCAATCAACAGTGTTGAGGACTTGCCACCACCATGCGCTATGTACCGTCCCTCAACATCGAACGGCATAAATTGCAGACGCTTGATCGTCTCCTCAACCAAGCCTTCTATTTGAGGTTCCACAAAGTTGATGAAGGCTTGCGTATATCGCGCAAGCAAATATGACTGCGTTGCGAGACAAATTTTGGGCTTAGAGAATACGGGTAACTGGCTCATCTTCGTAATCCTCTGGTGGTGGGGTTTGTACTTCGTTGGTTGCGCAACGTGGGCACCCATATTCGCTGTAGTGAACATGAGCCACAGTCTGTACCTTTGTTTGATACCAGTGGCCGCATACGCATTGTGCCATAATGGCTGGTTTGTTACGATACTTCGCCCAGTCGAGAACAGGCTTTTCTGAGGTACTCATGACTATCCTTTCTTGGCCATTTCGACCATTTTGTAGAATTCCGATTTCAGAGATTTGTCTGTGCGCATTTCACCGCGCATGACAGAGGTAACCATACGACTACCTTGATCTTTTACGCCCCGGTGGCCACAACACAGATGATTACCCACGACCAGAACAGCCAAACCAAGGGGTTGAGTGACAGCCTCGACGGCGTCTGCGATTTGCTCAGTCATTTCCTCTTGAATCTGTGGACGACTGGCAAGGTGAATTACAGTCCGGTGAAACTTGGAGAGGCCAATCAGATTGTCTTTGGGCAGCACACCGATATATACTTCACCGGTTATAGGCACCCAATGGTGAGCGCACGCTGAACGCATGTTGATGGGGCCTACTACGTAAAGCTCATCGACCTTATTGACGTTAGGGAATTCAGTCACGTCGGGGGCCTTGCTATATCGCCCGTTGAACGTCTCAAGGACTAGCATCTTGGCAAAACGACGGGCTGTGTCTTTTGCGTTATGATCTTTCTTTGTGTCGATGACCAGTGACTTTAAGACTGCCTCCATTTTGGTAGCAACCTCATCGACCATAAGATCAGTATCACCATCTGACATAACGGCCGCAATATTATCGTTGCTAAAATACTGTTGCTTACGATCTTGAAGACGTTTGCGGATTACTTCGCTGATTGGGGTAACGCGGGTGGTTTTTTTGAGTTTCATGGGATCGCGGTGAACAGGTGGGATTGCAGACTGAGGTTAAGAGTATGCTTAATGGCATACGCTGCGGCGTATTGGTAATTGGCTTTTGTTTTCTCGCGGTCGATCAGATCGTCGTCCCAAATAGAAGAGACCTCCCCTGCGTAGGGCTTCAAATAGCAGGCCATTGGACTGACGTAGATCGGCTTATGGCTTTCAAAAGCCCACTCTGGGATTGTGTGATGCGGGCTCTCAGGATCGGCGGACAGCACGAACTTCAAGCATCCAGCCCACCACATAACGTCCGGTGAGATTTTTGGATACTTGCCAGTCGTCATGCTCGCTTTAGGCGATACGACAGAATAGAACGAGTTGGCCATCCGACGCACCACAGCCTCTTTATAAAACTTAGGCTGCGTACCGTTGGTCTCTATTTGGATGTCGGCGAAATACGGAGTTGCAATAACAATGAAGGCCAGCAGCGACATTTGCAGTGTGGGTTCGCCGCCCGTTATGACCAGTACTTGCTTTTTGTTGTGTCCCTGCCGTGATACATGGGCCAAAAGTTCCTGTGGTGTGTAGTCTTGCGCCTTATCGAATTGGAACGACGTATCGCAGAAATGGCAGAAGTCTGTCTTTGACCCGTAATTACATCCCGCGAGGCGTACGAACATAGCGGGACGACCAGTAAATGGTCCCTCACCTTGAATGGTGGAGAACACCGAAGTTACCAGCAACTTACCTTCTGGGTAGTCACGAGCCGATACGTTGCGATCAACGTTTTGTGGGATAATTGGTATCATATTAGTAGATCATTTTGTGGTGGTCTTTTGTCTCAGCGCATTGAATGCCCTTTGACTTGGATTTTGCTATGCCTGGTTTTACTTCTTGGATGAAGCCCTTGATTATAGTAACCTCAGCCAGTTTGGGTTTGCGAATAGGAATCTTACAGTAGATACCACGCACATAAACAGCATCGCATACCGGAATACCTACGACTTCTAACGTGTCTACCTGATCATGCACGTAAACGTTATCAGGTGCACCGGCTTTAAGCCACGCCCACACTGACTTGTAGGTCTCTTTATCCTTGACGCCGAATATCAGGCCGCCTACCGTGCGCTTGATTACCTTAGAAGGTTTTGCCGTGGAATTTTTCATAACGTGCTAAGATGCTCTCGTAAAGGTCTTTTTTCGGATGGGCCTTTGCCTGTTGTCGGAAGAGAGACTTGGTCTCGTTGATCTTCCGCAGGGGTTTGAACTTGCCGCTACTTGTTACCTCTTCCACATATTTCACCAGCTTGTGGAATTCGTTGTACTTGAGCGTTAAGTTAAGGGTCTTGAAAATCTCTTCTAGTTTAACCGTACCCAAAACATATTGAGCTGCCATATCGCTAATCAGCTTTGCCCATTGAGCGCGCACCCAAAGATTGTGAGCCTCCAAAATATACGTAGAGTTCACGATTCGCAGGTCATCGATAGCAAAGCAGATCGGGCAATTGCATGGCATCGTTTGATGGTAAGTCTGTTTCTTGTTCAAACTGATCGTCTGAAAATCGTAGGTGTCGTACATACCGACCACGGAGCCCAAACGGTGGCTAACAGAGTCTGCGCCAATCGATTTTACGAAACCAGTCGAATCCAGCAGCGCGTATATGAACAACCAGAACTTGGAAGTGATACCCAAGACGTGGAAGTAACGTGCCGTCTTACGGTAGCGATTGGTAACGTACAACAGGCTTTCCAGTGCCGTCGATACATGATCGACACCATTGTCTGGTTTGATACCTAAGCCTGCTATGGCAACGACAGCGGCTTTACGATCCAGCACATCGAGGCGAGACTTGCGACGTGCCAAAGTCGATCCGTGACTGATGAGTGCCAGATCGATATTAGGTTTCAGTCGTTTGAGCATGTACTGGTCATTCGCGCGTATCATGTGCGATATACGATCAAAGAACATTGGTTCCGCCCCGGCTGGCACAGGTAAGTCCAAGGGCATTCCGATGTTGGCTTTTTCTGCGTACATACGAACCAAGTAATCCGGTTCAACAAACTCTACTGTACCTTTGAGCATCTGGAAGCCACCGGAATCGACGATGGACTCCATGCCTTGTCGCTCAAAAGGTTCGCGAATAAATCCGCCGTGGATTGGATTGGCCAACACTTTGGTGATACCACAGTTTTTGACAAAGGTGGCATTAAGGAATGGTACGATGACGTCAGCATTGTCCTTGCTGCGGGTACCGCCGCGAGTCGATGTGTTGACCTGCACGATGGTCTTCTCCAACGTGTGCCAACGTTTGTACAGCTTACCGTGTTCGGAGGTCTCTGCCTCGTTGGGTTTATTGGTGATCTGAAGTTGGGAGCGTCGGTCAGAATACCCTTCGATCCCGGCCGGGACATAGTGCAGTGCCATAGTTAGCTTTCGTCTTTTCAATGACATCTATTTACTAAGCGACAAAAGGTACTGCCCGCTAGAGCAGTAC
>Ga0105858_1000741_pt1 | contig 12148 bp, 12 predicted proteins | sample OrgsoiDNA_201062_FD_89683 | JGI IMG/M metagenome (GOLD analysis project Ga0105858, IMG submission 89683) | Permafrost soil microbial communities from the Arctic, to analyse light accelerated degradation of dissolved organic matter (DOM) -... | ecosystem: Environmental > Terrestrial > Soil >...
GGTAATCGTTCGCTGCATGGCACTATTCTGGTGCTCCAAAACAACAAACCCATCTGGATCCTGGCCTATGAGGGCGGGGTCGTGGATCATCTCATGTCGGACGACACCGTCCGGAAAATCTATGCTTTTGTCAGGAAAAATCTCTACAGGGCTACGTTGGAACACCCGATTAGAGGTCCGAATGAGTATCATGAGGGTAAACTCAACTATTCTAACAGCTTCTATGGTCATCCCGATAAATTTAACGGAAGCGAAACGGTAACCTTGGAAGATCAAAAAATAATCTATAAGCTAAATTATTCTGGCGGCGATATAATATTTTAATTGACGACATTACCAGAAGCCAGCGCGGTTTATTATAGATAATTGCGCGTCGTGTCACATTTAGGATAATGAGGGGCGGGTTATTGCCCCATTAGGGTTGCTTAACCCAGATAAGTCATGTTTTTCTGGCGCTAATGGCCCTGACACCCAGCGCTTCCTGGCGCAAGAAACTGTGGCGAATTTGCCAACGCAGGGTGGTCATAAGCGGTCGTCTGCCTTTTTTTTTCAGTGCAACAGTAGTTGCCGCGGTTGAGCGGCCGGTTGAATCTTGTTATAACGTCATCAGCGACAAAACACGTTATTAAAGTTAAACCAGGGGTATGTGATATTTGGCATAGGATGTTAATGGTATTGAGGTCAATTGATGAATGTCGATAATACTCGCGGGCACGCTTGGTTATTATGTAATGAACGGCTGGACCAAAATGACGAAAATAATAGCGTATCCGCTGCTGCAGAACATGACTTAGCTGACATCGTGGTGGATCCCGCGACCTCGGCAATTATTAAACAAATAATTGATGATATCGTCCTCACGTTTGGTGACGCTGATTTAGGCCAATTAGTCAGCATGATATCCCAAACGTTTCTGGATACGCCCTATCAAGCCAATACGTTAATCGGCTCAGCGGGTTTAACCGAGCGCCTGGTGGCTAATTTTGGCGGTGTGGACTGTTTTACCCTGCTGGATTATGTTTGTGCATTGGCCAGATCGCACGGTGAGCGGGAATTTTTCACGCAGTTGGCAACCATAAGATATCACGCTGGTGAAATTGATTTTATGCAAAGAAACCATTTTTTTAGCGATTGGTTTGCCAGGGAACCGGCTAATGCCATTGATATTACCGGTGAACTCAGTCCTGATGTTATCACCGTATCCAAAAACCTTAACCGCAAGGGAACTGATGAGGAATATATCCCGGGATTGGGTATCGTTGCGCGGGAAATAACCTATATCCCAACGGAAAAAATTAACGACGATGCGGTGACAAGGCTCAATTCCGGCGATCTGATCGGTATCTATTCCAAATCACAGGGCCTGGATGTCACGCATGTTGGTTTTCTGATTAAAGACCCCGCTGGCGTTTATTTGCGCAACGCATCTTCCCTTAAAGCAAACATGAAGGTGGTGGATTCACCGTTATTGGAATATTTACAAAACAAGCTTGGCATCGTGGTGCTGCGCCTGCGTCCAAGCCGGATCTAGCCGATGGAAACACGGGTTAAAGGCCATTATCGTTCAGGTTGCTGGTGCGCTGATGGTCGGTAGCTCTGAGGTGCCGCCCGCGGTCAGTCCTTAGGGGTTGGTTAGGGGAAAAATATCCAGGTACGGTATAATCGGGTATTGATTGCGGTACCGGTTTTGCCGCGGTTCGGGATGAGAGGTTTAGGCTACCGTGCGCATTTTATTTTTTGCCAATGATATCGGGGGCGGAAATCTCCTGATCCCACTCGCCGAGCGTGCGCGTCAGAGGAAAAATGCACTGTTCTTCTTAGCCAGTGGTCCCTCGCTCAGGCTATGGCGAGAAAAAAGATATCATCCAATAGCGCTTACCCCCGCCATGTCTGTGGCTTCTATTAGGTCAATGCTTGCGCGTATACAGCCTGATATCGTTGTTACCGGCACCAGTATCGGAACCAAAAGGGAACATTGCATTTGGGCTGCGGCGAGAATGCTACCCGTCCCAACGCTTGCGATGATCGATGGCTGGGCAAAGCTTCCCGGCCGTTTTCCCCGCAGACGCGATAATCGTACTATGCCAAATCGAGTGGGCGTCGTTGACCAAGGCACCGCCCAATTATTGACCAAGAGCTGCGGACTATCGCCAGCCAGCATTGATATTATTGGGCATCCGCACTTGCAATGCACGACTCAACAGATCGGCGAAGCGCGTGCGGGTCGCAGTGCCGGGCAGCCGCTGAAGATTGGTTTTTTTTCCTCTCCCCTGGTCAATACCGAATCAACGCCAGGACTAAAGGCCATAGAGCTGCTGCTGACCATTCTGGAACAGCATTTACCGATAACCCTGGTTATCAAGCCTCATTCAAGAGAATCGATACAACCCTGGCGAGACTGGCTCTCATCCAACGTCCTGCGCCCATGGAGAACTCCGCTGCGGCTGGTAAACGACATATCAACCATGGCGCTGTTAAGCTCAGTTGATGCCGTGATAAGCCTCTCGGACTCGGTGCTGCTGGAGGCCGCCTTTTCAGGTATTCCGGTGCTTGCTATCCAGTTGGGCGAGGCATCGCAACATGACAACGCGGCAATCGAGACTTATCTTGCGGGATGGATAGCCCGATCGCCCACCGCACTAAGTGCCAAGGTCTCGGCTCTTTTTGATAGAATTGACCGTGCTGCCTGGCTTATTGAGAGTCCGGTCACCCGGTCGGCGGATACCCGGGCAATGAAAGCAATCAGCTTGGCGGCGGTCACGTTGGCTTGTTATGACCCCACAGCCATTACCCGCGCAGGACGCTTACCGCTTTGGCAAAAAAATCCGGCGAGCCGAAGTTGCCTGATTTCAGCGCCAGCGCAATGGGTCGCTCGCCCTGGGAAACCAGGGCGGGTACGCCGGTATCGATCTCGGCGCCGATGATCAGCGCCCCGAGATTGAGCGCGCCGACCACCGCGCCTGAGGTTTCGCCTCCGCCGACCACGATGCGCCGCACGCCTTGCTCCACCAGCCTGCAGGCGGTATCGCCAAACAGCGCATCCAGCGCGGCGGACACCTTTTCCTGACCGTAGCGCGCCTGAGCCGCCGCCACCTCCTGCGGATCGCCGGAGGAGTAGACCAGGGGCGCTTCTCCCTGGTGTTGGCGGATAAACGCCACCAGATCATCGCTGCCGATGCGTCCGCTTAACACGTCATCGATGCCGAGGGTTAACACCGGGTGCTGCTTTTTATGTTCGGCAATCTGCCGGCGGGTGGTAGCGGAGCAACTGCCCACCAGGATCGCCTCGGGACCGTCGATCTTCGGCACGGCGCTGAGCGAACCGCTGGCCTCGCCTCGGACGATAAAGTTATGCGCTAGACCAATAGCAATGCCCGAACCGCCGGTCAGCAGTCTGGCATCGGCGCTGGCGTAGCCAATCAGCGCCAGATCGTCGTCGGTGATGGCGTCCACTACCGTAAACCTGTCGCCGCGTTCGGCGCTATTTTCTAGCGCCCGGCCTAGCGCCGCCGCACCCAACGCCAGCGTCTGCCAGGGAATATGGCCGATTTGGCTGGACGACTGCGCGCCGAGCAGACGGCGCAGGTCGGCATCCTTCATCGGCGTCAGGGGATGATGCTGCATACCGGACTCATTGAGCAGCCGGTCATTGACGAACAGATGCCCCTGATAAACCGTGCGGCCCATGGCCGGGAACGCGGGGCATACCACCACCGCCCGGGCGTCAAGCAACGCCGCCAACGTGTCGGCTACCGGCCCGATATTGCCCCGATCGGTGGAATCAAAGGTCGAGCAGTATTTAAATACGATCTGCCGGCAGCCCTGATCGAGCAGCCAGCGGCCGGCGGCCAGGGATTGCTCAATCGCCATCTGAGCCGGGATCGAGCGGCTTTTCAGCGCGATCACGCCGGCCTCGATATGGGCCGCGGCCGGTGTGGTGGGAATACCCAAATATTGCGCCGTTTTTAAACCGCCTTCGCCCGCCAGGCCCTTGGCCAAGGTGATGGCGATATCACTGGCTCCGGTAAAATCATCGGCAATCACCCCAATCAACATAATATCAACTCTCCGTCGCGGCGCTAATCAGGGCGCGCATCCGCTCAACCGCCGCATCGGGCGCGGTGAGAACCGGCACCGAGCTGTGCTCTCGCACCAGCGTCGCCGCGCGCGAGGTGGAAAAATGGGCCAGCATAATGACATCACAGTCGGATAACCGCGCGGTCTGTTCGGCGACCAGCCGGTTGTGTCCCTGGGCATCACCGTTACGCAACAGCCCAATGGCGTTCTCCACCAGCACGGTTTTCAGCGTTGCGCGACTGCCGGTTAGCGCCGCATACTCGGCGAACTCCTCGGTCATGGTATCTACCGCCGGGCCAAAGGTGGCCAACATGCCGATGCGTTGGCCGTATTGCAACGCAGCCTGGAACATCGCTTCGTTCGGTTTCAACACCGGGACCGGCAGGGCTTGCGCCATGGCGTCGATGGCCGGGCCGAAGGCCGAACAGGTGGCCAATATGCCGTCGGCGCCCATATCAAAGCCGTACTGCCCGAAACGTACAAAGCGCTTAATCATGGTGGTGGAAAGCCGCCCTTCCCGCGCACGGTCGATGGAGAGGCCATCATCAAGCAGATTGATGATTTCCGCCTCGGGCCAGCGCTCGGCAAAGGCGGTGTGCACCGGCTGCATGGCAACGGGGGTGGCATGGAGTAAAACAATTCTTACGGCCATCGGAACTCCTATTCGTGAGTATGCGAACAACGGTCAGCCGGGTGATGGTCGCCCGGCGCGGCAAAAACGGAGTGGGTTAAAATACCGGATCCAGGCCTTTTTCCTGATAAGCGGTTTTGGCCAGCGGCGATACGATATGCGCCAGGAAAGCGGAACAGAGTTCAGGTTGGGCCGCCCCTTTAAACATGGCGGCGGAAAAAGACGTCGATTTTTGCGCGCCCTTAGGTAACGGTCCCACCACCTCGATATTGGGTACCACCAGCAGCTCGCTGATTTGCTGCACCGCAAGATCGGCTTCGCCGCCGATCAGTTTTTCTGCGGTAAAACCTTCGGGAATGGTGCTGGCTTTTTGATTCACGATGTCGGCAATCCCCAGCTTTTCAATCAGCGACTTAAAATAGATGCCGCTGGCGCCGCCGATGGAGTAGGCCACCGAACGGGCGTCAACTAGGGTCTTGGTCAACGCCGCCACATCGGCAATATTGGGATGGCGCGCTCCCGCCTTAACCGCCAGACCGATATTCGACACCACCAGTTCAACCCGGCTGCCGGCTTCAACGATGCCTTTTTCAATCAGCTCATCCATCGCCTGCACGGTGACGATGGCAATATCGCTGCGAAAGCCATCCGCGATATTTTTCATAATAACCGTGGTGGGGGTCCAGCCCACATCGGCGCTATAGCCTTGATCCGACCAGGCGGGCAATATAGCGGCATCAAACGGCGAACGCACCACCAGTGCGCTGATAACACGAATTTTTTGGTTAGTCATATCTGTTTCCTTAAAAATAATGTGCGAGCCCAGGCCAGCGGCGGCGGTTAAGCGTTTCTGATAGGTTGCCGAGGGGCTATCTTTACCCAGGCAGTTTCACAAATAAACGACCTTCATCACAGTTGCATGATGGGGTGATGTCAGCGAAATTCATTGTAACTATATGTATTTAATATCTTTATGTTAGCCATGCCGGATTTGAATCCTGCACATGATCTTGTGAAAAATTGGGAAAATATGAAAAGGCTAAGATAAAACCAGCGTCAGCGTCAGCGGCACCGTAATAATCGCCAATAGGGTGCTGACCATAATGGCGCAGGCCGCTTTTTCCGGATGGACATCCAATGCCGTCGCCACAGCGGCAATGTTGCCTGCCAGTGGGTTACATGCCAGCATCACCATGACGATATTTTCCGCCTGGCTCAGATGCAGCAGATGGGAAAATAAGGTAATGATGGCGGCGGCATAAATCACATGTTTCCAGACGATGGAATAAAAGATAAACCGCCAGTCGGGGATAAGCTTATCGAACTTGGCGAGGGACATGCCGATAATCATCATGCCCAAAATACTGTAGCCACCGGTAAAACCCTCCAGCCCGGATGACAGGAAATTGGGGATCACAAAGCCAAAATATTTGGCGATCAGCGCCAGGATCGCCGCATGCAGGGTAGGCATTCTTGCGACCAGGATCAGGCTATGCCGTACCGAATAGCGTCCACGCGCGGTGAGGTAAAACGCCATGGTGAACTCATAAATACTGGAGGCCACCTTGGCGAATACCACGATCCCGATCGCCTCCGCGCCATATTGGGTACCTTGCAACATACCGATGGCCAGCGGCAGAACAAAATAACCTACGTTGCCCTGGCCGCCGGCGGCGCCAAACAGATTTGCGCGGTTGTCTTTCCACAGCAGTTTACCCACGCCAAAAGCCAACAGAGCGGCAATACAGGACACCACATAAAACACCACCGAATACATCACATAACTGACATCGGCGGGTGATTTTAAAATCAATACAAAACAGACAATAGGAGAGAAAACATATATTAAAAGGGAAGTAATATCACGACTGTTTATCTTAAATTTGCGGCCTGCATACCAGCCTAATAAGGATACCGCAATCAGAAATGCAACGCGTGGTAAGATTTCTAAAAACATGTCAATTTCCTCGTGGATTGATTTCTACTTTCTTGTGAAACTCAAAAATCAATGGTTGAGTTGGTTAATATTATATTTTTTATGCACTGGATATTATTATTCATTGGCACCAGGCATGAATAGCTCACTCAAGCCTATAGTGGTTTTAGCCATAATGCCCGCGCTAATTTATCTTGTTTTACCGCCGATGAGGTGTTGTCTTTATGTTTAATGTATTTTCTTTCGCTCTTAAGGATAAAGGGTGAAATTCTCTGACTGTTGTTTTGTGCCCAAGACGTTCTGGCTATATTGTCAGGCCATGCCGCTACCAGTCGCTACCGAATACCCGCTTAATGTCTTCCAGCGCGTTAAGATCCAACGGTGTCGGTTTCTGCGCGGCGCTCATCCATAACCTGGCGGTTTCTTCCAGTTCTTCCAAGGTGAAGCTGGCTTGAGATACCGAGCTGCCCCATATCACCGGTCCCAGGCGCTCCAGCATCACCCCGCGCACGCGGTTGGCCAGCCCGGCCACCCGCTCCGCCACTTCCGGCGCCCCCGGGCGATGGTAGTCAATCAGCGGGATCTTGCCTACTTTCATCACCTGGTAAGGGGTGATCGGCGGCAAAATACAGTCTTGCCGCCAGACGCCCTCAAGCGTCAATGCCACCAGGCTGGTCGAGTGGGTATGCACCACGCCCCGACGCCGGGGTTGCGATCGTAGATCTGGCGATGCAGCGCCAAGGTCTTGGAGGGTTTGTCGCCGGAGACCCAGTCGCCGCCGGTGGTCACCTTGGCCAGTTTTGCGGGATCGAGACGGCCGAGGCAGACGTCGGTGGGCGTAATTAACCAGCCGTCGTCCAGGCGGGCGCTGATATTACCCGCGCTGCCAACCGTATAACCACGGGAATAAAGGTTGTCGCCTATGATACAGATTTCTTCCCGTATTTGATTCTCACGATTCATTGTCTACTCCTGAAAAATAAACTGCATAAGATGCCATAAACAGGTTGCTCAGCGACATAAACGTGAGATCCTATTTAACGTATGATGGTTGGAACTTGACGTGCGGCGATGTTATTCAATCAGGTCTTTAACCTTCCGCCGCGCGTTCAGTTAATATCAACAATATGCAGTTTTAATCCCTGTTCACGTAATAGCGCTTGTTCGTTGGCGGCCAGTAATGAATCAGTAATAATCTCGTCAATATTGCTTAATTGACAGATGTTATAAAGGCCATATTTACCGTATTTGCTGCTGTCGGTTATTAAAATGCTTCGGCTTGAAACGGAAATAACCGCCTGTTTGACGATGGCCTTTTCCTCGTAAGGTGTAGATATCCCATGCACAATATCCCAAGAACTGCTGCTGATAAACGCGAGATCGACGTTTAACGTTCGCAAAAACGCCGCTGCGCTGATGCCCACGCTGGAGTAATTCCTTTTATCGATCTTGCCGCCGGTATGGAATAGGTTGATCTGCGGTTTATTCATTAAATATTGCGTAATGGCAAAATCGTTGGTGATCACCGTCAAATTAAACCGCTCAGCAAGGTAGCGGGCGATCTCAAACGTGGTGGTGCCCGCATCCAAATAGACCACTAGCCCATCTTCCACACAGCCGGCGGCGTATTTACCCAGCAAACGTTTGCTGCGATTATGCAGCTCGGCCTTATCGCTATAGGATAGCTCCTGGCGCAGCGCCTCGTTAAGCTTGACGCCGCCGCTGACTCCCAATACTTTCCCTTCCTCTTCCAACACCTGGATATCGCGACGAATGGTCATATGGGACACGCTCATCAGCTCGGCGAGGACATTGATGGAGGCAATCTGATTTTCATGAACGTAGCGGTAAATGAAATCACGTCGTTCCATAGGTATCATGATTTGCCCGTCGCAGGTGGTGGATTAGTGTTATCAATATTGAACATTATCGCTCACGGGAATTCACATTGAAAGGTGTGAAGTCACGAAATCGGCGCGGATTATAATAAACATTATTTATCTAATATATTGATTATATAATGTTTTATTAAATATACCGGAAAAAGTTGCTTCACAACATTTTGTGAAATGCGCGACCGGGGACCGGTTAAACGACCTCGTTATCATTAAGAGCGCTTTGTCGACGTAATACTTTTCCGTTTGGCGATTAGCCTTTAAAGTCAGTCAATGTATTAAAGGCACGTGTAACCTGGAGAAGAGTAAAATGGCTCAGTTTGCCTATGTGGGATGTTGGACCTCGACGGGACGCAATGCCCGCGGTCGCGGCATTGCGGTGTATCAAATAGACGCGGTGGGCGACTGGTTATTAATCCAAACGGTCGAGCCGGTTCAGGCCAATCCATCCTGGCTGACGCTGAATAAACAGCAAAGCCTGCTGCATGCGGTGCATGGTGATGGCAATCTGCTCGCCACCTACCGGCGTCACCCGGCGTCGGGTGTATTGACGTTACTCGGCACGCAATCAACCGGACCGAAAAATACCCATTCGGCGCTGGATCCCGCAAAACGTAATAATCCGGCGCATGTGGCTTACGATCCCGCCGAGCATTATCTGCTGGTGGCCAATCATGAGGCCGGCAATCTGGCGGTGTTGCCTATCGGTGACGAAGGCAGGCCGATGTCGGCCAGGGCATGGATACCTATTCCGGGGCATGGGTCGCAACGGTCCTCCAGTCTGTCCCGCCCCCATGAAATCGTTTTTGACCATGAGGGACGGCATTTTGCCGTGCCTATTCAGGGGCGGCGCGCCGGCGACGGTATCGATATGCTGCGGATCTACGCCTTTGATGACGGCCAATGCACCCTCACCGATGATATTCATTTGGCGGTGGGCAGCTGGCCGCGCCATGTGGATTTTCATCCGAACGGGCGCTTTTTATATATGCTTTGTGAGCTGAGCAATGCCATCGAGGTGTATGCTTATGATGGCGCCAGCGGAACATTGGCGTTGCGACAAAGCCTCAGCAGCGTGCCCTCGGACTATACCGGTCACAGCGATGCCAGTGAGATCGAGGTGCATCCTAACGGTCGTTTCCTTTACGCGGCCAACCGCGGGCACGACAGTATCGGCATCTTCCGTATTGATGCCGCTAGCGGCAGCCTGGCGGCCGTCGGCTGGGTCTCCTGTGGCGGTAAAACTCCGCGCGCCACCGCATTTTCACCGGATGGGCTGTTTTTCTACAGTGCCAACGAAGAGAGCGATACCCTCACGGAGTTCAGTGTGGACACCCAATCCGGCATCTTGGCGAGCACCGGCCGGGCGATCAATACGCCGAGCCCGTCGTGTATTGTGTTTGCCGGCTAGGGGGTTTTACAATCCAGATTATTCCTGCGTTAGCCAGCGGGATACAGCAGGTTCTGTGTACCGGCTTTTAGTTTGGGGAGAGGATTGATATCATGGCTGGGTAACTTATTAAGGGGATCGCCTGATGTCAGAGCCAACTAATGAGCAAGAGCTAGATTTCGTCGGCGCGGTGCTGCTGAAATATGGTAACGACGATTCCATTCTGGATCTGTCGGAACTGGATGGTTTTCTCACGGCGATCATCTCCGGGCCACAGGCCATTGCGCCAAGCCAGTGGTTACCGGCGCTGTGGGGCGGACAGGGGCGCCAGCCTGGCTGGGAAAGCGAAGCGCAGGCGCAGCGATTTTTTGATCTGCTCTTTAAGCATATGAACGATATAGTTTCAACGCTAATGGATTATCCCGATCAATTTACGGCGTTGTTTACTATTAGAAGCACCGACGAGAAAGAGATAATAGTTGCTGAGGAATGGTGTTTCGGTTATATGCGGGGCGTGGAATTAGGCGACTGGACGGGCTTGCCGCCCGCAATGCAGATCCACCTTGATACCATTGCCCTGCATGGCAGCGAAAAAAATTTTCCGCTGCTCGAACGTTTAACCTTAGGACAGCATCAAGAATCGGTTGGTGTTATCGAGCCGGCTGTCCGCGCATTACATCGCTATTTTTTAGACCAGCGCCGCGATGCATTAGTCGCCAGGGTTACATCGGTTAAACACCTGCCGAATGTGGGGCGCAACGATCCCTGTCCTTGTGATAGCGGTAAAAAATTCAAGCATTGCTGTCTGCATTAACGAAATCAATCCGGCTAATCTGGCCTTTCTGATAGATGGAAAGTATTGACTCCCGCCTCTATTAGAAAATTCTGGCCCAACAGTCACTGCTACCATTGTTCCGGTGTTGTGGGAAGATCAGGCGCGCGAAGAATATCCCGCAAATAATTGAGCAACCGCGCTTCATCAAGGCTATCAATATCCGTCCTTGGAACGGGCATCACTTCAGTGTCTAGTATTCCACCTATTTCAAATAAGCGCATATGTTGCTCGCGAGTCGCCAGTGTGGACGTCTGTTAACATCGTTGAGTGGTGGCATTACAACCTTATAATATCAGCTATGCCGACACCACTTCACGATGCTGACAGCCGATGCTGGCGACTTTGCCGCTTACGCTTATACTGCAAAGGCATATGCGATCACCGTTCTTTAGTCCCTGGCGGAACATGTCGGAATGTCCATGCCGGGAACAGGTCAGGCAGGTGTTGCAGGATTATAATAGCGCGGTAAGAGCGGTCAGGAGAACCTTAATCGGCTAAAAAATACTGGTTAAAATAACAGTATTATGCTAACTTGAATATGGATTGAGGTTATGTAGTGGCATTGCTTAGAATAACGAACAATTAATCACTATTGAACTGCCCAGGGATGATTGATGGCATACGATTTGCTCAAGCTAAATCCCGTCGTTAGCGACATTGAACAGCTTGGAACTAAAGAAAAATTTTGGTTCATTTATGCTGGTCACGCGACTGAGCTATGGCTTTTTAAGTTCTCAAAAGGTGCAACCGGTGAGCATTGGTCTGAAAAATGTGCTGCCGAATTATGCCATCTATTATGTATTCCTCATGCACATTACGAAATTGCTCAGACAGGCGAACGACTCGGCGTCATCAGTCCCAACCTCATCCCTCAAGGCTCTCGTATGGTTATGGGGAATGAAGTTTTACATAGTAGAACATTGGATTATCCGCGCCCCCTTTTCGATGATGAAAAAGCCGTAAGAATCAGAGAACATACGGTAACCAGAGTGTTAGGTTGTTTAGACAAAGAGTCGATTAAGCCTCCATCTTCTGAATATGACCTGGCTGGACTTAATGCGGCAGATGTGTTTTGCGGCTATCTGATGCTTGATGCTTGATGCTTGATGCTTGATGCTTGATGCTTGATGCTTGATGCTTGATGCACTGATCAGTAATCAGGATCGACATCATGAAAACTGGGCGATAATGCTTAATAATGAAACCGGCGAGCAGTCCCTTTGCCCTACATACGACCATGCTGCCAGCATGGGCAGGGAGATAGTTGACCCAGAGCGTGAAGAGCGGATGACGACTAAAGATAAGAATCGACAAATTCCTTTCTTTGTTTGCAAAGCCCGCTCCGAACTCTTTAGGACAAAATCAGACAGAAAGCCTATGCTCA
>Ga0105858_1000749_pt1 | contig 12091 bp, 6 predicted proteins | sample OrgsoiDNA_201062_FD_89683 | JGI IMG/M metagenome (GOLD analysis project Ga0105858, IMG submission 89683) | Permafrost soil microbial communities from the Arctic, to analyse light accelerated degradation of dissolved organic matter (DOM) -... | ecosystem: Environmental > Terrestrial > Soil >...
AAAAGATCAGCCGCTGACGGTTCTCGGGCTTCGCCAGAATCATGATCGCCCCGACCTGCGCGACGACCTCGGTCAGGATCGTCGGCGGCAGAGCCGGCCGGCCGTCCGCCGCGGGCGAGAGATACCGCTCGTTGTGCGAGACGTTCTTGATCCCCACGATCCGCTTGTCGACTTCGAACTCCGTAATCCGATCCACAAAGAGAAACGGATAGCGGTGGAGCAGGATCTTCTCGATCGCGGCGTTGTCGAGCGGGAGCGTCAGGTCCATGGGGCCATCAATTATACTGCTACCCTCCCGTGACCGAACCTGTTGCACCGGCTCCCGCGGCTCCTCCCAACATCCGGGAGCTGGTGATCACGCTCTTCGAGCTGGGTCGCGAAATTACCGCTGTGCTCAACCTCGATGAGCTGCTGCAGAAGATCCCGCAGCTCATCGCGCGCATCACCAAGTTCCAGGCGTTCGCGGTCTACCTGCTCGACCCGCGCGGCGAGGAGCTGTCGATCGCCTACGCGGTCGGCTACCCGGACGATGTCGTCTGGACGCTGCGGGTGAAGGTCGGACAGGGCCTCGTCGGGACCGCGGTCGCCGAGGGGCTGCCGCTGCTCGTCAACGACGTGCACGCCGATCCGCGCTACGTGGAAGCCGTCCCCGGGTCGAACGCCGAGCTGGTCGTGCCGCTGCGCCGCAAGGGCCGCGTGATCGGCGCGCTCAACCTCCTCAGCGACACCAAGGGGCAGTTCACCGAGATCGACGAGATGCTGCTGCGCCAGTTCGGCGCGCACGTCGCCGTGGCGATCGAGAACGCGCGGCTGTTCGAGCACGAGCGCGAGTACACCAGCACGCTGGAGACGCTGTCGGAGATCGGCCGCGAGTTCGGCGCGATCCTGAACCTCGACGAGCTGCTCACGCGCATCGCCAACCTGACGCGGCGCCTCATCGACTACCGCACGTTCGGCATCCTCCTGGTCAACGATCGCACCGGCGAGCTGGAGATGAAGGTCGCGGTGCGCTACGGCGACAAGATCACCGTCCCGCGCATCAAGATCGGGCACGGGATCGTCGGACACGCCGCGCTCCACAAGATCCCGATCAACGTGCCGGACGTGTCCGTCGACGCGCGCTACGTCAAGGTCGTGGACGATGCGCGGTCGGAGCTGGCGATTCCGCTGATGCTGATGGACCGCTGCATCGGTGTATTCGACCTCGAGAGCCCCGAGCTCGACGCCTTCTCGAAGGGCCACGTCGACATCCTCACGCTGCTCGCGAGCCAGGCGGCGGTCGCGATCGAGAACGCGCGGCTGTACGAGCGGATTCGATCGAACGAGGTGCGGCTCGAGAAGGAGATCCGGTTCGCGCAGCGCGTCCAGGCGGCGCTGCTGCCGGTGGAGCTGCCCAAGCGGATGCGCCACGTCGACGTCGCCGCGCGTCTCGAGCCGGCGCGCGGGCTCGGCGGCGACTTCTATGATTTTCTCGCACCCGAACCCAACAGCCTCGTCGTCGCGGTCGGCGACGTGTCGGGGAAGGGGGTGCCGGCGGCGCTCTACAGCGCGTTCGCCGGCGAGCTGGTGCGCTCGCGGACGTTCCGCCGGCGGTACGCGCCGGAGCGGTTCACGCCGGCGGGCGTCCTGATGTCGTCGAACATCATCCTGCACGAGCGGCAGCTCGAGGAGTACTACTGCACGCTCTGCTACGCGCTGTTCGACATGAAGCGCCGCGTGGTCACGATCGCCAACTCGGGCCTGCCGTACCCGGTCCGGTGCAGCGGCGACACGGTGGCGCAGGTGGAGATTCCCGGCGTGCCGCTCGGGCTCTTTGCGGGATCGACCTACGACGAGCTCGCGTTCGACCTCGTGGCCGGCGACCTCTATGTCTTCTGCTCGGACGGCGTGTACGAAGCGAACGACGCGCGCGGCCGCTATTTCGGGAACGAGCGGTTGCTGAAAATCGTGACCGACATGCGCCAGCAGTCGGCGCGCGAGATCGTCGACGCGATTTTCTCCGCGGTCCAGGACTTCCGCGGCGACACGCCGCCCAACGATGACATGACGGCGGTCGCGGTCAGGATTACATCATGACGGGTTCGGGGTTCAGGGTGCCGGGTTCAGGGTTCTCAGTTCTGAGTTCCACGTTCTTAGTTCTGAGTTCCCTGAGCGTGAGCGCTCAGACCCCCGTGGCCGATCTCAAAGCGAAGTTCGAGAAGCGCGTGCAGGAGATCGCCGCCCGCGTCGACGGCGTCGTCGGCTACTCGATCGTCGATCTCACGAGCGGAGACCGGATCGGCCGTCTCGAGCACGCCGCGTTCCCGACGGCGTCGGCAATCAAGCTGGCGATCGTCTACGAGCTGTTCACGCAGGCTGAGGAAAAGACGATCAATCTCGACGAGACCGTGAAGCTCGATCGGCGCCAGGCGGTCGGCGGCACCGGCGTCCTGGTCGAGATGGGCACGCCGACACTGTCGATCCGCGACTACGCGGTGCTGATGGTCACGCTCAGCGACAACACCGCGACCAACGTGCTGATCGATCGCCTGGGCATGGACAAGATTGCCGCGCGGATGCAGGCGCTCGGCCTGAACGGGACGAAGCTGCGGCGGCACATGATGGACACGGCGGCCGCCAGGCGCGGCGACGAGAACGTGTCGACGCCCGACGAGCTCGCGCGTCTCCTGACCCTAATGAACGAACGGATGCCCGAGGCGATCGCGCTGCTGAAGAAGCCGAAGGAGAACCGTCTGCGCAAAGGCCTGCCGGAGGGCGTGGCGTCGGCCGACAAGTCGGGCGAACTCGAAGGCGTCCGCGTCGACGCCGGGATCGTCTTCGCGAAGAACCGCCCGTACGCGCTGAGCGTGATGACGACGTTCCTGAAGGATGAAGCGGAAGGGGAGCGCGCGATCGAAGAAATGTCCCGCGTCGCCTACGAATACTTCAGCCGCCTCGGATCAGGCGGCGCACTCGGACGGTTGAACGGGAAGTAGGGTGTGGGCCACGCCGAATCGTGAGAGACGAACGGCGGGATGCGGCGATGCCAGCGCCTGCCTGATGTTACGCACCCCGTTGATTCGACGCGACCCGTAGACCTCACATCAAATCGCGTGCCTGCCCGCGCGATCCAGAACCCCAGCAAAAGTCGCGAAACCTTCCGCAGAAATGTCGCGCGTCCGCGATTGGAGACGGACGCTGACCTCGCGGACGAACGGTTTGCTGGATCCAGACAAAATTGTGTGTGAATAGTGTGTAGTTTTCATAAGTTGCCATTGACCAAAGTGTGACAACGGCTTACATTCGCCCCACTTCGGCCGATGTTCGACTTCAGCAAGGAGCTTTTGATGAAAACAATACGACTGGTTCTGGCGGCAGCCCTCATCCTGATGGTGAGCGGCGCCGCGTACGCGCAAGGCAGTTTCTTCACCTCTCTCTCCGGGACGGTCGTCGATGCGTCCGGCGGCGTGATCCCCGGCGCGAACGTCAAGATCAAGAACAACGGGACGGGCGAAGAGGTCAACACCATCAGCGGCTCTGATGGCGGCTTCGCCGCGCCCTCCCTCTCGGGCGGCACCTACACCGTCACCGTGACGCTGATGGGCTTCAAGACTGCGACGCTCAACTCGGTCACGCTGCAGGCCGCCGTGCCGGCGCAGGTGAAGGTGGCGCTGCAGGTCGGCGCCCTCGAAGAGAACGTCACCGTCGTCGGCGACAGCGCGCTGGTCGTGCAGACGCAGTCGCCCTCGATTGCCACCAACCTCACCGGCAACCAGATTACCAGCCTGCCGCTGACCAGCCGCAACGCGCTCGACTCGCTGACGTCGCTGCCCGGATTCAGCACGTCGGGCACGGCGCGCAACTCGTCGGTCAGCGGTCTGCCGCGCAGCTCGATCAACATCACGCTCGACGGCATGAACATTCAGGACAACTACCTGAAGAGCTCGGACGGTTACTTCGCGCGCCTGACGCCGCTGCTCGACTCGGTCGAGGAAGTCACAGTCACGACGGCGGGTAACACCGCCGACGCGACCGGGCAGGGCAGCGTGCAGGTGAAGTTCGTCACCAAGTCGGGGACCAACACGTTCAACGGCACCGCCTACGAGTACTACCGCGCCGACTGGCTCAACGCGAACGACTGGTTCCGCAACCGCGATCTGCCGCCCGACCCGGCGACCGGCAACGCGCCCAAGCAACAGCTGAGAAACTATCAGCAGGGCGTCGCCATCGGCGGACCGATTTTCCGCAACAAGGCGTTTTTCTTCTTCAACTACGAAGAGCAGCGCGCTCCCGCGTCGAGCACGCTCCAGCGCGTCGTCCTCACGCCGGAAGCGTCGGGCGGTCTCTTCAGCTACGTCGTAGCCGGCCAGACCCGATCGGTCAACCTGCTCTCGCTCGCGGCTGCCAACGGCCAGCTCGCCACGCCGGACACGACGATGGCGAAGCTGCTAGCCGACATCACCGCGTCGACGAAGACGACCGGCGGCGTGACGCCGCTGTCGAACCCGCTGGTGTCGCAGTACACCTGGTCGATGCCGACGCAGAGCTTCAACCCGTCGCCGACCTTCCGCATCGACTACGAGCTCACGCAGAAACATCGCCTGACCGGGTCGATGAACTACCGCCACATCAACTCGACGCCTGACACGACCAACAACGCGCAGCTGCCGTTCCCCGGTTTCACGACCACGGGCAGCCAGCAGTCCACGCGCTGGACGACGTCCGAATCGCTGCGGTCGACGTTCACGAACAACCTCGTGAACGAGTTCCGCATCGGCGGCACGGGTGGCGCGACGCTGTTCTCGCCCGAGCTCGCGTCGGACATGTGGGCCGGCACCGGTGTCGGCGGGCAGGGCGGCGACCGTTTGAACATCGGTGCGGCCTGCTGCGGCACCGGCTTCGTCCTCACCAACCCGGGCCTCGCGGCGACGCCGTCATCGCGTGAAGCCGGCACCAAGGTGATCGAAGACACGGCGACCTGGCTCAAGGGCAAGCACAGCGTGACGTTCGGCGGATCGTTCGTGCAGGCCGACGTGTGGCTGCAGAACCAGACGCTGGTGCCGACGGTCACCTTCGGCCTGCTCTCGAGCGAGTCGGCGAACGGGCTCTTCACCGCAGCCAACTTCCCGGGCGCCTCCGCGACCGACCTGACCAACGCGACGAACCTGTACGCGATGCTCACCGGCCGCGTGACCCAGGTCACCGGCAACGCGACGATCAACGGGTCGGGCGACGCCTACGTGCCGCTCGGCGTCTCGCGCGCGGAAGGACGGATGCGCGAGTTCGACTTCTTTGTGGCCGACTCGTGGCGCGTGAAGCCGAGCGTCACGATCAGCGCCGGCGTGCGCTACATGCTCTCGAACCCATTCTACCCGACGAACAACAGCTACACGACGGTCACCGATGCGAGCATGTACGGCGTCTCGGGTGTGGGCAATATCTTCAACCCGGGCACGCTGACCGGGACGAAGCCCAACTACATTCAGTATCCCGCCGGCACCTACGCTTTCAATCCGGATCGGAACAACTTCGCGCCGAGCGGCGGCGTCGCGTGGCAGTTGCCGGGGATGGAGAAGGGCCTCGGGCGGCTCATCTTCGGTTCGCAGGAAGGCGACAGCGTGATCCGCGGCGGCGCCGCGATGGCGTTCCAGCGGCCCGGCATGTCGGACTTCACCGGCGTGTTCGGCGCCAACCAGGGCATCTCGTTCACGTTGAATCGCGACTCGACCAACGTGATCGGCACGCTGCCGATGCTGCTCCGCAACAGCAACCAGATGGCGCTGCCGGCGGCGCCGGCGGCGAGCTATCCGATCTTCCCGACCGCGCTCACGAACACGGTCAACATGTTCGACGCGAACCTGCAGAACCCGTACACGCAGTCGTACACGATCGGCTGGCAGCGCAAGCTGGGGCAGGACACGGCGTTCGAGCTGCGCTACGTCGGCAGCCGCCATCGTCAGGACTGGGAGACGGTGAACCTGAACGAGGTCAGCATCACTGACAACGGGTTCGTCGGCGAGTTCCGGAAGGCGCAGGCCAACCTGCAGGCCAACATCGCGTCGGGCAAGGGCGCGACGTTCGCCTACACCGGCGCGGGGACTTCGCCGCTGCCGACGTTCCTGGCGTACTTCAACGGCCAGAACAGCTCGCAGTCGGGCGACTCGACGAAGTACTCGGGCGCCAACTGGACCAACACGAGCTTCGTGGGCTACCTGGCGGCGCAGAACCCGAACCCGCTCGGCTTCATGTGCAACAACGGCCTCACGGGCTGCACGACCGCCACGCTGACCAACGGGTTCATCGGCAACACGACGTTCCGCAACAACGCCGCTGCCGCCGGTCTGCCGTCGAACTTCTTTCTGCCGAACCCCGACATGCTCGGCGGCGCCAACCTGACGACCAACTCGGGCGGCACGCAGGCGAACTCGATCCAGACGGAGTTCCGCAAGCGGCTCTCGAACGGCCTGACGTACAGCGTCAGCTACAGCTGGGCGAACGCGTACGTCCAGCAGCGGTACGGCTTCGCCAAGCCGCTCGAGGATGTCGCGCAGGTCGGACAGACCGGCAACGTGCAGCACGCGCTCAAGGCGAACTGGCTCTACGAGCTGCCGTTCGGTGAAGGCAAGCACTGGGGCGGCGGCACCAGCGGCCTGACCAACGCGCTGATCGGCGGCTGGTCGATCAACGGCGTCGCGCGCATCCAGACCGGCGAGATGCTCGACTTCGGCAACGTGCGCCTCGTCGGGATGACGCAGCAGGATCTCCAGAAGGCGATCGCGCTGCGCGTGGCGTCGAACGGCCAGGTGTTCATCCTGCCGGACGACATCCTGCAGAACACGGTGAAGGCGTTCGCGGTCAGCGCGACGTCGGCCACCGGGTACGGCGCGCTTGGCGCGCCGACCGGCCGTTACCTCGCGCCGGCCAACGGTCCGGACTGCATCGAAACGTCACCCGGCTTCGGCGACTGCGGCGTCCGCAGCCTGGTCGTCAACGGTCCGCAGCTGGTGCGTTTCGACCTGGTCGCGGCCAAGCGCGTGAAGGTCGGGGGCAGCTGGTCCGCCGAGTTCCGCGTGGAAATGCTGAACGCGCTCAACTCGCCGTACTTCAACCCGGCGTCCACCGCGGGCACGCCGCTCGGGATGACGACCCCGTTCACGGCGCCCGGCGGAGCGATTCTGACCGGCACGCCGATCGCGAACCCGTCGGCCGGCAGCAGCGTCGACAGCTTCCGCATGACGGCGCTGCTCGGCGACAACACGAGCCGGATCATTCAGCTGGTCTGGAGAGTACGGTGGTAGGCCAACGAAGGGCTCAGGGCGGAGGGCTTAGGGCTGACGGTTTAGCCCTGAGCCTTCAGCCCTTAGCCCTAGTACATCCCTAAGTAGCGATCGATCTCCCATGGGGACACGTGCTTGATGTAGTCGTGCCACTCTTCACGCTTGGCGGCCACGAAATGTTCGAACAGGTGGTCGCCAAGCGTTTCCCTCACCAGGTCGTCCTTCTCTAACTCGTCCAGCGCCTCGCTCAGATTGCCCGGCAGCTCGTCGATGCGCAGGTGCCGGCGCTCCCGGTGGCTCATCGTGTAGATGTTCTTGTTCACCGGCGGGCCCGGATCGAGTTTCTTCTCGATGCCGTCGAGGCCCGCGCGCAGCATCACCGCGAGCGCCAGATACGGATTGCACGACGGGTCCGGCATGCGCAGCTCGATGCGCGTCGACGTGCCGCGCGCCGCCGGCACGCGCACGAGCGGGCTGCGGTTCTTCTCGGACCACGCGATGTTGGTCGGCGCCTCGTAGCCGGGCACCAGGCGCTTGTAGGAGTTCACGAGCGGGTTCGTGATGGCGCAGAACCCATTCGCGTGGCGCAGGATGCCGGCGATGTAGTTCATGCAGAGCTCGCTCAGCTGACCCTCGGCCTTCGCGTCGAAGAAGATATTCGTCCCGCCGGAGAACAGGGACATGTGCGTGTGCATGCCCGATCCGTTGATGCCGTAGATCGGTTTGGGCATGAACGTCGCGTGCAGGCCGTTCTTGCTCGCGATGTTCTTCACGACGAAGCGGAACGTGCTGATGCTGTCCGCCGTCGCCAGCACATCGTCGTAGCGGAAGTCGATCTCGTGCTGGCCGGGCGCGACCTCGTGGTGCGCCGCCTCGACGTGGAAGCCCATCGCCTCGAGTGCGAGGACGATTTCGCGGCGCACGTCCTCGCCCTGATCCACGGGGCTGAGGTCGAAGTAGCTCGCCGCGTCGTGAGTGTCGGTGGTCGGCACGCCGTTTTTCGTCTGGAAGAGGAAGAACTCGGCTTCGGGACCGGCCTTCATGGTGAAGCCCTTGGCGGCCGCCATCGCTATCACTTTTTTCAGGCATGCGCGCGGATCGCCGATGAACGGCTGGCCGTCGGGCGTGTAGATGTCGCAGATCATCCGCGCCACCTTCTCGCCGGTCGTTCCCGGCCAGGGGAACACGCGGAACGTCGAGAGGTCGGGACGCAGATACATGTCCGACTCCTCGATGCGCACGAAGCCTTCGATCGACGATCCGTCGAACATGATCTTGCCGTCGAGCGCGTCCTCGAACTGCCGATCGGGGATCTCGACGTTCTTGATCGTCCCGAGGATGTCGGTGAACTGCAGCCGCAGGAATTTCACCTTCTCGCGCTCGGTGCGCTCGAGGTTGTGGGCTTTGGTTTCTTTGGCCGCGGGCGTCTTGGACATATTCAGGGGAATTCTAACAGTCGGGAGTCGGGAGTCGATAGTACGGAGTCAGTGAGTCGATAGTCAGTCGAGAGTCATGAGTCGAGAGTCCGGCACAGGGCGCGCGTGGCATGGCTTCTGCCATACCGATGGATATGTGTGCCAAATGCCTTGAAGAATTGCAGGTTTATCAAAAAGCTCTCGATGCGGCCGACGCAGTTTCTGCGATCCTGAAACGTCCAGGCCTCCAGCGGGATCACAAGCTGCGCGACCAGCTTGGTGATTCGTCCGAGGCCGTTCCGGCGCTGATCGCCGACGGTTTCCCGCAAAGCACCGACCGGTACTTCGCGCAATTCCTCTATCGAGCGAGGGGCGAGAGCAGCGAAACGCGGACGCACTTGCGCATTGCGAAGGGGAGGGACTACATCACCGAGGCGGAGCTGGCCGAGCTCTGTGACCGGTACAACGAGATCGAGAAGATGCTGACTGGGTTCATCCGTCACCTGGAGAAGGAGAACAGAAGGCATCGAGGATGACACAGAGTCGAGAGTCGAGAGTCGTTAGTACGGAGTCTCTAGTCGACAGTCTGGTCGATAGTCGATGGTCAGTCGAATTGAGGACTGGTGACTAACGACTCGACTCTCGACTGGTGACTTCGTACTAACGACTAAGGACTAACGACTCAAGAAGTGGCAGCTCTTGCTTCGCTGACGTCCGTCGTCTGTGGGGTGCTGTTGAGGAACCCGGCGAGATGCGCAGCAAAGATCGCCGCGAGCGCCTGGACGCTTTCCGATGTCTCGCCGCCGCTGCGGATCTCCGCGGACAGGGCGCCGATGCAGCCGTCAGCCGACAGGATCGGCGCGACGACGGCGCCGATCGAGCCGCCGGGGCGCGAGAGGACGATTTGCAGCGTGCCCGATCGGTACGCGGCCGCCGCGGCGTTGTCTGCGGAGCGCGGGACGGGCGGGATCCGCGCGATCATTTCGGCGCTGTAGCCGTGCGCGAGCACCGGCCTCAGATCGCCGCCCGTGGCGCTGCCCACCCAGACCATCAGGCCGCTGGCGTCCATCACCTCGGCCGCCCGGCCGAGCACCTGCGTCAGCTCGTCAAGATCGCGCACGCGTCCGAAATCGGTGGCGACCCCCGTCGCCGCCTTCAGCACCGAACCCTGTGCGTGCGTGTTCGACGAAGCCACGGGCACCGGCGCCGGTGCGGCCGGGGCGATCTCGTCGCTGTGCGCGGCAGCCGCCGGGCCGATCGACGTGATGGCGAGTCCCGTCTCGGCCGTTCTGCCTCCCGGCACCGGAATCAGCAGCAGCACGATGACGACGACGACCGCGGCGGCGACCGCGGCGGTCTGTACTTCCTGTCTCCGGTGGGCCTCCACCTCGACCTCGACCGCCTGATGCTGCGCCAGCCGCGCGGTCTCGATTTGCCGCACGGCGGTTGCTGCCGAGTCGCTGCCCTCCGTAAAGATCACGTCGCCGGCCATCAACTGCTGGCCGGACTTCAGGTAATCGCGCGCGCGCTTGTCGATGGCGGAAAATTCGGTGACGGTCGCGACCGCCTCGTCGACGGCCGTACGCGCGCCGGCGCTGGACGAGTCGCGCAGGGCCGTCAGCCCATCCGCCGCCGACTGGACGGCCGCCGCCGTTTTGCCGAACCAGAACGCCACGCCCTGACCGGCGGCGACGTACGCCTGCTGGCCGACCCGCGCGTCCACGAGCGAGGCGCTGGCGTCGCGGGCCTGCTGGTCGAAGGCGCGCAGCGACGCGGTCCGCTGGCTGATCTGTTGCTCGGAACGGGTGATGAGGAACGCCGCGATACCGATCGCGATACAGGCGAGAAGGCCACACGTCAACCGCAGCGCACGTGAGAACAAAACGTCGCCAGAGTATCATAAGCACGCATAATTCAGGCTCTTATGGCTGCATCATCATTCCCGATTGTCGAAGGTGGCGACCGCGTGCTGACGCCGGCCGCCGTCGCGTTCGTTGAAGATCTCACGCGGCGCTTCCGGCCGCGTATCGACGAGCTGCTCGCGAGCCGACGCTCGACGCAGGCGCGTGTCAACGCCGGCGAACGCCCGGAATTCCTGGCCGGCACCGCGACGATCCGCAGCGCCGACTGGAAGGTCGGCGCGATTCCCGCGGACCTCAACGACCGGCGCGTCGAGATCACCGGCCCGGTCGATCGCAAGATGATCATCAACGCGCTGAACTCCGGCGCCAACGTGTTCATGGCCGACTTCGAGGACGCCACGTCGCCGACGTGGGCGAATCTCGTCGGCGGCCAGGCGAATCTGATGGACGCGGTGCGGCGCACCATCGAGTACGAGCAGCCGGACACAGGCAAGCGCTACGCGCTGAAGACGCCGCTGGCGACGCTGATGGTCCGGCCGCGCGGCTTCCACCTCCTCGAGCGGCACCTCATCGTCGACGGACGTCCCGCGCCGGGGATGCTGTTCGACTTCGGCCTCTATCTGTTCCACAACGCCGCGGCGCTCGCGGACGCCGGCACCGGCCCGTACTTCTACCTGCCGAAGATGCAGAGCCATCTCGAGGCGCGGCTGTGGAACGAGATCTTCCTGCACGCGCAGTCGGTGCTGAAGATCCCGGCCGGCACAATCAAGGTGACGGTCCTCATCGAAACGCTGCCGGCGGCGTTCGAGATGGACGAAATCCTCTACGAGCTCCGCGAGCACATCGTCGGCCTCAACTGCGGCCGGTGGGATTACATCTTCAGCTCGATCAAAACGCTGCAGAGCGATCCCGCGTTCGCGCTGCCCGATCGCGGTCAGGTGACGATGGAGGCGCCGTTCCTGCGCGCGTACACGCAGCTGCTGATCAAGACCTGCCATCGCCGCGGCGCCTTCGCGATGGGCGGCATGGCGGCGCAGATCCCCATCAAGGACGATCCGGAAGCCAACGCGAACGCGATGGCGAAGGTGCGCGCCGACAAGCTGCGTGAGGTGCGCGAAGGCCACGATGGCACGTGGGTGGCGCATCCCGCGATGGTGTCGCTCGCCAAGCAGGTGTTCGACGAGGGGATGCCGAAGCCGAATCAGCTCGATCGCCTGCGCGAAGACGTGGCCGCCAATGCCGCGGTGCTGCTCCAGCCTCCGTCCGGCACTCGCACGGAGAACGGTCTCCGTCATAACATTCGCGTAGGCGTGCAGTACCTGGAGGCGTGGCTCGGCGGGCAGGGCGCGGTGCCGATCTACAACCTGATGGAAGACGCCGCCACCGCCGAGATCTCGCGCACGCAGATCTGGCAGTGGATCAAACATCGCGCGGCGCTGGACGACGGTCGAACGGTCACGCGCGCGCTCGTGCAGCAGCTCATCGCCGAAGAGCTCGTGCGGGTGCGCGACGAGGTCGGGGCCGCGCGCTTCGACGGCGGCCAGTTCGAACAGGCGCG
>Ga0105858_1000754_pt1 | contig 12041 bp, 9 predicted proteins | sample OrgsoiDNA_201062_FD_89683 | JGI IMG/M metagenome (GOLD analysis project Ga0105858, IMG submission 89683) | Permafrost soil microbial communities from the Arctic, to analyse light accelerated degradation of dissolved organic matter (DOM) -... | ecosystem: Environmental > Terrestrial > Soil >...
GACGCTCGCCATCTACTGGCAGTACGACACGATGCCGGTGACGCAGCCGGACGTCTGGATTGCGCCGCCGTTCGAGGGGAAGATCGTGGACGGTCCGACGGCGAACGTCGACGGCGCGTCCCGCGTGATCATCGGCCGCGGCGCGACCAACTCCAAGGGACCCGAGATGGCCGTGCTGAACGCCATCACGTCAATGAAGGCGACGATGGGCAAACTGCCGGTCAATCTGATCTTCATCGCCGAGGGCGACGAAGAGCGGATGGACATCGGGTTGCGCAAGTTCATCGGCGAGCACTCGGATCTGTTTGCGGAAGCGGACGCGCTCTTCGTCGGCGGGCCGTCGGAAGGCTGCGTCTACGTCGAGTTGACGACCAGCGGCAAGAGCTGGGGCCGCGGTCCGGTGCAGTCCGACGTCCACGGCGTGATGAAGCGCACGACCGACAGTCCGGCGTGGCGGCACATCCAGATGCTGGCATCGCTGACGTCCAAGGACGGCAACACGCCGCTCATCAAGGGCTTCTTCGAGCACATGGATCCGCCGACCGCGGCGGAGGTCGAGCAGATGAAAGCACAGGCGGCCCGAACGGACCTGAAGACGATGGCGAAGAACGCAGGCGTGGCGCGGTTCATGTCCGATGATCCGTTTCAGGTGTTGAAGGACGGCCGCTTTGGCGTGTCGTTCAACCTTGACGGCGGATGGGGCGGCAACATGTATGCGGGTGGCGCCGGCGCGATTCTGCCCAACAAGTTCACGACGAAGCACAACTTCCGGTACGTTCCCAGGATGAACGGCCCCGACCTCGTGAAGAAGCTGCGCGCGCAGCTCGACGCCAACGGCTACACGGACGTCGAGGTGAAACTGATCGGCGACGTGCCGTGGTCGCGGGGCTCCTCGCCGGACACCGACATTTCACACGCGCACCAGAAAGCCGGAGAGCTGATGGCGTCGATCGGGCTGGGTGGCGGCGGCCGCGGCGGTGCGCCCGTGCTTCCGACATCGGCGAAGCTGACGGATCCCAACACGCTGCTCTCTGACACGGCGGCGGACCCGGCCGGCGGCTATTGGCCGGCGTATCTCTTCGCGGACGGCGAGACCGGACAGAAGATCGGCCACGTGTCGATCCCGATGGGCGGCCGCGGCGGCGGTGGTGGCGGCGGCGGGCGCGCGCATGCCGCCAACGAGTTCTACACCGTCGAGTCGATCGGGAAGGCCGGCGGCCTGGCGAACGCGGAGAAAAACGCGGCAGCCGCGATCTATCAGTACGCGCAGCTGACGACGGTGGCGCCGAAGCCGAAGGCGGCGGCGGGTAAGTGAGCGGCCGCGAGGCGCCTATAGCGCACGCATGAAAGCGACGATGTCCTTTTTCTCCTGCGCGAGAAGCTTCAGGCCCAGCACCAGATCGAAGAATTCAACGGTGTCGTCCAGGGTCAGCAGTCGATCGTCGTGGAGGTAGGGAGGCGAGTCCTTGATCCCGCGCAGCGGGAAGGTCTTGATCGGGCCGTCCGCTGACGCCTTGCGGCCGTTGATCGTGACCTCGTTGAAGAAGCGCTCCGTTCGCAGGTTGTGCATCAGGTTGTCGGTGTAGTACGGCGGCGTGTGGCATGTGGCGCACTGCCCATTGCCGAAGAAGAGGGTCTCGCCCCGCCGCTCGGCCTCCGTTGACCGGGCCGGGTCGAGGCGTCCGAAGACGGTGAGCTTCGGCGCCGGCGGAAAGTCGAGGATGCTCTGGAACTCGCTCATGAAGTGGACCTGGCTGCCGCGTTCCAGGACGTTGACGCCCACCCTCTGCGCCTTTTCCGGATCGCCGTCGAAGTAGGCACCGCGCTGCTCGAACTCCGTGAAGTCCTCCACGGTCTTCAACGCCCGCTGCGATCCGAACAGCCGCTGGATGTTGACGCCGCGCAGCGTCGGCGTGTCGACGCGGTGGCGGTGCTCGTCCGGCCGGATGTCGCCGACCGTGTGCGTCGCGGCGTTGGTGTGCCCGTTGGCATGACAGTCGAAGCAGGCGACACCCTGGTGGGCCTTGAGGCTGCGGCGATCCTCAGTGGCGTTGAACTGGGCCTGTGGAAACGGCGTGACGAGAAGCCGGAGTCCCTCGAGCTGCTTCGGGTTGAGCACGTCCTTGAAGAGCTCGGTGAAGTTGTTCAGCGTGACCAGCTGGCCCTTCGACACGTCGCCCAGATCAGGGCGCGTCGTGAGGTAGATCGGCGCGGCGAACTCGGGCAGCAGATGTTCGGGCAGATCGAAGTCGAGATCGAACCGCGTGAGGTCGCGCTCCGTCTGGCGTTTCGTTTCGTCGATGAGCGTCTTCGGGAAGACCATGCCGCCCGCCTCGTGGTGCGGATGGGGCAGCGGCAGGAAGCCCGCCGGCCAGAGGTTCTGGGCCTTGATCGCCTCGGGCGTCATGGAGGCGAGCCGCTCCCAGGTGACGTTGGCGGGGAGCTTGACCCGTACGCCGTCCTGCACCGCCTTTCCCCGGGACATCGTCACGCCGGGGGCGGCGCGATCGGCCAGGTCGTAGCGGGCGGCGAGCAGGTCTTGCTGGCGCTTGGCGAACGCCGGCTTCGCTTGCTGAAGGCGCGACACGAGTGCGGTGAAGCGCTCGGGCACGACGGTCTGCGCGGCGATGACGACGGCTCCACATGCGAGCGCGACGGCGCCACCCACGAAGAGCAACGTGACTCGTCGGTTGAAGATGTCTTTCATGGCGAGCTACGGTAGCAGGTGATGCCATCGGAATCTGTCCCGGATTGGACACTGGTCCAGGCGCGTGAAAACCCAGAGATGCGTTCATTCGGACACCGGCTTCGTGGGGTCGACCCAGTACCAGCACAGCGCACCCAACAGGAACAGCACGCCTGCCAGGTACAGCGGCGCGCTCCAATTCGAAAACCTCGCCACGACCGCAGCGACGAGAATCGGACTGAGGATCGATCCCACCTGCCCGGACGTATTCATCGCCGCGCTCACCGCGCCTGAACGACGGCCGCCGATGTCGAGGCACGTGCCCCACGCGGCCCCGAGCAGGAAATTCGACGAGGCGCCGCCGAGCGCAATCAGCACCGCGGCCGCCACAGGCGATGCGACGAACGTGGCGGCGATGGTGAACAGACCGGCGGCGGCCAGTGCGCCGCCTCCGATGGTGATGCGTCCGAGCCTGAGGCCGAGGCGGCGCGCGGTCCGATCGGTCGCCACGCCGCCCAGGAGATCCGCGGCTGCACTGAGAATCAGCGGCAACCCCGCGAGGATGCCGGCAGTGATTCCGACGAGGCCGCGAGAGGCGAGATACGTCGGCAGCCACGTCACATAAAAGGCGCCGCCGAAGGCCTGCGTGAAGTACATCAGGCACAGGCAGACCACCGTGCGGTTCGCCAGCAGCCGCTTCCAGTGCGTGGCTTCGAGCGCGGGGCCGGAATCGGTGGCGAGCCTGCTCTCTATCAATGTGCGCTCGGCCGCGCCGACACCGGGATGCTCCGCCGGCGAATCGCGAAACCACCGATACCAAACGCACGCCCACACGAACCCGATCGACCCGAACAGGACGAACAGCGTCCGCCAGTCGACGTACAGGAGGAGTGCCGTCACCAGTAGCGGGGTCAACCCTCCGGAGAGGTGCGCACCCATGAAGAAGACGCCCTGCGCCGTGCCGCGTTCCTCCCGCGGGAACCACCGCGAAAATGTGCGGGCGACGTTCGGCCACGCGCCGGCTTCACCGGCGCCGAATAGAAACCGAATCGCGATCAGCGATGCATAACTGAACGCGAAGCCCGTCAGCACGGTGAACGCGGACCACCAGCACACGATGCGCGTCAGGACCCGGCGCGTGCCGATCCGATCGCCCCACCAGCCGGTGGGGATCTCGAACAGCGCGTAGGCGAGATAAAACGCGCTGAACACGTAGCCCATCTGCGTCGGACTGAGATGGAGATCGCGTGCGATGAAGGGCCGGGCGATTGAGATGCTGACCCGATCGAGATACGTGATGGCGCCCAGCGCCATCGTCATGGCCAGCACCTTGTGGCGGACGTGCGTATTTCCGGGCACGGTCAATGCTACATTCCCACCATGGCGAATTCGAGGCCGATGGTCCTCGTCACCGAGTCGGAATACCGGAAGGCCGAGGCCTGTTTCGTGTCGGCGTCGGGGCTGGACTGCCGGCGCGCGCCGGATCTCGAGGCCGATCTGGCCTCGTCCATCCGCGAGGCGCGGGCCGTGTACGTGGTCGTGGGACCACTGACCTACGCCGGAGCGTTGTACGAGGCGCTGCCGGCGGGTGGCGTCATCGCGCGGTTCGGCGTCGGACACGATGGCATCGACAATGCCAGGGCCACTGAAGCAGGTCTTCTCTGCACCAACACGCCGGGCGTCCTCGATCAGTCGGTGGCGGAGCACACGATGTTGCTCGTCGCAGCCGCGGCGCGGAGACTGGTCGCCGCGTCAGCGAGCATGGCGCAACACGTGTGGGATCCGGTGACAGGCGAGGAGTTGCAAGGCAAGACGCTCGCGATCATCGGTTGCGGCGGCATCGGCCGCAGCGTTGCGCGCATCGCTTCTCTCGGCTACGGCATGCAGGTCGTCGGCTGTTCCAGGCCCGGCGTGCCGCCGCCGGCGGAGCTGGAGCATTTTCGTGTCGTGACGAATGATTTCGCGTCAGCTGTGCGCGATGCGGATTTCGTCAGCCTGCACATGACGGCCAGCCGCGACAACGTCCATTTCATCAATCGCGAACGTCTCGCGTCTCTCGGCGAGCGCACCTGGCTGATCAACACGGCGCGCGGATCGATCGTCGACGAGGGCGCGCTGTTCGCCGCGCTGGTCTCGCGGCGTCTCAACGGCGCCGCGCTCGACGTGTTCGCGCGCGAGCCCTACGCGCCGGCGGAGGGGAGCGGAGACATTCGCTCGCTGGCGAACGTCATCCTCACACCGCACGTCGGCAGCAACACGGTCGAAGCGAACCGCCGGATGGCCGAGCGCGCGCTCCAGAACATCGTGTTTGCAGAAGCCCGCGCGTTCGGGCGGATGGATTTGCTCAATCCCGAGGTCTTGAAGGGGGCAGTTGAGTCCTCGTAGGAACACGAGTGGTGGCTTGCCCAGCCGAAGCTCGCTCGTTGTCACGCGAGCGAAGGTTGGTGCGCCCGGAGGGACTCGAACCCCCGGCCTATTGGTTCGAAGCCAATCGCTCTATCCAACTGAGCTACGGGCGCATTCGGTGGAGAAACGATTCTACGCGGCCGAGCAAGCCCGGCGCTATGGTAGAATCGTCTCTTTCCTCGGCGTGATCTCCACGCGCCTAGCAGCCAAGCAATCCTCCGGGCCGGTAGCTCAATTGGCAGAGCAGCAGACTCTTAATCTGCGGGTTGTGGGTTCGATTCCCACCCGGCTCACCAGCCTTCGCTCTCTTATCCGGCGAAGGCTGTCCACCATAGCGGCGCCGTGAAATCGACGCCGCGACGGTGGACCACTCCTGAATCCAGCGAGCTTCGGCCGGCAAGCCAGCGAGGGTCAGCGGCAGTCGCCCGACGTCACCAACACGCGCCGGCCGTCGGTGTAGACGCTGACGGACGCGGCGTTGCCGGCGCCGACCACGTCGATGATGTATTCCTTTCCCGCCTCGCTCGAAAAATCGCCGCTGCATGTGCCGGATACGACAGCATGGGCGAGAGCGTAGTTCACGCGGTACGAGTGGCGGCCAGGAAGCGCGGAATAGCCGGCCTTGGAGAGTGCCTTTCGTTCGCCGTCAAAGGTCATCGCCGACAGGCTCACCGCGGGGCTTGCATGAAAAAACACTGACGACAGCTCGCTGTCGGGACGCTTCGGTCCGGAGTACGCCTTGGCCTTGGCACATCCCGCCGTCATGACTGTGAGGAGCACGAGCACGAACAACGGCATGTATCTCAAGATAGGTCTCAAAGGCGTGATGAAGTATGGAATGGTGCGCCCGACTGGATTCGAACCAGTGGCCTACAGCTTCGGAGACTGTCGCTCTATCCAGCTGAGCTACGGGCGCACGTGCTGAGGTTATCAGAGATTGGCGATCTTCGACAGGTCCACGCCCTTCGACTTCCGCAGCTTCGCCCACAAATCACCGACCTTCTCGAACCGCGCGGGCGCGGTGGCGATCGTGAAATCGGTCCGATCGAACCCGTCGTCGATCTCCTGCCAGCTGACCGGCGTCGAGACGCCGGCGTAGTCGCTCGCGCGCGCGCTGTACGCGGCCGCGAGCGTCTTCCCCTGAATGTTCTGCAGGCAGTCGATGTAGATCCGCTTCCCCCGCGCCTTCACGCTCCGCTCCGTCGTCGCCACCTTCGGATGCTTCTGCTCGACCAGCGCCGCGACGATCTGGCAGTACAGCATGCCGGCTTCGTACGGCGTGCCGGCGGGCAGCGGCACGTAGATGTGCAGGCCGTCGGCGCCGGACGTTTTCGCCACGCCGATGGCGCCGAGCGTGTCGAGCTCGTCGCGAATCCAGCGCGCGACGTCGAGCACGCGCGCGAACGGCACCTCGTCCGGCGGATCGAGATCGAACGCCGCGTAGTCGGCGAACTCCGGATGCGCCACGCGCGAGAACCACGGATCCTGCGAGATCGACGCGAGCTGCGTCATGTAGAGCAGCGTCTTCAGACCGCCGCCGATGATCTGCGGGCGCGCTTCGACCACGCCGACGACCTCGGTGCGCACGCCGGCGGGCACCTCGGCCGCGCGGTGCTGATAGAAGGGCGGTGCGGCGACGCCGTCCGGGAAACGCTTCATCACGAGCGGCCGATCGGCGACCGCCGGCAGCATGAACGGCGCCACGCGCGCGTAGTAGCGGAACAGGTCGCCCTTAGTCAGCTTCTGCTTCGGCCAGAACACCTTGTGCAGGTTCGTGACCTTCAGCTCGTCGCCGTCCGGCAACACCAGCACGCCATCTTTCCGGGAGGACTCCAGGGACGAGAGCTGATCGATGACGCCTTGGGTTCCGGGTTCCAGGTTCCGGGTTCTGGGTTCGTTCTGGGTTCTGGGTTCGGAGTTCGGGGTTCGCGCGCGTGGCGTTGCGGCACCCTGAACCCGGAACCCGGAACCCCGAACCCTGGCTTTCGTTTCGCGCCTGACGTCCCCGGCCTTCTTGTCGTCGCGGAGCCCGAGATACACCGGATGCCGCAGCTTCCCGTCCCTAGTCCACTCGGTGAACTTCACCTGCGCCACGAGTTGCGGCTTCACCCAGTGCGGCGTTTCATTCGTCTTCGGTGTCGGCGTGAACGGCGATGTTTTCGTTTCGAGCGGCTTCAGGAGCTTCATCACGCGCGCGAGCTCCTTCTCGTTGAAGCCCGTACCGATATGACCCGCGTAGATCAGATCCTTCCCCTTGTGGACGCCGATGAGCAGCGCGCCGAAGTACGCGCGCGTGTCGCGCGGCTCGGTCCAGCCGCCGACGACGAACTCCTGTTCGTGGAGGATCTTCAGCTTGCGCCAGTCGGGCGAGCGCTTGCCCGATTTGTAGAGCGACCGTGCGTGCTTGGCGATCAGCCCTTCCCACCCGCGATCGAGCGCCTGCTTGTAGAGCGCGCGGCCGTCGCCGGTGACCTGGTCGCTGATCCGCAGCACGTCCGATCGCGTCTGCCCGAACACCTTCTCGAGCGCGGCGCGGCGCTCGACGAGCGGGCGATCGCGGTAGTCGGTGGTCCCGTCGCGCAGGATGTCGAAGGCGACGAGTGCGGTCGCGTCCGCGCCCGACTGCAGCTGCTGGAAGCCGGCCGGGTCGCCGTTCGCGTCGAGCGCGACGATCTCGCCGTCGAGGACGAGCGGCGCCTTGCGCGTGCGCGCCCATTTTGCGAGCGCGGCGGCAATCCCGGGAAACTGACGCGTCTTCTCGTTCCCGAGCCGCGACCAGAGGCGGACGGTGTCGCCTTTCGCCCCAACCTCCACGATCGCGCGGATGCCGTCGTACTTCGGCTCGTAGACGAGCTGCGGATCCTCGAGCGGCGCGTCGGCGAGCGACGCCAGCATCGGCGCGAGCACGCTACGCTCTCACTTCTTACTTCTAAGTTCCGCTTCAGCGGCAACCCAGTCGTCGAAGTGCTCGCCGTGTTTACCGCCGCGTTCCAGGTAGCGCTCGTACGCGCGGCGCCGGATGTCGTCGGCGCTGGGTTCCGGCGCGGCTGCCGGCGCAGAGGTGGCGCGCGCGCGAGGCGCTTTCGGCTTCGCAGGGGCCGGTGTCTTGGGTGTCGTGGCGTCGGTGGACTTCGATTTCGCTGACGGGCGTTTGGCCATGGGCGCTTCTCCGATCTCCAGCAGTATAATCGCCGCCATGCTGACACTACTCGCGCTCATGTTCGGCCTCGCGGCAGGAGAGCCACAGGCGGCGTCGGGCACCTTCATCAGCGCGGAGGAGATTGCGGCGACGCTCAAGCAGTCGATCGCCAACAACACCGTCGATCAGCCGATCAAGCTGGCCGAGCTGCCCGGCGGGAACAAAGCCTCGCTCGCGCTCCTGCGGCGCACCAAGGCCGAGACGACGGCCCTCGTTCACGATTACGTGACAGAGATTTATCAAATCGTTGAGGGATCGGGGACCCTCGTGACCGGCGGCTCGCTCGACGATCCGAAGGAAAACGACCTGACGCGCCTGAACGCCGGCATGAGCCACACGGGCGTGCACCGTGGCGGCGAGAGCCGGAAGGTGAAGGCGAAGGACGTCATCATCGTGCCGGCCGGGATGGCGCACCGCTTCAGCGAGCTCGACGGCCCGATCACGTACCTCGTCTATCGCTTCGAGCCGAAGCGCTAACCTGGCCGCGGATCCTTAGACGTGCTCGACCTGCTGCGCCGGCTCGGCGTCTTCGCCGCGCCGGGCTTTCTCGACCCATCCACGTGCCGCGACATCTGCGCGGAGATGATCGCGGCCGACGGGGAGCCGGGCGTCGTCCTCAAGGACGCGGTCGAGACCGTCGACCGCGAGCGCAAGCGCCTGGATCAGACGGAACTGGCCGAGGCGCGCACCGCGCTCGTGGACGGCCGCCTCGCCGCGATCCTCCCGTCGTTCAACCGTCATTTCGGCATCACGCTCGCGCACAGCGAAGGCGCGATGTTCTACCGATATCGCACGGGCGATTTCTTTTCCACGCATCGCGACGAGTACCGGATGCCGGGCATCGATCACGAGCGCCGCGTGTCCATCGTGCTGTTTCTGAATGACCACGGCACCGCGGGGCTCTCGTACGACGGCGGCGATCTCGTGATGTACGACCTGATGGACGGCGCCGGAGCCGATCGCGGCATCGCCGTGCCGGCGGAAGCGGGCCTGCTGGTCGCGTTCCGATCGAGTCTCCGCCACGAAGTGACGCCGGTGACCGCCGGCGTCCGGTGCGTGGCGGTCGATCGGTTTTTCTGATCAGCCGGTCGCGTACCGATCGTTGAACCAGGGCTCCGCCGAGTTCGAGTAGCCGCGGATCTCCCAGAAGCCCTTCCGGTCCTCCGCGAGAAATTCGATCTTGCGGATCCACTTCGCGCCCTTCCACGCGTACAGCTTCGGCGTGATCATGCGGCACGGGCCGCCGTGCTCGCGCGGGAGCGGCTTGCCCTCCCACGTGTGCACGAGCAGGACGTCATCGTCGATCGCGCGCGCGAGCGGGACGTTGACGGTGTACGGAATGCGGGAGCCGGGCATGACGTCGGAGCCGGTGCAGAGGATGAACGTCGCGTCCGGCTTCGGGACGGCGAGCTCGGCGATGGTGCTGAACTTCACGCCGCGCCAGTGATTGTCGTACCGGCTCCACGTCGTGACGCAGTGAAAATCGCTGATGTCGTCGGCCTGCGGCAGCGCGAGGAACTGCGTCCAGTCGAGCGTGAACGGATTCTCGACGGCCCCGGCGATCTCCAGCCGCCACGTGTCGAGGGCGATCTCGGGCTGATCGCCCAGGTCGAGGACCGGCCAGTTCTTCACCGCGTGCTGGCCGACCGGCAGCTGCGGCATCCCGTGACGATTGTGCGGTCCGGTGCCGTCCGGCTTCAGCCCCGCAAACGCGACGTTGACGGCGCTCGTGTCGAGCGCGATCTGACGTTGGATGTACTTGCGTCTCCGCTCGACGAGATCATCGTGGCTCACGCCACTATTTTACGCGAGTGTTTGCGGGAGCGGGACGGTCGGGCGGACGGGGACCGCGGCGTCGAACAGGTCGGTCGAGATGAAATCGCCCGGCCCTGGCGCGGTGGACAGCGTGCCGTGGCCGCGCCGCGCGGCCTTGTCGCGGTACATCAGGTGGTCGGCGTCGGCGAGCAGCTCTTCGTACGTGCTGCCGTCGTGCGGGAAGACCGCGGCGCCGGCGCTGACGCCGAGGCGCAGCCGCTTGCCCGGCCGTACTTCCACCTGGATCTCGGCGATGCGCGCCTGCAGCTCGCGGCGCTTCGCGTCCGCCGCGTCGCGCGCGCAATCGGCGAGCACGACGATGAACTCGTCGCCGGCGTACCGCACGCACAGGTCGTACGGCCGCAGCGCGCCCTGCAGCGCGCCCGCGACTTCGCGCAGCGCGTGGTCGCCGACGTTGTGCCCGTAGGTGTCGTTGATCGCCTTGAACCCGTCGATGTCCATGACGATGATCGCGACTTCGCTCTTGAGGCGCTCGGCGCGCGCGAGCTCGCGCGAGAGGTGCACGAACATCGACCGGCGGTTCGGCAGCCCGGTCAGCGGGTCGGTCAGCGAATCTTCCTGCGTCTGCTCGAAGACGATCGAGTTGTGGATGACCGCGCCCGCCTGCTCCGCGATCCGCTCGAGCAGCCGGCGGTGATCCTCGGTGTAGTGGTTCGGCTCGACGTGGTACAGCGCCAGGCAGCCGATGAACGTGTCGTTGTACTGCAGCGGGCAGACGATCGCCGAGTTGAGCGCGATCTCGCCGGTGATGGCGGCCGCGTCGAAGCTCACGCGCGGGTTGCCGTTGATGAGCGTGCGGCGGTTGCGCGCGACCCAGCCCGACAGCCCGTGGCCCATCTTCAGGCTCGCGTTCAGCAGGCGGGGCGCATCGACGCCGGCCGCGAACCGGCACTTCAGCGAGTCGCTGTCCTGCTGGTAGAGGAACAGCGCGCAGCCCGACCACGAGACGATCTTCGACAGCTTCGACGAGATGAGCGCCATCGTGTCCGACACGCCGAGGCTCGTGCCCATCGACTGCGCGATCTCGTAGAGCGCGTAAATCTCGCGGTGCGCGAGGGCGATGTTCTCGAACGCGTTGCCGGTCGGCGCCGGCACGAGGCCGACAGCGGTCGATCCCGGCAGCGCGGCCACCGGTTCGGCGGGCGTCGATTCCTGCTCGCCGGGGCCGAGCTCCGCGATGAGCGACGGCAGCATCTCGATGAAGAGCGGCACCAGCTTCGGATCGAGCGCGCGCCCGGATTCGTGCTTCAGCAGGCCGATCGCGCTCTCGTAGCTCAACGCCTTGTGATACGGCCGCTCCGTCGTCACCGCGTCGTAGTAGTCGACGATTGTGAGGATGCGCGCGCCGAGCGGGATGTCGGCGCCGACGAGCCCCTGCGGATAGCCCTTGCCGTCCCATCGCTCGTGGTGGCTCATGATGAGCGGCGCGACCGGGTACGGGAACGGCACGGCCGCGATGATCTCGGCGCCCACCTGCGGGTGGATGCGGATCTTCTGGAACTCTTCCTGCGTGAGCGGGCCCGGCTTCGACAGGATGTGCTCGGGGACCGCGAGCTTGCCGATGTCGTGCAGCAGCGCGGCCGTCTTGATGCCCTGGATCTCCGGCTCCGGCAGGCCGAGTTTTTTCGCGAGGCCCGCGGCGTAGACCTGCACGCGGCGGATGTGCATCTGCGTCGTCTGATCCTTGGCGTCGATCGCGCGCGCGAGCGCTTCGATGGTCGCGAGGTGCAGGTCGGACGTCTGAAGGACGTGCCGCTGCTCGTCGTCGATGCGGCCCATGTAGACCTTGTAGGTGCGGTAGGTCAGATAGAGCGGCGCGAAGGTGAACGGCGCGACCCAGTAGCCGAAGTAGGTGACGACCCACGCCGCGAGCGCGGCGCTGCCGGCGCCGACGAAGTAGCTGGGCGCGCTCCA
>Ga0105858_1000755_pt1 | contig 12038 bp, 6 predicted proteins | sample OrgsoiDNA_201062_FD_89683 | JGI IMG/M metagenome (GOLD analysis project Ga0105858, IMG submission 89683) | Permafrost soil microbial communities from the Arctic, to analyse light accelerated degradation of dissolved organic matter (DOM) -... | ecosystem: Environmental > Terrestrial > Soil >...
CGACCATAGAGCATTGGAACCACCTGATCCCATCCCGAACTCAGCAGTGAAACGATGCATCGCCGATGGTAGTGTGGGGTTTCCCCATGTGAGAGTAGGTCATCGTCAAGATTAAATTCCAAAGCCCCTGTTTGCTAACGCAAACAGGGGCTTTGTTTTGGGCGGTCGAAAACATTCCGGTCATCACCGTTTCAGTCGGCTTGCCTCACTTGCAGCCTGCGGCGGCCTTCAATGCTAAAGTCGCTGCCTCGATTTTGCTTTTCCCAAGGAAGCCGTTATGCCGGATGCGACGTCCCTCAGCGCTGGATTCATGGTGGTTCACGGCAACCGCCTGGACGAGCTGCGCAGCCTGGTGGTCAGCTGGATGCGCCGCTATCCGCTCGCGCCCTTGGAAAACGAAATCGCTCTGGTACAAAGCAACGGCATCGCCCAATGGCTCAAGTTAGCCCTGGCCGAAGACCCAGAAGACGACGACATGGGGGGCTGCGGCATCGCTGCGGCAATCGACGTGCAACTGCCCGGCAGCTTCATGTGGCAGCTCTATCGCATGGTCCTGGGCCGTGACGAAATCCCGCCCAAGTCCCTGCTCGATAAAGCGCCTCTGACATGGCGCCTGATGCGCCTGCTCCCTGAACTCATCGATCAACCGCACTTCGAGCCGTTGCAGCGCTTCCTTACTCACGACACTGACCTGCGCAAACGTTATCAACTGGCTGAACGCCTGGCCGACCTGTTCGACCAATACCAGGTGTACCGTGCCGACTGGCTGGAAGACTGGGCTGCTGGCCGCCACCAATTGCGTAACGGGCGAGGCGAATCCAAGCCCCTTAATCCCGCAAACTGCTGGCAGGCCGAATTGTGGCGTGCATTGCTGATCGACGTCGGTGAGGAGGGGATGGCCGAAAGCCGCGCCGGTGTGCACCAGCGCTTTATTGAACGCATCAATACCCTTGAACAGGCGCCCGCGGGCTTACCATCCCGAGTGATTGTTTTCGGCATTTCCTCATTGCCTGCGCAAGCCCTTGAGGCGCTCGCCGGCTTAGCGAGGTTCAGCCAAGTCTTGCTCTGCGTGCACAACCCTTGCCGTCATCACTGGTCCGACATCGTTGCCGACAAGGACCTGCTGCGTAATGAATACAAACGCCAAGCGCGCAAAGTCGGCATGCCGGTCACCATCGATCCGCAAACCCTGCACCAGACGCACACCCGCTGCTGGCCGCTTGGGGCAAACAGGGCCGTGACTACATCAGCCTGCTGGACAGTTACGACGACCCCAACAGCTACCGCGCCGCCTTCCGTGATGGCCGCATCGACCTGTTCAGTGACAGCGAGCCCACCACGCTGCTCAACCAGTTGCAGGATGACATCCTCGAACTGCGCCCACTCAACGAAACGCGCGAGCTATGGCCGGCCGTCGATCTAAATAACGACAGCTCCATCCGCTTCCACATCGCCCACAGCGCCCAACGCGAAGTGGAAATTCTCCACGACCAATTGCTCCAACGTTTCAGTGCCGACCCGACGCTGCGCCCGCGCGACATCATCGTCATGGTCCCTGACGTTGACAGCTACGCGCCGCACATTCGCGCCGTGTTTGGCCAACTTGAGCGAAGCGACCCACGCTTCATTCCCTTCACCCTTACCGACCAAGGCCAGCGCGGCCGTGACCCTCTGCTGATTGCCGTCGAACACCTGCTCAAACTCCCGGACAGCCGCTTCCCGGTCAGCGAAATCCTCGACCTGCTCGACGTCCCCGCCTTGCGCGAACGTTTTGCCATCAAGGAGCGTGACCTGCCTACGTTGCACCGCTGGATCGAGGGGGCGGGCATCCGTTGGGGCCTCAACGCCGAGCAACGCGCGGGCCTCGGCTTGCCGCATGAGCTGGAACAAAACAGCTGGCGATTTGGCCTGCGCCGCATGCTGTTGGGTTACGCCGTCGGCACCGGCGTCGCCTGCGACGGCATTGAGCCCTACGATGAAATCGGCGGCCTCGACGCGGCCCTGATCGGCCCGTTGGTCTCCTTGCTCGATGCGCTAAACGACGCCCATCAGGCCTTGTCTCAACCGGCAGCGCCCCATGAGTGGGGTGAACGCCTGCAACGCCTGATGCAACTCTTCTTCCTGCCCAGCAGCGAACACGACGACTACCTCTTAGGCCAACTCGAACAACTGAGAGAGGACTGGCTGGAAACCTGCGAGTCCGTCGGCCTGCAGGACGAGTTACCCCTCACTGTAGTCCGCGAGGCTTGGTTGGCCGGCCTGGACCAGGGCCGCCTGTCCCAGCGCTTCCTCGCCGGAGCTGTCAATTTTTGCACCCTGATGCCCATGCGCGCCATCCCGTTCAAACTCGTTTGCCTGCTCGGCATGAACGACGGGGATTACCCGCGCGCGCAACCACCGTTGGACTTCGACCTGATGGGCAGCGACTACCGCCCCGGCGACCGTTCACGCCGCGAGGACGATCGCTACCTGCTGCTCGAAGCCCTGCTGTCCGCCCGCGACCAGCTCTACATCAGTTGGGTCGGCCGCAGCATCCGCGACAACAGCGACCGGCCGGCCTCGGTACTGATCGGCCAACTGCGTGACCATATCGCCAGCGGCTGGCACAACGCAGACCAGCAAGAATTGCTCGAAGCAATGACCCAGGAACACCCGCTCCAACCCTTCAGTGCGCGTTATTTCCATGAAGGCGATGCGCTCTTCAGTTACGCCCGCGAGTGGCAGTTGCTCCACGAAGCACCCGAGGTTCCAGTTAAAGAACACGAACTGGCAGAGCACCAACAGGAAGAACCCCTGAGCCTCGGCCAGTTGCAGGATTTCCTGCGCAACCCGGTCAAACACTTCTTCAGTCAACGTCTGAAAGTGTTCTTCGAAGCCGCCGAAGTACCGCTCGCCGATGAAGAGCCCTTCGTACTCGACGCGCTGCAACGCTACAGCCTCAGCGACAGCCTGCTGAACGCCGCACTGACCCAGCCCGATCATGTGGATCAAGCACTCAACGCCCAGGCCCTGCGCCTGCAAGGCAGCGGCCTGCTGCCCATGGTGGGTTTCGGCGAGTGCCTGCGTAACGAACTGATCGAGCCGTTGCCCGATTTGCTGCAACGCTACCGCCACTTATTGGCACTTTGGCCCACGCCACAAACCACCGCCGAGCCGATCAGTTTTGAGCATCAAGGCATCCAGTTGGAAGGCTGGATCAGCGGCCTGCACCGACGCAGTGATGGCGGCTTGCTCAGCGTGACCACCATCCCCAACAGCATCGGTTCGATCAAGACGCGTAAGTGGCACCGTCTGATTCGCCCCTGGGTCAATCATGTGGTGGCGTGTGCCTGCGGCCTGCCACTCAGCACCGGTTTGGTGGCGAGTGACGACACCTTGTTACTCGCCCCGCTGGATCAATCCAATGCTCGGGAAATCCTTGGCAACGTGCTGCTGGCCTGGCACACCGGCATGCGCAAGCCGCTCCCGGTAGCCGTTAAAACCGCCTTCGCCTGGCTCGGCCAAACCGATCCCGCCAAAGCCCTGGCCGCCGCAAGCAAAGCCTATGAAGGCGACGGCCTGACCACCGACGGTGAGCGCCGCGAAACCCCTGCACTCACCCGCCAATTCCCCGACTTCGCCACGCTCATCGCCAGCGAAGAATTCGAAGGCTGGGCCGAAACCCTGTATCGCCCATTGCTCAATGCACCCTGGCGATCGCTCAGCAGTGAGGAGGCCAGCGCATGATGGGTAAACCTTTAGCCCTGGCCTTCCCGCTAAAAGGCAGCCAACTGATCGAAGCCAGCGCCGGCACCGGCAAGACCTTCACTATTTCCGCGCTGTACCTGCGCCTGGTGCTTGGCCATGGCGGTGACGAAGCCGGCTTCGGCCGCGAGTTACTGCCGCCGCAAATTCTGGTGGTGACCTTCACCGATGCCGCCACCAAAGAGCTGCGCGAACGCATCCGCGTTCGCCTGGCGGAAGCCGCACGTTTCTTCCGCGACGAAATCGAGCAACCGGACGCATTGATCGCCGACCTGCGCGACCAATACCTCCCCGAACAATGGCCCGCCTGCGCCAATCGCCTGGACATCGCCGCACAATGGATGGACGAGGCCGCCGTCTCGACCATCCACAGTTGGTGCCAGCGCATGCTGCGCGAGCACGCGTTCGACAGTGGCAGCCTGTTCACCCAAACCCTGGAAACCGACCACAGCGACCTGCTCGGCGAAGTGCTGCGTGACTACTGGCGGCTGTTTTGCTACCCGATGCACGACGACGCACTCAACTGGGTGCGCAAAAACTGGAGCGGCCCCGCCGCCCTGATGCCCCGCGTGCGTGCGCTGTTTGGCAGCGAACGGCCCACTGGCGAAAGCCGGGAGCCCGCTGAGCTGATCAACGCTTGCCTGCAAGAGCGCCGCGAAGCCTTGGTAAGTCTCAAGGCGCCGTGGCAACAATGGGCCGCCGAACTGCGTGATATCTGCCTGCAAGCCGTGGCCGCGAAAGCCGTCGACGGCCGCAAGATGCAGGCGCGTTACTTCGAGCCCTGGTTTGAAAAAATCAGTGCCTGGGCGGCTGACGAAACCCTCGAACAACTGGACATCGGCACCGGCTTCACGCGCCTGACGCCCGACGGCATGGCCGAAGCCTGGAAGGGCGAGCCGCCCAATCACCCCGGCATCGACGCCATGGCCACTCTCAAAGCCAGCCTCGATGCCTTGCCAACACCCGACGCCGCGGTGCTGCAACACGCCGCCGGCTGGGTGGGTAAACGCTTCGAAGAAGAAAAACGCCGCCGCGCCGAAATGGGCTTCGACGACATGCTGATCCGCCTCAACGCCGCCCTGCAGGCCGACGGTGGCGAACGTCTTGCCAGTGTGATCCGCGAGCAATTCCCGGTCGCCTTGATCGACGAATTCCAGGACACCGACCCGGTGCAATACAGCATCTTCGACAGCATCTACCGCATCGAAGAAAACCACCTCGACAGCGGCCTGTTCCTGATCGGCGACCCCAAGCAGGCGATCTATGCCTTCCGCGGCGCCGACATCTACACCTACCTGCGCGCCCGTCAGTCCACCACTGGCCGTCACCACACACTGGGCACCAACTTCCGCTCCAGCCACGCCATGGTCGAGGCGGTGAACCACGTGTTCCAGCGCGCCGAAAGCGGCCGGGGGGCTTTCCTGTTCCGCGAGCCGAATGGCGACAACCCGGTGCCGTTCCACTCGGTGCTGTCCCAGGGCCGCAGGGAGCAACTGCAAGTCGATGGCCACACGTTGCCGGCAATGAACCTTTGGCACCTGCCCACCGATCAGCCGATTTCCAACGCGGTGTATCGCCAGCAACTGGCGGCTGCCTGCGCCACCCAAATCGTCGCGTTGCTCAATGGCGGGCAGCAAGGTACCGCCGGTTTCCTACACGCGGACGCCAGCTTCAACGGCGTCCTTCCGTCAGACATCGCCATCCTGGTACGTGACGGCAAGGAAGCCCAAGCCGTGCGCGCCGAGTTGGCTGCTCGGGGCGTGCGCAGCGTGTACCTGTCGGACAAAGACTCGGTCTTCGCCGCCCAGGAAGCCCACGACCTGCTCGCCTGGCTCAAGGCCTGCGCAGAGCCCGACGTCGAGCGCCCGCTGCGTGCCGCGCTGGCCTGTGTGACCTTGAACCTGTCACTGCCGGAACTGGAGCGTCTGAATCAGGACGAACTGGCGTGGGAAACCCGCGTGATGCAGTTCCGTGGCTACCGCGCGATCTGGCGCACCCAAGGCGTGCTGCCGATGCTGCGGCGCCTGCTGCATGATTTCAAACTGCCGCAAACCCTGATCGCCCGCAGCGATGGCGAACGCGTGCTGACCAACCTGTTGCACCTCAGCGAGTTGCTGCAGCAGGCCGCGTCAGAGCTGGACGGCGAGCAAGCGCTGATCCGTCATCTGGCCGAACACTTGGCCCTCTCTGGTCAGGCCGGTGAGGAGCAGATTCTGCGCCTGGAAAGCGATGAGCAATTGGTCAAGGTAGTGACCATCCATAAATCCAAAGGCCTGGAGTACGACCTGGTCTTCCTGCCGTTCATGTGTTCGGCCAAGCCCGTGGATGGCAGTCGCCTGCCGCTGCATTACCACGACGAACAGGGCAAATCGCAAGTCAGCCTGCGGCCCACCGCCGAATTGATTGCCCAGGCCGATGATGAGCGCCTCGCCGAAGACCTGCGTTTGTTCTACGTGGCGCTCACACGGGCCAAACATGCGTGCTGGCTGGGCATTGCCGATCTCAAGCGTGGCAATAACAGCAGCTCGGTCCTGCACCTGTCCGCGCTCGGCTATTTGCTCGGCGCCGGTGCGTCGCTGGGCGAGTCTGCCGGCCTGGCGCGCTGGCTGCTGGATTTGCAGCAAGGCTGCGCCGCGATCCACTACGGCCATGTCCCGGACGCGCAAGACACGCTGTTTCACCCGCCGCGCAACGCAGCCACGTTGCTCGCGCCGTTGCTGCCCAAGCGCAAGGCCGCCGAAAACTGGTGGATCGCCTCTTACAGCGCATTGCGCATCGGCGACAGCATGAGCGCCGCGCCCCTCGAAGCACCGGAGAGCCCACAAGCCCAGAAGCTGTTTGACGACGAGCGTCTCGACCCCGACGCACCGCGTGAAGTGGCGGCGTCTGGTGGCGACATACACCGTTTCCCACGCGGACCAAACCCCGGCACCTTCCTTCATGGCTTGTTGGAATGGGCGGGCGAAGAGGGTTTCAATGTCACCCCCGAAGCCATCGAAAAAGCCGTGGGCGCGCGCTGTAACCGGCGCAATTGGGAAGGCTGGATCGTCACCCTCAGCGCTTGGCTCGGCCACCTGCTGCAAACGCCGCTGCCGGTGGATAACGATCAGCTCACCCTGAGCAGCCTGCAGCAGTATCAGATCGAGATGGAGTTCTGGTTCGCCAGCCACAAAGTCGACGTGCTGGCCCTCGATAAACTGGTGTGCCAGTACACCCACAACGGCGTGTCCCGCGTCGCCGCCGAACCGGTGCTGCTCAACGGCATGTTCAAAGGCTTTATCGACCTGACCTTCGAACACGACGGCCGCTACTACGTGGCTGACTACAAATCCAATTGGCTCGGCCCTGACGATTCGGCCTACACCTTAGAGGCCATGGAACACTCGATCCTCGAGCATCGGTACGACCTGCAATACGTGCTTTACCTGCTGGCCCTGCACCGCCAGCTGAAGGCGCGCCTGCCGGATTATGACTACGACCGCCACGTCGGCGGTGCGCTTTACGTGTTCCTGCGCGGCACCGAGTCGGTGAGCAAAGGCGCGTATTTCACCCGGCCGCCACGTGAACTGATCGAAGGCTTGGACGCGTTGTTCCAGGGCAAACCCATACCGCCCAAGGTTGAGCCCGCCTGGGAACAAGGAGTGCTGCTATGAGCCTGTCGCCGTTACCGCTTGAAGCGCTGATGCCGCTCAACCGCGCCGCCGACCTGCTGCAACTGCTCGAACGCTGGGTTGACCGGGGCTGGCTGCGCGCGTTGGACAAGGCTTTTGTCGGCTTCCTGCACGAGCTCGATCCGCAGGCCGACCCTCTGGTGTTGCTGGCCGCGGCCTTAACCAGCCACCAATTGGGCCATGGCCATGTGTGCCTCGACCTGTTCGAAACCCTCAAGGCGCCGGATTTCGCCCTGTCGCTGCCGCCCGAAGGCGACCTGCAGACCGGCGCGATGCTGCTGCCGTCGCAGCTGCTCGACGGCCTCGACGGCGCCCACTGGTGTCACGCGCTGGCTGCCAGCCAATTGGTCGCCCTGGCGGTTGATGGCAGCGAAGCCGCGCAGAGCCGCCCATTGGTCTTGTCCGGCAAACGCCTTTACCTGCGCCGCTACTGGACGTACGAACGGCGCATCGACACAGCCTTGCGCCTGCGCCTGGCCACCCAGGAAGACATCGCCGCCGATTTGCCGCAACGCCTCGACAGCCTCTTCAACCAACCGCCGCCCGACGGCGTAATCGACTGGCAAAAGCTTGCCTGCGCCTTGGCCACGCGCGGTGCTTTCAGCATCGTCACCGGCGGCCCCGGCACCGGCAAGACCACCACCGTGGTGCGCCTGCTCGCGCTGTTGCAGGCGCCGGCCGTGGAAGCCGGCAGCCCGTTGCGCATCCGTCTGGCTGCGCCCACCGGCAAAGCTGCCGCGCGCCTCACCGAATCCATCAGCCAGCAAGTGCAGTCGTTGACCGTGCCCGACAGCGTGCGGGAAAAAATCCCGACAGAGGTCACCACTGTCCACCGTTTGTTGGGCAGTCGCCCGGGCACGCGGCACTTCCGCCATCACCTGGGCAACCCATTGCCGCTGGACGTGCTGGTGGTGGACGAAGCCTCGATGATCGACCTGGAAATGATGGCCAACTTGCTGGACGCCTTGCCGCCCCACGCACGCTTGGTATTGCTGGGCGACAAGGACCAACTTGCCTCGGTCGAGGCCGGCGCCGTACTGGGCGATTTATGCCGCGACGCCGAAGCCGGCTGGTACAGCCCCGACACGCGCCAATGGCTGCAAGCGGTCAGTGGCGAAGACCTCAGCACCAGTGGCCTTCACGAAGACCTCGACGCCAGCCATCCGCTGGCCCAGCAAGTGGTGATGCTGCGCTATTCGCGACGTTTTGGTGAAGGCAGCGGCATCGGCCAATTGGCACGTTGGGTCAACCAGCAAAACGCCGAAGAGGCGCGCCAACTGCTCGCTGCGCGCAGCCACGATGACCTGTTCTGCCTCAGCCTCAAGGGCGAGCATGACCACGCCCTCGAGCGGCTGATATTGGACGGGCAGGGCGGCGACGCCCAAGGCTATCGTTATTACCTTAACTTGCTGCAAAGCGCACGCCCGGCCCTCGACACCCCGCGCGAAGACCTCGCATGGACGCACTGGGCGCAGCAACTGCTGCAAGCTTTCGACGCCTTCCAGTTGCTCTGCGCTGTGCGCAAAGGCCCGTGGGGCGTAGAAGGGCTGAACCTGCGCATCACCGCGGCCTTGCGCAAAGTGCGGCTGATCGAAGGGGACGAGCAATGGTACGAAGGCCGCCCGGTGCTGATGACCCGCAACGATTACGGCCTGGGCTTGATGAACGGCGACATCGGCATCGCGCTCAAACTGCCCGAAAGCGATGGCGGCCCCCACGTGCTGCGCGTGGCCTTCCCACGTAACGATGGCCAGGGCGGCGTGCGCTTCGTACTGCCCAGCCGTCTGAACGATGTGGAAACCGTGTACGCCATGACCGTGCACAAGTCCCAGGGCTCGGAATTTACCCACACCGCGCTGATCCTGCCGGATGCGCTGAACCCGGTGCTGACCAAAGAACTGATCTACACCGGCATCACCCGCGCCAAACGCTGGTTCAGCCTGATCGAACCGCGTGGCGGCGTGTTTGAAGAAGCCGTGCGGCGTAAGGTCAAGCGCTTGAGTGGGTTGATGCTGGAATTGGACGTATCGGCTGGAAAAACTGACTGATTTGTCATGAAATATTTCTGATTCAGTCGTCTGAATTTTCTGGAAAAATAGCGGACTCCGCGAAGGCCCGGCTTCGCGGGGCCTTCCGCCGCTGTGCTATCGTTGCGGCATCACCCTGAAAAACCTGAAGAGAATCGCTGCATGAACGTGGCTGTCTCGCCCACAGAGCGCAGTTTGAGCTGGAGACGCATGTTACTGGTGGCACTTCTGTGCGTGCTCGCCCCGCGAGCATTTGCCCAGGCCCCCGGCCCGGCAGACCAGCGCGCCCAGGCGGTGACGCAAGTGGTGCTCGGCATCCTCAGCTATGCACGCTGGCCGGTGGAGCCTGCGCAACTGCGCTTGTGCATCGTCGGGCCCACCCAATACACCGATGACCTGGTCAAAGGCACTACCCAGGCGACCGGCCGTCCGGTGGTGGTGCAGCGTTTGCTCGCCGATCATCCTGATATCGTCAGTGCCTGCGACGCCGTGTACATCGGCAAACTCAGCGCCGATGAACGCTCGCGGTTGTTTACCTCACTGATCGGCCACCCGGTGCTGAGCATCAGCGAAGGCGGCGACCAATGCACCGTGGGCAGCCTGTTCTGCCTGCGCGTGGGCGATGAGCAGGTGTCATTTGAGGTCAACCTGGACTCCGTCGCCCGCAGCGGCGTGCGTATTCACCCCAGCGTGTTGCAGTTGTCCCGCCGTCGAGCGCCTGCGTCATGAGAACCCCGAAAGCGCGGCCGACCTTGCGCTCGGTCATCGGTCGTGGGCATTTGATCCTGGCGTTGGTGGCCGTGACCCTGGCCAGTGTGTCCTTGACCCTGCTCGGCGTGCTGGCGCTGCGCGTGTATGCCGAGCACAACCTGCACCTGATCGCGCGGTCGATCAATTACACCGTGGAAGCGGCTGTGGTGTTCAACGACAGCGCCGCCGCCACTGAAGCACTGAGCCTGATTGCCTCCACCGAAGAAGTGGCCCAGGCCGAAGTCTTCGATGCCAGCGGCAAACTGCTGGCGCAATGGGTGCGGCCGGAAACCGGCATGCTGTCCCAAGTCGAACTGGCACTGGCGCATGCCTTGCTCGAACAGCCCATCAGCCAGCCGATCCTGCACCAGGGGCAAACCGTGGGCAGCATTCACGTGGTCGGCCACGGCGGTAGCCTGCTGCGCTTCCTGCTCAGCGGCCTGGCCGGCATCGTGATTTGCACCGCCCTCAGCGCCTGGGTGGCGTTGTACTTGGCGCGGCGCCTGCTGCAGGGCATCACCAAACCGTTGCAAAGCCTGGCCGCGGTGGCCCACGCCGCCCGTAGCGAGCGAGACTTTGACCGACGCGTGCCACCGGCGCAGATCGCCGAGCTCGACAGCCTGGGCAGCGACTTCAACGCCCTGCTCGGCGAGATGGAAGCCTGGCAGAGCCACCTGCAAAGTGAAAACGAAACCCTGGCTCACCAGGCCAGCCACGACAGCCTGACCGGCTTGCCCAACCGCGCGTATTTCGAAGGCCGGCTGATCCGCGCGTTGCGCAGCGCCGCCAAGGTCAATGAACGGGTCGCCGTGTTGTTTCTCGACAGCGACCGTTTCAAAGACATCAATGACAACTTCGGCCACGCCGCCGGCGATGCAGTGCTGGTGGCCGTCGCCGAGCGGGTGCGCGCGCAGTTGCGTGAAGATGACCTGGTGGCGCGCCTGGGCGGTGATGAGTTCGCGGTGCTGCTGGCGCCATTGCATAAAGCGGAGGATGCCCAGCGTATCGCCGACAAGATCATTGCCAGCATGGACACGCCGATCCGGGTGCCCGGCAACACCGAGGTGTTGACCTCCCTCAGTATCGGCATTGCCATCTACCCCGATCATGGCGCCACTCCCGGCACCTTGCTCAATGCCGCCGATGCGGCGATGTACCAGGCCAAACGCTTGTCCCAGGGCGGCCAGCAAACGGCGGATTCGGAGCCCACCGCCGCAAACGTTATCCACAGGAGTTGATCCCTTGTTCTCGACCGCGCGTTTCATGTTTATCACGTTACTGGTGGCATTCCTTGCCCTCGGCGGGTGCCAGACGGCCCCACCCAAAGGCCTGACACCGGCGCAAATTGCAGTCCTCAAACAGCAGGGTTTTGAACTGACTGACGAAGGTTGGGCGTTTGGCCTGTCGGGCAAAGTGCTGTTTGGCAGCGACGTTGAAAGCCTCAACAAAGCCAGCACCGATATCGTTGAACGCATCGGCAAAGCCCTGTTGGGCGCCGGCATCGAACGCGTGCGCGTCGACGGCCACACCGACGCCTCGGGCAAAGAAACCTACAACCAGCAACTGTCCCTGCGCCGCGCCAAAAGCGTGGGCAACGTGTTGACCGGTGTGGGCATGAAGGAAGAAAACATCCAGCTGCGTGGTTTGGGCAGCAGCGAGCCGGTAGCGCCGAACACCACCGTAGCGGGCCGCACCGAAAACCGGCGCGTGTCGATTGTAGTGATCGCGGACTGAGCGGGTTCACCCCTCTCAATCTGAAATGCCATCAAACTGTGGGAGCGGGCTTGCTCGCGAATGCGGTGTATCAGCAGCAAATAATCTGGCTGACCCACCGCCATCGCAGGCA
>Ga0105858_1000756_pt1 | contig 12023 bp, 9 predicted proteins | sample OrgsoiDNA_201062_FD_89683 | JGI IMG/M metagenome (GOLD analysis project Ga0105858, IMG submission 89683) | Permafrost soil microbial communities from the Arctic, to analyse light accelerated degradation of dissolved organic matter (DOM) -... | ecosystem: Environmental > Terrestrial > Soil >...
TTTGGCGGCGTGGTGATTGGGCTGGTGACCTGGTGGCTGCATAACCGCTACAACAAGATCGAATTACCGCAATTCCTCGGGTTCTTTGGCGGCTCACGGTTTGTGCCGATTATCTCTTCCGTCGCAGCCATAGTGGTGGGCGCCTTAATGTTCTTCATTTGGCCGCATTTTCAGAAAGTGATTTTTGGCATGGGCGGTCTGGTCGACGCCACCGGTTACCTCGGAACCTTTATCTACGGATTTGTCCTGCGCATGCTCGGCCCGTTCGGCCTGCACCATATCTTTTATTTGCCTTTTTGGACCACCGCCCTGGGTGGCAGCGAAGTGGTGAATGGTCATCTGGTTGAAGGTACCCAGAGGATTTTCTTCGCCCAGTTGGCGGACCCGAATACCCAGCAATTTTATATCGGCACCGCACGCTTCATGTCCGGGCGTTTCATTACCATGATGTTTGGGCTGGTGGGCGCCTGTCTGGCGATGTACCACACGGCGCGGCCAGAGAACAAAAAGAAAGTCGCAGGTCTGCTGCTTTCTGCGGCGCTCACTTCATTTTTAACCGGTATTACCGAGCCGATCGAATTCTCATTCCTGTTCGTCGCACCCATGCTGTATGTCCTGCACGCGGTATTTGATGGGCTGGCTTTCATGATCGCCCACATTCTGCGTATCACCATCGGACAGACTTTTTCCGGCGGTTTTATCGACTTTATCCTGTTCGGTGTTTTACAGGGCGAAAGCAAAACGCACTGGATGTACGTCCCGTTGGTCGGCATGCCCTGGTTCGCCCTTTACTACTTCTCTTTCCGCTACCTGATCCAACGCTTCAACTTCAAAACGCCGGGGCGGGATGAGGGCGAAATTCAAACGCAAGGCGTCGTCACCGATCGCGCGAGTGTGATCATTGCGGCACTTGGCGGTGCCAGCAACATTACCGAACTGGATTGCTGCGCCACGCGTTTGCGCATCAGCGTCCATCAGGCCTCGCAAATCAATGAAAGCCAACTGAAATCGAGTGGAGCACGCGCGGTGCTTATTCGTGGCAACGGTGTTCAGGTCATCTATGGGCCACACGTCACCATCATTAAAAATGAAATAGAGGAGATGCTGGGAGTATGAATGTTTCAATGTTAGCGACCATAAAGGGAAAACTGGTGGTGTCTTGTCAGGCGCTGGAAAATGAACCGCTGCACAGCGATTTTATCATGAGCCGCATGGCGCTGGCCGCGATGCAGGGCGGGGCGGCAGGGATTCGGGCCAACAGTCTGGCGGATGTGCGGGCCATTCGTGCCGCGGTGCCATTGCCGGTGATTGGCATCATCAAGCGTGATTATGCCGGGAGTGATGTCTATATCACCGCGACCTTTGCTGAAGTCGAAGAGTTGATGGCGGCGATGCCAGAGATGATTGCGTTGGACGCCACGTCGCATTCCCGGCCCGGCCCGTTGCAACTGGCGGCGTTGGTAGAGCGCATCCGTAAGGAATATCCGACCTTGCTGCTGATGGCCGATATCGCGACGGTTGCTGATGCGCAACAGGCGCAAGCATTAGGCTTCGACTGTATTGGTACCACCTTGCACGGTTATACCGAGGAGACGCAGGGCAGCAAACTGTGGCATGACGATTTCGCTTTTTTGCGGCAGGTGTTGGAAAATTGCACCACGCCGGTGATCGCCGAAGGCAATGTTGACACGCCGGAAATGGCAGTACGATGCTTAAGCCTCGGCGCGCATGCGGTGGTGGTGGGCGGTGCTATTACCCGCCCTCAACAGATCACTCAACGCTTCAGTGACGCGATCAATCATCTTTGCTGACAAAGCTGTCTCGGCGGAAGTTTGGCGCAGCGCGTGCTATCTGCGATAATACGCGCTGAATTTTTAGAGATGATTGAGAAACCCATGCAGTACCCGATTAATGAAATGTTCGAAACCCTGCAAGGGGAAGGCTATTTTACCGGCGTGCCGGCTATCTTCATTCGCCTGCAAGGCTGCCCGGTAGGCTGTAGCTGGTGCGATACCAAACACACCTGGGACAAAATTGCCGATCGGGAAGTCGATGTGCAGCGCATTCTGGTGAAAACCGAAGAGAGTGATGTATGGGGGAATGCCACGTCAGAGCAACTGGTTGAGATCATCGCTCAGCAAGGGTATACCGCCCGCCATATCGTGATCACCGGCGGCGAACCCTGTATCTATGACCTGCAACCCTTGACCACATTACTGGAAAAAAGCGGCTTTAGCTGCCAGATAGAAACCAGCGGCACGCACGAAGTGCGTTGCTCGGTGAACACCTGGGTGACGGTATCGCCAAAAGTGAACATGCGTGGCGGTTATGACATTTTACCGCAAGCGCTGAAACGTGCAGATGAAGTGAAACACCCGGTGGCGCGCCAGCGTGACATCGATGCGCTGGAAGTGTTACTCGCCACTCTGACCGATGACAAAGCGCGAATTATTGCGTTGCAGCCGATCAGTCAAAAAGAAGACGCCACCAAACTGTGCATTGCGACCTGCATAGCAAAAAACTGGCGGCTTTCCATGCAGACCCATAAGTACCTGAACATCGCCTGATCCCTTTCATCCTTCACGCTACCTCGGCGTTGACCGCGTTGATGTAGCGCGAATGATTTGGGGCATCTTGGCTCTACTGACCTTTATAGACACAACCCGCGGTGCAGGTCTCTTTCACGCGCACGGCGGAAAGCAAAGGCAGCTTCGGCTTCATCTCATTCCAGATCCACTCGGCCAGCACTTCGCTGGTCGGGTTCTCTAATCCTGGAATATCGTTCAGATTGTAATGGTCGAGACGATCCAATGTCGGATTAAACGCCGCTTTCAGATCGGCGAAATCCATCACCCATCCGGTATGCGGATCCACTTCACCGGTAATTTCTAAACGCACGGTAAAAGAGTGTCCATGCAGGCGACCGCATTTGTGGCCAGCAGGCACGTGCGGCAAATGGTGGGCGGCTTCGAACTGAAAATCTTTAAATAATGTGGTGGTCATCACGCTGTCTCGTTGCTCAAAAAACGCCGCATAGTAACGGAATTTGCCTTCTCATTCCACGAATACCGGTGATCCATTGGGTTGTACAAGGCGTTACCAACCGCCTCTTTACTCGGCATGAATGAGTGACTTAAAGTGACTTCAGTGAACTAACCTGTTGAGTGTTTGAATGATTACTGTGCTGCGTTGGGCCATCGTGTCGGTGCTTTTTTCTGCCAGTGTCAATGCAGAAAGCCTGCCGACGTCTGCTGCGACAGTGTTGCCTGCCACGAAAACAGCGCAACCTGAGGTGAAAACGGCCAAAAGTGGCGTGGCGGTGAAAGCCTCAGCCCTGACTTTTCCTGCTGGCGCAGGCAGTTTTCATATTTCGGTGGCACAGGGTAAAAAGACGCTGGACGTCTTCACCTATCAGCCCGCCGGTGCCGATGCCACGACGCCGATTGTCATGGTGATACCCGGTACTGACCGCAATGCGGCCACCTATCGCAATGACTGGATGACGGTGGCGGAGCAATATCATTTACGTGTCGTGGTCCCGCGCTTCTCGGAGCCCGATTTCCCGGGTGCCGCCGGTTATAACCTCGGTAATCTGGTTGACCCCAAAACGCACCGCAAATTGCCGCCGTCACAGTGGGCATTCACTATTGTCGACTCCCTGTTCAGTCAGCTACAAAAACAGGGCGTGACCAGCCAGTCGCAATACTATCTGTTCGGCAACAGTGCCGGTTGTCAGTTTACCCATCGCATGTTGACCCTGTTGCCGCAGCCACGGGTCAAGGCGGCGGTGTGTGCTGCCGCGGGCTGGTGGACGCTGCCGGATACCGATCAGCGCTGGCCCTACGGATTACGCGAGTCGCCGGTTGCGGTCAGCCAGCAGCAGTTGGCTAACTATTTTGCTAAACCGATGTTGATTGCGGTGGGAAGTGATGATGATGACCCCGACAATCGCCAGTTGCGCCGTTCCAAAGAGGTGATGGCGCAGGGCACCAATCGCCTTGAGCGCGCCGAAAGCTATTTCACCACCTCGCAACAGCGCGCCGAGCAAAACAATACGCCGTTCAACTGGCACTTTGTGGTGCTGCCGGACACCGGTCACAGCGGCAGTAAGATGTCGGTGTTCGCGGCGGGTCAGTTTGCCTGGTTCGAACAGCACGGGCAGTTTCATCTCTAAGTGAACCGTCGCGACAATTTTATTGACCTCGCGAAAGCGGGGTTTTTCTTTATATAACAATGATTTTTAATCGAACGCTGGTTCGTTAGCGATTTTAATAACCCTTTCAGTAAGATAAAAAACCATCTCTTACCACTTTTGGTGGTTACTACTAGCGATAAAACCACTTAGTCATTTTGGTTATTTAATATTTCCATCACTTCTTTAATTGTTATCATCCTGCTGGTTAACCTTACAAACTGTACCCGTCGTAAGGCGATTTTTTTACGTGGGTATTTACGGTCTTTCCTGCGCCCAAAGGCCGGACTGATGACTGGCTTATGCATAAGGGAATTCGTACCACGATGACGACTCAGGCTCCTCCAACTTCTTTGCTGCCCCTTTCACCGGAGCAACTTGCCCGCCTCCAATCGGCGATTGGTGAATACTCACCAACCCAACTGGCGTGGCTTTCCGGCTATTTCTGGGGAATGGTTAATCAACAACCCGGTGCGGTTCCGGTCGCGCCTCCTGCGCCAGCGGCGGCCTCCATTACCCTGATTTCCGCCTCGCAGACCGGCAACGCTCGCCGTCTGGCTGAGCAACTGCGCGATGACCTGATTGCGGCTAATCTTAATGTGAATTTGGTGAATGCCGGTGATTACAAATTCAAGCAAATCGGTCAGGAAAAACTGCTGCTGATTGTCGCCTCGACTCAGGGCGAAGGCGAACAGGCTGAAGAAGCCGTGGCGCTGCACAAATTCCTGCAATCGAAAAAAGCCCCGTCAATGAAAGACACGGCGTTTGCCGTCTTTGCGCTTGGCGATACCTCTTACGAATTCTTCTGTCAGGCCGGTAAAGACTTTGATCACCGTCTTGGCGAATTGGGTGCAGAACGTTTGCTGGACCGCGTCGATGCCGACGTCGAATTCCAGCCGCAGGCGCAAGAGTGGCGCAAACGTATTGTCGAGGTGCTGAAACAACGCGTTCCGGCAGAAACCGCGACGCAACCTGCGGCGACCCTCGCCGGTGCGGTTAATCAACTCGACAGCAGCCCGTACAGTAAAGAACAGCCGCTGACCGCCTTGCTGTCGGTTAACCAGAAAATCACTGGCCGTGATTCAGACAAAGACGTGCGCCATATCGAAATTGATCTTGGTGATTCCGGCCTGCGTTATCAGCCGGGTGATGCGCTCGGTATTTGGTTTGAAAACGATGCGGCGTTGGTCGATGAAGTGGTGGAATTACTCTGGCTCAAAGGCGACGAGCCGGTTGACGTCAACGGTAAAACCCTGCCGCTGAAAGACGCCTTGCGCAGCCACATCGAGCTGACGCAAAACACCACGCCTATCGTTGAGAAGTACGCCGCGCTGTGCCGCGACGAAAAATTGAATGCCTTGCTGGCCGACAAATCGGCGCTTCAGCACTTCGCGCAAAACACGCCGTTTGCTGACATGGTGCGTCAGGCACCGACCGAACTGGACGCTCAACAACTGATTGATTTACTCCGTCCGTTAACGCCGCGCCTTTACTCTATTGCCTCTTCGCAGGCGGAAAATGAGGCCGAAGTGCATATCACCGTCGGTGCCGTGCGCTATTAGGTTGACGGACGTGCGCGTACCTGAGGGGCGTCGGGTTATCTGGCTGATCGATTGGAAGAAGACGGCGAAGTGCAGGTGTTTATCGAACACAACGACAACTTCCGTTTGCCGGCTAACACCGAAGCCCCGGTGATCATGATCGGGCCGGGAACGGGCATCGCGCCGTTCCGCGCCTTTATGCAGCAGCGCGAAAACGATGGAGCGACCGGTAAAAACTGGCTGTTCTTCGGCAATCCGCATTTTACCGATGACTTCTTATATCAGGTCGAATGGCAGCGTTATGTCAAAGAGGGTCTGCTGACCCACATCTCTCTGGCGTGGTCACGCGATCAGGCGGAAAAAGTCTACGTGCAGGACAAACTGCGCGAAAGCGGTGCCGAAGTCTGGCGTTGGTTGCAGGAAGGCGCGCACATTTATGTCTGTGGCGATGCTAACCGCATGGCGAAAGATGTCGAACAGGCTTTACTGGAGGTGATCGCCGAGCATGGATCGATGGATCTGGAAACGGCGGACGAATTCCTAAGCGAGCTGCGATTGGATCGCCGCTACCAGCGTGACGTTTACTAAAACAATGAGTAAAAAATTTATGAGCAATAAGTTGTGGAGTGAACAAAATCCTGGTCCCGGCCCGTTAATCGTTGACGCGCCGCTGGTCGATGCCGAGCGCCTGAAAAAGGAGAGCAATTTCCTGCGCGGCACCATTACTGAAGATTTAACCGACGGTCTGACCGGCGGCTTCAACGGCGACAACTTCCTGTTGATCCGTTTCCACGGTATGTACCAGCAAGATGACCGCGATATCCGCGCCGAACGTGCCGAGCAAAAACTCGAACCGCGTCACGCCATGATGCTGCGCTGCCGTCTGCCGGGCGGCGTGATGACGCCCACGCAGTGGCTGGGGATCGATAAATTTGCCGAAGAGAGTACGCTGTACGGCAGTATTCGCATCACCAACCGTCAGACTTTCCAGTTCCACGGTATTCTGAAACCGAACGTCAAACCGGTGCATCAGTTGCTTAATAAACTGGGTCTGGATGCGCTGGCGACTGCCAATGACGTTAACCGTAACGTACTCTGTACTTCGAATCCGGTGGAGTCTGAACTCCATCAGGAAGCCTATGAGTGGGCGAAGAAGATCTCCGAACATCTGCTGCCACGGACTCGCGCGTATGCCGAAGTCTGGCTGGATCAAGAGAAAGTCGAAACCACCGACGAAGAGCCGATCCTTGGTGCGACCTACCTGCCGCGTAAATTCAAAACGACGGTGGTGATCCCGCCGCAAAACGACGTGGATCTGCATGCCAATGATCTTAACTTCGTGGCGATCGCCGACAACGGCAAACTGATCGGTTTCAACGTGCTGGTCGGTGGCGGGTTGTCTATTGCTCATGGTGATAAGGCGACCTATGCCCGTACCGCCAGCGAGCTGGGCTTTATCCCGCTGGATAAAACGCTGGCTGTCGCCGAAGCCGTGGTGACCACGCAACGCGACTGGGGCAATCGTACCAACCGTAAAAATGCCAAAACCAAATACACGCTGGAACGCGTGGGGGTTCAGGTATTCAAAGATGAAGTGGCGAAACGCGCAGGTATCGAATTCGCTGACGTGCGTCCGTATGAATTCACCGGTCGCGGCGATCGTATCGGTTGGGTCAAAGGCATCGACAAACAGTGGCACCTGACGCTGTTTATCGAAAATGGCCGAATTCTTGATTATCCCGGCAAACCGTTAAAAACCGGTTTGGCAGAAATCGCGAAGATCCACAAAGGCGACTTCAGGCTTACTGCTAATCAGAATCTGATCGTGGCGGGCGTATCTGAAAAAGACAAAGATGCGATCGAAACCCTGGCGCGTAACCACGGTTTGATCGACGACAGCGTGAGCGATCAACGCAAAAACTCGATGGCCTGTGTTTCCTATCCAACCTGCCCGTTGGCCATGGCCGAGGCCGAGCGCTTCCTGCCTGAATTTGTCACCAAGGTGGAAGGCATCATGCACAACCATGGCGTGGGCAAAGAGCACATTGTACTGCGTGTGACCGGCTGTCCGAATGGCTGTGGCCGTGCGCTGCTGGCGGAAATCGGTCTGGTGGGTAAAGCGATGAACCGCTACAACCTGCATCTGGGCGGTAACCGCGAAGGTACCCGCATTCCACGCATGTATCGCGAAAACATCTCGGATACCGAGATCTTAGCGATCATCGACGAACTGGTGGGTCGCTGGGCCAAAGAGCGTGAAGCCAATGAAGGTTTTGGCGATTACGTGATCCGCGCGGGCATCATTCGTCCGGTGCTTGATCCGGCTCGAGACTTTTACGACTAGTAAGCGACGAAAGCCGCTAACGCCGCTGCAACAGGAAGGAGAGCTTATGAGTTTGCTAACACTGGCCGAACTGAACGAGATGCCAAAATCAGGGCAGGCCTTGGCGCTGGCGGAAATTAACGGCCAACTGGAAAAACTGTCTGCCCAGGACCGCGTAATTTGGGCACTGGAAAACCTGCCGGGTGAATTCGCGCTCTCTTCCAGCTTCGGTATTCAGGCGGCGGTGTGTTTGCATCTGGTGACGCGGCAGAAAGCGGATATTCCGGTGATTCTGACCGACACCGGTTATCTGTTTCCCGAAACCTATCAATTTATCGACCAGCTTACGGAGCAACTGAAACTTAACCTTCAGGTGTTCCGCGCCGCAGAAACCCCCGCGTGGCAAGAAGCGCGTTATGGCAAATTGTGGGAGCAGGGTGTCGAAGGGATTGAGCGCTACAACACCCTCAATAAAGTCGAGCCGATGAACCGTGCGCTGGCGACGCTCAATGCCAAAACCTGGTTTGCCGGTTTGCGTCGCGAACAGTCAGGAAGCCGGGCGCATTTGCCGGTGCTGGCGGTTCAGCGCGGGGTGTTTAAGATCTTGCCGATCATCGACTGGGATAACCGGCAGATCTTCCAATACCTCAAAGAACATGGCCTCAGCTATCACCCGTTGTGGGATCAGGGTTACCTGTCCGTCGGCGATACGCACACCACCAAAAAGTGGGAAGAGGGCATGAGCGAAGAGGAGACGCGGTTCTTTGGTCTGAAAAGGGAATGCGGTTTGCACGAGTGAAATAGCCTATCTTATTTGCCGTTTTGAACCCGGGCAGTGCTCGAACTCCTCACGTACTCTGTGTACGCTCTGGGTTCTCCGCGCTGGCCGTGTCCAAACTGGCTGCAACGATAACGGCTATTGGCATCGGTAAAATCGAACAAATGTTAAGGCGCAGGTTTCGCCAGTTCTTCGATCAGGGGTAAAAGGATCTTCACGCTGTCTTTCGCCCGTTTATCAATACGTCCCGGCAGGGTGCGATCGAGATATTGCAGATTATCCCATTGCCCTTGATGACGCGTGGTGCCCTGTGGGAAGTGTGGGCTAATGGCGCGCTGCTGTTTGCCATCCTTTTGACCTAACGAATAATTGGTCGCTGTCACCATCAACAGCGGGATATGCGCTTCATCCAGCGCCTGCATGCCATTACAGCAATCCTCACCGGCGTAGATTTCTGCACTAATACCTGCACGTCTTGCCAAGGCAATGGCGCGGTCACGCGTTAACTTGGTCACGGCGGTCGAGGTGTTTTTCCCGCTTTTGAAATAGAGCTTATCGCCAACGATCAGCGAATCGAGATTGATCACCAGCAAGGTGTTCAGCTTATCTTCGGGCGACATGCGCTGCACAAAATCTTCCGCACCTTTCGAATCGGTCTCTTCGGCACTCAATGCCACGAAGCGTAAACTGTAATGGGTCGGTTTTTTGCTGAGTTGCGCGGCCAGTTCCAGCATCACGCCAACGCCTGAAGCGTTATCGTCGACGCCTTGCAACGTCAGACCACCGAGGTTGTGATCCGAATCGGCATCACTTTGCGGTAAATAGGTATCGAAATGCGCCATCACCACAATTTGCTGCGGGACGGTACCGGCGCGGGCGGCGATCACTGAGGTCGAATGCACATTGTGCCAGCTCTGTTTGCCGTCGCGGCTGGTGTACAAATAGCGGGTATCGAAGCCGCGCAAATCGCTGTGGTAGCCCAGTTTTTCGAAGTATTGATTAAGATAATCTGCTGCGATTAGCTCCGCCGGGCTCCCTGCCATCCGCCCCGGAAAGTAGGTGGCGATGTGGCGAATTTGTTCGGCAGCCAGGGTGCCGAGAACTGGGGTTTTACTCTGTTGGGCAGCGGCATGAGCAAAGCTGGCACAGCTCAGGCTAACCGCCAGCAATGCGAGCTTCATGCGAGAAAGGGAGAACATGTCAGGAAAATCCTTATCTGTGGGTCAAAGACCAAAAAACACTCGATATATCAGGCCGCGTTGCGCGGTCGTTATTGGCCCACAGTATGCGATTGTCCGGCGAATTAGACAATTTCCCGTTATCTCAAACCGCTCTTTTTGTTATTGGAATCAGCCTTAGAGGGCGAACATCTCTTTCCTATATTCCATTTGGTAACTATTCATTCCATTTCGTCATTTCAGTTCAATTATTGGCACCACGTATAGTCTAGCCATTACTCTTCGCTATCGAAAAGGCCGTTGTGGACTATCTACCAATATTTGCCGACCTCAGACAACGCCCCGTTTTGGTGGTGGGTGGCGGCGAAATCGCAGCACGCAAAATTGATCTCCTTCTGCGTGCAGGTGCAGCCGTCCGCATCGTTGCTCACACCCTTTCCTCTGAGTTAGCCCATCGCCTTGAGGCCTCACAGGTCAGTTGGCTGGCGTTGAATTTTGAGCCACAGCAACTGGATGACGTCTTTCTGGTGATTGCAGCCACTGATGATCAACAGCTCAATGCTGAGGTGTTTGCACAAGCCAATCAGCGCCAGTTATTGGTGAACGTGGTCGATGACCAGCCCAAATGCTCCTTTATTTTCCCCTCGATAGTGGACCGTTCACCGATTGTGGTGGCGATTTCCTCCAGCGGGACTGCGCCGGTTTTGGCGCGTCTGCTGCGTGAAAAACTGGAAACCCTGTTACCGGCCAGTCTGGGCAAAATGGCCGAGATCGCCGGCAGCTGGCGTGAGCGGGTAAAACAGCGATTCACCTCGATGCGATCGCGCCGCCGTTTTTGGGAGCAGGCGTTTGATGGCACCTTTGCCACCCTGGTGACGGCGGGGCAGATTCCACAGGCCGAGCAGGTGCTGCAACAACAGCTCGATAACCCGGAATCCATCGCGCAAAACGGTGAAGTGATCTTGGTCGGCGCGGGTCCGGGTGATGCAGGATTATTGACCTTGCGCGGTTTGCAGGTGATGCAGCAGGCTGACGTGGTGCTTTATGACTATCTGGTTAGCGACGAAGTATTAGATTTAGTGCGTCGTGATGCTGACAGAATTTGTGTTGGCAAACGCGCGGGCTACCACTCGGTGTCGCAAGAAGAAACCAATCGTATGCTGGTGGATTTTGCCCAGCAAGGCAAAAAAGTGGTACGCCTTAAAGGCGGCGACCCGTTTATTTTTGGTCGCGGTGGTGAAGAACTTCAGGCTGTGGTGGCGGCGGGCATTCCGTTTCAGGTAGTGCCCGGCGTGACGGCAGCAGCAGGGGCAACAGCTTACGCAGGCATCCCATTGACGCATCGCGATTATGCACAAAGCGTGATGTTTATTACCGGCCACAGCCGTCCTGACGGCGATGGCTTGCAGTGGGAAGCATGGGCAAAAGGCCATCAGACATTAGCGATTTACATGGGGACGATGAAAGCGGCTGAAATCAGCCAGCAACTGATTGCCCATGGACGAGCAGCAACGACGCCCGTGGCGGTGATTGGCCGGGGAACCCGCGTCGATCAGCAAGTCCTGACGGGCACGCTCGACAATCTCGAATATTTGGCGCAACAGGCACCGACACCGGCGTTATTGGTGATCGGCGAAGTGGTGGCACTTCATTCTCAACTTGCCTGGTTTGGGCATCATCCGCAGGTTGACGGCGCAGCTCGCCCGTCAGTCGTGAATCTGGCTTAAGGATCTGTTATGGACGAAAAACGACTCACTCATTTGCGTCAACTGGAGGCGGAAAGCATCCATATCATCCGTGAAGTGGCGGCTGAATTTGCTAACCCCGTGATGATGTATTCCATCGGCAAAGACTCTTCCGTGATGCTGCATCTGGCACGTAAAGCCTTCTTCCCGGGCACGCTGCCGTTCCCGTTATTGCACGTCGATACCGGTTGGAAATTTCGTGAGATGTACGATTTCCGCGACCGCACGGCCAAGAACTACGGTTTCGAATTGCTGGTGCATAAAAA
>Ga0105858_1000766_pt1 | contig 11858 bp, 9 predicted proteins | sample OrgsoiDNA_201062_FD_89683 | JGI IMG/M metagenome (GOLD analysis project Ga0105858, IMG submission 89683) | Permafrost soil microbial communities from the Arctic, to analyse light accelerated degradation of dissolved organic matter (DOM) -... | ecosystem: Environmental > Terrestrial > Soil >...
GCCTGGCAGCGGCACGAAGCGGACGCCGCCGCCTTCGCGGGTCAAAACGCCGTTCCGGCACCACGCAATGGAAGTGCACGTTCAACAACAGCACTCACTAATACACTGTCGTTGAAGATCACGACATGGATCAAGTCGTCCGCGCGCTCTAGACCGGCTCGCGAGCGCCGCGCGATTTGCAGTGAGGCTCTTGCGCACAGGAGGGTTTGAGAGGCCTTCGCCGCGAGCTCGCGCATCGCTGCCGACGTGGGCCGCACATTGGATATCAAGAGAGGGTCGCGCGCTATGACACACTCAGCGGCGAAGGGCGTTGCGTGCTTTGCGAAAGGCTTCCGCTCTTGCGGCGCCGGCCCTTTTTTTCGCTGCTGATGCCGGTCTATGAAACGAAGGAGACCTGGCTGCGCCGGGCAATCGAGTCGCTGCGTCCGAGTCGTTTATCGCGAGGAGAACGGCCACATTTCGGCCGCAACGAACAGCGCGCTTGCCCTCGCACGCGGCGAGTTCGTCGTGCTTCTCGATCACGACGACGAGCTGCCGCCGCAGGCGCGCTTCGACCCCTACTTCAAGCCGGACTGGAATCCGGATCTCATGAATTCGCAGAACCTCGTCAGCCACCTTGGCGCCTACCGGACCTCGCTGGTGAAGGAGCTGGGAGGGTTTCGCGAAGGGTTCGAAGGAAGCCAGGACCATGACCTGGCGCTGCGGGTCTCGGAGAAGGTAGGCGCGGGGCAAATCCGGCACATTCCGGCGGTGCTCTACCATTGGCGCGCCGTCCGCGGCTCCACGGCGCGGGCCTTTGGCGAAAAGGACTACGCGTCGCTCGCCGCCCGCAAGGCCATCCAGGATCACCTTGACAGAATTGGCGTCGCTGCCACCGCCGAGCCTGGCGCAGGTCCCTGGCTGCAGCGCGTCCGCTATCGACTGCCAGAGCCAGCGCCGCTGGTGTCGCTCATCATTCCCACGCGCGACGGCCTCTCGCTCTTGCGCGCCTGCGTCGAGAGCATCCGCGCCAGGACCGGCTATCCGAACTACGAGCTGATCGTGGTCGACAACCAAAGCATCGAGCCGCAAACGCATTCCTATCTTCTGGAGCTCGAGAAGAGCGGCGCGGCCAGGGTTCTGCGCCATCCCCAGCCGTTCAACTATTCCGAAATCAACAACCTCGCCGCCCGCGAGGCCCGGGGCGAGCTCCTCGGGTTTCTCAACAACGACCTGGAGGTCATCGACGGCGGCTGGCTGCGCGAGCTGGCGAGCCAGGCGATGCGCAAGGAGATTGGCGCTGCGGGCGCGAAGCTTCTCTTCCAAGGCGACTCGGTCCAGCACGCCGGAATCATCCTCGGCCTGGGCGTCGATCGAATCGCCGGCACGCCGCATCGGGGCATGGGCCGCGGCGCGTTCGGACATTTTGGCCGGGCGGCCGTCATCCAGGATTTCTCGGCGGTCAGCGCCGCCTGCCTCGTGATGCGCAAGCAGGTCTTCGAAGAAGTGCGCGGCTTCGACGCCGTGAATCTGGCCGTCTCCTACAACGACGTCGACCTCTGCCTGCGCTTGCGTGAACACGGCTATCGCGTAGTCTGGACCCCGTACGCGGAGCTGTACCATAAGGAGTCCGCGACTCGCGGCAGCGACCTGACAGCGGAAAAACGCACCCGCTTCCTGTCCGAGGTGGCATACATGCGCAAACGCTGGGGAGACCAGTTGCTCAACGATCCTTGCTTCAACCCAAACCTCTCTCTCGACTCCGACGCCTTTCTTCTCGCCGTGCCGCCGCGCTCGCCGCGGCCCTCTGAGCCGCTGTACCCCACGCGATGAAGATCATCATCACCGGCGGGGCAGGCTTCATCGGCGCGCATTCAGGCCGCTTGCTGCTGGGCCGCGGACACGAAGTCCACGCGGTCGACGACTTGAGCCATGGAAAGCGTGAGGCGGTTCCGCAAGGCGCGACGCTGCACGTGCTGGACGTCCGCTCGCCGGAGCTCTTGAAGCTGACCGCCGAGCTGCGGCCGGAGGCCGTGCTGCACCTCGCCGCGCAGATGGACGTACGCAAGTCGGTCGCCGACCCGGCCGAGGACGCCTCCATCAACGTGCTCGGCACCATCAACGCACTGGAGGCCGCGCGGCGCTGCGGGGCGAAGCGGTTCGTCTTCGCCTCTTCGGGCGGAGCGGTCTACGGCGAGCAGGAGCAGTTCCCCTGCAGCGAATCGCATCCGCGCAGGCCGGCGAGCCCTTACGGCACCTCGAAGCTGTGCGGCGAGGAGTACTTGCTCCTCTGGTCGCGCCTGCACGGCCTCTCGACCCTTGCCCTGCGCTACGCCAACGTCTACGGCCCCGGGCAGGATCCGCTGGGCGAGGCCGGCGTGGTGGCCATCTTCTGCGGCAAGCTGCTCAAGGGCGAGACCGCGACCATCAACGGAGACGGCCTGCAGACGCGCGACTATGTCTATGTGGAAGACGTGGCAATGGCCAACGTGCTCGGCCTCGAAGGCCAGGTTTCGGGCGCATTGAACGTCGGCACCGGCCGCGAAACCAACGTGGTGGAGATCGCGCGCGGGCTTTCACAGGCGCTGGGTCTTTCGCAGCCACCGAAGCACGGTCCGGCGGCTCCCGGCGAGCAGCGGCGCAGCGTCGTCGATCCGTCCGCCATCGGAAAAGCCCTCGGCTGGCATCCTACCGTTCAGCTAGCGGACGGCCTCGCCCGCACCGCGCGATGGTTCGCGAGATGACTTCCCTGTCGGTGCTGGTTCCCGTCTACAACGAGCAGTTCCTGGTCGCGGAGTCGCTGACGCGGCTCAAGATCCTGGAGACGAGCCCGCACCTCGAACGTATCGAGGTCATCGTCGTCGACGACTGCTCCAGGGATGACACACCTGCCGCGCTCGAACGATTCCGCGCGGCGCTCACCCCGGACAGCAAGATCGCCTGGATCTTCCTCAAGCACGAGAAGAACTGGGGCAAGGGCAAGGCCATCCAGACGGCGCTGGAAAAGGCGACCTGCGAGATCACCGTCATCCACGACGCCGACCTCGAATACCACCCCCGCGACCTCCTTCGGGTGGTGCGCATCTTCGTCGAGGAGGAAGCAGACGCGGTCTTCGGCTCGCGCTTCGCGGGCGGCGAGGCGCGGCGGGTGCTGCTCTACCGGCACCAGCTGGGGAACAAGTTCCTCACCTTCCTCACCAACCTGGTGACGAACCTGAACCTCACCGACATGGAGACTTGCTACAAGGCGGTCCGCACCGAGCTGCTCAAGTCGATCCCCATCGTCAGCAACGACTTCCGGCTCGAGCCCGAGCTGACCATCAAGCTGGGCAAGCGCTCTGCGCGCATCTTCGAAGTGCCCATCAGCTATTCCGGGCGCACCTATGCCGAAGGCAAGAAGATTAGCTGGAAGGACGGCTTCGCGGCACTCTGGGCCATCGCCCGATTCGCGGTCAGCGATTCGGTCTATCGCAAGGATGAGTACGGCAGCCAGATCCTCGCCCGCATGTCACGCGCGCCCCGCTTCAATGCCTGGATGGCCGACACCATCCGCCCTTATTGCGGCAATCACGTCTTGGAGATCGGCAGCGGCGTCGGCAACCTGACCCAGAAGCTGCTTCCGCGCCGCAGGTATGTCGCGAGTGACATCAATCCTCTCTACATCCAGACGCTGTCCCGCCTTCGCGCCGACCGGCCCTATCTGAAGGCTGCGTTCTGCGACGTCACCGACCTCGCGAGCTTTCCCAAGGACGAAGGCCCCTTCGACACCGTGATCTGCTTGAACGTCATCGAGCACGTGCCGGACGATCGCGCCTCGCTGATGAACATCCGCAGCGTGTTGGCGCCGGGCGGCAAGGCCATCGTGCTGGTGCCGCAGGGGCAGTGGAACTTCGGCACGCTCGACGAGGTGCTGGGCCACCAGCGGCGCTATTCGTCGGAGACGTTGCACAAGCTGGCGACGGATTGCGGCTTCAAGGTGCAAGAGATGCTGCCCTTCAATCGCGTCGGCACGCCGGCCTGGTGGCTCAACGGCAAGGTCTTGCGGCGGCGCGTATTTGGACTGGGACAGATCATGGCGCTCAACGCGCTGACGCCTTTGTTCCGCCGCATCGACAGCCTGCTGCCCATCCAGCCGCTCAGCCTCATCGCCATCCTCGAGCGCGACGACGACGACGCTCCAGTGAAGACCGCGGCCTAAGGTACGAGCAGGACCTTGCCGAAGTTGCCGCGCGAGGTGAGCCGCTGGTGGGCGCGCGGCGCTTCGGCGAAGGGGACTTCGCTGTCGACGATGGCTTTGTAGTCGCCGCTCGCGAAGCCTTTCATGAGCTCGCCCATCTCGCGTCCGAGGAGCTCGGCCTCGCCCCAGAGGCGGCCCATGTTGATGCCGAAGACCGCGCTGTTGCCGGGCATCATCTTCAAGGGGTGGAAGAAGGGCATCTTGTCGGCGGCCCGCGCGGCCGCCCACAAGCTGCGCTTGTCGCCCGAGACGGCGTTGCTGGCCCCGAACATCATCAGCTTGCCCATCGGCGCGAGGCATCGGTAGCTCTGCTTGAAGGCGCCGGTCGCGTCCAATGCCACGTCCACGCCGTGGCCTTTGGTGATGTCCATGACCCGCGCTTCGAAGTCTTCCGTCCGGTAGTCGATGGCGTGATCGAGGCCCAATGCGCGCAGCCGCTCGTGCTTCGCCGCCGATGCGGTGCCGATGGTCCGCGCTTGCAGCTTCTTGCAGATCTGCACCGCGGCCGTGCCGACGCCGCCCGCCGCGGCGTGGATCAAGACCGTCTGTCCCGCTTTCAAATTCGCGAGCTCGATCAGCATGTGCCAGGCGGTCAGCCACACCACCGGAATCGAGGCTGCCTCCGCGAAGGAGAGCCCGGCAGGCATGGGGTAGACGCTGGAAGCATCGACGCAGACCAGCTCGCTCTGGCCTCCAAAGCGGGTCGCCGCGATCACCCGCTCGCCTTTGCGCTCTTGCGGCAGATCGATCTCGCCGGCGACCTCGTAGCCGAGCACGGCCGGCAGGGGCGGTGCATCCGGATAGAGCCCGAGGCGCGTCATCACGTCCGCGAAGTTCACCCCCGCCGCGCGCACCCGGATGCGAATCTGTCCCGGTTTTGGTTGCGGATCGGCCGCTTCACGGACCTGAAGCACCTCGGGACCGCCCTTCTTGGTGACCACAACTTGTCGCATTGGAAGTGTGCTCCTTGCGTAAAGGCCCGCGGCTTTGCCAACATCGTGGCGTGCGTTCCCTGCGGCTGCTTGCAGCGCTCTGCCTCGCCTTCGCGGTTGCCTGCGCGAGCGCGCGGACTTCTACCACGCTGAAGGAGACCCCGCTCGCCTCGGACATCCAGGCGCCCGGGCTGCTTTTCCAGCTGCGCTACCAGCCCGCCGACGCCGCCGAAGTGCAGCGCCTGCGCACGGAGCTGCTCGCTGTCGCGCCCAGGCTCTCGCGCTGGGGGCCCTTCCGGCAGGGCGTGTTCATCCAGATTCATCCGGACCACGCGGCACTGGAAGAGGCGGTGAATCGGCGCGGCTATCCCTGGCTGCACGCCTGGGCCTATCAAGATCGCATCCAGCTCGAATCGCCGCGCGGCCTCGACGAAACTACGCTGCAAGAGCTGCTCGCCCACGAGCTGACGCACTCGCTGATGTTCCAATTGATGGCCCAAAGCGACACCTGGAACGGCGACCCGCCGCCGGTCTGGTTTCGCGAGGGAATGGCCTCGGTGACGGCCGGCCAGGGGTATCGTCGGATGTCGGCGAATGAGCTTCAGCGCTGGACGGAAGCGCATCCGGGCGCGAATCTGCTCAACCCGTCGCCCGACCTGTACCGGACCGAACGCGAGGCCGTCTACGCGGCGGCGCACCTGGCCTTCGAAGTGCTTCTCGTGCTGGTCGGCGATCAGGGCATCCGCGAGATCCTCCGCTGGGTCAGCAACGGCGAAGAGTTCCCGCAGGCTTTCGCGCGCACGACCGGACATCGCCTGGCGGACTTCGAACACGAAGCCGTCCGCGCCCGCTTCAACGCCGCCCAGGCCAGGTTCAACGGCTCCGGTGGCCCTTGACGCACTTCGGGTCAACCGCGAAGTACGCGAAGGGCCCTCGGTTGATTCGGCGAGGGAGCTTTAGTTGCTGGCGTGTTTGGGGGGTGGGTCGGCCCAAGGGGACGGCAGGACGGGCGGGCGGCCGGTGTCCTTGCGGGTTCTTTGCAGCTCGATTTCGCCGATGAGCACCGTCGGGGCGACGGTGCTGACGGGGACGTAGCCGCTCTCGGCGCCGCAGAAGCCGTTGAAGACCTTTGCGTCGGCGCCCGCGGCGAGGATCTTGTTGATGCTGGTCAAGGGAGTCCCGACCAGCTCGACGCCGCGCACCAGCGTCAGCGCGCCTGTCGTTGCGTCGACTTTGTAGACCAGGCGCGGTTGGCCTTTGAAAGCCTGGTAGGCATAGCCGCTGGTGTCCGTATTTCCGCCGGTCATGTCTTGGATCAAGAGCCCGAAGGGCTTGTTCTGACGGCGCGCCTCGGCGATCAAGTCGCGCTTCAACTCCTCGAAGGTTTCGGTCTTGGCCGGAACGATGAAGAGGTTCGACATGCGCGCGATCGGTTCGCGTCCGGGCGCCGCGCGGCCGTGCCCGTTCGAGTGCAAAGGGCCGCCCTGCACCGGCGCGCGAGAGAGCAAGAATGTCTTCAAGACGCCGTGATCGACCAGCGTCGTGCGCTGCGCCACGACGCCCTGCTCGTCGTATTTGTAATAGCCGTTCAACGAATCGCGGCCAAAGCTCCGCGCCGTCGGGTCGTCGATGATGGAGAGAAACACGGGCAGGATGGCCTTGCCGATCTGCCCTTTGAAGGTGTGACCGTCCTTTTCGTCGTTCTGCCGCTCGCCCTCCAGCCGGTGCCCGACCGCTTCGTGGAACAATACGCCGGCGGCTTCGGGAGCGAGCAATGCCGGACCGGTATAGGGGTCGAGAACGGGCGCGGAACGCAAAGCGACCAACTCACCCACCATCTCGTCGATCCTGGCGGACAAGAGTGCTCCACGCGGCAGCTAGGCTTCGCTGGCGGCGTAATAGTCGCGGCTGTTCTCGAGCAGCATTCCATCCGGCGCCCGCGACCAGGCCTGCACGTGCAGACCGTAAATCATCGACTCTTGAACGATGCGCGCGCCTTCGCTGGTGGCGTACTCGCGCTCCTCGTGATCGACCGAGACGCGCATCTGCGAGTCGAACAACTCCGGACGCGGTTGCAGCCGTCCGGTCTGCGCGCGCGCCTCGCGAATCCAGGCCTGCTTGTCGAACGGATGCGCGAGCGGCGGCGCAATCGAGACCTGCGGCTCCTCGCGCGAGAAACTGGGCGGAGAGTCGGGATCGTCGGGTTTGTAGACGTCCTTGCCCTTCTTTTTCAAATAGGCCGAGAGGGACTTCTTGTACGCCTCGTCGGTCAGCAGCCAGAGCGCGTTGCGCAGCGCCAGCTCGTCGTCGTCCAAAGGACCTTCGCGGCCGGCCGTATAGCCGCTGTCGGCGCTGTCGAAGTCGTACACGTCCTGCTGCGTGCTGTTGTCGAGCTGGTAGCTGCCGACGCGAACGTCGACCTGCATCCGCTTGTCATGCCGCGCATGGTCGAGGAAGAGCGCGCCGTATTTGGCGCCGATCTCCTCCGCATCGATGCCGCGCACCGAATAGCCCAGGTAATAGGGCGTCTCGTGCCCGCGGATCTGCAGGCCCTTCTGCGCCCGCGAGAGCTCATCGGCCAGGGCGCCCAGCATGCGCTGCCGAGGGTCTTTGCCGTCGGGCGTAAAAGCCAGCGCAGCGGCGAGAACGAAAAGGATCATGCTCCGCGTTCTAACGCGTCACACCCATCTCCGCGCTAGCCAAGGTACGACAGGCGCGGCCAAGCCGCCCGGAATCGGACCTGGCCGCGCCGAAGGGCCCTCCTTTCGAAGAGCCCATAACGCTTGTCAAGCGCTGCGGATCTTGTCGCGGCCGAAGGTCACGTGCTTGGTCGCGTTTCGGGTGTCGATGACGAGCTTTGCGTCACGTACGACCTTCTGGTAGTCGATGATGTCGTGGTCGGTGGCGATCACCACCACATCCGACTCGTCGACGCCCTTCTGCAGTTCGACGCTCTCCATCTCCAGCATGTACTTCGGCTGGTGGCGCATCTCCTTCATCTTCGGGCAGTACGGGTCGTGGTAGCAGACGCTCGCACCCTTCTCCTTGAAGAGCTCAATCAGTCTGATCGATGGGCTCTCGCGCAGGTCATCGATGTTCTTTTTATAGGCGAGGCCGAGGATGAGGACCTTCGAGCCCTTGAGCGCGCGGCCGTGGTCATTCAGGGCATCCATGGTCCGCTCGACCACGTGGTGCGGCATCTGCCAGTTGATCTCGCCGGCCAGCTCGATGAAGCGGGTGTTGAACTCGAACTCGCGCGCCTTCCAGGTCAGGTAGAAGGGGTCGATCGGGATGCAGTGACCGCCCAGACCCGGGCCCGGATAGAAGGGCATGAAGCCGAAGGGCTTGGTCTTGGCGGCGTCGATCACCTCCCAGATGTCGATGTTCATGCGCTCGCAGAGCAGCTTCATCTCGTTGACGAGCGCGATGTTGACGCAGCGGAAGATGTTCTCGAGCAGCTTGGTGAGCTCGGCCTCGCGCGTGCCGCGGACCGCGACGGTCTTGCTGATGGCCGCATCATAGAGCGCGCAAGCGACCTCGGTGCACTGCTTGGTGTAGCCGCCCACCACCTTGGCGATGGTCGCGGTGTTGAAGTTGGGATTGCCCGGATCTTCGCGCTCCGGCGAGAAGGCGAGGAAGAAGTCGACGCCGGCCTTGAGGCCGCAGAGCTTCTCGATGATGGGCTTCACCACTTCCTCGGTGGTGCCGGGATACGTCGAGCTCTCGAGGACGACGAGCTGTCCCGAGCGGACGTAGGGGCCGATCGCCTCCGCCGTCTTCTCGATGTACGTCATGTCCGGCTCGCGGTTGGCGTTCAGCGGCGTCGGCACGCACATGATGAGCGCATCGGCCTTGCTGGCATCGCGAAAATCCAGGGTCGCGTAGAACGCCTTCTTCTCCTGCTTGACCGCCTTGCTGATGCGGTCGCTGGGGATGTGCTTGATGTAGCTCTCTCCCTTGGTGATGGCGTCGATCTTCCGCTGATCGATGTCGAAGCCGATGACAGGGAAACCCTTCTCAGCGAACGTCAACGCGAGCGGCAAACCGACATACCCCAAGCCGCAGACACCGACGATGGCGTCCTTGGTCTTGATCTTCGTCAGCAGCGTTGGCTCTTTGATCTGCAACATGCACGCTCCCCTTCGACTGGCAGCCCGATGGGCTTTGGAAAGGGCGGCGGCCTTCCGGGCAGCCGCCCACTTGGTAGGGCCAGATACTAGGCTTCGCGTTGCGCGGGCGGAAGCCGCAGCACGGCGGTAAAGATGCGGGCTGGTGCATTCCCGAACAGCTCGAGCTTGACCCGCGTGGCCGGGCGCTTTTCCAGGTAGCCCGGCGAGACGTCGGAAGGGTCGAGCGAGAGGGTCCAAGGCAGCGTCGCGCCGAAGGCAAAGAGCGCGATTTCAGCGCCTGAGCTGTCTCGGACCAGGACGCAGCGCTTCAAGTCGAAGCCAAAGGCAAAGCCTGCCTGGTGCAGCTCTTCCAGGCGGGCAGCTTCGGCGGGCGTTGCCGCGCGCGAAGAGACCTGGGTGTGCGGAATGTACAATCGTGAAACAAAGGCGTGCTCGCCGCTGCCGATGAGCTCGTCGGCCACGACCGCCGCGTCCTGGCTGAGTGCGACCTTGCGCCGGTGAATCTCGACGCCGATGCGCGCGTAGCCCGTGTGCTCGCCTTCGGCCGTCTCGTAGCCTTCGTGCGTGGCGACGCCGGTGACGCGCGCCTTGGCGGTGTCGGGCAGCGCGAAGAGGCGGCCCGGGACGATGCGGTTCTGCTCCAAACCGTCTACCTGCAGCGTCGAATGGCCGGCAGTGCCGCGGCGCGCGTTGCGTTCGGCCGGATCGCGCGCATAGACGTAGGTCCCGCGATCGACCAATAGATTCACGCCGCCGAACGACAGCTCGACGGAGTTCTTGTCGTTGTGCGCGTGGCCGCCGGTGCCGCCCTGCCCGTTCGGACCGGCCGACAAGCAGAGCCAGGCGTCTTCGGAGCGAAGCACCGCGATGCCGGCGTCGCGCAGTTGAACGCTGCCCTGGCCATTCGCGCGCGGCGAGTACCTGCGCAACCCCGCCAGGCCGAGTAGCCAGACCACTTCCGCCGGGCAATCTCCGGAAGCCAGCGTTGGATCGCCGAAGGCGGCCGAGCCAATCGCGACCATGAAGCCGGACTCGAGGGCTTCGCGAGGCACCAGCGGCAGCGCGCGGCAGGAGTCGAGGTCGCCGATCTGCGGCATGTCGCCGGAAGGCTTCGCCAGCTGTCCGAGGCTGCGGAACAGCCCCAGCACCGCCTGCTGCACCTCCTGTGGCGCGGGCTTGCCGGCCTCGCGCGCGGCCAGGACCGCGAGCAGGAACATCTCGGCGCAGAGACGCTGGTACCCGATCGACGCTTCGAAGTGCGTTCCGTCGGCGCGGACCTGCCGCGGAATCTCGTCCCAGAGGCGCCTCGCGAACGAGTCATGCCAGCGCGTCAGCTCCGGGAAGAGCGCGCCGCAGACCACCAGGCCAACCAGGTCGGCCGCGTAGTGATTGGTGCGGATGGCGCCTGTCTCTTCCAGATGCCGCGAGACGTATTCGCAGTGCTCTTCCAGGAGGTCGATGACCGGCCCGGCAGCGACCTCGTCGGAAACCATGGCGTAGCTGAGCGCGATGTTGCAGGCGCGGAGCGAGACCTCCATGGCGCAGCTCCACTGCACGCCGAAGCCCGCCGGATTGGTTGCGCGGAAATGCTCGAGCTCTTTTTCCCAGGCCGAGGACCAGGACTTGTCGCCCGTGAGCCAGCGCGCCTGGCCGTAGCGCAGGAGATGCTGCAGCCGGCCGACTTCCCACATCACCTTCGCGTCGGCGCCGGGCTGGAACAGGTTGACGCGGTCCCCTGGCTCCCTGGCGTCGTACTTCACGCCTGGCACCATCGGATCGGAATGATAATCGATGGGCTGGCCGCACTTCTTCCACTGCCCGAAGAGCAGCATCGAGCCTTTGCGGGCCTCGCGCCCCTCGTGCAGCACGGCCTCGCTCTCGAGCGGCCAGCGCTCGAGCATCAGCTTCCTGACCGCCTCGCGCTCCGATGAATCAATCAGCGACGGCCTGACGGTCACTTCGGCATCTAGCCGGCGGCGCTGGCGCTCGATTTCGACGTTGCCGTCGAAGAAGACGGGCGGTACACCCAGCGCGCGCCGCGCCCTCACCGCCAGCGCCCGCGCAATCTCGCGCGGCGGAATGGTCCGCGCGAGATAGCTGTAGTAGTCAAAATCCATTTTCAAGCGGCCTTCTTCTTTCGCTCTGCCAGGGCCGCCGCGACGATCTCCTGCATGTCTTCCACGCGGGCTTCCCAGCCTTCGCCGCGCATCTGCGCCGCGCGCACTTCGCTGGGCCCCGCGCCGGCGGAGATCGCCGCCGCGATCTGGCGGACGATGTCGTCCGGGTCCTTGCCGATGCGGCACACGTCCAGCCGCTCCACTTCCGGAATCGCCGTCGAGACGCACGGCAGGCCGGCGGCCAGATACTCGCGCACCTTCAATGGATTGGCGTTCAGCGTCAGCTCATTGACCCGGAAAGGCATCAGCGAGACGTCGAAGGCTTTGGCATATCGCGGCAGATCGGCATAGGGCTTCCTGCCGATGACGCGGATGTTCTTCGCGCCGTCGAGCGCCTTCATATCGGTGGTCGAGGTACCCACCAGCACCACCGTACCGCCGGAGAAGGCATCGGCCACGTGAC
>Ga0105858_1000771_pt1 | contig 11836 bp, 8 predicted proteins | sample OrgsoiDNA_201062_FD_89683 | JGI IMG/M metagenome (GOLD analysis project Ga0105858, IMG submission 89683) | Permafrost soil microbial communities from the Arctic, to analyse light accelerated degradation of dissolved organic matter (DOM) -... | ecosystem: Environmental > Terrestrial > Soil >...
CCGGATTTTCCGACCGGCGGCTACATCATCGGCCGCCAGGGCTCCGTCGAGGCGTACATGACGGGCCGCGGCTCGATCATGATGCGCGCGAAGACGGAGATCGAGACCAACAAGAAAGGCGACCGCCAGGCGATCATCGTCACTGAGATTCCGTATCAGGTGAACAAGGTCCGCGTGATCGAGCGGATCGCCGACCTGGTGCGCGACAAGATCATCGAGGGCATCTCCGACCTGCGCGACGAGTCCGACCGCGACGGCATGCGGATGGTCATCGAGCTGAAGCGCGGCGAAACGCCGGAGGTCGTGCTCAACAACCTCTACAAGCACACGCAGCTGCAAATGAGCTTCGGCATCATCATGCTCGCCATCGTCGGCGGGCGGCCGAAGGTGATGACGCTGCTCGAGCTCATCGAGACGTTCGTCGAGTTCCGCCGCGACGTGGTGCGCCGCCGCACCGAGTTCGAGCTGCGCAAGGCCGAGGCGCGCTACCACATCCTCGAAGGGCTGAAGATCGCGCTCGACCACATCGACGCGGTGATCACGCTGATCCGCGCGTCGAAGACCGTGGCGGAAGCGCGTGACGGCCTGACGACGCAGTTCGGTCTCTCGACGCTGCAAGCGCAGGCCATCCTCGACATGCAGCTGCAGCGCCTCACCGGCCTGGAGCGGCAGAAGATCCTCGACGAGCTCGCCGAGCTGCTGAAGACGATCGAGCGACTGCGCGCGATTCTCGCCAGCGAGCGCCTCCTGATGCAGATCATCGTCGATGAGCTGAAGGCGATCCGCGACAAGTACGGCGACGACCGGCGCACCGAGATCATCGACGGCGAGTCGGGCGACTTCAGCGTCGAAGAGCTGATCGACGAAGAAGACATGGCGATCACCGTCAGCAACACCGGCTACATCAAGCGGACGGCGATCACCACGTACCGGAACCAGAAGCGCGGCGGCAAGGGGCGCATCGGCATGCGCACGCGCGAGGAAGACTTCGTCAGCCACCTGTTCGTCGCGTCGACGCACGCCTACATCATGATCTTCTCCGACAAGGGGCGCGCGTACTGGCTGAAGGTCCACGAGATTCCCGACGTCGGGCCGGACGGCAAGGGCAAGTCGATCGCGAACCTCGTGTCGATGGAAGAGGGCGAGAAGATCGCGGCGACGCTCGCGGTGAAGGAATTCCCCGAGGACAAGTTCGTCGTGATGGGCACGCTCAAAGGCGTCATCAAGAAGACGCCGCTCGACGCGTTCAGCAACCCGCGCGCCGGCGGCATCATCGCGATGGGCGTCGAAGACGGCGACGCCGTGATCACGGTGCAGCAGAGCGACGGCACCGGCGAGGTCTTCATCGGCACGCGCGACGGCATGTCGATCCGCTTCGAAGAGGCCGACGTCCGCCCCATGGGCCGCACGGCCTACGGCGTCCGCGGCATCACGCTGCGGGACAGCGACATCGTCGTCGGGATGGAAGTCGTGAAGCCGGGCGGCACCGTGCTGACGGTCACCGAGCAGGGCTTCGGCAAGCGCACGGAGATCGAGGAGTACCGCGTGCAGTCGCGCGGCGGCGTCGGCGTGATCAACATCACGACGAGCGATCGCAACGGCCTCGTCGTCGGCGTTTCCTATGTGCAGGAGGGCGACGAGCTGCTGGTCATCACGCAGCAGGGCATGATCCTGCGCATGCTGACCGACGATGTGCGCTCGATTGGGCGCGCGACGCAGGGGGTCACGATCATCGACCTGGAAGAGAACGACAAGGTCGTGTCGATCGCGCGGCTCGTCGAAAAAGAAGGCGACGAGCCTAGTGAACCTTCGGATCCGCCTTCGACTCCGCCGTCGTAACCACTCACTCGCCGTTGCGTCTGGCGAGGCCCACGCTCACATCCGTGGCGTCCACGATCGCGTGACCGCTTTCCCGGTCGAGCCTCGTCAACTCGACCGCCAGGTACGCATGCGCGGCGGTGTCCGATTCGATGAAGATCTGCACGTCGGCGAAATGCACGTCGCCGCTGCCGGGCTCCGGCTTCCACGCGGCGGCGAGCGCGACTGCGGTGTCTCGCGAGATGACCTCCTGAGTGCCCGCGCGAATGCGGAGGTCGTCGGCCAGGTAGTGCCGCAGCTGCGCGAGACGGCCGATGCGCGCGATGTCCGCTTCGCCTTCGGGCACGGACAACGCTGCGGCGACTTCGCCGAGCCGATGCTTCACCATCCGCGACGGGTTGAACCACCACTGGTAGCCGAAATAACCGAACAGCGCCACGAATACGACGACGACATAGGTGGAACCCTTCGTCATGCCGGCTCCAGGCGTGCGAACTTCGCGCGGAGCGTCTTCCGGCCGACGTTCACGAAGTGCACCACGAGCTTCGTGTCGTCGTCCAGCGCTTCGACGCTGAGCACCGTCCAGATACCGAACTGCGGATGCCGCACCTTCATGCCGAGCTTCAGCGCCATCCCTGTCGACTGATCCTCGTCCTCGTACGCGTACGCCGGCGTCGTTTCCTTCACGCGGTTGGCGCCGCCGCGGCCGTACGGGTTCGTCTTGAAGCTGTAGTGCGAGTGCGAGAAGTTCGACTGGTAGCTGGTCGAGGAGTATGACGGCAGCACGCGGTCGAGCAGTTCGGCCGGCACTTCGTCGATGAAGCGTGACGGCTCGCTCGACTTGTACTCGCCGAACACCCGCCGGCGCGCCGCGCCGGTGAGCACCAGCTTCGACCGCGCGCGGGTCATGCCGACGTAGCAGAGCCGCCGCTCCTCTTCGAGCTCCTCGTCGTCTTCCGCCGACCGCGAATGCGGGAACAGGCCTTCCTCGAGCCCCGCGAGGATGACGACCGGGAACTCCAGCCCTTTCGCGCTGTGCAGCGTCAGCATCCACACGCGTGCGTCGCGGGTCCCGGACTCCTCGTCGGCGTCCGAGAGCAGCGACAGGCGATCGACGAAGGCATTGAGCGTCGGCTCCGGCTCACGGCTCTCGTACTCGCGCGCGGCCGAGACGAGCCCGGCGAGGTTTTCCGCGCGCCCCTCGGCTTCCTCGCTGCGCTCGTCGCGCAGATCCTGCAGGTAGCCGCTCTGATCGAGCATCTTGCCGATCGCAATCGACACCGGCTCGGCTCGCGCGACCTCGGTCAGCTTGACGATGAGATCGCGGAACGTGGCGAGCGAGGCGGCCGCGCGGCCGGTGAACTGGCGGTCGTCAAGCCCGCGCACCAGCTTCGACCACATCGAGTTGGCCGATAGCGCCGGCTGCAGGCCGATCGACAGCAGCGGCATGGTCTCGTCGATCTCGGAGGCCGGGCCGATCTTCTCGATCGCGTCCATCACGCCCTTGCCGATCCCGCGCGCCGGCACGTTGATCACCCGGCGCAGGCTGACGTCGTCGTGCGGGTTGATCACCAGCCGCATGTAGGCGAGCGCGTCCTTCACTTCCTTGCGCTCGTAGAATCGCACGCCGCCGATCACCTTGTAGGCGATCGCCTCCCGCATCAGCGCGTCTTCAATCGCGCGCGACTGCGCGTTGGTGCGATACAGCACGGCCACCATCGCCTCGACGTCGTCGGCCAGCGCGGTGCGCGCGGTGCGCGTGATGAAGTCGGCCTCCTCGAGCTCGTCACCGCCGCGGTAGTACGTGATGCGGTCGCCGCCCTTGCGATCGGTCCAGAGGTGCTTGTCCTTGCGGTTGCGGTTCTGGCTGATCACCGCGGAGGCGGCGTCGAGAATCACCTGGGTCGAGCGGTAGTTGCGCTCGAGCTTGATGATCTTCGCGTCGCCGAAGTCCTGCTCGAAGTCGAGGATGTTGCGCAGGTCGGCGCCGCGCCACTTGTAGATCGACTGATCCGGGTCGCCGACGACGCAGAGGTTGCGGTGGATTTCAGCGAGCCGGCGGATCAGGAGGTACTGCGGCCGGTTGGTGTCCTGGTATTCGTCCACCATCACGTACCGGAACTGTTCCGCGTACTTCGTGCGCACGCGCTCGGACTGCTCGAAGACGTCCACCGTCTTCAGCAGCAGATCGTCGAAGTCGAGGGCGTTGCACTCTTTCAGCGCGTTCAGGTAGTACGTGTAGACCTTGGCGATCAGCTCGTCGCGCCGGTTCCAGCCGGCGGAATTCGCCATCTGGTCCGGCCCTTCCATCTTGTTCTTCGCGCTGCTGATCCGCGACAGCGCCGCGCGCGGCTGGACGAAGCTGTCCTCGATCTGCAGTGCCTTGAGCGCCTGCTTGACGACCGACAGCTGATCGGACGAATCGTAGATGACGAAGTCGCGCGACAGGCCGATGGCCGGCGCCTCGCGGCGCAGCAGGCGCGCGCAGAGCGCGTGGAACGTCGACACCCACATGCCGGTGACGTCCGAGCCGAGCAGCGACTCGACGCGCCCCCGCATTTCCTCGGCTGCTTTATTGGTGAACGTGACCGCGAGCACTTCGTTCGGCTTCGCGTGGCCGTCGCCGACGAGGTACGCGATGCGGCTCGTGATGACGCGAGTCTTGCCGGAGCCCGCGCCGGCGAGGATCAGCAGCGGTCCCTTGGTGTGCAGGACCGCTTCGCGTTGTTCAGGGTTCAGGGAGTCGAGGAACTGCATAGGGCTAAGCGCTTAGGGCTGAGGGCTTCGAGCGTTGAGCCCTGAGCCCTCTGCCCTGAGCCCTACACGTGTCCCTATTCTACAGTGACGCTCTTGGCGAGGTTCCGCGGTTGATCGACGTCGCAACCGCGGCGGACGGCGATGTCGTACGCGAGGAGCTGCAACGGCAGCGTCATGACGATCGGCGTCAGCAGCTCCGGCGCGCGCGGGACCTCGATGATGCAGTCGATCGCCGGATCGAGGATCGCCGCCAGCTTCTTGTCGCCGCGCGTGGTCAACGCGATCACCGCGCCGCCGCGCGCCTTCACTTCCTGCATGTTGCCGATCATCTTCTCGAACACCTCGTCCACCGGCGCGATCGTGACCACCGGCATCTTCTCGTCGATGAGCGCGATCGGCCCGTGCTTCATCTCGCCGGCGGGATACCCTTCGGCGTGGATGTAGGAGATCTCCTTCAACTTCAACGCGCCCTCGAGCGCGATCGGGTAGTTGATGCCGCGGCCGAGATAGAGGAAATCGGTGCGCGTGTGGAAACGGCCGGCGATCTCCTCGATCTCCGGGGCCAGCTTCAACGTCTGCTCGAGCAGCAACGGGAGCTGCAGCAGCGCATCGATGTGCGGCTTCGAGGCCTCGAGTGACAAGGTGCCGCGCGCCTGGCCGAGCCGCAACCCGAGCAGGTAGAGCGCCACGAGCTGCGACGTGAACGCCTTCGTCGAGGCGACGCCGATTTCCGGCCCCGCGTGCGTGTAGATAGTGCCGTCGGTCTCGCGCGTCGCCATGCTGCCGACGACGTTGCAGATGGACACGCTGCGGGCGCCGCCGTGCTTCGCCTCGCGCAGCGCGGCGAGCGTGTCCGCCGTCTCACCCGACTGCGTGATGACGATCGCCAGCGTGTTCTTCGGCACGATGGGGTTGCGGTAGCGATACTCGGAGCCGTAGTCCACCTCGACCGGCACGCGCGCGAGCTGCTCGATCATGTACTTGCCGACCAGGCCCGCGTGCCACGACGTCCCGCAGGCGAGGATCGTCACCTTCTCGACCGCCGCGAACTGCGCGTCGGTGATCGTCATCTCCTCGAGGAACACTCTCCCGGAGTCCTGCGACACCCGCCCGAGGATCGTCTCGCGCGCCGCCGTCGGCTGCTCGAAAATCTCCTTGAGCATGAAGTGCTTGTAGCCGGCCTTCTCCGCCATGATCGGATCCCAGAGGACGCGCTGCGTCGCCTTGGAGACCGGACGGCCGAAGAAGTCGGTGAACTCCACGCCGGTGCGCGTGATCACGGCCATCTCCTCGTCGCCGAGGAACACGACGTCGCGCGTGTGGCTGAGAATCGCGGGAATGTCCGACGCGACGAAGAACTCCGCGTCGCCCAGCCCGACGACGATCGGCGGGCCGTTGCGGACGGTGACGATCTTTCCCGGATCGTCGGCCGAAATCAGCACGAGCGCGAACAGCCCGCGCATCAGCAGCAGGGCCCGCCGCACGGCGTTCTCGAGCCCATCGTCTTTCATCTCGCGCTCGACCAGGTGCGCGACGATTTCCGTGTCGGTCTCGGTGACGAACGTGTGGCCCTGCTTCTGCAGCTCCTGCTTGAGATCGAGATAGTTCTCGATGATGCCGTTGTGGACGACGACGATCTTGCCGGTGCAGTCGCGGTGCGGGTGCGCGTTCTCTTCGGTCGGCCGGCCGTGCGTGGCCCAGCGCGTGTGGCCGACGCCGTAGTCGCCGGCGATCGGATCGATGCGAATCACCTGCTCGAGATTCGCCAGCTTCCCGGCGCTGCGCCGCAGATCGATCACGCCGTCGTGCACCACCGCCACGCCCGCCGAGTCGTAGCCGCGATACTCGAGGCGACGCAGCCCCTCGATGAGCACAGGGACGACTTCCTTCGAGCCGATGTATCCGATAATTCCACACATACTTTTAGCTTTTCACTTCTTGGTTCTGGCTTTCTTCTCGACCCAGTTCCCGATGTTGCGCTGTTTTCCCGCGCTGACCGCGAGCGCGCCCGGCGGCACGTTCTCGCGAATCGTCGATCCGCTGCCGACGTAGGCGCCCTTGCCGATCGTCACCGGCGCGACGAGCTGCGAATCGCTGCCGATGAACGCGCCGTCCTCGATGACGGTCTGGTTCTTGTTCACGCCGTCGTAGTTGCACGTGATCGTCCCGGCGCCGATGTTCACGCCCTCGCCGATCGTCGCGTCGCCGAGATACGTGAGGTGATTCGCCTTCGACCCGGCGCCCAGCACGGTCTTCTTCAGCTCCACGAAGTTGCCGACCTTCGCCTTCGCGCGGATGTCCGCGTGGTTCCGCAGGTGCGCGAACGGACCGACCGAGGCATCGTCCGCGATCGTGGAGTCCGTGATGACGCAGTGGTTGAGAATCGTCACGCGATCGCCGATCTGCGAGTCGACGATGCGCGCGCCGCTGTGAATCTCGCAGCCGGCGCCGATCGTCGTGCGCCCTTCGAGCGACACGCCGGGGTGAAGGATCGTGTCGGCGCCAACCGTGACGCCGGCGTCGACGTACGTCGTGGCGGGGTCCTCGATGGTCACGCCGGATCCCATCAGCGCATCGTTCTTTTGGTCGCGCACGATTCGGCTCACTGCCGCCAGCTCGAGGCGGCTGTTGATGCCTCGAATCTCGTCGGGATTCGAGGACGTGACGGTTTCCACAATCGATCCGCGCGTCCGGTAGATCGCGATCAGGTCGGGAAGGTAATACTCGTGCTGCGCGTTCCCCGAGGCGATGCTTCTCACCGCGTCGAACAGGCCGTCGAGCGCGAACGCGTAAATGCCTGAATTAATCTCCCGGATCGCCTGCTCGGCCGGTGTCGCGTCCTTCTCCTCGACGATCCTTGCAATCTGCTCGCCGGTGCGGACGATGCGGCCGTAGCCATGGGGATCAGCGACCACCGCGGTGACGACGGTCGCCGCGGCGCCGGCCGTCTGGTGGCGATCGACGAGGGTTTTGAGCGTCTGCGCCGTCAGCAGCGGAACGTCGCCCGACAGCAGCACGAGCAGACCGGTCTGTCCGGCCATCGCGGCTTCCGTCGTCATGAGCGCATGCGCCGTCCCGAGTTGTGGCTCCTGCACCACAAACTTGAGGCTCTGATGCCCCGCCAGCGCCGACTTCAGCATCTCCGCCTGGTGACCGACCACGATGGTGGTGGAGCGCGGATGCAGGGCGGCCGCGGACGCGAGCACGTACTCAATCAGCGGCTGACCCGCGACCCGGTGCAGCACCTTGGGCCGCGTCGATTTCATGCGCGTGCCTTTGCCCGCGGCAAGGATGACGACGTGGATGTCCAACTATCGCGCCGATCGCGTCTTGATGGGACGCCGGCGATCCGGGCGGCTGCCTGACGGGGCTTCGAGCGCCGAGCGGAACGCATCGTCGCCGCGCAGCGGCTCCAAATCCGGATCGTTCCGCGCGAGCGCGCGGTTTTCCGGGTTCAGCGCGATGGCGCGTTCGAGATGGGCGACCGCCTCCGCGTGTTCGTCGCGCTGGGCGTGGGCGACGGCCAGCATGTAGATCGCGTGGTCGTTGTCGGGATCTTCGTCGCGGACGAGGCGCAAGTGGGCGATCGCCTGGTCGTACTGGCCGCCGTTGATCGCGAGCGTGGCGGCGTAGAGGCGTTCGTCGATCGTCTGCGGTGCCGCTTCGCGCTGCGTGGCCTGCCGCTGGCAGATGGTGAGGTACAGCCGCACGCGCTCGTGCAGCTCGCGCTCTTCCGGATACAGGCGCAGCACCGACTCGAGCAGGCTGGCGGCCTGCGCGTACGCGTGGCGCTGCAGCGCCTCGAGCCCGCGCTCGTAGATGGCGACGGCTTCGAAATAGGTGGAGCGGCGTTGGGGCGCTGGCGGTTCAGACGTGGTGGCAGCGACCTGGGCTGCGGGGCGTGGTTGGACCAGCGCCTCGGCCGCGCGCGACGGGCGAGCCGCGGCGGTGGGCGTTGATGCGTTCGTCGATTTTAGAGCCGGCCGCCGCTGCTTGGCCATATGTGCCGCGCGAACCTTGAACGTCGCGCTGGAAGCGGGGCGTAAGGTAACAGAACGTCTCGGGCCGGTCAAGCGGGCAGGCCCCCAAACCCGAGCGAAGCGGCCCATGTTTGGTCATAAGACAGATTTTTTGGCATTCTCGAGGATTTCGTAAACCTTATTCGGTGCGAGCCCGTGTCTCCTCGCCAGTATGTTGATCGCTTTCCGCTTAGTAACTCCGACAATTGAGGTTATTTGACCAAATTCATTAACCACAGACGCGGTGCTTGGGCCGACATTTAAGGCACGTTCCGTCGTTAGACCAATATTTATCACCACCGTGAACTCACCACGACCATCATGGATCCTCTTGATAGCCTCAATTATTGGTCCTCTAACCAATTCTTCATGAACCTTGGTCAATTCACGTCCGATAGCGACTTCACAGTTGCCGACCTCGCGTTGAAGCTCATTCAGCGTGTCCTGGATCCGATGAGGAGCCTCGAAGAACACGATGGTGCCGCCCACGGTCTTGACCCGATCGAACCATATTTTGCGGTCTTTTGACCGAGTCGGGGGAAACCCGAGGAACGAAAACGAGTCGGTCGGCATTCCGGAGGCCGCGAGAGCCGCGAGAACAGCGCTCGGTCCTGGGACCGGCTCGACCCGGACGCCCGCGTCAATGGCCGCCCGGATCAGCAATCCACCGGGATCCGAGACGGTCGGCGTCCCCGCGTCGGACACCAGCGCGATGCTGTCGCCCCGCTGCAGACGCTCGACCAGCGCGTTCGCCTTTCCCGCCTCGTTGTGCTCGTGCAGACTGGTCGTCGGCGTTGAAATCGCGTGGCGCGCCAGCAGATGCGCCGTCCGCCGCGTGTCTTCCGCGGCGATGACCGCGACCTCGCGCAGGACCCGGAGCGCGCGCACGGTGATGTCTTCAAGGTTCCCGATCGGCGTGGCGACCACGAACAGCGTACCGGGCATCTGGAGGGAGCGTTTATTGTACCATTGACGGATCTGTGTTGGATCCAACTCGTCCGGTAGATCCCGGACCCACGCACCGAAACGATGATTGCTTCCGAGCCCCTTCCTCATTTTGTCGACGATCTGCTCGGCTACTTGCACGAGACGCATCCCACGCATGCCACGCTGGACGGCGTGCACACGCATGACGATCTGCTCGAGGACGTCAGCCGTCACGGAATCGACAGCGAAGCCCACGCGCTCTCGGGTTACCTGCGCCGCCTCGACGAGATCAACCGCGACGCGCTGACCGGCGTCGAGCGTCTCGAGCACCGCATGCTCACCGAGCAGCTGCAGGCGCGGATGTTCGATCTCGAAGCCGTGCGGCCGTGGGAACGCAACCCGCAGTTCTACTCCGACCTGCTGGCGTCGAGCCTTGCCGGCCAGACGCTGTTCACGCACGCGCCGGCCGCCGAGCGCGCGCGCCGCGTGCTCTCCAAGCTGCGCCAGACGTCCCGTTTCATTCAGGCCGCGCGCGACAACATCAAGGACCCGCCGGGCATCTTCGTCAAGGTCGGCATCGAGGCGATGCGCGGCACGCTGAAGTTCATCGACGAGGATCTGCCGCGCGCGTTTGCCGACGTCGACGACTTGCATCTGCTCGGCGATCTCGCCGACGCGCAAGCCGAAGCCTCGCAGGCCGTCGGCCAGTACGTCGAGTACCTCGAGACCGATCTCGCGCCGAAAGCGCACGCGTCGTTCCGCCTCGGGCGCGACAAGTTCGAGCAGAAGCTGCGCCTCGACGAAGGCGTCGCGCTCCCGATCGACAAGCTGCTCGCGATCGCCACGCGCGAGTTGAAAGCGACGCAGGAAGAATTCCGATCGCTGGCCGGAAAGCTGAACGGCCTCGACGCGATGGCGGCGTGGGCGAAGACGAAGGCGCAGCATCCTGCGCCGGGCGAGCTGGTCAGCACCGGCCGCAGGCAGCTCGACGAGCTCGCGACGTTTCTCGAGCGCCAGAAGATCATCTCGCTGCCGCCGGGCGAGCCGATCGCCGTCGCGCCGACGCCCGACTTCTACCGCTGGTCGTTCGCCAGCATGTGGACCGCCGGGCCGTTCGAGAGCAAGCCGACCCGCGCGTACTACTACCTCACCGACGTCGATCCCGCGTGGCCGCCGGAACGGCAGGACGAGCATCTGCGCGACTACAACGTCCCGACGCTGTGGTCGATCTCGATCCACGAGGTGTACCCCGGGCACTTCCTGCACTACCAGCACCTGCGGAAGGTCGAGTCGAAGACGCGCAAATCGATCATGTTCGCGCCGGCGTCGTTTATCGAAGGGTGGGCGCACTACTGCGAGCAGATGATGATCGAGGCCGGCTTCGGCCGTCAGGATCCGGCGATCAAGCTCGGACAGCTGGCCGAGGCGCTCGTCCGCCTGGTCCGCTTCATCGTCTGCATCAAGCTGCACGCGGAAGACTTGTCGGTGGAGCAGGGCGTCCGCTATTTCCGCGACGAGGCGTTCATGGAAGAAGGCAGCGCGCGGCGCGAGGCCGAGCGCGGCGCGTTCGATCCGACGTACCTCGTCTACACCGTCGGGAAGCTCATGCTGCTGAAGCTGCGGCAGGACTACAAGCAGCAGCAGGGCAAGGCGTTTTCACTGCGGTCGTTTCACGACACGCTGCTCAGCCAGGGCACCGCGCCCTTCTGGCTCCATCGTCAGCTCATGCTGGGAGACGATGGCGGCGATCTGATTGAATAGGTAAGGCCATGCCTCTGTACGAATACGCATGTGACGCCTGCGGTCACAAGTTTGAGAAGATTCAGAAGTTTTCAGACCCGATCGAGGACACCTGTCCGACGTGCGGCGGCCACGTGCACAAACTGTTCTCGTCGCCGGCGATCCAGTTCAAGGGCTCCGGGTTTTACATCACCGACTATCCGAAGGGCGACAAGGGATCGGCGCCGAAGTCGGACGGTGGGAAATCGGACAAGGCGGCGAAGGCCGACAAGCCTGACGCCGCGGCGAAGACCGACGCCGGTTCCTCGTCCTCGTCCAGCGACAGCACGTCGTCAGGCACGTCGTCGAGCACGCCGGCCGCCGCGCCGAGCGCGCCTGCGGCGTCGAGCAGCCCTGCGCCTTCGACACCAGGCGCGTCGTCGACCAAAGACTAACGACTAACGACTAAGGTCGAGCGACTTGAGGTAGGCGGAAAACTTCTCGGAGAGATCGGGCCGCCGCAGCGCGAAATAGACGACGGCCTTCAGGAACCCGAGCTTGTTTCCCGTGTCGTGGCGCACGCCTTTGACCTCGCA
>Ga0105858_1000772_pt1 | contig 11833 bp, 12 predicted proteins | sample OrgsoiDNA_201062_FD_89683 | JGI IMG/M metagenome (GOLD analysis project Ga0105858, IMG submission 89683) | Permafrost soil microbial communities from the Arctic, to analyse light accelerated degradation of dissolved organic matter (DOM) -... | ecosystem: Environmental > Terrestrial > Soil >...
GTCACGGTGATCGCGTAGGTGCCCGCGGCGGCAGTGCCGGAGCTCAGCGTCAAGGTCGCGCTGCCTCCTGCCGTGACCGAGGTGGGGCTGAAGGCGGCGGTGGCGCCGGCCGGCACGCCTGACGCGCTCAGCGACACGGATTGCGCAGCGCCCGACGTGACCGCAGTGGAGATGGTGGTCGGCGCGCTTCCGCCCGCGGTGACGGTGACGGTGGTGGGGCTGGCGCTGATGGAGAAGTCGTTGGCCACGACCGGGTTGATGACGAAGCTGACCGCCGTCGAGTGCGTCGCGGAGGCGCCGGTGCCCGTCACGGTGATCGCGTAGGTGCCCGCGGCGGCAGTGCCGGAGCTCAGCGTCAAGGTCGCGCTGCCTCCTGCCGTGACCGAGGTTGGGCTGAAGGCGGCGGTGGCGCCGGCCGGCACGCCTGACGCGCTCAGCGACACGGATTGCGCAGCGCCCGAGGTGACCGCAGTGGAGATGGTGGTCGGCGCGCTTCCACCCGCGGTGACGGTGACGGTGGTGGGGCTGGCGCTGATGGAGAAGTCGTTGGTGACGACGGTGCCGCAGCCCGGCAGCTTGAACGAGCCGATGCGCGTGCTCCAGTTGAACGCGCCGTTGGCCGGGATGTATTCGGTCGTGTACCAGAAGGTGCAGTCGTCGACCGGGTCCACCACCATGTTGCTGTAATCGCCCCAACGCGACAGGCTCGAGCCCGTCTGCGAGCCCGCGCCGTTGATGATGGTGGCCTCGCCTTGCGTCATCGTGCCTGCGGCGTCGCCTGCGAGGCGGCCGGTGTAGTGGATCTCCGGGTGCAGCGTGCTAGACGAAACGCTGAAGCCGAGGCCCATGTTGCCGCTCCCGTCGAAGGCGATGGAGCCGAGCCAGCGGAAGTTCGCGTCGGGTGCGTAGGTGCCCTGCTGGAAGACGCTCAGATTGTGGCTGGCGTCGGGGCGCAACTCGTACCAGCGGACGCCCGTCGAGCTACCCGCGGTGACGCTGTGGTTCGTGACCAGCGCTTCGTGATCGCCGAAGTTGCGGTAGGCAAGGCGGAACATGAGGCGATCTGCGAGTGAGTCGAGCTTCTGCGTCGTGCCCGACTGCGGGATGCAGGTCCCGCCGGAGCACGCCTCGGTGTACGCCGCAGTGGTCAAGGTGGTCGGGCCGGTGAACGTGGTGTTGGAGGGCGTGGTGAAGTCGACATGAAACTTCCAGTAGACGAGCCCCGCGGTCGCGCCGAGGCCAACGACATAGTTCGGCGAGCCGGCGGGCGGCAGCGTTGCGCCGTCGATGTCCGCGGGCAGGATGCCGCCGAAGCTGGTGCTGGTCTGGAAGCATTGCTGGGTGGCGGCGGCGCCGGTGAGCATCTTCGTGCGGTCGTACGCGCAGACGCGCGCGCCGTTGAACGTCGTGCCTCCAGTAAAGCTGTTGAAGGTGATGTAGTAGGCGTCCGGCCAGACCGAGAGCTTCGGATAGTCCGGAAAATCCGTATAGGTGAAGGAGTAGCGGAACCAGGCTCCGGTCGGATCGGGCGTCTGCGAGACGGCGATACACTGCAGAAAGGGCGTGGTGCTCACCGAGAATTGCGAGATCACCCAGCGATTGGCGATCGGATCGTAGTTCACTACCGGATCGCCGTCGTTGTTGGTCTGGCAGCCGCCGCCGAAGCCGCTCCAGAGCGTGTTGATGGCTACCGGTCCGAAGAGCGCCGTGCCGCTCTTGTTGAAGATCGCGAAGTCGGTGTTGACGATCTGCACGTAGTGGTTGGGGCCGATGTCGCCGTTGGTGTCAGGGGGCGCCGAGGCCACCGTGAAGGACCCGGCCGGACCGCTGAAGCCGTTGCCGACGCCGGCGAAGTTCAAGAGCGCGGTGGGCGCGAGGACCGAGGGCGCGGTGGCCTGCTGCACCGGGTCCACCGTCGAGGTGCGCGTGTATTTGCGCGGAATCGGCTTCACCGGGTGCTCGACATAAGAGTCGTGGCGCACTGCAGGCGGCATCAGCGTCAGCGGCGCGGAGAGGTCGTGGAACTCAGCGGAGGAGCTCTCGGCACCGCGCTGGACGGTGACTTCTTTTTCGGCTTCGACATCGCTGCCACCCGGGCCCGCGCAGCCAGCAAGAACGATGCAGACGGCGGAAAAGAATCGAATGGCGCTCTTCGGTCCAGAGCCGCTCATGGGGTTGCTCCCGGGCAATTGGGTTTCGCTGCGCGAGCACCATGCGCGTTGACGTTGCATTTGACAATCCTATCAATCAATAAGATCCGCCGAGGCTTCCGAAGAGATTCATCCAAATCGCTATTTTACAAATGGCTCCAAGGGTAAGAGTCTAAATAAATTGGGTTTTTACTTATCCCGCTTGTAGATTTGACCAAAGCCGCGCGAGCCGCCCGACTTGACTACGCGCCTGGTTTGTAGAGACGTACTCTTCCATGTTGTTTGCGCTCGCTGCGGAGACGCTGGCCCTCGCGGTCCTCTGCCAGGATGGCGGTACGCCAGACCCCAAGGTCGAGCGCAATCCCGATGTCGGTGAGTCGCGGCACGATACCTCTCCGCCGCTCACCGAGATTCCGCCGGTGCCGCATCCGCCCGGCAAGCGCGTCCATCCTGTGCTTCCCATTCCGCGGCACCAGGCTCCGCCCGACGCTGGCACGCCCGAGGAGAAGAAGTGAAGCTTCGACAGAAGGCGCTGGTTCGCGCTTCACTCGCGCTGGTGCTTCTTGCCTCGGCGGCGCGCGCCGAATCTCCCGAAGAGCGCAGGCGCAGCAGCGCCGGCTCGAAGGAACACGGCGAGGCCAAGTCCGGCGACGACGAGCTGATCTACGCGATGGGCGCCATTCTCGGCACGCGCGCGGCGAACTACGGTTTTTCCGAAAAGGAGCTGCAGCGGCTGCAGCGCGGATTCGCCGACGCGGCCGCGGGGCGCAAGCTGAAGCTCGCGGATCCCGACCTCGAGGAGTGGGGGCCGCGCGTGGACGGTATGCTGCAAAGGCGGGGCAATCCTCAGTTGCCGCGCGAAAAGGAGCGAGGCAGGAAGGTCGCCGAGGCCGAGGCGCGTGAGAGCGGCGCCGCGCGGCTGGAGGGCGACGCCGTGTTTCGCACTCTCGTCGCCGGCGCGGGCGAGAGCCCGAAGCCCACCGACCGCGTGCGCGTCAGGTACGAAGGCCGCACCGCGGACGGAAAGGTCTTCGATGCGTCCGAAAGCGCTGACGTGCCCGTCGACAAGGTGGTGCGCTGTTGGACGCTGGCCTTGCCCAAGATGAAGGTCGGAGGCAAGGCGCGGGTGGTGTGCCCTTCATCGCTCGCGTATGGCGACCAGGGGCGACCGCCGCAGGTACCCGGAGGGGGTACGGTCGTCTTCGACATCGAGCTGCTCTCAATCGCCAGGTAACGGGAATCAAGTTTCAGTGATACAGCGGTTTGTCGCCAATCTTGGGGGAGACATGCACTACTTGCTTCGATGCGCGGTGTCGTTGGGCTGCGTTCTTTGCTGTCTGCCGGCAAGCGCCGCCGGTCTCGATCGCGACACGCTCCTGACCGAAGCTCCAGCGGTTCCCAACGCCGGAACGGTCCGGATCACCGGCGGAGCCAACGGCCAGCCTTCGGGCTCCGCCGATACCGGAACCACCGGAGGAGTCTCCGCCGCCATTCTCTGGGCACCAATCGACCGGGTGTCTGGAGACGTTGGTCTCTATCTTCAGGGACCGGACTCCGGCCCGACCGTGCGGCTGCGCATCCAGATTCTCAAGCAGCGGGAGGCCGGGCTCGATCTCGCGATTGGCGCACGGTTCAAGGAGTTCGGCTTCTTCAAGAAGCAAGATGCCGAGTCGCCCAACGGCGAGTTCGAATACTTGCTGGCGCTGGGCAGGAGATTCGGGCGCGTCGATGCCATGTTGAACGCCGTGATCGGGTTTGAAGCGGGCGGTCCTGGAAGCGATTTGGAAGGCAAGGCATTCGTTGGGTATCGGCTTCAACCGGACTTGCGCCTTGGCGCCGATTTCCGTCTGCAGGCCGAATACAAAGACGAGACCGGCTACAAAAAGCCGGATTTCGCCAATGACTGCGATCTCTTCACCGGAGCCGCGGTGTCCTGGCTGGTGTTGAACGACAAGCTCCAGCTGCAGGCGCTCATGGGCATCGCCAAGCCCAAGGGCATCGCGACCATCAGCCCGGGCGGACTGCTCGCCGTCTCCTTCGATTTCTAATCGGTTCGCAGACATGCCTCACCGGGTCGCGCGCAATCGCAGCTTCCACCAAACCGCGCTGGCGTTGATGGCAGCGCTCGCCGCCTGCAGCGGCGCGGACGGGAACGCCCCGCAATCGGACGGAGGAGACGGAGGTGCCACGGCGCTTCATTGGTTTTCGGTGTGCGGCCCGCCCGTCGGCGGCGTGGGCGACGCTGGTGCGGCCGACTCAGGAGTCGTGTCCTGCACCACCGAGCAAGAAGGTGAAACCTGCCCGATCGCCGGCGTGGAATGCCAGCCCACGACCGGAACACCTCTACGTTGTGCGGCCTCGGACCCGAAGCTCCAACCCGGCGGTTGTCCGATTTCGAGCCGCCGATTCAAACAGGGCATCCGCTATTTGAGCGACCGCGATTTGGAGCGCATCGCAAGAGAGGTCGAGCACATCCGCCTGGCACACTACTCCTACAAGAGCGATCCCGCGGCGCGCGAACGCCTGGGCTTCATCATCGAGGACGATCCGGCCAGTCCGGCACTCGAGGAAGGCATGACGCAGGTGGATCTCTACGGATATACGAGCATGTTGGCCGCTGCGCTGAAGATCCAAGCTCGAAAACTCGAGCAACAGAGCGCGGAGCTGGCAACGCTTCGCAAAAAGATCAACGCGCTCGAGCGACAGCAGAAGGCACAGAGGACGCCCTATCAGTAGGGCTCTGAAAAGGGCGCTATATCAATGCTCGGCCTCCGCCATCGGCGGCTCGCCGGATCAAGCGGCGAGAGGCATAGGCTCAATCTCGGCCTGCAGGAAGACGACAAGATCCACGACAATTGTCTCCTCAGCGCGGAGACATTCTTTGGCCCGGCGTCAGGCGAGCACCGCAGCTGCGCATCGAGACATCCTGGAGTTGAGCGCGTGCAATTGCAACACGCATGAAATCAGACTGCTTCGGGAGGTCGCCAGCAACCTGCCCGCCGGCCGCGCGCGACGATCGAGTTCCTCTTTTTCGGCAAGGCCGTGCGAGCCAGTGGCTTCGACGGACCCTATGTCGTCCGCGACCTGCATGGCTATTGGCACGAGAACGCGCAGGGCCCGAGAGTGCCCATCATCGAACCGCTCGAGTTCGTGACGCAGCGGTACCGGGCCGATGAGTTTTCCGACCAAGAGTGGGACTCGGAAGAGAAGCGCCAGCGCATCGCTCTCTATGAGCAGACTGTTGCCCTCGCAGCCTCAGCGCACTGACTCGTCACGCCGTCGAATCCTCCGATAGCCGCGAACGCGGTGGCTGAGGCCGCGATACGCGCGCAACCTCTCCCTCTCCCTTCGAGCAAACCGAGACCAGCTCAGGCCGAGCCTGAATGACCGGCCTTCGCTGCAGCCTCGAGGACGGCTTTGGCGTATTCGCCGAGGACACGGGCGCGCGCGATCGCGAATGTCCGCTGTTCGGCGGGCATCGCACGCAACACGGCGGCGATGTCGGCAACCTGTGGGACGTGCGGATGATGCGCCTCGGCCCAGATGAGGTAAGCCGTCTCCGAGAGGATCAGGGACATCGGATCGACTGCCACACCCGAGACTCGTCTGGCCGGCTGGTAGCGAAGCCGCAGCGTTGCTGACGGAGCTTGCAGATCGATCGAGATGACGTCGACCCGCTGGAATCCCGACAACGCCAACTGCACATCCTGCGGAATCGGGTCACCGAAGCTGTCGCCAGCGGTCAGATCCGGGAATCCAGAGTTGCCGTTCATCAGATTCAGAATCAAGGGGTTACGTCGTTTGTTCGTGTCGCAAGACCGGACCCCACTCCAAAGTGCGAACAATTCTGGTGCGCAGCGGCGGCGGAGTTAACACAGGCGAGAATGGCGAGCGCCGTGCCCAAGTGGACAGAACGACCCTGATGCGGCTTCTCTCTCGGCAGAGCAGCAAAGGCTCGGAGCGCGCATGAACCGCAAGACCTCGACCGCGCTCTTGTCGGTGGCCTCGAACTCCGGGCTCATCGTCTTGAAGGTCGTGGTGGGCGTCGCCTCAGGGTCGGTCTCGATCCTCTCGGAGGCCATCCACTCCAGCATCGATCTCGTGGCAGCGCTGATCGCGCTCTTCTCGGTCAAGACTTCCGATCAGCCACCCGACGCCGGCCATCCCTACGGGCACGGCAAGGTCGAGAACGTCTCCGGCGTCATCGAGGCCATTCTCATCCTCGCCGCCTCGGCACTGATCGTCGAGCAGGCGGCGAGGCGGCTCTTGCACCCCGAGCCGATCGCGGGGCTCGGCCTTGCCTTCGCGGTGATGTTCTTCTCGGCGCTGGTGAACTTTCTGGTCTCGCGGCGCCTGGCGAAGATCGCGAAGCTTACGAGCTCGATCGCGCTGGAGGCTGACGCGTTGCACTTGAAAGCCGACGTCTTCACCTCGCTGGGCGTCGGCGCGGGTCTCTTCTGCATCTGGCTGCCCGACGCGCTGTTCGGCCTGAAGCTCTACTTCCTTGACCCGCTCGTCGCCATCGCGGTGGCGCTCTTTATCACCTTCGAAGCGGCGCAGATGCTGCGGCGCGCGTTCAGCCCGTTGGTCGATGCCAGCTTGCCGCCTGACGAGCTTGCGATCATCGCCGAGGCCGTCGTCCAGCATCGTAAAGGTGGCCCCGCGTTCCACGACCTGCGCACGCGCAGCGCCGGGAAGCAGAAGCACATCGACTTCCACCTCACGCTGCCGTCCTCGATGACGGTCGGCGAATCGCACGAAATCTGCGACCGCATCGAGCGCGAGATCGAGGCGCGCCTGCCGAACACGGTAGTTCTGATCCACGTAGAGCCTGAAGGCCACGCTTGACGAGCGTGCCGAGGAGGCACTGCTCAACCTCGCCGACACCTTCGTCTGGATCGAGGCAGGCACAGGAAGCACGCTGATTTCATGCGTGTTGCAATTGCACGCGCTCAACTCCAGGATGTCAAGGGTTCCGATCCGCCCGCCGGGGCTGAACCACGAGCTCGAAGCTCTTCCCTCCCAGTAACCTCACCGCGCTGAAGTGCCGCACGTCTCGCGTGGCCAGGCGGTACACGCCGAGCTCTTCCGCCAGCGCGGCCACGGAGGCGTCCACCAAGCCAAGCTCGAGATCGGCATACTGGCGGTCGATCTCCATTGCGCGGTCCAGAATCGTGACTGTGGGTGCGGCATAGGTGAACGCGCCTCGCGAAAGGTCGCGCATGAATGCGTTCATTGCGCGCCGCTCCTTTCGGAGGAAATAGTCGACCTCCGCAAGGACCAAGCCTGGAACGTAGCGTGTCCGGGCTCGATCGATCGCTTCGCGGAAAGCGCGATGGTCCGGCGCCGTCGCGACCAGGTAGTCCAGCAACGCCCCGGTATCGCAGAGAAGCGCGGGCAGGGTCGAGAGGCGCGACCCGATGGCTTTCGGCTTGGGGTTGCTCACCGGCGGCGGGCGGAATACAGCTCGGCCTCGTCTCCACGCTCGGGCAGCTTGCGGCGGATGATTCCCGCTGCTTTCGGTCGGGGATGTTTGCGATACTGCTCCAGCACGAGCGCAAGCTGTTGCCGGATGAACTCGGACCGCGAGATTCCCCGTTCCTCAGCTGCGTGAGTGAGGAGCTCATCCATGCCTGGTTCGAGCGCAATGGTGGTCGCCTTCTTTCGAGCGAGTGCCATGAAAGCAATATTACCTTGTCAAGGCCTCTACGCAACCTGCTCCAGGCCGACGGGGCCGGTTTCACGATCCAGCCACGCGAGCGCTCCACACGGTGGGGAGACTCATCGACCAGTCCCAGCCGGCAACCGTGACCAGCCCTGACACCGTGTCCCCGTAGCCTGCCTGGCTTCGATCCCATTTTCTCCCGCTGTCGATGCCCCAAAGCATCGTCTTGGGTCCGTTCAACGAGACGAACGTGACCGGCGCCAACGCAGCGGTGAGCATCACGGCCGACTCGACCATCAACACCGCATCGGCCACGTACCAGTAGCGTTCGCGCTGAGCCTGACGCGGGTAGACCTGGTAGCGCGGCTTTGTCTTCGGCGTTCGAAACAGTCAAGATGGCGTCGTGCTGCCCGCCCTTCAGCATTTCGCGCAGGAGCTGTCGCGACGGCGCGTGGTCCGGGTGCTGGTCGCCTATGTCATCGGCGTGTTCGGGGCGCTGCAGGGCCTCGACATCATGGTGACCAGGCTGGACCTGCCGGCCGCGTGGATGCGCTGGCTGGTCTTGCTCGCGCTCGCCGGGCTGCCCGTCGCAGCGGTCCTCTCCTGGGTCTACGACTGGACCTCCGCCGGCGTGGTGCGCACGGCCCCGGCGCAGGGGCGCACGCAACCGGCTGCCACCCAGCAGCGCGCGGTGATCTTCCTCGCGCTCGGGCTCCTCATCCTCGCCTTGGGATGGCTCGCGGTCCGGGATGCGCGCTATCGCACGGCGCGCGCCCGGCTCGACGAGGCGGTGCGGCTCGCCGACAGCGGCAAGCTGGCGGAGTCGCTGGCGCTGGCCCTGGACGTGGAGAAGGCGATTCCCGCAACCCCCGCGCTGGACAAGCTCTGGCCGGAGATCTCGCGCGTCATCGCCATCGAGACCACGCCCCCGGGCGTGCTGGTGAAGGCAAGGCTCTACGGCGCGCCGGATTCGGCGTGGCGGACGCTCGGGGTGACGCCGATCGCAGCCGCGCGCGTCTCGGTCCTGCCCTCGCAGCTGCGGCTGGAGAAGGCCAGCTTCGTCACCGCCGAGCGAGGGTTGTGGCGGTACGGTCCGTTCCAGATCAAGCTGACCGCGGACCTCCTCCCGGCGGGCTCGGTGCCGGACGGCATGATCGCCATCCCGGGCGGCACGATGGATTGGGTTCCGCTGGTGGGCCTCGAGAACGTCATGCCCGGGGATGTCTCCCCGATCTTCATGGCCAGGTACGAGGTGACCAACGCGGAGTACCGGCGCTTCGTCGAGGACGGCGGCTACCACAGGCCCGAACTGTGGAAGGAGCCCTTCGTGGACGGCGGCCAGACGCTCTCCTTCACCCAGGCGATGGCGCGCTTTCGCGACCGCACCGGCAGGCCCGGACCCTCGACCTGGAGCTCGGGCGACCATCCGGAGGGACAGCAGGCCTTTCCGGTCACCGGAGTGAGCTGGTACGAGGCCGCGGCCTACGCGGCGTGGGCAGGCAAGTCGCTGCCCACCATCTACCATTGGGCCCGGGCGGCGACGACCTGGGCAAGCCCGGAGATGGTGCCGCACAGCAACTTCAACGGCAGCGGGCCGGTGCCGGTAGGCGCGAGCGCGGGCGTCTCCGGCTACGGCGTCTCCGACATGGCGGGCAACGCGAAGGAGTGGTGCTGGACCGGAGACGGCGGCAACCGCTACATCCTGGGCGGCGGGTTCAGCGAGCCAATCTACATGTTCAACGACGCCGACGCGCAGCCTCCGTTCGAGCGCGGCCCGACCTTCGGCTTCCGCGTCGCGCAATCTCCGCAGCCCATTCGCGCCGAGCTGCTTGCGCCGCTGCAACGAAAGCTGCGCGACTACAGCAAGGAGCGGCCCGCCGACGAGGCCTCCTTCCGCATCTACGCCGGCCTCTACGGCTACGACAAGACGCCGCTCGACGCGCGCAGCGAGTCCGTCACCGAGCTGGATCGCTGGCGCATCGAGCGCGTCAGCTTCAACGCGGCGTATCGCGGGGAGCGGATGTCGGCGTTGATCTACACGCCCAAGAACGTCCCGCCGCCCTGGCAGGTGGTGATCCACTTTCCCGGTTCCGGCGCGCTGCACGCGCGGTCGAGCGCCGAGGTTGGGACCAACACCTTCAGCTACATCCTCAAGAGCGGGCGCGCGCTGGTGTACCCCATCTACAAGAGCACCTACGAGCGCGGCGACGGGCTCGCCTCCGACAACCAGGATCGCTCGCGCAGATATCGCGACCACGTCCTGATGTGGGCGCAGGATCTCTCCCGCTCGCTCGACTACGCGGAGACACGCGCCGACCTGGATTCCCACCGCATCGCCTTTCACGGCGTCAGCTGGGGCGGCGCGCTGGGGCCCCTGCTCACGGCCGTCGAGCCCCGCATCCGCGCCGTGGTGCTGGTGAGCGGCGGGCTCGAGTTTCAATCGGTGCAACCGGAGGTCGATCCGTTCAACTTCGCGCCCTATGTCCGCCAGCCCACGCTGATGCTCAACGGCCGGTACGACTTCTTCTTCCCGGTGGAGACCTCGCAGCGGCCTCTCTTCAACCTCCTCGGCGCGAAGGCGCAGGACAAGCGGCAGATCATCGCCGAAGGTGGCCACGCGCCGCCCCAGGATCTGCTGGTGAAGGAGACCATCGATTGGCTCGATCGCTATCTCGGCCCGATCGCCGACCGGAGCCAGGCCGTGCGATAGCCGCGGATCGGGTTAGTGCGCGGCCGGCTCCCCAGAGCACATTCCGGTTTTCAGTTATCGCTTCATCCCCGAATCGCCGCACGAGGAGGGAAACCCCATTTTCAGCGTGAGCCAGACCGACATCATCTGCTACGGCCGGGATTTGGCCGAATATGTCGGCAATGAGTGGGGTCACCCTGGGCCCCGGAGCTACTCGATCGCGAAGCCGGTAAAGTCGATCGACTTCTGGTCGTACCTCGTGACGCTCAACAGCGGCGGCGTAGACGACGGAATGCGTCGGCCATGACCGAGCTGGCGGAGGTGACGCGCTGGGGACGCAGGCAGCTTCTGAGGGGCCGAGTCACACCAGCCGTCCTGCTCGATGTAACTGCGGGGTCTCCCGAGGTCTAGCGCGGTCACACGCCACAATTTCGGCGCTCAGTCCCGCGGTCATCGCGCTGGATGGTAGTGATACGCGCGTGTGTCCATTGGCCGGCGCCGCGGAGCTCAGGAGGCGAGCGTGACCACGCCGCGCGACGAGACGCGTAGCTGCTTCATCGACCGCAGCCGCGTGACCAGCCGAGGCGAGTTGGGCGGCCGCTCGAAGCCCTGCGCCTTGAGGTGGTTGGCGATGACGTCGAGCATCACCCCGCGCGGAGAAGTCTCCAGGAGCGCGCGCACCGCCGAGAGGAGCTCGTCGTGGGGCGCCGCCACGCGCTCTGCCGGAGCCGCCGCAGGCGCAGGACCTTCGGACACCTTCGCCGGCGGGACGGCCTCGGCCGCCGCCGCCGGAGCGGCTGGCTTGCGGCGCCCGGGGCGCCGGCCACGGCGCTTGGGTGGCGGCGTGGCGGCGACTTCAGCGCGGGGCGCGCCCTGGCCATGGCGGTGGAACTCGACGCCGAGGGTCGCGGCGACGTCGCCGACCGCGTCGAAGGCACGGTCCGCGGAGACGACGTCCAGGCGATCGCCGGGGTGAGCCGAGGCGAGCCAGACCCCGGCCGCCACCGCGATGCGCAGATCGCTCCAATCGCGAACGCCCACGGCCGGCGCGGAGTGCACCAACTGGGCGCCCATCGCGGCCAGGAGACGCGCGGTCTCGTGGCTGATCACGCGCCAATTGCCGGAGGCGACGATGTCGGTCTGGGCTGGCGCTGCACAGATTCCCCGCTGAATTCCGCGCACTTGCGCCCCTGGAAGTCGCGAAAGCCCTGAAGCCAGCGCCGCATCGCGCCGGTCACTGCGGCGTGAGGATGAACGCGCGCAGATTGCCGTTGTGGATGCCGGTACCGACGATCTGTCCCGATGCGTTGACGGCGACGGCCGATTCGA
>Ga0105858_1000781_pt1 | contig 11734 bp, 7 predicted proteins | sample OrgsoiDNA_201062_FD_89683 | JGI IMG/M metagenome (GOLD analysis project Ga0105858, IMG submission 89683) | Permafrost soil microbial communities from the Arctic, to analyse light accelerated degradation of dissolved organic matter (DOM) -... | ecosystem: Environmental > Terrestrial > Soil >...
CGAAGGGCGACATTCCGAGCGAGTGGTACGCGCCGACGCAGCCGTACGTGACGAAGCCGCCGGCCTACGATCGTCAGGGCGTGTCGATTGACGATCTGATCGACTTCACGCCGGCGCTGCGCGCCGAAGCGGTGAAACAGGTGGCGAAGTACAAGATCGGACCGATCTTCACCGCGCCGACAGTGAGCAAGACGGATGGTCCGCTCTGCACGCTGGTCCTGCCGTCGGCGACGGGCGGGACGAACTGGCCCGGCGGATCCTACGATCCCGAGACGCACACGGTGTTTGTCTACTCGCAGACCAACGTCAGCTCGCTCGGCCTTGTGGCGCCGCCCGACGTGAAGGTGTCGGACATGAACCTGGTTCAGGGATCCGCGACCGCCGGCGTGCGAAGCAATGGCGGTTCGGGCGCCGGCGCGGGAGCCGATGCGGCGCCGGCACCGGCTGCGCCCGCGGCTCCGGCAGGGGGAGAAGGCGGCGGGGCAGGGGTCACCATTCAGGGGCTGCCGCTGATCAAACCGCCGTACGGCCGCATCACCGCGATCGATCTCGACAAGGGCACGATCAAATGGCAGATCGCGCACGGCGAGACGCTCGACAACATGAAGAATCATCCGGCGCTCAAAGGGCTGACGATCCCGCGGACGGGACAGTCGGGCATCATCGGCACGCTGTCGACGAAGGGGCTCGTCATCGCGGGCGAGAGCCGTGTGACGACGACGTCGACGGGTGTGCGGGGCGCGATGATGCGGGCGTACGACAAGAACGACGGGAAGGAAGTCGGCGCGGTCTACATCCCGGCGCCGCAGAGCGGGTCGCCGATGACCTACATGCTCAACGGCAAGCAGTACATCATCGTCGCCGTCAGCGGCGGGAACTACAGCGGGGAACTGATCGCATTCAAGCTACCGTAGACGCGCCGGGTCCGAAAGGACCCGGCCTACGTAGGGACCGATGACGTAGGGCGGGTCCTTTTGGACCCGCCGGAGAAACACATGAAACGAGCCGCTCTCGCGTTGGTCATCGCCGGCGTCGTCTCTCCCGCGGCCTTTGCGCAACCGCCAGCGACCGTGACGTTCAGCAAGGACGTCGCGCCGATTCTGCAGAAGGCGTGTCAGAACTGCCATCGGCCCGGCGCGATCGCGCCGATGTCGCTGCTGACGTATCAGGACGCGCGTCCCTGGGCGCGCTCGATCAAGCAGAAGGTCTCGTCGCGCGAGATGCCGCCGTGGTACATCGACCGGCACATCGGCATCAACAAGTTCAAGGACGATCCGTCGCTGACCGATGCCGAGATCGGCGTCATCGCGAAGTGGGTCGATCAGGGCGCGCCGGCGGGCAATGCCGCCGACCTGCCGGTGGCGCGCGTGTTCAGCGACGTCGACAAGTGGCACATCGGCAAACCGGACATGGTCGTCACGCTGCCGAAGCCGTACGAGCTGAAAGCCAACGGCCCCGACGAGTTCTACGACGCCGACATCGATCCCGGCTTCACCGAGGACATGTACATCGCCGCGGTGGAAACCAAGCCGGAGCCGTACAGCTTCAAGGTCGTGCATCACGCCACGGCGAACATGATCGAGGACGAAGACGCCGATCCCGTGGGCTTCTTCTTCAACGAGTACGCGCTCGGCAAGAACGGCGACATCTTCCCCGAGGGGTCGGGCCGGCTGATCAAGGCGGGCTCGAAGATTCACTTCAATCTGCATCTGCACCCGAGTGGCGAGCGCTCGCTGGTGAACCTGTCGATCGGCTTCAAGCTGTATCCGAAGGGCGAAGTGCCGAAGCACGTCGCGTTCACGCAGCACATGGGCGACAACTCGGATCTCGACATCCCGCCCGGACAAGTCGTGCGAACCGACGGCTACTTCCGCCTGCCGCGCGCGGCCGTCCTCTCCGCGTTTCAGCCGCACATGCACAACCGCGGCAAGGCGATGTGCATGGAAGCGATCTACCCCGACATCCGCGCCGACTCGGCGCGTCCCGGTCCGGCGCGCACGGAAACGATTAACTGCGTCAGCAACTACCAGTTCGGCTGGCACATCACATACCCGTACGCCGACGAAGTGGCGCCGGTGCTGCCGGCGGGGACGATCATCCACGTCACCTCGTGGCACGACAACACAGCGGCCAACAAGTACAACCCGAACCCGCGCAACTGGGTCGGCTACGGTCAGCGCACGATCGACGAGATGAGCTTCGCCTGGGTCAGCCTCTTCTACATCGACGAGGCCGAGTACCAGGAGCGCGTGAAGGCGCGGAAGACGAATGAGTAGAATCCTCGTCGCCGCGCTGCTGCTCGTCGCGCAGCTGCCGACCGAGCTGCCATCGACGAAGTTCTCGAGCGGCCAGGATATCCAGCCGTACTTCGAAGGGTGGATTCACAACGCCGACGGCACGTTCGATCTGGTGTTCGGCTACTTCAACCGGAACTGGCAGGAGGAGCTCGCGATTCCGGCCGGCGCCGACAACTCGGTGGAGCCGGGCGGCGCCGATCGCGGTCAGCCGACGTACTTCCTGCCGCGGCGTCAGAGTTGGGTGTATCGCGTCCGCGTGCCGCAGAACTTCGGCAAGCAGGTCGTGATCTGGACGATCACGGCGAACGGGAAGACGCAGAAGGCCTACGGTGAGCTGCTGCCGGTGGAGGAGATCACCGAGCGCATCATCATGACGCGCGGCAACCTCAATCCCGGCGACGACGATCCCAACAAGCCGCCGGTGATCGCGATCGCGCCGATCGCCTCGCCCGTCGTGAACGCGCGGACCATGCTGACGGCCATGGTGACCGACGATGGCCTGCCGAAGCCGCGTCCGGTGGCGCCGGCCAAGACCGCCGCGCCTGGCGACGCGACCGCGATTCAGCAGCAGTCGAACTCGGCGCCGGTCGCGCGCCCGCGCGGACTCACTGTGTCGTGGATGCAGATCCGCGGGCCGGCGAAAATCAGCTTCGAGCCGGCCGGCGCGACGTCTGTGACGGATGGAAAGGCGGCGGTCGCGGTGCGGTTCAGCGAGCGGGGCACTTACGTGGTGCGCGCCATCGCGAATGACGGGGCGCTGTCGACGAAGGCGGATGTCACGATCACGGTCGCCGGCGTCTCAGCACCCGGCCGCTAGTCCACGGTCACAGGGGTAAATGTCAGGCATCAGCGAACACTGGTTGGTACACGCGGCGCGGCAGGCAGGCCTGGCGGGAGCCGCGGCGATCCAACTCGAGTCCAAGGTGCCGGTCGAGGTGGCCTGGACAACCGTGGCTCGCGTCTGCCAGCTGAGTGAGCCCGAGCTCGCGCACAGAGTCGCTTCGCACATCCGCATCAAGCCTGCCGAGTTTGGTCCGGCGGCGGACCGCATGACGAAGCTGCTGCCGGAAGCCGTCGCGCGACGATTTCGTGTGTTCCCGCTGCGGACCGAGCAGAACCAGTTGATCGTGGCAACGAGCGATCCGGCCGATCTGGCGGCCGAGCAGGCCATCGCATTCTGCGGCGGGCGCCGCGTCGTGTTCGAGCTCGCCGCGCCGGCGCAGGTCGCACGGGCGATCGAATCCACGTACGCTCCCGATCGGCTGGCCGAACAGCTGCTGACGACGACGCGGGCCGATCTGTCCAACGCCATCCAGCTCGTGCAAACATCTCGATCAGAGGCCGCGACGGCGCAGGAATCGGACAAGTCGCCGGTCGTGAGGCTCATGAACCTGATCTTGTCCGATGCGATCGCCGCGGGGGCCAGCGATGTCCACCTCGAACCGGAGATGCGCGACGGCCTGGTCCGTGTCCGTGTCGACGGTGTCATGCAGAACTACATGGCCGTGCCCCGGCCCGTCCTGGACCGGCTGATCTCGCGCCTCAAGGTGATGGGCGGCATGGATGTGTCGGACCGCTTACGTCCGCACGCGGGCCGGGCTCACATCGAGGCCCACGGTGTCGCGTACGATCTTCGAATTTCCACGGTGCCGACCCGGCAATCCGAGAAGGCCGTCATCCGCGTGCTCGGCCAGGGCGGATCGAAGGTGCTCGGAGACCTCGACGTCCCTCAGCGAGAGTTGAAGCGCCTGCGTCAGCTGTTCGCGTACAAAGACGGCCTGGTGGTCGTGACAGGGCCGACGGGGTCCGGAAAGACCACCACACTCTACGCCGCATTGAGGGAGCTCGCCACCGGCAAGATCAACGTCATGACGGTGGAAGACCCGGTTGAATACGAGTTCTCCGGCGTGACGCAGATTCAGGTGGCTCCGCGCCAGCACCTGACGTTCGCGTCGGTGCTGCGGACGATCCTGCGCCAGGATCCCGACGTGATCCTCGTGGGCGAGATTCGTGACCTCGAGACCGCGGAGATTGCGCTCCAGGCGAGCATGACCGGTCACCTCGTGCTGACCACACTGCACACCAACGATGCCGCCAGCGTGATTTCACGACTTGCCGGCCTCGGCCTGAACAAGGCCAACATCGCCAGCTCGCTACGCGGAGTGGTGGCTCAACGGCTCGTTCGGCGCGTCTGTCCGGCATGCCGTACGGTCGGCTGTGATGCGTGCCGGGGCACCGGGTATCGCGGGCGCATCCCGATTATGGAGCTGTTCCTCAACACGCAGGCTGTTGAACACGCGATTACCGAAGGAGCGAGCCTCCAGAACCTGAACAGAATCGTGTGCGAGTCCGGCATGGTGCCGATGCAGACAGTCGCCATGGAGAGAGTCAAGGCCGGGGAAACGACCGTCGATGAAGTCGAGCGCGTGCTGGGCAGCTCGCCGGAAGACGAAAAGAAGGCCGCACCGCTTCCGACTCCGCACATCCTCATCGTTGCAACCGATCCTGCGGTTCGAGTCACCGCCCGCAAGCTTCTGGAGCGCAACGGTTGCCGCGTGTCGGAGGCGGCGGATGGATTTGCTGCGCTTCAGCGCGTTGGCGTACCGAATGACTATTCGCTGGCGATCGTCGATCTCGAGATGACGGCCCTCGATGGGCGTCAGCTCCTCACCCGGCTGAAGTCGTCGGCGACGACCCTCGCGTTGCCGGTTGTGGTGCTCGTGCCGCCAGACGAGGCCGATCTCGAAGCGGGGTTGATGGAGCAGGGCGCGGAGGATTGCATCCGGAAGCCGATCGACGCAAGCGCTTTTCCACAGCAGATCCAGGGCTGCTTGCGGCGCCTCGGTTCGTCGGAGCCGGCGGAGGCCAAGACGGAGCTCGGCCAGCTCCTGAAGGCCGGCTGGCCGTCGGTAGCGGTTCGTACGTTCACCGACCTGAGCCCCGGACACGACCAGGGATATCTCTGCGAAGGTCTGGCCGAAGAACTGATCGGGGCATTGTCCAGGCTCGACGGGCTGCGGGTGGCGTCAAGAAGCTCGTCGTTCCGCGCACGCGCGGCCGACCTGGACGTGCGTGACCTGGGCAAACAGCTCGGTGTCGGAGCGGTTCTCGAGGGTAGCGTGCAGAAGGCCGGGAACAGACTCCGTATCTCGACGCATCTCATCAACGTGGAGGACGGATACGATCTCTGGTCCGAACGCTACGATCGCACGCTCGAGGACATCTTCGACCTCCAGGACGACATTTCACGATCGATCGTTTCGAGACTCCGCGTGGTCCTGCTCGGTCACCCGATCGGGCCGATCGTAGAACCGGCGACGAAGGACACCGGCGCTCACGATCTCTATCTTCAGGGACGGTACCAGTGGAACAAGCGAACTGAGGAGGGGCTCACGCGTAGCGTGGAGCTGTTCAAACACGCCATTCAGCGCGACGCCAACTACGCGCTCGCGCACGCGGGCCTGGCCGACGCGTACGTGGCGCTGAGCATCTATGGCGCCGTCGCGCCGGCCGACGCCATGCCCGAGGCGATGCGCGCGGCTGACCGCGCGCTGATCCTCGACGCCAGGTCGGCTGAAGCGGTCAGCGCGACGGCGTGCGTCCGAGCGCTCTACTATTGGGACTGGGACGCGGAAGCCGATTTCCAGCGCGCGATCGAGCTCGATCCACAAAGCGCCACGGCCCATCACTGGTACGCCAGCAACTACCTGTTGCCGCTCGCCCGTTTCGCTGACGCGCGCGGAGCTCGACATCGCCTTCCGGCTCGATCCGCGCTCGCCGGTGATCCACGCGACATCCGGCGTCCTTCTCTATTTCGAGCGCCGGTTCGAGGAAGCGCTCGCGGAACTGTCGAAGACAGCGGAACTGGATCCACGTTTCGGATTCGCTCCGTTCTTCATCGGTCAGGCACGCACGCAGCAGGGGCGCCACGACGATGCGATCGCGGCTCTCAGGATCGCAGAGCAGCTCACGGGGAAAAGTCCCGAAGTTCTGGCTGCGCTGGCGTATGCCCAGGCCGCGGCGGGGAAATCGAGTGAGGCTCGAGGCTCGATGGACGAGTTGATTCGCATGTCCGGCCAGCGATATGTTTCGCCCGTGCTGTTGAGCCAGGTTGCGCTGGGGCTGGGCGAGGAGGTTCGCGCGTTGGAGTATCTGAAGCAAGCCTACGCGGTCCGCGCCACGGACTTGGTCTGGATCGGCGTCCGGCCGGTGTTCGACAGCATCCGTTCCGAAGCCGCCTTTATCGACCTGTCCTCTCAAGTACTGCCTTCTCGCCTGTGACGCAGGGCATGTGAGGTCGGTTCCGGGGTTCATCGTCCTCACCTGGGCAGAAACGTTGCCTGCCCGGAAGTCTACGGTGATCCAGCGCTGCTCTATCCGCTGTTCTATTCTCCAAGTGCGCGACCCAGATATCACCTCGGGATCATCCAGCACGTTCGGGAGCAGGGCCGCACACCGCTCCCTCTGGGCGACCCTGGGACACAAGGCCGTGACTCCGGCCCAGGGTGTCACCGCCTCGACCTGTGAAGGCCTCTACGAGCATCGTTGCGCGATCAGACGGACCGTCGACATCACGACATTGATCGACGCCTGCCCGTTCATCGACGACGGCCGAAAATGCGAGCTTCGTACGCTCGCAGAAGGCCGCTTCCGGATGGGAGAGTTGGTCGGTCGGTAGCGAATTGCGGCACGGCCACCATGCGGCGGCATATGATCGCCTGCGGGAGGGCATCCATTGCGCACTGCCGACGCAGTCATCAAGACTGTAGTCGTAACCGATCTCGTCGACAGCACGGCGTTGCTGGAGAAACTCGGCGATGAGCGCGCGAGCCTGGTCTTTGCCCGGTGCGATCGCGCTGCCCGCAGCAGGCTGGCGGCTTTTGGCGGGCGGGAGATCGACAAGACCGACGGGTTCCTCCTGCTCTTCGATCGTCCGATCGACGCCTGCCGGTACGTCCTGGCCTATCACAAGGATCTTGCGGAGCTGTCCGCCGACTTGGGGCTCCAGTTGCAGGCTCGCGGGGGCATCCATCTGGGCGAAGTTCTTCTCAGGGAGAATTCGCCGGACGACGTCGCCGCTGGCGCCAAGCCGATCGAGGTGGAAGGACTCGCCAAACCCACGGCGTCGCGGCTGGCGGCGCTGGCGCAGGGACGCCAGACGCTGCTGACGCGCAGCGCGTTCGAACTGGCGCGCAGGGCGACCGTCACCGACACCACGTCGGGCCAAGCCTTCCGATGGCTGGCCCACGGATCGTATCTCTTCAAAGGCGTCGACGATCCGCTGGAAGTCTTCGAGGTCGGCGCCGTCGGTGACGCGCCCCTTGCCGTGCCTCCCGATTCCGAGAGGGCGCGCCGGGTCGTGACGGACGTCCACGCTGTCGCGGTGCCTCCTTCGGGGCCGATGCGTGCCATACGCTGGGCGGCCACCGCCGCACTCGTCATCGCCGTGCTCCTCGTCTGGTGGCTGGTGAGGCGCGCGCCTCGTCAACCGGCGGCGAGCACCGCAGTCCTCGTCGGCAGCGTCGAGAACCGAACGGGGGACTCGACCTTCGATCAGATGTTGCCCGAGCTGCTGACGACGACGCTGGAACAATCGCACGCGATCACCGTGTTTCCGCAGTCCAACCTTCCGTACGTGCTGCGCCGAATGCAGCGGGATCCGGCCACGCTCGTCGACGAAGCTGTCGGACGTGATATCTGTCAGCGCGAAGGGCTGTCCGCCGTCGTGCTGCAGTCGATCACCCGGCTTGGCAACTCGTTTGTGCTCGTGGTGCGCGCCGTACTGCCCGACGGACGGCTGCTGGCGAGCACGCAACAGTCCTTCGGCGACGCGAGCGAACTGCCGCGGCGCATGGATGCCGTGGGGAGAGCGCTGCGTCAGGGTTTCGGCGAGTCGGCCGCGTCGATTGCGCAGGCGTCGGTGCCGCTCGCTGAGGTCACGTCGCAGTCGCTCGAGGCCGTCCGGTTCTTCACGCTCGGCAAACAGCGCAATGACGCCGGCGACCCGCGCGGCGGCCTGGTGTACATGCAGAAGGCGGTGGAGCTCGATCCGGGATTCGCGATGGCGCATGCCGGCCTTGGCATCGCATACACAAACCTCTTGGACATGGTGCGGGCCGAACAGCACTTCCGCGCGGCCGCGTCCAACTTGTCGCGCATGCCCGAAATCGAACGGGAGAAGATTCTCGGTTATCTCAACATGATTAGAGGGAACTACGACGTCGCGTGCCCGCACTATGAAGTGCTGACGGCGCTTCGGCCGCGCGACTCATCCGCGTTCCAGATGCTGGGCTGGTGCTCCGCGCTGAGGCTGGACTTCACGAAGGCCGTGTCCGCCACGGAAAAAGGGTACGAGTTGCAGCCAACCGCGCAAGCGCGGGTCAACCGCGCCGCCGTCGCATTCCTGAGCGGCAGCGCCGAGAGGGCGTTCGACGAAGCAGCAGCGGTGCGCAGGGAAGCGCCCGGCCTGATCGTCGCGGGACACGTCGCCGGCCAGGCGCAACTCGCGCTGGGCCAATTCGACACCGCGCGTGGCATCTATCAGAGCATGGTGAGCGCGGGCGGTGATTCGGAGATCGAAGGGCACGCGGGGCTCGCCGATCTCGCGCGCAGCACCGGGCTGCTGGACCAAGCGCGCAAGGAACTGGAGGCCCAGCTGGGGGCCGCCGAGCGTCGCGGCGATCTGTCGGCGGTGACAAGCGCAGCGACTCAGCTCGCCGAACTGGCGCTCATCGCCGGCCAGCCGCCGCACTTTCTCGCGGCGCTCGCTCGTGTGCCGGCCGAGCCGTCCGACATCCTGCTGGCGTATCGCGTGGGACGCACCTGGGCGCGCGGCGGGAAGGCGGGCCAGGCGACAGGCATCCTGACGGTCATGGACCGCATCGCGCCCGAGCGCGCGCGACAGTACGACGCGCTCAAGGCCATGCTGCGCGCCGAGATCGCGATCGGGACGTCCCGGGCCGCCGATGCGGTGAAGGAGGCCGAAGCGGCTGTCGGATTCGAGCCCTCCACCGTCGCGCTGGAAACGCTGGCACGCGCGTACATCGCGGCGAACCGCGGCGCCGACGCGATTCGGCCGCTCGAACGGATGCTCGCGCGCTCGAACGAACGCTGCGAATCGTACGACGCGCCGGCCTGCTATCGGGTGATCGAGGCGGGGTATTGGCTCGGCCGTGTCAAGGCCGAGACCGGCGATCACGCCGGCGCTGCGCCGCTCCTGGAGAAGTTCGTGGCTACCTGGTCGGCCGCTTCCGGAGAGCCGATGCTCGCCGACGCGAAGAAGCGGCTGGCCGGACCGCGCTGACGTCGAGCGGCATCCCAACCCCGGCCACGTACATGATCGACTCGGTCACGCCGTCGATGCCGAGTGCGCGCTCGATCGCGGTGTCGACGACGGCGGCCGTCGTGAACGGCGCCAGCCCCAGCCACGTCGCGACCAGGCAGAACGTCTGTGCGAGGTGTCCCGTCTCGAGCGTGACGACGCGATAGGCACGCGGCGCGCGGTACTTGTACATCGTCCGGGGAAAGAGGGCGGTCATGAAGCAGACCGCGCTCGCCTGGCCTAGATGCCGCTGGCCCACCGCATAGCTGAGGACCTGGCGCCGCATCGGCCCGCGCCGGATGCACTCGAGCGTGTGGTCTCTGGCGTTGTAGTGGTAGAGGCCGCGCGCCAGGCCTTTGACGTTCAGCGCGGCCACGTAGACCTCGCCTGGATGGCGCGCCCCGCCCGACGGGCTCGTCTTGTGCAGCACCGGGCCGAGATCTCCGTTGATCGTGCCGAATGCGCCCCAGGTGTAGCGCAGCAGCGACGCGAGCGTGTCGAGCGCGACGGGCTTGCGAGAAAACTCGCGGTGCGTCTTGCGCGCCAGCAACACGCGCAGGAATTCGTCCTCCGGCCGATCGGGCGGTGGAAGATCGCGCGCCGGCAAATGCGGATAACGCTTGAAGAGCGGCGGCGGGTGCGGGTCCGCTCTCCGCAACGCGCGCGCCATGCGGGCCCACCGCCGCGGACGCGCAAACGGTGTGTCCTTGGTGGCGAAGTGCATGCCCGCGTGCGGGAGCCAGTCGCGCCACGTGGTCGCAACCGCCTCGCTCAGCCGAGCCGCCTCCGATCCTTCTTCGACGAGCAGCGTGTGCTCGATCAACTGCTGCACCGCGCGCGCGACGCTCGACGGCGTGAAATCAGGGAACTCCGCGGCGAGCGCGCTCCGCGGACGCCATTCGGTGAAGAAGGTCAGGATGCGGATCGCGATGGGATCGGCGGAGACGGCGACCCTGGCGACGAAATTCTCGAACACGAGGTCGCCGTCCGTCCAGTACGCGTGGAGCGTGAACGCCCGCCGAAGACGGGGAACGGTCGTCACGATGACAACGGCTGCAACCTGCCTAACGTTTGGGCGGGTTGCAGTCGGCCCCGAATCCCCCAAGGCCCGAGTAGTGCATGGCGGAAACAACCTGCTGGTGCTTCTTCAGCTTCAGATTGAGATTGCCCTGCGCCTTCTTGACGGCGCTCTTGGACCGAGCGACGGCCTTCCGCCGCGTCGCCAGGGGCGGGAGCTTCCGTGCCGTCTTCTTCTTCTGCTGCTTCTTCTTTGCCATGCATTCTCCTCACGTGATGGCCGAGAGATGAGGACTGGGTTATACGGGCAGTCACACGGCGTCGTCAACCGAAAACACCGGTAGAAATCGGATAAGTGTCGCTGTTGTTGCCGCTGACACGCGCGCCTATAATGCCGGCGTGCCGCGCGCTCCACGTCTCGTCCGCCTCCCCGACAGCAAAGCGGCGCCGCTGCGGGGAGATCGCTCAGCCCCCGCGCCCGAATCGAACAAGCGGCTCGCGTTGACGATCCGGCTCCGGTCTCGGGCGACGGAGCCGTGTGCCCTGGGACGGATGCTCGACGCCATCATCGCCGGGCAGTGCCCTCCACTGACACGCCGGGCCTTCGCCGCTCAGTTCGGCGCCATGCCTTCCGACATTGCCAGGATCCGGCAGTTCGCGCTGCGCCATGGCTTCCGCATCGGCGACGTCAGTGTCCCAAGACGGATGCTCCGACTGTCTGGCCCCACGAGCGCGCTCGCCGAGGCGTTCGGCGTCCACCGCGTCATCCGCAGCAAAGGCGCGATCTCGTGGAACAGCTACACAGGGTATTTGTCCGTCCCTGGCGAACTTGCCGACTGCATCACCTGCGTATTGGGCTTCAACGAGCGCCCGCTGGAGCGCGGTGGTGGTGCGCACAGGTTGGGCGACGACGCGGTGACCGCCACGACCCCGATCGCGTCGTACACCCCGCGGGAAGTCGCGGGATTGTATTCATTCCCGCCAGCGGACGGACACGGCCAGTCCATTGGCGTCATTGCGCTTGGCGGCGGCTATCTCGAATCGGACCTCAGGACGTTCTTCCGGCAGTCGCACCTGCCCAAGCCGCGGTTCACGAGCG
>Ga0105858_1000782_pt1 | contig 11726 bp, 10 predicted proteins | sample OrgsoiDNA_201062_FD_89683 | JGI IMG/M metagenome (GOLD analysis project Ga0105858, IMG submission 89683) | Permafrost soil microbial communities from the Arctic, to analyse light accelerated degradation of dissolved organic matter (DOM) -... | ecosystem: Environmental > Terrestrial > Soil >...
GATAGGTTTCTTCCTTTCGATAATATTGTCGAGTTGGTCTAACTCGTGCTCATTGAGCGTGAAAGGGATACAGAGTTGACTAATGCTGCAGTCTTGGCAGTGGATGGCACAACCACCAGATTGGATACGACGAATAATACGTTTTTCCGGGATCATAAGATTCACTCTGGCAATATTGATATGGGTCAATTTTAACATCTTTTGCCGAAAGTGATAAGTAGGGAATATAGGCTAAAAGGGCTAATTTATTAAAATCCTCGATTTTTAACGGGTTTTTTATTCTTATTATTTGATCTCGACCACTAAAAAAAAGCCAATCGAGAATCAATAAGATCTAAATTTCGTTAAATGTATTAAAAAAGTGAATTTTGTTGATCAAATAAATAACCTTCGTGAGTCAATAACCACTTCTTCCTGTCCACGCCACCGGCATAACCGGTCAGGGTGCCATTACTGCCAATCACACGATGGCAGGGCACGACAATGCTAATGGGATTAGACCCATTCGCTAACCCGACAGCGCGTGATGCGCCGGGATTTCCCAGTTGCGCGGCCATTTGCCCATAGCTCATGACATGACCGCAGGGAATGGTGCGCAACATTTGCCACACGCTGCGTTGGAATTCAGTTCCCGCGGTGGCGACGGGCAGGGTGTCGATGGCCTGTAAGTCACCGGCGAAATAATCCTGAATTCGCTGACGAATTGAGGCTTCAACCTCATCTTGATGCAGACTAAAGCCCGCCTTAGCATCGGCCTTGGTGACATTCTTAAGCGTGACCTTATTGGCCGGATCATTTGAAGTACGGTCATTACCATAATGACGAACTAATAATTGAATAAGTCGCTGATGAAAATCTGCCCACTCCAGAGCACGCAATTGCCCCTGTTTGTCGGTGATGATTTCAAGTTCACCAAGCGGGGTGTCAATAGTTTCACTCACTAACGTCAACATAAGTTTCTTCCTCCAAGAAGCGTCTCAAATTATCGCATGGCCCACCGTATTTATCGACTTTCAATACCCAACGCTGCGATGACCGCTTACAATGTCACAATCGTTTAGCTTTTGTTTACTTATCAGGAATTGCAATGCCGTCAGAATCTCTGGGATTCCCTGCGGAAACTACCGCCGTTTTTATTGTTGTCGCCGTTAGCGCACTGTTGATCGACATCTTTGCACATCGCAGCCACAAGCCGATTGGGTTGATGAGCGCCTCTTTATGGACCAGCTTTTGGATCCTGGTGTCATTGTCATTCGCCGGCTTTCTCTACTTTCATCATGGTAAAGAAGTCGCCAGCCTGTTTCTCACGGGCTACGCCTTGGAACAAGTGCTATCGATAGATAACCTGTTCGTGATTATGGCGATATTTGCCTGGTTTAAAGTGCCTGATGGCTACCGCCACCGTATTTTATACTGGGGTGTTATCGGCGCGATCGTATTTCGTGGGATTTTCGTCATGATTGGTACCAGCCTGTTGGCATTAGGCCCGTGGGTTGAGATGGTGTTTGCCATCGTGATTTTATGGACGGCGATTTTGATGATGCGTGCAGGAAAGGATGACGATGAGTCAGACGACTATTCTGATCACTTCGCCAACCGTTTGGTTCGCCGTTTTTTCCCGGTTTACCCGAAATTGATTGGCCCGAATTTTCTGGTCAGCAGTGAACAAATCGAAGCTGAACTGGCAAAGCCCGAAAATAAAGATTTTAGTTTTGAGGTGAAAAAGGGCATTCGTTACGCCACGCCGCTGCTGTTATGTATTGCCGTGGTGGAGATTTCGGATGTGATGTTTGCTTTCGACAGCGTGCCGGCGGTAATTGCCGTGAGCCGCGAACCGCTGATTGTCTATTCCGCGATGATGTTCGCTGTACTGGGCCTGCGTACGATGTATTTCGTGCTGGAAGCACTGCGTAAATATCTGGTGCATCTGGAAAAATCGGTGATCTTCTTGCTGTTCTTTGTTGCCGCCAAGCTGGCACTGAACTCCAGCGATCACCTGTGGCACCACGGCTATAACATCAGTGCTATGGCGAGTTTATACGTGGTCTTGGGGGTTCTGGCGCTGGGCATTATGGCGAGCTTGCTGTTCCCGGGAAAAAAAACGCTTTCCCAGTGAACCAGTGAAACACGGGACGCATAACGCGTCCCGTTTGGCTTAAACATCCCCGGTATTATCTTGCTCCACCGCGTCATGTAAACGTTCGAGCATGTCTGGGAAGGCGGATTGTACGCGGCTCCAGCTCGGAATAAACGGCTTCTCGCTCGGCGTATCTACAAAGGCCTGACCGGCGTCAATAATGGCGCGCGCGAACAACTCCACCGCAGACTCCTCGCTATGCCGGTCAAAAGACAACCCGTTCATGCGAGCATCATTTTCAAACCCATCAATCATGTCTAGCGCATTACGGTAATAGGTGGCTTTTAAAATCCTGAAGGATTCGCTGGTGATGTTCACCCCCAGAACCGCCATTTTTCGATACAGCGCTTTGGTGATATCGATACTCATGCGTTGCAGGCCATTGCTGGAATCCTCTTCCGACATCGGCTGATGTTTATGATCGTAATTATCGGCGATATCCACCTGACAGATACGCTTGGTTGCCGTGTTGCGATGCATTTCAGAGAGGACACCGATCTCCAGACCCCAGTCGCTTGGAATACGCAAATCGTTAAGGACATGTGTGCGCATAGCGAATTCGCCGGACAACGGATAGCGGAAGGTGCGCAAGTATTCGAGGAACTCGGAATTGCCATACACGATTTGCAACGATTTCAGCAGCGGGAAGACCAGCAGACGCCCGACGCGACCATTAAATTTTCCGTCGGCGACGCGGGCATAATAACCCTTACAAAAATCATAATTGAAACTCGGATTCGCCACCGGATACATTAACCGCGCCAGCATATCGCGATTGTACGTGACAATGTCACAATCATGCAGGCCGACGACAGACGTACGGCGAGACGCCAAGGTATATCCGACACAGAACCACACATTGCGGCCTTTACCCGGTTCCATCGGCGAAAGGCCTTTCTTTTGTAACTCCTGATCTAGGGCGGTGAGGCGCGGGCCATCATTCCACAGAATCCGATGACGTTGCGGCAAACGGGAGAAAAACTCGCGGGCAAACAGAAACTGGTCGCGGTCTGCGCGATCTAAACCAATCACTATCTCTTCCAAATAGGGCACTTTCGTCAGTTCATCGACAATGTTGGTCAGCGCCGGACCTTCCAGCTCAGAGAACAGCGAAGGTAAAATCAATCCCATCGAACGACGACCGGAAAACACCTGAAGGTCGTACTCCAGCTCTTCGGTTTTACGGTTAGTCAGATTATGAAAGTTGGTAATGACCCCATCCTGATAAAAATCGCTCATAGAAAACGCTCCCGTAAATGGATAACCTATTAAAATTAGAGGGATATAAAGTGGTTCAGCCCTTGTTGCCATCCTTCAGGGCCGGTAAGTGTGGTGCGAAAAATGTTATTATCTGCCTTATCGATCGGCATTTTTTGGTCGTGCTTACCTTGAATCACTACGGCATAATCCACGGCTTCCAGCATCGAAATATCATTTGGGCCATCTCCCAGCCCCAAACTGACCATCGGTTTTTGACGTTGCTGCTGATACTGCTCACGCAGCCACTTCACCGCCTGGCCTTTACCGGCGTCGCGACCCATCACATGCCAAAAACGGCCTCCGCGCGTCAGGGCTAATCCTTGCTCGGCCAGTAATTTGCCGAAATGGGCGAAATCTTGCTCGCAACCAAACCACATCAAGGGTTCGGAGGCATCACGCTGCATCGCCCGTTCGGCATCGGGCAGAGCCAGGCCCGTCCAGTTAGCGACTTGTTGCGGCGACACGTCGCCAAACCCGCGAAACTCAAAATCATAGCGTTGACGCAACGCCACCAGCACATCACGCAACGTGGTGTAGTCAGCGCCGATCACCTGATGCTGCTTTAGCGGATCATCGGGAAGGTGGATAAAAGCCCCGTTCTCGGCGATAAACGGCAAATGGCTCAAATTCAACTCGCGCTGAAGGGAGGAGACTTCCGCCGAGGTTTTACTGGTAGTAATGATCACCGGCGTTTTATTGGCCGCCAACCGGTCAAGCCACGCCTGCGCCGGTTGCCAGCTGTAGGTGTCATGGTCGAGCAGTGAACCGTCGAGATCGGTAAAAACAATTAAGGAATCATCAAGGTACGGCATTATCTCTCCTCAATCTCATTAAGGAACAGGCGATAAACATGCCTGAAACACGCATAATTATTTTCTACCCCAACCGTTCAGTATATACGGAAAAATCGGATTCACTGGCCGAGGGCCAATGACCCAACGCGTTGGGAGAAAGGTTTCAGCACGCCAAAACAGTGGTCATTGCCGATGGCACGGGGGCTCGCGCAGATCTGTTACTGATGTGAAAATCAGGTAAAATAAATCGGTAACCGGAGGGCATTGAGATGAACGATGATGAGCAACTCTTCAGTCAGGAAATGGCTGGCGTACAGCCAATACCCGGCGACAAACGCGTGGTGTATCTCAAAAATAGTGGGCATTCGGCTGCGAAAATTGCCAAGGATACGCCTGACGATGGGCCTGAAAATCCTTTTACCACCGGATTTCTCGACATTTTACCGTGCGATGAGCCGCTGGAATACAAACAAGCGGGCATTCAGCAAGGCGTGCTGGACAAACTTCGCGCAGGCAAGTACCCGTTAGAAGCCAGCATTAACTTGCTACGCAAGCCGGTTGAACAGTGCCGGCAGGAGCTTTTTAGCTTCTTTCTCGCCTCACAAAGCCACAACCTACGCACGTTGCTGGTCATTCATGGACGAGGCCGCCACGATGAAAGTCATGCCAATATTGTTCGCAGTTATGTGGCGAAATGGCTCAAACAGCTTGATGAGGTGCAGGCGTTCAGCGTGGCGATACAAAAAGATGGCGGTGCGGGGGCCTGTTACATCGCGCTGAAAAAGACCGCACAAGCCCGGCAGGAAAACTGGGAGCGCCATGCTAAGCGCAGTCGTTAATCCCCGGTTTAAGTGACATCGCGTACTGTTCAGACACTTTTCACCGCCTGCTGTGCAGGCGGTTTGTTTTTTGGCGCCTCACATCAGCGCTTTTCAAGAGAATTATTGTCATGCCCCATTTCTTACGTTCTTCCTTCTCCCCGACATTACGTCTGGCCTGCATCATGATGGGCATTAGCTTGCTGGCTGGTTGTGACAACGTCACTAAAAAACCATCAGAGGCTTTGGTAATTGAAGGAAAAACCATGGGGACCTTTTATCGGGTGAGTTTGGCCGGCGTCGATAAAAGCCGCGAGCGCGCGTTGCGTCAGCAAATTGAAGCGCAATTGGTCGAAGACGATCATGAGTTATCGACCTACAAAGACGACTCAGTGTTGTCACGCTTTAACCAGTATCAAGGCAGCGTGCCGCAGCCGATCAGCGCGGGCATGGCCGACGCCGTGATCACCTCGTTGCGCGTCGGGCTAAAAACCGGCGGCGCGATGGACATTACCGTTGGGCCATTGGTTAATTTGTGGGGATTTGGCCCGCAAAAACAACCGATTCATACGCCGACTGATGCCCAAATTGCCGCGGCACGTCAGGAAATTGGGTTACAGCATTTGAAGGTCATACAGCAGGCCGACGGTCAGTATTTGCAGAAAGACTTACCCAATATGTACGTCGATTTATCTACCGTGGGTGAAGGTTACGCTACTGACCATTTGGCGCGTTTGATTGAGGCCAACGGCATCAGCAACTATCTGGTGTCAGTAGGCGGTGCGGTCGTGTCACGCGGGTATAATCCGAAAGGCAATCCGTGGCAGGTGGCGATCCAAAAGCCGACCGACAAAGAAACCGCGGTACAGGCCATTGTTGATTTGCAAGGAATGGGTATCAGTACCTCAGGCAGCTACAGCAATTATTATGAACTGGATGGCAAACGCATTTCACACATTATCGACCCTGCAACCGGCCACCCGATCACCCATAAACTGGTCTCCGCGACGGTGATCGCACCTACCGCGCTCGAGGCCGATGGCTGGGATACCGGACTGATGGTATTGGGCACCCAAAAGGCCATGGCGCTGGCAGAAAAAGAGCATCTGGCGGTGTACCTGATCACTAAAACCCACGACGGTTTCGAAACCCATATGACGCCGCAGTTTAAAGCGTATTTGCGTGATCCTGAGAAGCGCGATCTAGAATAAGCTCCTCACAACGAACAACCGGTTATTCCTCAACGCCGCCCAGTGACTGACTTAAATGATCGAGTAAAGCGCGCAGGGCGGACGTCTGACCTTTCTTATTGCTATACAACGCAGAAATAAACGACGGCGTGGTATGCCACTCCTCCAGCACCCTCTGTAAACTTCCCGTTTTCAGACACTCCTCGCACACTTCTTCCGGCAGTAGCGCAATACCAAGGCCGTCGATGGCCCCTTGTTTTAGCACCAGTAAATTATTGCTGCGTAAACGCGATTGCACCTGAATCTGCCGTGTCCCCTGAAGCGGATGTGTCAATTGCCACAGGCTTGAGCCCGAGGGGGTATGGCGGGTCAGCGTCGGTAATTGGCTCAGGTTGTCGATAGTCGGCGACGAGCGGCACCCGCGCAGGAAATCCGGGCTGGCGACCAGACTATTTCTCATGGTGCCGAGCGGACGGCGATACAACGACGAATTCTCCAGCGGTTGCTGATGTGACAGCACGCCGATATCAATATTTTCGTCCAGAAGATCCACGTTGCGATTGACGGCCAACACTTCGATGGTGACCTGCGGATATTGCAAAAGAAAGCGGCTGATAATGGGGGCCAGAATAGTTTCCGCCATCATGACCGGTGCCGACACGCGCAGAAAACCCTGCGGGAATTGCTGTGCCTGGTCGATCACCTGCCGTGCCACTTGCGCTTGTTCCAGTAATTTGCGGCACTCTTGCGCATAGCGCAGGCCAACGTCAGTAACCGAAAAGTGGCGTGAAGTTCGGTTGAGTAACCGCACCCCCAAACGCAATTCGAGCGCCTCAATGCGGCGACTTAATACCGATTTTGACACCCCAATCGCCCGTCCGGCGGCGGTAAATCCTTGATACTGAACCACTGCCGCAAAGTAGGCCATATCATTTAAATCGTCTTGCATCACAGCGTCCCTATTTCACAACGATACGTTGCCATTATGCGTATTTTTGATTTTCACGACAACGATTAGACTGCACGCATAGCAACCTTTTACCTGACAGGTACCCCCATGAAAATTTTACATATTGATTCCAGCCCGTTTGTTGGCACTTCCGTGACGCGTGAACTCTCCGCCACGGTGGTGGCCGAATTGCTCGAGCGCAACCCGACGGCCAGCGTGACCTATCGCGACTTAGGCACCGCGCCGCCCGCTCATTTATCAGCCGCCGCCATGAGCATGTTCCACAATGCGCAAGACGAAGTGATCACCCCAGCGTTGCAACAGGAAATTGACGCAATTTATCAGTCAATCGAAGAACTGATGGCGAGCGACGTGATCGTCCTTGGCGCGCCGATGTATAACCACTCGATCTCCAGCAATTTGAAAGCCTGGCTCGACCAAATCTGCCAGAAAGGCATTACGTTTATCTATCGACCGGAAGGCGTGAAAGGACTGGTGAGCGATAAAAAAGTGTTTATTGCCTCATCGCGTGGCGGGATTTACAGCTCAGAAGAAGGGCGTTTGCACGACTTTCAAGAGCCCTATTTGGTGTCAATTTTGGCCTTAATGGGTATGAATGACGTCACCGTTCTGTGCGCTGAAGGTGTCAGTAAGAGTGCCATTGGACGTGAGCTGGCGTTAAAACAGGCGCGGGCGACCTTGCTACAGGCGCTGGACGCTCCCCTCTAGCCCCCTCGGATTTGAAAACAAAAAACGGACCCGAAGGTCCGTTTTTTCATGGTGCGGTTGAAAACTTAAATTTCAGGGCTTGCCGCTGGTCAGTAACTCGAACAACGCCACGGTGCGCGATGGAATGGTATATTCACGCCCAAAATCGAAGTTATGCTCGTTCACGTCATCGGGCTGGAAGGTGTCGAAAATATGCCGCCACGTTTCGCCATGAGCGACAGAGGGCAGGGCAAATACCATATCTTCATGTGCTGCATTAAACAGCAATAACACCGTACTTAACGACCCATAACGCAGCAATCCGGTGGGCTGCGCGCGACCATCGAGCAGCATCGCGATGGATTTCGCGTGAGGATCCGCCCAGGCTTCATCGGTCATCTCCTCGCCACGCGGCTGGAACCAGCTCACGTCCTTCACCCCTAATTTTTCATGCGCCGCGCCGGTCAGGAAGCGACCCCGGTGCAGAATAGGGAAACGTTTTCTTAGCGCAATGAGGCGATAAGTAAACAGGATCATCGATTTCCCTTTTTCCTCGATATTCCAATTTACCCACGCGATATCGGTGTCCTGACAATAGGCGTTGTTATTGCCGTTTTGCGAACGGGCGAATTCGTCTCCGGCCAGTAACATCGGCGTACCCTGTGAAAACAGCAGGGTGGCTAACATATTGCGCATCTGGCGCAGGCGCAGCTCGTTAATAGCCGGATCATCCGTCAGACCTTCGACGCCATAATTGGCCGAAATATTGTTATCGCTGCCGTCTTTCCCGTCTTCGCCATTGGCTTCGTTATGCTTGTTTTCATACGACACCAAATCGTTAAGCGTAAAGCCGTCGTGGGCGGTAATGAAATTCACTGAGGCATAAGGCTTGCGGCCGCGGTGGTTAAAAATATCCGCCGAACCGGAAAGACGGGTGGCGAATTGCGCCAGTTGGCCTTCGTCGCCACGCCAGTATTTGCGCACCGAATCGCGGAAACGGTCGTTCCACTCGGTCCAGCCGGGTGGGAAACCGCCCACCTGATAGCCACCGGGGCCGCAGTCCCAGGGTTCAGCAATCAACTTACATTGGCTAAGGATCGGATCCTGCCGACAGGTATCGAGGAAACCGCAGCCTTCATCGAAGCCGTAGCTTTCGCGGCCCAAAATAGTGGCTAAGTCAAAACGGAAACCGTCAACCTGCATCTCCGTCGCCCAATAGCGTAGCGAATCAGTGACCATCTGCAAAACTCTTGGATGGCTAAGATTAAGGGTATTGCCTGTGCCGGTATCATTGATGTAATACCGCTTATTGTCCGGCATAAGCCGGTAATAGCTGGCGTTATCAATACCTTTAAATGAGAGCGTAGGGCCGAGTTCATTACCTTCGGCGGTATGGTTATACACCACGTCCAGAATCACTTCGATGCCCGCCGCATGCAGCGTGGCGATCATTTGCTTGAACTCATTCACCGTATGCGTCGCCATATATTGCGGGTGCGGCGCGAAGAAACTTAAGGTGTTGTAGCCCCAGAAATTATGCAGGCCTTTCTCTTGCAAATGGCGGTCATCGGTAAAGGCATGAATGGGCATCAGTTCAATGGAGGTAATACCGAGCGATTTTATGTAATCGACAATTTGCGGCGTACTCAGGCCCGAGAAGGTGCCGCGCAAATGTTCAGGCACCGCCGGGTGGCGCATGGTGTAACCACGGACATGGGTTTCATAAATCAGCGTCTCTTCCCACGGCACGGGGTTTTTACGTGATCGGGCCCATGAAAATGCCGGGTCAATGACGCGACATTTCGGCAAGAACTCGGCGCTATCCCGATTATCCAGATGCAAATCTTTCTTATCGCTTTGCATGTCATAAGCAAACAGCGCGTCATCCCATTTCAGTTCGCCCACAATTTGTTTGGCATAGGGGTCGAGCAGCAGCTTGGCGGGGTTAAAGCGGTGTCCGTCGTGCGGGGCATAGGGACCATGAACGCGGTAGGCATAAAGCAGGCCGGGGCGGGCATCCGGCAAATAGCCGTGCCAGACTTCGTCGGTATATTCCGGCAATTCAATGACGTCATATTGTTCGCCTTGATCGTTAAACAGGCACAGCTCAACTTTGGTGGCATTGGCTGAGAACAGGGCGAAGTTAACGCCTAAACCGTCCCATGTCGCGCCAAGCGGAACGGGCAGGCCTTCGCGAACCCGTGTCTGGTGTGAAGAATCAAAACCTTTGACGATCTCCCCGTCACTGTAGGGATGAATAATTCTGACCCCTGCCTCATCGACGGCAATATTAACCTGAAGATGGGGTAATGCGGGTTGCGGTTTGGCGGGGGTTGGTGCGGGAATACTGGCTTTTGGTGGTGTCTTTTTGGCCATTCTTATCGTCACTCCTGAACAGGAACATCAAAATAATACCTGAAGAATAATTGAGCGAAGAACATCCCCGGCTGGAAAGCCGTGTGCGCAGAGCCTCGGTTGAGTGTAGACCGTGATGCAATTTTTTACCTTTTAGCTGACGGTTCTGGCCTTTCTATGCTGTACAAGGCGCGATCATTCGCTGATAGTCAGGCGTGTTTTTGCCTCTTCTTCCTTGCGCTAATTGCCGTTTTTTCATCAGGAGCCGCCGTGAAAATTACTTTACTCTGCCACGTCCCACTTGAAGCGGGCTATCCCGAGCTTTTCGAACAAGCGGGATTTACACTGCATTACGCGACCACACCAGAAAGCCGCGACACTATACCGCCCGCACTGGCTGAAAGCGTGCGGGCGGTATTGACGATTGGCACGATTGGTCTCACTGCCAATCAAATGGATGCCTTGCCGAATCTGGAAATCGTCTGCGCACATGGCGTGGGGCATGAGCAAATCGACGTGGCGGCAGCGAAAGAGCGCGGCATTGTGGTCACCAATGGACCGGGCACCAACAGCTCGTCGGTGGCCGATCACACCTTAGCCTTGATGCTGGCGATAACGCGACACATCCCGCAAATGGATGCCAGCGTGCGCCTTGGCAAATGGTCGCGTGCCGGTACGCAAGTCACCGGGATGTTTGGCAAAAAGTTGGGGATTATTGGTTTAGGCAATATTGGTGAAGAGATCGCCCGCCGCTGTGCCGGTGGTTTCAATATGCCGGTCGGCTACCACAATCGCCATCCGCTGGCAGACAGCCAATGGCAGTACTTCCGCAGTCTTCATGCTCTTGCCGAATGGGCTGACTATCTCGTGGTGGCCACGCCCGGCGGCGCAGCGACGCGCAAACTGGTCGATGCTTCAGTGCTAAAAGCCTTAGGCGAAACGGGCTTTCTGATCAATATTTCACGCGGTAGCGTGGTGGACAGCGATGCGCTGATCGCCAGTCTGCAAAACCATCATATCGCCGGTGCCGCGCTTGACGTTATCGACGGCGAACCGGCCGTGCCTGAGGCGATATTGCCGCTGACCAATCTGGTGATCACCCCGCACATCGCTGGTCGCTCACCGGAGTCCATGCACAATATGATGTCCCTGGCAGTTAAAAACCTCAGCGCCCATTTTGCCGGAGAGCCCGTTCTGACTCCTGTTCGCGGCTAAATGCTCCGTAAACTCTCCTCTCTTAACGCCGGTTTCCGGCGTTTTTAGTTTCTTTAGTCGGAAAAAGCATAAGTAACCGTTTTTTCGTATTTGTCCTGCGCGCCATCAGACCGTAACAATAGGGGCACGCAAATATCTTTACGCACATTTACGAACATCAAGAGGCAGAAAACGGTGAATTTCCAACAGTTAAAAATCATTCGCGAATCAGCGAGGTGCAACTACAACCTGACGGAAGTTTCCAACATGCTGTTCACCTCACAGTCGGGTGTCAGCCGCCATATTCGTGAACTGGAAGAC
>Ga0105858_1000788_pt1 | contig 11677 bp, 11 predicted proteins | sample OrgsoiDNA_201062_FD_89683 | JGI IMG/M metagenome (GOLD analysis project Ga0105858, IMG submission 89683) | Permafrost soil microbial communities from the Arctic, to analyse light accelerated degradation of dissolved organic matter (DOM) -... | ecosystem: Environmental > Terrestrial > Soil >...
TAGCCTGACTCCTGTAGCCCGGCTGACCGCTAGATGCCATGCTGAGCCGACAGGTCCGCCCTCGCCCTATTGGTGCGGCGCCTGCGTTTCCTTGCGTATCTTAGCCACCTGCTGCTGCGCGACGGCCGGCGCCCCATTGCCCCAATTGGAACGTATGAAGCTCAGCGCATCGGCGACCTGCTGGTCATTGAGCAGCTTGCCGAACGCAGGCATGGGATAAGGCTGTGGCACGCCGCCAATCACCAGATCGCGCGTGCCATTCAGGGTCACGTTGATCAGCGACGACGCGTGACTGTCGATCACCGTTGGATTCCCGGCCAGCGGTGCCAACAACGGCGCATAGCCACGGCCATCAACGCCATGGCATTGCATGCAATAGACCTGGTAGACCCGTGCTCCAGACGTCGATGCAACGACGGCGCTCTGCGAATACGTGACGGTCGCCACGCGTGCGGCGGCGCCGAACGACTTTAAATAAACCGCCACGGCGGATAAATCACGTTCGCTGAAATATTGGGTGCTGTTGTTGACCACTTCCGTCATCGAACCATAGGCCGAGGCGTGGCCATTGGTACCCGTGCGCAGGAAAGCCATCAACTCCGGCGCGCTCCAGCGCCCAAGTCCGTGGCCGGGATCGCCACGCAGATTGGAGGCGTACCAGCCGTCCAGTTCCGCTCCCGCGAGAAAAGCCGCGCCGTTCTCGTCGAGCGCCTTCTCCTGGAAACCGACGCCGCGCGGCGTGTGGCACGAACCGCAGTGCCCCAGACCTTGCGCCAGATAGGCGCCGCGATTCCATTCGGCGCTCCTGCCCGGCTTGTCTTGATAGGGCGTGCCGTCGAGGAAAACCATATTCCACAGTTTTAGCGGCCAGCGCATATTGAGCGGAAAGCGGATGGCGGCCTCGCGGTTGACTTGCCGCACTGGCGGGACTGCGCGCATGAAATAAGTGTACAGTGCCGTCACGTCGGCATCGCTAACCTTCGCATACGAGGGATAGGGCATGGCCGGATACAGATTGTGGCCGTCCTTGGCCACGCCGTGACGCAACGCATGCTCAAACTGCTGCTCGGTCCAGGAGCCGATGCCGGTCAGTGCATCGGGCGAAATATTGGTCGAATATATGGTGCCGACAGGCGTCTTCATCGGCAAGCCGCCAGCGAAAGCCTTGCCGGACGGCGCCGTGTGGCAGGCGATGCAATCGCCGACCTTGGCCAAATACGCGCCACGTTCGATCAGCGCCGCACTCGGTACCGCGTTGGGCATTGCCGTCGGTGCCGCTTGCGCGCAGGCGGCCCAGGCCAGGACGCAACACCATACTGTTTTCTGCAAAATCGTCTTTAACATCGTTGCCGTCCTCATGCGGTCTGTAACTGGGCGCCGACCGGCAGCACGCGCAGCCGCTTGCCGGTGGCGGCGTGGATGGCGTTAGTCAGCGCCGGCGCCAGCGCGGCCGTGCCGGGCTCACCAATGCCGCCGGGCGCCTCGGCGCTGGCGACAATGTGCACCGCGATAGGTGGCGACTGGTTGATGCGCAACATGCGGTAATCATGAAAATTCGACTGCTGCGCACGGCCATTCTCGATTGTGATTTCACCATAGAGCGCAGCCGTGATACCGAAGATCACGCCGCCCTGTATCTGCGCCTCCACCGTATCCGGGTTGACCACCATGCCGCAATCGACGGCGCAGAACACGTTCGTCACCGCCACCTCGCCAGCCGGGTTGACGGCCACCTCCACCACCAGTGCGAGGAAGGTGCCAAAGGCCTCCATCACCGATACGCCGCGTCCTTGGCCGTGCGGCAGCGGCGTGCCCCACTTGGCCATGCGGGCCACCGCTTGCAGCACTTCCCGCGAACGTGGCGAGTGTGTCAGCAAGTCGAGCCGGTAGCGCACCGGATCGGCTTTCACTTGCAACGCCAGTTCATCGATGAAGCTTTCGACGACGAAGGTACTACGGTTGGGACCGACTCCGCGCCAGAACGCCGTCGGCACCGCCATCGGCTCTTGCCGCACAAATTCGATCAGTTGATTCGGTAGCGCGTACGGTAGATCGGCGGCCACCTCGACGGCATCGGGATCAACGCCGTTGTGGTACAGCGGCGGCGCGAAGCGCGCCATGATGGACGAACCGGCGATGCGGTGCTGCCATGCAACCGGCTTGCCGTGAGCATCCAGGCCCGCCGAGATCGTGTCGTAATAATACGGTCGGAACATGTCGTTCTGGATGTCCTGCTCGCGGGTCCAGAACACCTTGACCGGCACAGGGACCTGCATGCCAATTTTTACGGCTTGGCCGATAAAATCGACCTCCAGGCGGCGGCCGAAACCGCCGCCCAGCAAGTGGTTGTGCAGACGAATCTTCGCCGGCGCCAGGCCGGTGGCGGCCGCTGCGATGCCGACGGCGCGGCCCGGCACTTGGGTGCCGACCCAGATGTCGCAGCCGTCGGCCGTCACCGAGACCGTGCAGTTGATCGGCTCCATGGTTGCGTGCGCCAACAGCGGCTGCTCGTAGACGGCATCGACGCGCTGTGCCGCGCTGCGCATGGCCGCCACGACGTCGCCGTCCTTGCGCGCCACGCCGCCGCTGCGTTGTACCGCAGCGCGCAGTTCCTGCCGCATCGCCGCCGTCGAATACGCGGCGCCACGACCGGGATTCCACTCCACGCGCAAGGCCGCCGCGCCGCGCTTGGCGGCCCACGTATGGTCGCCGATGACGGCCACCGCGTTGTCGAGCCGAACCACCTGTCGCACACCAGCGATGGCGCGGGCACTGCGCTCGTCGACCGACAGCACGCTGCCACCGTACACCGGGCAGCTGACGATGGCCGCGTAGACCATGCCTGGCACCTGCACGTCCATGCCGAACACGGCGCTGCCAGCGACTTTTTCCGGCGAATCCAGGCGGCGCGCACGCGAGCCGATCAGCTTGAAGTTCCTGGGATCCTTGAGGGTCACGTCCACCGGGGCCGGCAACTTGGCGGCGGCGCCGGCCAGCTTGCCGTAGCCGAGGCGGCGGCCACTGGCGCCATGCACCACTTCGCCACGCTCGGCGTGGCAGCTGGCCGGATCGACCTTCCAGCGCGCGGCGGCGGCCGATACGAGCAGCGTGCGCGCGGTGGCGCCGGCACGGCGCATCGGCTCCCACGCATAGCGGATCGAGGTCGATCCGCCCGTCATCTGAGAGGCCAGCAACGGATCCTTGAACAGCGCCTCGTTCGGCGGCGCGTGGGCGATCAGTACAGCATCGAGCGCTACCTCGAGTTCTTCGGCGATCAGCATCGGGATCGCGGTATAGATGCCCTGCCCCATTTCGACCTTGGGCATCAACAGTGTGACGATGCCGTCGGCATCGATCTGAATGAAGGCGTTCGGCGAGAACACGCCGGCTTGCGGCGTGTCGATACCATCGCCGGCGATCACCGACATCGCAGCGGGTACACGGTTGCGGCCGCGACCAGACACCGGCAGGCTGAAACCCAGCATCAAGCCACCGCCAACGGCTGCGCCGACCGACACGCCCAACTTGAGAAATGCCCGGCGCGACAGCGCGTCCGGCACCTCGGCCGGCAATGGATGACAACTCATGTCAGGCCTCCTGGGCCGCGTGCTTGATGGCGGCGCGGATGCGGTTGTAGGTGCCACAGCGGCAAATGTTGCCGGCCATGGCGAGGTCGATGTCGGCATCGCTCGGCTGGGGCTTGGCGGCCAGCAGTGCGGCCGCCGACATCACCTGACCTGGCTGGCAGTAGCCACACTGGACCACGTCTAGCGCCACCCAGGCGCTCTGAATCTTGCGACCGGCGACAGTGCTGCCGACCGCTTCAATAGTTGTCACGGCGCGCGCGCCGACGGCGCCCACCGGCAGGGTGCAGGAGCGCACCGCCTCGCCATCCAGATGCACCGTGCAGGCGCCGCACAGCGCCATGCCGCAGCCAAACTTCGTGCCGGTCAGCCCAAGCAAATCACGCACCACCCACAACAGGGGCATGTCGGCCGGTGCGTCAACGCTAACGGCTGCGCCGTTCAATTTAAAAGTGATCATATGGATTTTCCAGGCGAGGCGGAGAACAGCCGGCGGCTTTAGGCCTTCGGCAATTGGGCCAGCAATTCGTCGGTACCGACGATGGCGTGGGCATACATCGGCGCGTTCACTTGCGCGGCGATCATGCCTTCCGGACTGAAGGCGGCGGTGGCGCTTGGCACCAGCGTGACGTGATAACCCAGTTCCATGGCGTAGCGCGCCGTCGACTCGATGCAGCTGTTGGCGATCAGGCCGACGACGATCACGTTCTGGATGCCGCGCTGCTTCAGCTGGTGGTCCAGGTCGGTGTTCGCGAAACCGTTCTGGGCCCAGTGTTCCTTGACGACGACGTCGCCCGGCTGCGGACCGAATTCGGCGTTGAACTCGCCGCCCCAGGTGCCCACTTCGAACGCCTTCAGCGGCTGATTTTGTTTTTGGAACATGTTGGCGTGCTGCCAGCCGGCGAAATCATCGCCGTGGGTATGCGAACGATGGTGCGGCACGATGACGACCTGGATGCCGGCGGCGCGCACGGCTGGCAGGATCTTGCGCAGATTGCCGTACATACCGGAGGCCTCGGCGGTCTCCTTGATGGCGTTATACAGTTTGCCGCCTTCGCTCATGAAGTCGTTATACGGATCGACCATCAGCAATGCAGTGCGATCGGCCTGGTAGAGAGAGGTGCTCATGTGGATTACCTTCAAATAAAGAGAAACGGAGTAGTGTCCGCTGCGATGTGCGCAGACGCCGGGCAGACTGCAAGGTCGCCGGTTCTGGGAGCGGCGCCATGCAGCCTCTCCATAGTATCTTCAACATTTGAAGTTGTTGAAGTTAATTTGTGTTGCGCCAACCGAATGGTCACCGGCCGGGCAAGTTACAAGCGCTTAGTCGTCCATGGCTTCCGGCAGGCGCACGCAACGCTGACAAAGGCCAGCGTGGACTTCAAGCTCCTGCGACAAGGTTTCGCCGAGCACCGTCGTCACCACGGCAACGGGCTTGCCTCCCCATTTACACCCCCAGCGATGCAAGGCCAGCAAGATCACGTCCAGATCGCGCCCCATCGCCGTCGCCATGTAGGCGTAGCGCGGGGGCCGCTCGTGGTATTGGCGGCGCTCGATCACGCCGTCAGCCTCCATGCGCCGTAGCCGATTGCGCAGCAAATGTGACGACATGCCGGTGTGGGCACGGATCTCCTCAAAGTGCTGCACACCCAGCCGAAGTTCACACAACAACAACAAGGTCCAGCGATCACCCACTATCGACAGCGCATAGGCGATCTGCGCCGCGCGGCGCGTCCTATCCCGTGTCATTACCACTCCTTTCGATTCGATCTATCCGGACGAAATGACGCCCCGGAACAAGTGCGCCCACTCTATGCTGGCCCGCTACGTGAAGTTATACACCAGATCAAAGTCAATTACTTCAATTTTTGAAGTAAATTTTCAACATGGATAATTTGACATCTCTTTAACAACGCATAACGCGCTGGCTACTTGACCACTTTGCCAATTAACTTCAATATGTGAAGCCAATAATTCATGCCTCAGTTCCGCATCGCAACCACAAGGATTTGCGCAATGACCGCCTCGATCACGCAACAACGCCAGCAGGCGCTGGAGAAGCGCTACGGCATGCAAATGCCGAACGTAGCTGGGGCCGATTGGAACCCCCTGCTTAGCGCCCTCCTACTCGAACGGCGCTCCACTCGCGCCTTCCTCGACCTGGCCGTTAGCGATGACGAGCTGCGGACCGTCGTCGCGGCAGCGCAATCAGCCGCGACCTCGTCCAATCTGCAAGCATGGAGCGTGGTCACAGTACGCGAGGCGGCGCTGAAGGCACGCTTAGCCGGCTTGGTCGGGAAGCAAAGGCACATCGAACAAGCGCCGCTGCGGCGGGTGTTTGTGGCCGATCTCAGGCGTCCTCGCGCGCTGGAAGACTATGTTGGTTCGCCGGCGACAGCCCTCGATTACTTCGAGAGTTTCGTGGCCGCCATCATCGACATTGCGCTGACGGGCCAGAACTCGGCGACGGCAGCGCTGGGCCTCGGTAGGTGCTTCATCGGTGCCATGCACGACCACCCCGAGCAGGTGGCCAATGCTCTGGCCCTGCCGCCGGAATCGATCGCGGTGCTGGGCCTGTTGGTCGGCTGGCCCGATCCGGCCGTGGCGAGCGAAGTCAAAATCCGCCTGGCCGGCGACATCGTGCTGCACATAGATCAGTACCAGCCGTTCGACTCGGTTGCGCCAGCTGGCTACGATGGCGTGATGAGGCGCTCGAACGAGGTCAGCGTATCAGCGCAGCGAACTGGAGAGACAAGGCCGCCGAGCGCGTCTCGGGGCCGGAAGCCTTGGGTGGGCGTCGTCGCCTGCTCGACGCCGGGCGCGCATGCAGCTTTCGGCTCAAGTAAAGAAACGGCGCACCCGCGCCCGAGGCGCCGGCAGTGACCGACGCCGTAATTTCCCTCACAAACAAGGAATCCTATGAAAATCACCCGTAACGGCAGCGCCGCTTGGCAAGGCGGCATCAAGGATGGCAAAGGCACGATCTCGACCGAAAGCGGCGCGCTGCATGCCCATCCCTACGCTTTCGGCAGCCGCTTCGAAGGCCAGGCTGGCACCAATCCCGAAGAGCTGATCGGCGCGCCCCACGCCGGCTGCTTCACGATGGCGCTGTCGCTGATCCTGGGCGAAGCCAAACTCGTCGCCACGCAGCTCAACACGCACGCCGCCGTGACGCTGGCGTCCGCCGATGGAGGCTTCGCGATCACCGGCGTGCACCTGACGCTCAAGGCCCGCATACCGGGTGCAGACCAGGCCACCTTCGACCATCTGGTGCAAGCGGCCAAGCTGAACTGCCCGGTCTCCAAATTGCTGAAGGCCGAGATCAGTCTCGACGCCGAACTGCTGGGCTAACCAGACCGAGTCCCCGCGGCCGGCGCCGCGCGGCCACGCGCAGGCCGCCGCGCCGGCCTGCATCACAAAAGGATGCGGCGATGAGCCATCCAAGATCATTCGAGCCGTCCCCACACCGCCCCCGCCGGATCGCGGCGCTGGCATGGCTGGCGGCGTCGATGGCGGCTGCGACGCCACTGGCGCCAACGGCGACAACGACCGCGACGACGTCCCCCACAGCCCCGACCGCGCCGCTGGACCCGATGCGCATCGCGGCGCACGTCATCACCCTGTCTTCCGACGCCTTCGAGGGACGGGCTCCAGCCTCCGCCGGAGAAGGCAAGACCATCGCCTACCTGAGCGCACAATTCGCCGCGCTCGGTCTGCAGCCAGGTGGGGACCTCGATCACGGCCAACGGCGCTGGACGCAGCAAGTCGCGCTGACCCGCTTCGAATTCGATGGCGCACCCAGCGTCGGTGTCGATATCGCCGGGGTGAGGACACAATGGCAGCAAGGACTGCAAATCGCGCTGCGCACGCCGCAAACAGGGCAGGCCAAGGTGACGCTGACGAAGGCGCCCATCGTCTTCGTCGGCTACGGTGTCAACGCGCCCGAGCGTGGCTGGGATGACTTCAAAGGATGGGACTTGCGCGGCAAAGTGGCGTTGGTACTGATCAACGATCCAAGCTTCGACAATCCCGGCGGCGAGTTTGGCGGTGCGGCGATGAGCTACTACGGCCGCTGGACCTATAAATACGAGGAAGCCGCCCGCCGCGGCGCGGTCGGCATGATCATCATTCACGAAGCGGCGCCGGCCTCCTATGGCTGGGAAACCGTCAGGAACTCCAATACCGGCGCCATGCTCGACATCGTCCGCGACGATCCGGCCCGCGCCCACGTGCCGTTGGAAGCGTGGCTACAACGGGACGCCGCCGTGCAGTTGCTGCGCGCGGCCGGCCTCGATTTCGATGCGCTGAAGCAGGCTGCGCGGCGGCGCGACTTCACGCCGGTGCCGCTGCCGAACGCCACACTATCGCTCGACTGTACGATACTAGCGCATGCTGTCATCTCTCATAATGTGGTGGCGGTGCTGCCCGGCGCGCAAACCCCCGAGGAATCGGTGCTGTATGCGGCGCATTGGGACCATCTCGGCGTCGGCACACCCGACGCCACCGGCGACCGCATCTATAACGGCGCCCTCGACAACGCCGCCGGCGTTGCGCTGATGCTGGAAATTGCGCGCCAGTTCAGCACCGCGCTGCCACCTCGGCGCTCGGTCGTATTCCTGTCAGCGACGGCGGAGGAAAGCGGTTTGCTCGGTTCGGAATACTATGCCGCCCATCCGCGCTTCGCGCTGGCACGCACTGCTGCGGTCATCAACCTGGACACGGCGTCGAACACCGGGCGGGCAGCCGATTTCAGCACGGCCGGCGAAGCGACGGTATCGCTGCAGGACGATCTGGCACAACTGGGCTTGCAGCGCCAGCGCCGCCTTGTGCCCGATCCGCAGCCCGCGGCGGGATTGTTCTTCCGCTCCGACCAGCTGCCCTTTGCGCGCCAAGGCGTGCCGGCGATTTTCTTCCTGCCCGGGACCGATCTGCTGCAAGGCGGTGTCGCACGCGGGACAGCCCTGCAAGCCGATTATTTCCAGCACCGCTATCACCAACGCGGCGATGAATATAGCCCGTCGTGGGACTTGAGAGGCGCCGCCGAAGATGGCGCCTTGCTCTACGATCTGGGTGTCACTCTGGCCAATTCGGGCACTTGGCCGCAGTGGCGACCAAGGGCGGAATTCCGCACGGAGCGCGACAAATCAGCCGCACAGCGCGTCCAGCAGTAGAGGCAAAACCGGGTTGCCGCGCGTCGCCGCACCAAGGCGGCGACGTGGAGGGAACTAAGCCTTAGTTATTGAGCCGATTGCTCGATCGCCGTCACAAGACCGGGGACATCGGTCAGGAACGGTGTATGGCCGGTATTCAGAGTGAACTGCAGGCGCACCGGCGTGGCCGCGACCATCTGCTGCTGCAGATATGGACTGACAACATGGTCTTGCGCCGTATGGATGTAGACCTTGTCGACGGCGCCAAAACGTGCCGACGTCAGCGTCACCGGCGTGCCTAGCGGCCCCAGCGGCTCATCGATGACCAGATCAGGCAACGCCTTGCGCAACCCTTCAGAACCGTCGTTGGCCAACAGGTCGGCGCGGGCCGCGTAGTTGATCGAGGCCACGCCCTTTGCCTTGTCGATGTTCAATTGCGGGCCGGCCAAGCTGTCGCGATCCTGGTTGGCCAGCGACAGCAGCGACTCGCCGTTGCGCGGCAGATAGGCGGCCAGATAAATCAATGTCTTAATTTTGGCGGGCGCCGCTTCACCGACAGCGGAGATGGTGATGCCGCCGAAGCTGTGGCCGACCAGCACGACAGGCTGCTTTTCGGCGCTGATAGCTTTCAGCACGGTGTCACGGTACAGGTCGACGCTGACCTTGTCGGCGGCCATCGGCGCGCTCGGACGACCCGGCAAATCCACCGGCAGCACACGATAGCCATCGGCGGTCAGCTTGCTAGCCACGCCATCCCATACATGAACGTCCTCAAAGGCGCCATGCAGCAGCACGATGGTGGGCTTGTCTGCCGCCATGGCGTTGGCGGCCAAAAGAACAGCGGAGGAGATAGCGATGCGGGCAAATACTTTCATTGATTTCCTTGGTGATGGTAGTTGACGAAATCCGTCAGATTACTGTTTCCATACCGCCCATGCGGCAGTCAGAATAGTAGCTTCAAATAATGAAGTTTATAACTGAAGATGTCAAGCTACGCTCACGGAAAAAAGTAGACTGCGGCGCCCAAATTGGGCATCGGGAGCAAAAACAATAATCGCCCTTGCAGGACATGCCAGGTACTCGGCGAGCTCAACTAGATGCCGACTGATTTCAGCGACGATGCTCCTAGATACAACAAGGCCCGACACTGCAAGCAGGGCCGGGCCTCGAGGTAGCGGCCGTTTGCGCAGGCCGCGACACCCTCCAACTCCGTAAAGGCGGAATTAGAAGGTGTGCTTCATGCCGATGTTGAAGGCCTTGTCGCCCGTGCCGGCTTCGGTGTTGTTACCAACGGTGTAGCCTGCGCCGTTTTTGTTCTTGATCTTAGCGTAAGCAACGTAGGTGCTGGTGCGCTTCGACAGGGCATACGAGTAGCCGATACCGTACTGGTCGGCATCCTGGTTCAGCGTGGTCTTGTCGTTCTTGCGGAGGTACGACGCCATCACGGTGCCCGACTGGCCGACCGGCACGGTGGTACCGATCAGCAGGTCATTGCTGTCCAGGCTAGGATTGAAGACGGTGCCAAATGGCTTAGCGGTCGTGTTGTACAGAGGGGCGCTGTTGTAGCCCTTGTCCGAACCGAACATGAAGTAGCCCTTGGCGACTTGGAAGTCGTAGTTCGCGGCGAACAGCACGTTGCGGCCGATGTCGTGGCTGCTGGCCAAGGTTGGGGTCGCCAACGTGGTATTGGTGGTGGTGTCGCTATTCTTGTTGTTATAGACTAGGCGCGTGTTCAACGGACCGTTAGCGTAATTCAGACCCAGGCCGAATTGGCGGCCCGCAGTGTTGTTGCCGGCCTGCTCACCCAGAGCGTACATCGCGTCGCCCGAAAAACCGTTGATGCCCGGGGTCGAGTAAGCGATGGCATTGCTGCCGCGGATTTCAGCGCCGGCAACCGGGAACAAGTTTTTCGCGGTACCAGCATAGCCAGCGCCGAACGGGTCACCCACTTGCTGGATGGCGTTGTACAGCATGGTGTACTGACGACCCAGCGTGATGGTACCGGCAGTCTTGCTGCTCAGACCGACGTACGACTGGCGATTAAACGCCTGACCTGCCTGGCCTGCCGGCGCAGCCACATCCGACGCGCCGGTGTCGATCAAGACGCCCTCCTCCAGCACGAAGACGGCTGACAGGTTATTGCCCAAATCCTCTGCCCCCTTGAAACCCAAACGAGACGCGGACGATACGCCTCCGGTCAACTTGGTGACGCTACCGGCGGCGCCACCGCGCTCGCTGACAACAGCAGCATCAAGCAGTCCATAGATAGTGACATTCGATTGAGCCATAGCCATGTTGCTCAGGGCGCCAAGAGCAACCGTGGCAAAAAAGGATTTCTTCATTATCTTTGTCTTTCGGATCTATTGAATAAAAAATTAAGCGAACCGGCAGCGGACCTAGCGCCCCTAGTCCATGCCTATCGTCTCGAACACTATTTCGCAGCGAGTGCAGGACGCATCTCACACAAGGCCGTCACCTCGATTTTCATATACGGGAAAAGCGGCAGCGAACTCAAAATCTCATGGAGTTCAGTCGGGCTATCGACGTCAAAAATGCTGACATTGGCCCATTTCCCAACCACCCGCCAAACATGGGGCCACTTACCGGCAAGAAGCAATTCCTTGCTGCGCAGCGCTTCCTCAGCGCGTAGCTTCTTGATCTTTTCCGGATCGCTACCGTGAGGAACGTCGACGCTGATATTCACATAAAACAACATATCCACTTCCTCCAGTCAGTTGACGATTTACCGGACAGATTACCGGCATCGTTGAATCTCAAGACCGATTAGCCACCATCAAAAACATGATCTTCGGTCAGCATCGCTGAGTTAGCGAATAATACTTCAAAAATTAAAGTTAGTGAGCAAACTTTTTCAAGATGCCTCTTTCACTTCCCAAAGATCAAACGCGACCATTGGACGCCAACAACCGCTCGTCCAAATCA
>Ga0105858_1000791_pt1 | contig 11623 bp, 15 predicted proteins | sample OrgsoiDNA_201062_FD_89683 | JGI IMG/M metagenome (GOLD analysis project Ga0105858, IMG submission 89683) | Permafrost soil microbial communities from the Arctic, to analyse light accelerated degradation of dissolved organic matter (DOM) -... | ecosystem: Environmental > Terrestrial > Soil >...
GCCGAAGCTGGCGTTGTCGGAGGCGATGCTGAAGTCGCAGGCCATGCCGATTTCCTGCCCGCCCCCGATGCGCATTCCGTTGACGCGGCAGACGACCGGCTTGTCGCAGAGGAGAATCGAAGTCACCGTGTCGTTGAAGAGCCGCATGTATTGCGCATACTCGGCGGGCCTTCCCGCGTAGAGCGTCGCGTACTCGGCGGTGTTGCCGCCGGTGCAAAAGGCGCGGTCGCCTTTGCCGGTGAGCACCGCCACTACCGCGCGGCGGTCGGCGGACGCGCGGCGGATGGCGAGGATCAGCTCCTTCAAGGCTTCGGTGGTGTACGAGTTGAGCTGCTTCTCGTTGTCCAGCGTGATCCAGACCGCGTGTAGGCCTTCCACCGGCGCGCCCTTGCGATCCTTGACCGCGCGCTTTTCATAGCCGATGGAGCGAAATTCGTACCCGGGGACGAGCTCGTGGTTCGAGAGTTCCATGTTTGCTCCTTCAGGAGAGTGGGTCGAGGACCAGGCGGCGCTCGAGGCGGTGCTCGTGCATCGCCTCGAGGTGCTGGTTGAGGCGCGACATCGGCGCGCGCTCCACGAACGGATCCAGCGCGACCTTGCCGCTGGCGATCAAATCGATGACGGCCGGGTACGCCTCGACCGGGCAGCCCCAGGTGCCGAGCACGCTGGCGTCGAAGGCCATCAGATTCGAGAGCCGCAGCTCGACTGAGTCCGGCGTGTAGCCGACCTGCAGCATGGTCGCGCCGCGGTCGAGCAGACCGAAGGCCAGCGTCTGTCCAGCGCGGGTGCCGGTGCACTCGAAGATGCGCAGGCGGAAGCTCGGGATCCCGTGCTTCTTCAGCAGTGCGCGGACCTCGGACCTCACCGCCTTGGGGGCGAGATCGCGAACCTCCAGCGCCGCTTCCGCGCCGTGCTGCAGCGAAAGATCGAGGCGGTCGCGCTTCACGTCGAGCGCCAGCACGTGCGCGCCCTGCGCCGCGGAGATCTGAGCGGTGAAGCCGCCCACCCCGCCCACGCCAACCACCGCCGCGACGTCGCCGGACCCAAGGCCGCTGCGGCGCACCGCCTGGAAGGCGGTCGAGACCGCGTCGGCGACAACGCCGAGCTTCCACGCTTCGAACCCGGGAGGCAGGGGGTCCAGCAGCACCAGTGGCCCGCTGCGCACCATTTGGTGAGTGGCGAATCCGCCGTCGATGTCGTTGCCCGGCATCTGCTGTTCGGGACAGGCGTTGCCGCGCCCCGCTGCGCAGAAGGCGCACTTTCCGCAGGGCAGCACCGCGGGTATCAGCACCAGCTGTCCTGGGGCGGGCCCGGGTCCGTTGGTGGCGGCGACGCGCCCGACCACCTCGTGCCCGAGCACCAGCGGGACCGGCTTCTTCGTCGGCACCTCGCCGCGCGCGTAGCCCAGGTCGGTGTGACACAGCCCGCAGCCGATCACTTCCACCAGCGTCTCGACCGGCGCGGGGTCCGGCCAGCTGCGCCGCTCGGACACAAGCGGGCGGCCCGCCTGGGTGAGGACGTACGCGAGTCCTTCCATTCCTAGCCTCCGAAGAATTGGAGTATTGAGCGAACGTTCGTTCATGTCAAGGAAAGGCGCCGCGGCGCAATGCGCACCTTCTGTCAGTTGACGCGGTTGCCGCGGCCTTCTTTGACCTGCCGCCCGGCGAACCCTGAAGGCGCCCGCAGCGCCGGCCCGGAGTTGCCGCTCGAGTTGCCGATCTTCGACCAGGGCAGGCCCGCGCGGCGCGCACGGTTGCAGAGGTCCGGCAAGCCCGTGCGCGGCAGGCCGAGCTGGGCGTCAACATCCGCGCCGACGTGCGAGCGCTGCGCAGCCGGCCTCTGCTGACGCACCGATCGGCCGAGCACTACCGCACCTTCAGCCCTGTGCGGCATTGAAGATGCAGGGTGCTCCTGCATGGACACGAATCCCCTGCTCTCCACGCAAACCCTGCGCAAGCCGCAGCCCGAGGCCGACAAATTTGCGCCCACACAGCGCGTATCGCTGACGCGGGACCTGGTGATCGGCATGGCTGGCTCGGGGGGCGACGGCATCGTCAGCGCCGGCGAATCCCTGATCGTGGCCTGTGCGACCGAGGGCTACCACGCGATGATGACCAAGAGCTTCGGCTCGCAGATCCGCGGCGGCGAATCCTCCTGCCGCGTGCGGCTCGCGATCGAGCCGGTGCTGAACCCGGGCGGCGAGCTGGACGTCGCGGTGGCCTTGAATTGGGAAGACTTCCTCAAGTTCGGCGCCGAGCTTCCGGTGGACGCGAGCACTATCGTCATCTACGACGCGGCCACGGGTATCGCGCCCAAGGACATTCCGCTCCCGGGCATCTCACCGCGCGAGGTGTTCGCGGTTCCCATCGGCGAGCTCGCGCGCAAGGCGGCCGGCACCGACAAGGCGAAGAACACGGTGGTGCTGGGGCTTCTCGCCGGCTGGTTCGGCATCGCTCGCGAAGGAATCCTGAGCGGCATGCGCAAGAAGTTGGGAAAGAAAGGCGCCGAGGTGCTGGCGGGAAACGAGCGGGCGTTCCAGGCCGGCATGGAGCACGCCGCGGCGCATCCCTTGCGAGTCAATCGCGCGATGGAGAAGCCGCAGAAGCCGGGAATCAAGCTGCTCACCGACGGCAACGACATCTGCGCCTCGGCGGCGCTCTTCGCCGGCTGTAAGTTCTTCAGTGGTTATCCCATCACCCCCTCGACGGAGATCATGCAGCTCTTGACACGCGAGATCTGGAAGTACGGCGGGTCGGTGCTGCAGGCGGAAGACGAGATCGCCGGCATCGGCGCCGCGCTGGGCGCATCGTACGCAGGCAAGAAGTCGATGACCGCGACCTCGGGTCCGGGAATGTCGCTCAAGACCGAGATCGCCGGCCTCGCTTCGGTTGCCGAGCTGCCGCTGGTGATCGTCAACGTGCAGCGCGGCGGGCCCTCCACGGGGATGCCCACCAAGTCGGAACAGTCCGACCTCTACCAGGCCGCGTTCTCCGCCCACGGCGACGTGCTGCGGCCGGTGCTCGCCCCCACCACGGTGAGCGACACGTTCAAGACGACCGTCGAAGCGTTCAACATCGCGGAGCAATACCAGACGCCGGTCATCCTGCTCTCCGATCAAGACATCGCGCAGCGCAAGGAGGTCATCGACCCCATCGACACCTCGCAGATCAAAGTCAAGGATCGGCTCGCGCCAGGCGCGGCGGAGCTCGAGGATTACACGCGCTTCAAATATACCGAATCAGGAGTGAGTCCCATCAGCCACCCGGGAATTAAAGGCGGCAATTATCTGGGCGCGGGCATCGAGCACGACGAACAGGGCGCGCCCACCGCCAGCGGCGTCGTGCACGCGAAGATGAACGAGAAACGGTTCCACAAGTTGGACCCGCTGCGCAGCCGCGACGATCTCTTCGAGGTCACCGGCGACCCCGAGGCGCCGCTCGCGCTCATCAGCTGGGGCTCGACCGCGGGCGTCTGCCGCGAGGCGCTTGCTCTCGCCCGCGAGCAGGGCTTGTCGGTAAAGCTGCTCGTTCCCTATCTGCTCTATCCTGTCGCCGAGCAGGTCTATCGACGCTTCTTTGCCTCGGTGAAGGCCGGCCTCCTGGTGGAACAGTCGCACCAAGGCCAGCTCTTTCGCATCCTGCGCATGTCACTCGATCTTCCGCCGGGGCTGCGCTCTTTCTGCCGCACCGGCGCCAATCCCTTCCGTCCCCGTGAAGTGGCGAACGCGCTGCGGGCCGCCGCGGCCGAAGCGCAAGCCCGAGCCCCGCAGACGCAACCCCAGGAGCGACAATGAACCTCGCCACCGTCGAAACGCGGCAGCCCGCGCGGCCTAACTGCACCGTCAAGGATTTCAAGAGCGACTTGAAGCCCATCTGGTGTCCCGGCTGCGGAGACTTTGGCGTGGTGCAAGCCATCTACCGCGCGCTCGCGAACATCGGCCGGCCGCCGCACGAGATCGCCTTCATCTCCGGCATCGGCTGCTCCTCGCGCATTCCCGGATATACGACCGCCTACGGCTTCAACAGCGTGCACGGCCGCGCCCTGCCCATCGCACAGGGGATCAAGCTCGCCAGCCCGGAGCTCCTGGTCCTGGCGGCGGGCGGCGACGGCGATGGCTTCTCCATCGGCGGCGGTCACGTGCCACACACGGTGAGACGCAACCCGGACATCACCTATATCGTGATGGACAACCAAATCTATGGCTTGACCAAGGGCCAGCTTTCGCCCACCAGCCCGCGCGGAACGAAGACGGTGACTTCGGGATTGGGCAGCTTGGAGAACCCGGTCAACCCATTGCTCTATGTTCTCGCTTATGGCGCGCCCTTCGTCGCGCAAGGAACGCCTGCCGACATGCCGGGGCTCGCTTCCATCATCGAGGAGGCCATCCGCTACCCGGGCTTCGCCTTCGTCAACGTGCAATCGCCCTGCGTGACCTATGGCGACGAAGAGCAGCAGATCAAGGCGCAGAAGGCGAAGATGAAGACGCTCGCAAGCCTCGGCCACGATCCTTCGAATCTTCTCGCCGCGTTCAATCTGGCCCAGGGCTACGGCACCGAGCTCCACACCGGCGTCTTCTACCGCAATCCTGCCCCGCCACCCACGCTGGGTGCGTTGGTCCTCGAACGGCAGCAGGCGATGGCCAAAGACGCCCTCCCCCGCGAACGCATCCTGGACATGTTCGTCCAGCATTGAGCCCCGTACTGGAGTTCCCATGAACAACGAAGAGCGACGGACCACGCTGGTGCAGCAGCATCGGCAGATCCGCACCATCATCACCAGCGTGCGACGGGCGGCCATCGACCTCGCGGACGGCGCGAGCGCCGCGCTCGACCTGCGCGACCGTATCGCCGGTCTGCGCCTCGCGATGGAGCTGCACCTCGCCGCCGATGAAGTGTTGCTCGGTCCGGTGCTGGAGCGCATCGACGCTTGGGGTCCCGAGCGGCTGGCGTTACTTCGCAAAGATCATGCCCACCAGCGCGGAGTGCTGGCGGAGCTCTCGTCGGAGCGGGCCTGCAATCTGCCGTCGGAGCGTTACGGGCGGCGCACGCTGCAGATGCTGGAAGAGATCCTCACCGATCTCGACGGCGAAGATCGCGATCTGCTCGACGTGAAGGTGCTGCGCGACGACATCATCCAGCTCGACGCGAGCGACTGCTAGCGCCGCAGCCCGTGCGGCTCTTGCGGGCAAGGAGAATCAATGGCGAACCGAATCAACGAAGATTGCATCAACTGTGGCGCCTGCGAGCCCGAGTGCCCGAACCAGGCAATCGTCCAAGGCGAGGAGTATTTCGAAATCGACGCCACGAAGTGCGACGAGTGCGCCGCCAAAGGCGGAGATCACTCCTGCAAGGCGGTCTGCCCGGCGGATTGCATCGTGCAGGCCTGACTCTTGTCGAAGTCCACGGCGAGGAACCACGTCGTTTCGTCCTCGAGGACCGGGTACACGCCCATTGCGTGACGACCCGTCAGGTGGCCGACGATGGCCGCGTCATCGAACGGGATGAAGGCCTGGTTTGGACACTCGCCGCACTTCACTCTTGGCAGCTCGCAGACACCCTTTACGAACTTGTTCCGGCATGCAGGCGCGTAGCCGGTTCTTCCGGCCTTCTTGCTCATGAAGCGAGCCGGAAACATTTCTTCGCGCCCGCGGAACAGCGAGCGAAACGGGGCTACTTTCTCAACCGGCGTTCGAAGCCTTGATCACGGGCGGCGGACGCACGCGAATCTTCGGCTCGGCGCGCAGAAACCAACTCGGCATGGAGCGCCCCAAGGCGTGGTCGCGATTCCGTCTGCTCGGCCTGTAACTGCTCGAGACGGGCCACCTGTTGCGCGACAATTTGGAGCAGCTCCTCGCGTCGGCCCCATTCCCTTGGCTGAGTTTACCGAGCGGACGCGGTACGTCGAGCCTCCTCCACCACGCGCGCCACATCGGCCAGCAGAATGTCAAAGCCGGCCAGGGCAACCTGGCTCGATCTCTTCGTAGGCTTGTTCCGGGACGTGGGCATTCGCAAGTGTCGCACTTGACGTGCCATCTGGCGCTACTATACATGCCACATGGCATCAAGAAAGAGCATCGATCCTGAACGCGGCGGCGTGCTGAGGCACGTGCATCAGACCGCCCGGATGCTTGGCCTCAAGCACCTCCCTGCGAATGAGTTCGAGCTGGCGGACGCCGCTGCGCGCGGCTTGCCCAGCACTAGCCTCACGAGTCTCTCGAATCGGCTGGGCTGGTCGCGCGCCGATGTCGTGAAGGAACTGGGAATCGCGCCCCGCACGGTCGCTCGCCGCATGACCAGCAAGAAACCGCTTTCGTCTTCGGAGAGCGAGCGCGTGCTCCGGCTCGCTCGAGTACTTGCGCGCGCGGCGGATGTCCTCGAGAGCGAAGCGTCGGCCAGGCGCTGGCTCGTCGAGCCGAATCGCGCGCTGGGAGGACGCAAGCCGCTCACGCTTCTGGCGAATGACTTCGGCACCGAGCTCGTGCTCAACGAGCTCGGCAAGATCGACTACGGCTTTTTCGCGTGAAGCTCTGGCGCGTGTCCCGCGCCGCGCACGCGGCGAGCGGCGTTGCCACTTTCTCGGGAATCGGCGGCCTGCATGTAGACGGCCGCTGGCATTCGCGAGGACGCCTCGTCGTCTACACCGCCCGCAGCGAAAGCCTGGCCCGACTGGAAGCCTTGGGGCATTTCAATCCGGTGCTAGGGCCCAAGCTCGTGCTGATTGAGGCGGACATTCCTGACGCGCTCGTAACCACCTTCAGCGGGACGCTGCCAAAGGGTTGGAACGATGTCCCCGATTCCGGCCTTGCCCGCTCCGTCGGCGACACCTGGCTTCAAGGCGCCTCGTCAGTGGCCCTCGAAGTGCCTTCGATTCACGCTTTTTCGGAATCAAATGTGCTCATCAACCCAGCGCATCCTGATTTTTCGCAGCTCACGATCAGCGCGCCGGTCCCGTTTGCGTTCGATCAGCGCCTGAACGATCCCAAGCTGAGGTAGCTGTGGCTCGCCAAACCGATTTTACCTTCCTATGCCGCCTCGGCGCTCATTCCACCTTGAAGCACGACGACATTCCAGGCAATTTTCTCCAAGCGAGTCGCGAAATACTCGAGGTGGTCCTTTCGCTCGGTCAACAGGAGAGGAGAGCGCCCCTTCTCGAGTGCCTGAATCACATCGTCGACGATGAGCTCATTGCGTTTGTGTCAGTCACCAGCGCTGAGTACAGCTCCTGAGCAATGCCTTCAACGCCTTGCGCTGCGCGGCGTCGAGATCGTCGGCCTCGTCTTTGCCATAGAGCGCGAACAACCAGAACTGCAGGCCCTATGCATGCCTTTTGACGAAGTCGTCGATGAGCTGGCGGGCGATGCTCAACTTTGGCGCGACCATCGGCAGCTTGTCCGGGGCGAACCAAGCGGGCTCCAGGATCTCGCTCTCGTCGGCTTTGATTTCGCCCGAGGCCCAATGCGCGGTGAAGCCAATCATCAGTGAGTTGGAGAACGGCCACGGCTGGCTGCCGAAGTACTTCACGTCGCGAATTTCGATGCCAGCCTCTTCGCGGATTTCGCGGGCGACTGCGTGCTCGAGCGTCTCGCCCACCTCGACGAAACCAGCCAGCGTCGTGAAGAAAGGCATGTTCACGCGGGCATTGCGGGCCAAGAGCGCGCGGCCATCGCGTTCCACCAGCGCGATGATGGCCGGCGAGAGCCGCGGATAGGCGTGGAAAGCGCAGCGAGTGCAAGCGCGAACGCGCTCGGTCTTCGATGGCTCGGTCGGTGCGCCACAGCGCCCGCAGAAGCGATGGTCGCGATCCCAGGCCGTGAGTCCGAGCGCGAGTCCGGCAATGGCGAAGTCTTCGTCCGGCAGCGCGCCGAACAGCTGCCGCACGGGAACGGCTTCGGTGCTGGTGGGAAGCGCTTCACCCTCGCCAATCGACCGCGCGAAGCAGGCCACCCCGGCGAGTGAGCCGAGATGAATCGCGCCTTCGCCCGCGGGGCCAACAGGAACGCGCACGCCGGCGCCTTCGCGGACGACGCAAAGTGCCGTGCCCTTGAGAACGTACAGCCTGCCTTCGCTGGCAGCGCTGGAAATGCCTGGCTGGAACCTCGTCATGACGTGGCTACTTACTTCTTCTTGGGCTGCTCCGGAGCTTCGCCCTTGAGCGCGGCCAGGACCTTGTCGACGTGGCCGTCCACCTTCACCGGCGACCAGACGGCGGCGATCTTGCCGTCCTCGCCGATGAGATAGGTGGAGCGAATCGTGCCCTGCACCTTCTTGCCGTACATGTTCTTCTCGCCGAACGCCTCGTACTCCTTGGCGGTGGCGTTGCCGTCGTCGCTCAAGAGCGGAAACGGCAGCTCGTACTTTTCGCGAAACTTGTCGTGCGAGGCGATGGTGTCCTTGGAGACCCCGTAGACGAGGGCTCCTTGGCTCTTCACGCGGGCGAGGTTGTCGCGAAAGTCGCAGGCCTGGCGGGTGCAGCCGGGCGTGTCGTCCTTCGGGTAGAAGTAGAGCACGACCTTCTTGCCCTTCAGCTCCTTGAGCGAGACGGTCTTGCCCTCAGTGGAGGGGAGCTTGAAATCGGGGGCCTTGGTTCCGACGGTGAGCGCCATGCGGTTAGACTACCTGCGTGGGCAAGAAAGAGAAGCCGTTCAACAATCCGTTCGGGGTCGTCAAGCTGCCCGAGAAGCCCGCGCCTGCTCCCAAGCGGCTCGAGCCCAAGCCCGCGGCTGCTCCGCGCCACAACGTTGCCCTGACCGAAGACGAACTCTGGTCGATGGCCGTGGACGGCGCGGACCCGCTCGTCGACCGGAGCCACCGCATCAAGCCTGCGCCGCAGCCGCTCTCGCTCGCCCCGCAGCAGCTCGACCCTGACCTGGTCGCCTACGATGAGCTGCGCGCGCTGGTCACCGGCGAAGTGCCTTTCGATATCTCCGACACCGACGAGTTCATCGAGGGCTCTGCGCGCGGCCTCGACCACGGCGTTCTGCGCAAGCTGCGCCGCGGCGACTTTTCGGTGCAAGGGCACGTCGATCTGCACGGGATGTTCAAGGACGCAGCGAAGGCCGAGCTCGAGGCCTACCTGGTCTCGGCGAGGCAGGCCGGAAAGCGCTGCGTGCTGGTGGTGACCGGCCGCGGCCTGCACTCGAAGGATCAAGTCTCGGTCCTGAAAGACGCGCTCAAGCGCTGGATGGCGACCGGCCGCTTCTCCCGCCACGTCCTCGCTTTCGCCACCGCCCGCCCCCACGACGGCGGCGCCGGCGCGGTCTACGTCCTCCTCCGCCGCGCCTGACGGCGGCAACCTCAGAGCTGAGAACACACCCGAATCACAACCGGGCCTGGTGTGTGTCCACATGATTCATGTATATAAATCGCCAACATGAAGCCAATTCAAGTCACCTTCGATGAACGTCTCTTGAAAGAGCTCGATGCCGATCCGGAGGTCAAGCGCGACGGTCGCTCGCTCGTCTTGCGCAGGGCCGCGTACGAGTATTTGCGACGCAAGCGGCGAAGTGCCATCGCGGAGGCCTACCGCCGCGCTTATGGCAAGAAGGGCGCGCCTGAGCTCGAGGGCTGGGCCGGCGAGGGTTCGTGGCCAGAGTCGCAACGCGCGGCGAGGTGTGGACCTATCGCTTCAAGGAACCTGACAAGCACAGGTCAGTTGTAATCTTGAGCCGTGACGAAGCCATCGACGTGCTCGACACGATCCTGGTCGCGCCGGTCACTTCGACCATCCGGGACATTCCCAGCCAGGTCATCATTGGTGCCCGCGAGGGGCTCGAGCATGACTCGGCCGTCAGCCTTGACCATGTGCAGTGCGTGGATCGCGCGAAGCTCGTGCGCCGGCTTGGCCGCCTCTCGTCCGAACGAATGCGTGAGGTGTGCTCCGCACTGGCGGTAGCGACGGGGTGTTCATGAAGCCGGGACTCTTTGTGTCAGGCGATGAGCTCGGAGAATTTCTTCAGGTCGATGTTGCCGCCGGAGACGATGCAGACGATTGGGCCTTGGCCGGCCTTCCCGGTCAGCGCGGCCGCGAGCGGCATGGCCCCGGCCCCTTCGGCGATGACGCGGACTTTCTCGGCCATCATCTTCATTGCCTTCTTGGTCTCGTCCAGAGTCACGACGATGCAGGCATCGAGGATCGGCTTCATTCGCTGCCACATGCGCGGCATGACGCTTTGGCCGCCTGCGCCGTCGACGAATGAAGACTTCCATTCAGTGAAAACTTGGGGCGAGCCCTTGGCGAACGTGAGCGAAGTGGGCGCGGCCGTCTCCGGCTCGACGCCGTAGACCTTCACGCCGGGCTTGAGCGCCTTCATGGCGCTGCCGACGCCGGTCAGAAGTCCGCCGCCGCCGATGCTGGCGATGACCGCCACGGTGTCCGGCGCGTCCTCGAGGATCTCCAGGCCCATCGTTCCATGGCCGGCGATGAAGTTGTGGTCGTCGAAGGGGTGCACGAACGTCCCCTCCATGCCCGCGAAGGAGTGCTCCTCCAGCGCCTTCCACGCCACCTCGAACGGCACCGGAACGATGGTCGCGCCGAGCGCGCGCATCCGTTCCATCTTGGCCTGAGGTGCCGTCTCGATCGCCACCACGCTGCACGGAATGCCTGCCTTGCGCGCGGCGTAGGCAACGCCCTGCCCCGCGTTGCCGGCGCTGATGGTCCAGACGCCGCGCCGCCGCTCGGCGTCGGAGAGCATGGAGACCGCATTGGCGGCGCACCGCAGCTTGTAGGCGTTGATCGGCTGGAGGTTCTCGAGCTTGAGCCGGATATCGGGGAAGCCCGGTCCCAACTCGAGCCGGATCAGCGGCGTGCGGACGATGGTCCCGGCGATACGGCCCTGCGCGGCGCGAACCTCGGCCAGGTCGATCGGTCGAACTGTTTCAAGAGTGGCGGGCATGGATTGCCTCTGGTCCGAGGTGAAGTTCGACGAACCTACACCAGGCGGTGAGCAAATCCTGGAGCAGCTTCTATTCGCGAGCGGGCGGAGCGTTCGATCTGTCTTTGCTTCGCCGTGGCGCTGTCCGGCTGTCCGCGGCCCACCATCTCGGTCCCACAGCAATTCCTGCTCGCCTACCAGGCGCGCGATGGAGGCGCAATCGTGGTCCGCTCCTCGCTGGACGGCACCACCTGGGTCGACTTCCCGGCGCCCGGCTCGCCCGGAGCGGCGCGCGCAGACGGCCTGCTCAAGGCAGCGCGGCCGCGGGTTACTTCGCGAAGGAAGTCGCGGCGGCCTGGGTGATGGCTCCGAAGGCTCCGGGCTGGACGCCCATCCAGATGACCAGGAACGCGCAGCCGGCGATGGCGAGCCCGGCGCTGAAGAGCTTGCCGCCCGGCACCGGCCCTGACTTCGCCTGCGGGTACATGTACACGTAGACGACGACGCGCAGGTAGTAGTAGAGGCCCGCGACGCTGGTGAGCACGCCGAAGATGGCCAAGGGCGCGAGGCCCGCTTCGATGGCCGAGCGGAACACCGTGAGCTTGGCCATGAACCCCGCGGTGGGCGGAACTCCGGCGAGCGAGATCATGAACAGCGACATCGCCGCGGCGAGCGCCGGATGCTTCTCCGAGAGGCCGGCCCAGGAAGAAAGATCGTCGGAGAGCCCGTTCTGCTGCAGCTTGCGCTCGATGA
>Ga0105858_1000795_pt1 | contig 11582 bp, 12 predicted proteins | sample OrgsoiDNA_201062_FD_89683 | JGI IMG/M metagenome (GOLD analysis project Ga0105858, IMG submission 89683) | Permafrost soil microbial communities from the Arctic, to analyse light accelerated degradation of dissolved organic matter (DOM) -... | ecosystem: Environmental > Terrestrial > Soil >...
CTGATTGCCGACGAACCGACAACTGCGCTGGATACCGTTACGCAAGCTCAGATCGTTACGCTTATCAAATCGCTGTGTCGCGAACGGAATATCGCCGTGATTTTTGTCAGCCACGATCTCAGTGTGGTCAGCCAGCTCTGCGATTGCATTTGCGTGATGAAAGACGGCTATCTTGTCGAGTCTGGCCAAACCGGGGCCGTGCTCAATAATCCCCAACATGCCTATACGCGAATGTTGATCAATTCTCAATTATTGCTTGAAGGAGATAACCGGTGACACCGTTATTGAGTATTCAGGCACTCTGTGCACATTATCAACAATCTCTGGTATTGAAACATATCAACATTGACCTCCCTGCCGCGACTATCACGGGGGTCGTCGGCAGCTCCGGTTCTGGAAAAACGACGCTTGCGAGGGTAATTACCGGCGAGATCCCGCTTTCATCAGGTCGTATAGTTTGGCACGGAAACGTATTGCATCAATTTCGCGACCGGGAGCAACTTCGTCAAATTCAGACGGTTTATCAGGACCCTTATATTTCGTTAAATCCCCGAATAAGCATTGGCAAAATGCTGGCGGAACTGTTGACGTTTATCCGGGGCGTTAAGAACAAAGAGCTTTCCTCTGAGGTCGAAAGACTGCTTAACCAGGTGCATCTGAGCAAAGATTTTATTTCTGCTTTGCCTGGCCAGCTTTCCGGTGGGCAGAGACAACGCGTGGCGATCGCCAGAGCCCTGGCGGTCAATCCCCATTTGTTGATAGCCGATGAACCGACCTCCAGTCTGGATGTGACGATTCGGACGTCAATATTGGATTTGTTTAAAGAGTTACGTGACGCTCTGGGACTCACCATTCTTTTTATTTCACACGATCTACTGGCCGTGCGCTATGTGTGTAATGACATTATTGTCATGGACCACGGCGAGATTGTTGAGAGAAACAGCGCAGAACACCTTTTTAAATTTCCGGCATCCCGGGCGTGCAAAAATCTGGTTGATAGCATACCGAGATTAACTATAAACGGCTTAAAGCAAACAACGGACTAGCAGGACAACATGACAGAAAACAACAATTGGTTGATACGCGATAGCCAGGTTTTGCAACATCCAAGTCAATACACCAGTGGAGAAAAAGTCTTACTGGTTAAAGGCTCAGGCGCACACCTTTGGGATGGCGACGGTAAGCAATATATTGATGCCCACGCAGGGGCCTGGCTGGCACAGGTTGGGCATGGCAGGCAAGAGCTGGCGGATATTGCATCGAAGCAGATGAGTACCCTGGCACATTTTACGATTGCCTGGGATTTTGCTAATTTGCCTACCATTGAACTGGCGGAGCGTTTGCTTGCACGTGCTCCGGACAATATGGGTAAAGTCAGGTTAATGAGTTCAGGTTCTGAAGCCGACGATGAAGCATTGCAACTGGCTCGCCTTTATCACTACCGGCGGGGAGAACCAAAACGACGAAAAATTCTGGTGCATCGGGGGGCGTTTCATGGCCGTACCTACGCCGTTGCCGAACTGGCAGGTGGACGGCTGGGCATTGGTGGCGGAACGCCAGAGATAATCCAGTTGACACCTGTTCGGCCTTATCATCCGGAATTATATCGCGACCAGCCGCTCACGGATTTTTGCGTACAGGAGCTGGAAGACGCTATCCGTGAACATGGGGCGGAAAATATTGCGGCAATGTTTGCGGAACTCATTGTCGGACCGGGCGGCGTCATTTCCCCGCCTGAAGACTACTGGCCACGGATCAATGCGGTACTCAAACAACACGGTATACTTCTGGTTGCTGACGAAGTGGTTACTGCATTTGGCCGTGCTGGCGCATGGTTCTCATCTCATGATTTTAAACTTAAACCCGATATTATTGTGCTTGGTAAGGGAATTGCGAGCGGATATATGCCGCTTGCGGCCCTGTTACTGGACAAGCATCTCGCTGAGGTTGTGGTAGGGACCGACAGCGGTGGTTCTTTTGCCGGACATCTGGTGGCTACTGCTGTCGCATCTGCCAGTATTGATATATTAGAACGTGAAGATCTCATTTCCCAGGGCCGTGCTCGAGGTAAGCAGTTCCATAAAGAACTGATGCCGCTTCTCGATTATTCACTTATCGGAGAAGTCCGCAGTCGCGGTGCATTAGTGGCGCTTGAGTTAGTCACCGACAAAATAAACCGCTTCTCTCTTTGCGAGCGAAATCCGGAACTGCCCGCGATGATTCGCCGTTATGCCAGACAAAAAGGTGTCATACTCGGCGTGCATGGTGGGGCAATAACCCTGGCGCCACCGCTGGTTATCAGTGAAGAGGACGTCAGCAAAGTGAGTAACGTCGTCGCTGATGTTGTTGCGTATATTGATACTCTCGAGGGGTTAGTGCGGAAATAAACCTTGCGGAGCGGTTAGTGGATTATTTTCTATTCTCCAGGTGACGCCCTAATTACTGACGGGCCGTCAGGCGTTGCTAAGCAACATGGAAGCAAGGCCCATGTTGCTTAGCAAGCGTGCTGGCGACTATCGCGGATCATTCCATGAATAAGATCAAAGATCTTCTGCCGTAGAACCTCACAATACCTGCTGCACGCGCGGCCATGGATATCACGCTTCTGCCGTGTTTTCTCGGCGATGCCGATCCTGTGCTCGCCCGTGTCCCCAGGAGACCTGTCGCGCGCATTGGCGATGTCTGGCAACTGACCCACAATGAGACACGACAGACGAAGCGCGCGCGGCTGCTCTGCGAACATATCCGCACCGCGATGCAGGACTACTCAATCGCCAAACCAACCAATATCACCACCAGGACTGAGCCATACCGATCATGGCATTTATTCCTGATGAAGAATGCTACCTGGTTACATAAAACGGTAACATGTAATTATCGTTGTCGATATCTGTGGCAACCGCTCGACCATGTTGCTTAGTTTATGAAGGCTGCGTCACCGTTTCCGGGTAACCAGCATGGACTGACAAAACTGGAGCGATAATATGCGAAGCTATTTAGTGGTTCATGGGGATAATCTACGAAAAAAGTCAACCGTCGGCGCCCAAATACCTACATACCAATAGGATACAAAATCCTTATAATGTAGGATTAATTATTTCTCAAATAATGGGTGAGTGATGCCACTGGCATAATATTTTGAAGTATATCACAATGTTGAGTACACGCGATGATTACAAGAAGCTAGGAATTGTGAAACGGATCTCTTTTTTGAGCATTTACGGCGGTTGATAGCCAATTTTTACCAGATTAGTTAGTTTGGCTCATTGGGTGGAGTTGTCAGTTGTTTATATATATAATCATCAATATTTTTCTTGGCAAAAGAAGATAAACATGTGGCGTGAAAGGTGTATTGAACAACTGAATTATAAATTTCATGCTCTGATAAAAGAGTTTTTAGATAAAAAATACCATACGGCATATGAGTTGGCCAAAAAAAATAACGTAAGTGATAAAACCGTTAGAATGCGAATAAAAGAATTAAATGACATTTTAATATTGAATGGAGCCAGTATAGCGTCAAAAGCCAAGATGGGATATAAATTAATCATTTTGAATGAAAAGAAATTTAGCGATTTTAATGAAAAACTTGAGAAAAATAATAAAAAGAAGACACCCACAACGTCTAATGAAAGGGTAACCTATGTTTTATCCTTACTCTTGAATCGAAAAGAGTATATCAAATAGGAGGAGATCTGCGATCTGCTGTATGTTTCTAGAAACACCATGGCTTCGGTATTAAAGAAAGTTGATGGTATCCTTGATATCTATAATTTGTCGCTGGACCGAAGGCCAAATTATGGAATAGCCATACAAGGAAAGGAAATTGATAAAAGAATATGTATGGCAAATAATTTACTAAAACGCAATGGCTTGAATAAAGAGGATGTTCACAAGCAGCAAGAATTGAAAGTCATTGCCAGAATAATTCTTGATGTCATTCATGACCATAAGCTACGTATTTCTGAAATATCGCTGGACAGTTTTATTTTACATATATATATTTCGATTATGCGCATCAGGCAGGGGTTCCTCATTTCTATTGATAATGAAAAAATATGTTCCATGATTGACGATGATACGCTTTTGGCAGCAAGCGAGATTGTATTAAAAATACAAGAAGAAATGAATGTCAATTTTCCTGAGCAGGAAACAACTTACTTAGCGTTGCACATGGGGGCTAAGCTCTCATCAGGAACCGGGAAAAAAATAGAATCTAACATTGTGATATCTGGAGGGATAGATAATTTATCTCTTGCTATGCTAGACGTTGTTTTGGGAAATTTTAAAATTGATTTTCGTGATAATCTTGAATTAAGAATGTCGCTTAATCAGCATATGGTGCCATTTGATATAAGAATGCTATATGGCATTCCGTTGAAAAATCCGCTGCTTGATGAAGTCAAAAAAGAGTATGCCTTAGCCTATACTATAGCTATAACGGCTTGTATCATTTTAAAACAGCATTATAAGAAAAACATCCCTGACGATGAAATCGGGTATTTTGCTATGATTTTTGAGCTGGCGCTTGAAAAGAAAAATACTGTGATTGAAAAAAAGAATATTGTCATTGTCTGTTCTTCTGGAAAAGGAACAACACAGTTGTTTATATACAAATATAAACAGGCTTTTGGGAAATATATAAACAATATACACGAGTGTACCGTTTACGAGTTGGCTTCTTTTGATTTTAAAGCAAAAAAAATAGATTATGTATTCACCACTATCCCCATCAATATTAACGTACCCGTTCCTGTATTCGAAGTAAACCCATTTTTAGAACAAAAAGATATCGTCACTTACAGTGAGATGTTAAAGATGGGCAGTAATGAATTTTTGAAAAAATATTATAACGCGTCTTTGTTTTTGACCGATATTCAGGTTGAAACCAAGGAAGAAGCGATAAGTCTTCTCTGTGAACATACCAAAAAATATTTTGACCTTCCCGGTAATTTTTATGATGCCGTCATCAAGAGAGAAGCATTAGGACAAACCGACTTCGGAAATTTGGTGGCTATCCCACATCCGTTTCAAGTTATCACCAAAGTCAATTTTGTCACGGTGGGGATTTTAAAGGAGCCATTATGGTGGGGCAATAACGACGTGCAGGTCAGTTTTCTCATTGCCCTCTCCGATGAAGAAGATGAAGACATCGAACGATTTTATCAATTGACGACCAAACTTCCTCGCCCGTTCAGGGTGCATCGGCGGCCGATTCTTCCAATCAGCCTGATCCTCCGAAAAAGCTCTTCTACCTGTACTACCGCTTGCTGCGGTTCCTGGCCATCGTCGGCCTGCTGGTCTGGCTCGACGTCTATGAGACGGGTAGTGTTACTTGGTCTAGGTGGATTCTCGTGTTTGGGATCGCGCTATGCGGGCTGTGCGTCATCAAGGCTCAGCTTGTGGATCGTGGATCCAGGAGAGGTACGCAGACGCCGATCAGTTTCGCGAAATGTCTAAGGCTGGACATTTTCATGCAACCGCATTTGACAACGTCGGCCACCATAGAACCCGCCCAGGAGTTCGACGCTCAACAATCGGTAAGCCGGCGGGCCTGGGTGGCAAGCCCGCAATCCGCAAGTGCGGGCGCCCGCAACGCGGGCTTAGATGCCCTCCGTGCCAGTCTGACGCTTTTGGTGGTGATGCATCACACCGCCATCACCTACGGAGCGATCGGTGGCTGGTTCTATCGCGAGGTGCCCACCGACCGCTCCCTGTCTTCCACCCTGCTGGTCTATTTCTGCACGGTCAACCAGGCTTTCTTCATGGGCCTGTTCTTTCTGCTCGCGGGGTACCTCATGCCTGGAGCCGTGGAGCGACACGGGACGGGTCGCTACGCAGTGGATAGGTTCAAGCGGCTCGGCTTGCCACTCCTGTTTTTCGGATGGATCCTCGGACCCATGACGATCGCGATGGCACAAACGTCTCGCAGCCACGGGTTCGCCGATAATTTGGTGAAATTGTTGCGCGACGGGACATTTGAGAATGGCCCGCTGTGGTTCGCACAAGCCTTGCTCATCTTCACTTGCGCCGGGATGCTCTGGTTGAAACTGACGCCGCGTCTGCGAGCACAGCGGCCGGGAGAGCGCGGGGCAGCACCCTGGCCTTCAAATGCCGTCTTGCTCGGAGCAGCAATTGTCACTGGGGCGGCCGCGCTGGCATTGCGTATGTTCTGGCCAGTCGGTGTCAATGTCTGGGGCCTGCAACTCGGGTATTTTGCGAGCTACGTGGTGCTCTGTTCGTCTTCGGTTGCGTTGCGTCGCGGCACCGTTGGCTCGAGCTCCTGCCGGCAGACCGGGTGCGCATCTGGTGGCGCGTGGCGCTCTTTGCGTTGCCGACACTGCCGATCGTCTATTTCCTCGGCCGCGTTGTGCCAGGGCTCCGCGAACCGGTATTGGGCTACGTCTATGCCTTTTGGGAACCGTTCGTGGCTTGGGGGATGATCTTGAAGTTGCTCTGGGAGTTCCAACGCAGACTCATCGTCTTGGACGGGCTGTGGAAGTCATTGGCGCGGCGTGCGTACACGATCTTCATCATTCATCCGCCCGTTTTGGTCGCTGTCGCGTTGACGTGGCGCAGCGTTCCGGCAACTGCCTTGGTGAAATTTGCGGTGACGGGCACGGTGAGCTGTGCACTGTGCTTCATCTTCGCTGGATGGCTGCTGCGGGTGCCGGCGCTGCGAAAAATTCTCTGAATATCGATCTCAAAGTCGGGCACATACACGGCTTACCGTACTTTGCGATCCGAATTTTGAGACGGCGATTATACCGTCTTAAATGGTGTCCGGCATTAGTGAACCACAACAATGATTTCAGCTAGCAGCCAGCGTTCAAAAGCCTGTAGTGCCGGGTCATTTATTCCTGTTTCCACCGGTTGTATCAGACAGAATTTTTTGCTTATATATTCTGATTCTGGCCAGGGCGCGACAAGTGCTTTGCTACTAAGTTCTTTTTCGACGTACATACGGGGCACTAGTGCCACGCCTTGTCCCGCCAATGCGGCAGCGATTGCCATTTCATGAAGGTCATACCGGACACCCTGAGCCGGATTATCAAGAATTATTCCGCTTTCCTGGGCATAGTTATGCCACGCTTCTGGATTCTGCCGCCGGTGAATACGCGGCAGTTCGTTCAACTGTTCGTAGACGTTCTTACCTTTTAACAGTGCAGGATGGCACACCGGCACCAGACTTTCCTGAAACAGAAAGTGCATGCGCATACCTGCCCATGCGGGATGCTCAAAATGAACTGCGGCGTCGAAACCACTCCCGGGAAGAATAAACGGGTCGGTTCTGGCCGCAATATTCAACGTGATGTCCGGATGCAGAGATCTAAAGCTGCTCAGGCGGGGAATAAGCCATCGACTGGAAAACGTCGGCAGAACGGCAATTTCCAGACTTTTGCTTCCTTCCGGCATTCCCATTATGTATTGAGTATCCCTGTCGAGACGTTCGAGCGTTTCGCGTACGTGATGTGCATAGCGTGCCCCTACAGGATTAAGCTTTACGCGGCTTCCCGTACGGTCAAACAGTCTGCAGTTCAACAAAGATTCAAGGCGTGCAATCTGCCGGCTGATGGCCCCTTCCGTCAGCGATAACTCCTCTGCGGCCCGGGCAAAATTACCGTGCCTTGCAGCAGCCTCAAAAGCCTGTAGGGAAGTGCTACTGGGAATTTTTCTGCGCATAAAACGGTTCCTGCTCTGTGGATATGATGAACCGTCAGTGACTGAATATCACTGAACAATGAAATAATATCGATTCATAGCCGAAAATACAGCATGTAGCATGATAAAAAATCAGTAAGCAGGTTCTTAGGTTCCTGCGGTTTATTTATGCAGAGGTCAGTCAATGTTCTATACCGTGGAATGCTCTTATACCGATCCCAGAAGCGAGGGAGACTGGAATGAATTTTACAGCCAGGAAAAACTGCCAGCGTTAGTGTCCGTCACCGGATTTAGCACTTCCCAGCGCTTCCGGGCCCTGAAACCTGGCTGCCCTGTTTATTTTGCCCTTCATACCGTTAAGGATGCGGATGTTATCACCAGTGACGAGTACCGGCTGAAAGGTGGCGGCAATTTCTCGCGCTGGCAGGTGTACGTCACTGACTGGCACCGTAACCTGTATGAATGTGAAGGCGCGGCTCCGGCCGTTTCTTTAGATGAAATACTGCTGCTCAGCTCGCAGCCGCTCAGCTTTATTGAGACAAAGCTGGGATACCGGGCACTGGAAATGCAGGCGTCAGGTTTGGATAAATTCCCAGAACGGCGCGTTGCATACGTTCTTGCGCGTGAAAATGCCGCGCAGCTAGCAGAAGTACCCGGAGCTTACCTCTACGAACCTCTGACATCGCAATTGCAGAACCCGGCTAATGGTCACCTGGGGGAGAAACAATAAAATCATGCCTAATCTTACGTTTTATATTTCGGTAGACCAGTCTGACCGGTTCATCGATCTCCCCGATTTTACCCGTAACTGCTGTGCACTATGCACTGACATTCTCGGTGCAGAATCGGAAAAAGTTCACATCATATATGTCGATGTCAGGCCGGGATGCGGGCACCCGGTCTATGCCGAACTCTTTTATCGTCTGAGAACGTCGCGTACGCCGGACGTGATGGAGAATTTTATGCGTGAACTGGAACTGTCCATTTGCCAGGCCTCGGGGCTAATGGCGCGTATTCGCTGTTTTGGCTCTACCGCGCTACAGATATATGCTCGCAACTAACCCTGAGGTATTTATGAACCATCCGTCCTTCACATCCCATCAGATTGGAGATTTTCTGGTTACTGCCCTGAGTGACGGCAATATGTCAGCGAGCCTGGATTTACTGTCAGGTATTGAGACAACTGATGCAGGGATAATTCAGCGCAGTGCCGGGATCACTGAACCCGGCAATATCCATATCAACTGTTATCTTATCCGCGGTCGGGGGCGAACCATTCTGGTTGACGCCGGTGCGGGAGGTCTGAACAACGTGGGAGGGCTGCTCAAAGGAAACCTCGGTGCAGCCGGGGTCAGCCCTGCTGATGTCGACACCCTCTTATTGACGCACGGCCATCCTGACCATATCGGCGGCCTGCTGGATGCTGAAGGACAGCCAGTTTATAAATATGCTGAACTTCATCTTCATCATCTCGAAGCGGAATACTGGCTGGATGATGAAAGACTAAAAGAGGCCAGCGAGCGCGGGCAGCGTAATTTTATGCTGGTCCGTCGAACTCTGGAAGCTTATGCGCAGAACCTGCACTTTATGGATGGGAACGAGATAACTAAGGGCATTCTCCCGGTATGGCTGCCGGGTCACACACCAGGTCACACCGGATTCCGCATCGATTCAGGTGATAAATGTTTATTGATATGGGGAGACATCGTCCACTTCCCGCATATCCAGTCAGCACACCCGGCCGTTTCCATTGTATTTGACTACGATCCCGCTCAGGCCGAAGACACACGGAAAAAACTGCTAGAACAGGCGGTCAAGGAAAAACTGCTCGTTGCAGGCATGCACTTAGATAGGCAAGGGTTTGCTAACGTTTTCATGGCGGATGGTGGATATCGTATTTCATACCTAGAAGATTGAAGGCATGCGGTAAAGTAACACTGGGAAATAATTTGTGAAACTCACTTATAATTTTTTAGACCGTGGAACGGACAATCTTCCTCTACCGGGCAATTTCAGTAGCACTTGTTCCCTGTGAATTCAGACGGTCACTGCAACATAGCGTCCAGCGCTTCGGCCGTTACTTTGATTTTCCTGTGCGTCTATCGGATGAGCTCAGAACGATTCTGAATCGTATCCTACCCAAATTTAGGAACGATGCTGCTATCGGCGACCAAACTTTCTAGATAACAGGGGGCATAATTCAGTTCAAACTTTAATCGAGCCAAACAGCGTTACGGCGCGCCGAGACTCACCTTGGACTCACGTGATGCCGGTTTTGGCGAGAATCGTAAAACGGTCGCGGAGAGCTGCGTCGCCAAGGGTTGAAGGCGCGTGCGGCAAGGCGTTTTAAAGCTACAACCAATAGCAATCTTAGTTTGTCGATAGTGCCCAACTTGTTGAATCAACACTTTAGCGCTGAAAACCCGAACCAAAAATGGGTGGGGGATATAACCTATTTGTGGACAGAGGAAGGTTGGCTATATCTTGCTGTTATCATAGCTCCTTATTCGCGAGCGGTAGTAGGTGGGCCCATGTCTGAACGGATGACGGCAAAACTGGCCTACGATGCGCTGAAAATGGCGTTACAGAGAAGAAAAAAACCTCGTGGTATCATTGTGCACACGGATCCTCGTACTGATTGGATTCTCAATTCAGTTCAGCCTGAGATCTCATTGATGGAAGGTAACGGTTTCTTCGATGGGTGCCTTGTTGATCCGATATTGGCTTGCAGGCGAAGTCATGTCAGGGTAGCCGAACGAGATACCAAATAGCATTTTCATGGAAGGGTCGATGCCGAGCACCTCCCGAATTGTGTCAGCAAAAAAGCCGAGCAATGTCTGGGGTACCCCGCCAAGTCCATGAGCGGTCAGAGAAAGTAAAAAAGTCTGACCGTACATGCCAACGTCACTGGCAATACGCACGCCGTCATAAAAGGCCGGCATGAACAGCAGGCACGCATGCGGCGCACCGAAGAACTCCAGATTGCGCAACATAGTCGTGCGGCGGGCGTCGAATGCCTCGCGTGTGACTCCGAGCGCCTGATAGTAGGCCGCCGCCTGCGCATGTTGGCGTTCTTTGTAGGCCCCATAAAATTCATCGTAGCCGAAGGGAAAATCTGGCGTCATCTCTCCTTCTGCCTCCGCCGCTAGCATCGCCGCGCTGAGCTTGTTCCGTGTCGCTCCGGAAACGATGTGGACCGCCCATGGTTGTATATTGGCGTTCGACGGCGCATGTCGCGCGTCTTCCACCACGGCCTGAATCAATTTGTCGGGCACCAGGGTAGGAAAAAAGCTGCGTACAGAGCGGCGGTCACGGACAACGTCGTGGAACAGTTTGAAATCAGACATCTTGCGCATCTCCATTTTAAGCACGATGATAAAGGGATGGCCCTCCATCTCGGTGGGTAATTATTTATCTAGCGTACCAGATATAAGTGCACAAGGGAATATTGGGAATGAGTTCACCTGAAGTTAACAAGTTGCTCTCGTTCGCGCTTTACGGCGCGGCAAACCGGTTGGTTAGGATGCACAGGCCATTTCTCGAACCGATGGGACTGACATTTCCGCAGTATCTGGTGATGCTCGAACTGCTTGGCGGGTCGCCACGTTCGGTGGGAGAACTGGGAACGAAGCTAGGTATAGATACGGGGACCATTACCCCGCTGCTAAAGCGGCTCGAACATTCTGGCCTGATTACCAGAAGGCGCGATGTGCAAGATGAACGGCGAGTCCTTGTTGAATTGACTTTCTCGGGAGAAGCGTTGCGTGATGGCGTGTGGGCGGTACCGGACCAGATCAAGACAGCATGCCAAATAACCGACGAGAGGGCTAATGAACTTCGCGAGGCGCTGGATGGAGTCGGACGTACAGAAGGGAATTAAAGCGTTCCAAGTCCAGCTTTTTGCCGGCGAATTCGCTACC
>Ga0105858_1000802_pt1 | contig 11526 bp, 12 predicted proteins | sample OrgsoiDNA_201062_FD_89683 | JGI IMG/M metagenome (GOLD analysis project Ga0105858, IMG submission 89683) | Permafrost soil microbial communities from the Arctic, to analyse light accelerated degradation of dissolved organic matter (DOM) -... | ecosystem: Environmental > Terrestrial > Soil >...
CGGCCGCCGCGGACTGCGCCGCGGCGTACTCCTGAATCGGTTCGAGGTGATCGAGGATCCAGATCGCGCGCCCGTGCGTCGCCAGGATCATCGCGTTGTCGCGCGGGTGCAGCGTGATCTCGTCGATGCGCACCGTCGGCAGGTTTGCCTTGACGCGCACCCAGCTCTTCGCGCGATCGATCGACACGAACAGCCCGGTCTCCGCGCCGGCGTACAGCACGTCCGCGTTCTTCGTATCCTCGGTCATCGTCTTGATGACCTCGCCCTTCAGGTTGCCCGACGCCGGCGTCCACGTCGTCCCGAAGTCGTGGCTCACGTAGATGTAGGTCTCGAAGTCGTTCTGACGATGACCGTCGAACGTGGCGTAGACCGTGCCTTCGTCGAACCGCGACGGCACGACCTCTGACACCCAGATGCCTTTCGGCAGCCCGGGAATCCTGTCGGCGACGTCGGTCCACGACCGTCCGCCGTCGCGCGAGACGTTCAGGTGACCGTCGTCGGTCCCCGCGTACGTCACACCCTGACGCTTCGGCGACTCGGCCAGCGAGATGATCGTCGGCCACGCCTGGATGCCGTCGTCCTTCGCGATCCGGATGTCGCTCCCCTTCACGCCCATCGTCACGATGTCTTCGCGGTTCGCGTTGCTGGTGAGATCGCTGCCCGTCGTCTCCCAGTTCAGCCCGCGATTCGCGGAGCGGAACACCTTGTTCGCCGCCGCGTAGACGACCTTCGGATCGCTCGGCGACAGGATGAGCGGCGTGTCCCAGTTCCAGCGCAGCGCCGGCTCGCCGGAGTTCGGCTGCGGGCGGATCGAGATCGTCTCGCCGGTTACGCGATCGATGCGGACCATGTTGCCGTCCTGCGACTCGCTGTACGCGATGCGGTAGTCGGTCGGATCCTGCAGCGCGACGAACCCGTCGCCGCCCTGCATCGTCGCCCAGTTGAAGCCGGCGATGCCGACGGCGCCGCGCACGGCGCTCGGCCCGCACCAGCTGTAGTTGTCCTGCATGCCGCCGCAGATGTTGTACGGCGTCGCCATGTCGTAGCTCACGTGGTAGAAGAGGCCGACCGGAATGTTGTGGACGAAGTTCCACGTCTTCGTCATGTCCCAGCTGATCGCGACGCCGCCGTCGTTGCCGATGATCACGTGGTTCGAGTTGGCCGGATCGATCCAGATCGCATGCACGTCGTCGTGGATCGTCTGCGTCGCATTGAGGGTGACGGTCTTCCCCCCGTCGGTCGTCTTGTGCAGCTTGACGCCGGCGTACAGCACCGTCTCCGTGTCGTTGGGATCGATCCGCACCTGGCTGAAGTACATCGGGCGCGCGTTCTCGTTGTTCACCTTGTGCCACGTCGCGCCTGCATCGTCCGATCGATAGAGGCCGGTCGGCGTGGCGTCGACGCCGACGGCGGTGGTCGCGCCGCGGCCGCCGCCCTGTGGCGCTTCGTCAGGGTTCGCCCCCGCGGCGGCGCCTGTGGCCGGCAGCGGCGCCTGACCTTCGATCGTCGCGTAGAGCACGTTCGGGCGCCGCCGGTTCACGTCGATGCCGATGCGTCCCATCGGCTCGTTGGGCAACCCGTTGGTCAGCTTCGTCCACGTATCGCCGGCATTGGTCGACTTCCACACGCCGCTACCAGGCCCGCCGCCGTTCATGCAGCACGCCGTGCGGCGCCGCTGATACATCGACGCGTACAGAATCTTGTTGTCGGTCGAATCCATCACCAGATCGTTGGCGCCGGTGTCGTCATCCACTTTCAGCGTCTGCTTCCACGTCTTGCCGCCGTCGATCGTCTTGTAGATCCCGCGCTCGCCGCCGGGCCCGAACAGGCTGCCGGTCGCCGCGACCAGCACGATATCGTTGTTGCGCGGGTCGATGACGATGCGGTTGATGAAGCGGGAGGTCTTGAGCCCCATGTTCGCCCACGTCTTGCCGCCGTCGGTCGACTTGTAGACGCCGTCGCCCCAGCTCGTGCTCTGCCGGTTGTTCGACTCGCCGGTGCCAACCCACACGAGATCGGGATTGCTCTGCGACACCTTGACGGCGCCGATGGACATCAGACCTTGATCCTGAAACAGCGGCTCGAACGTCGTGCCGCCGTTCGTCGTCTTCCACACGCCGCCGTGGGCCGTGCCGACATAGAAGATCGACGGGTTCGACTCGTAGACCCCCAGATCGGAAATGCGCCCGGACATCGACGCCGGCCCGATCGGGCGGAAGTGCAGCGACTCGAACGGGCTGGTGCCGGCGATCGCCGAGCCCGACGGCTGCTGGCCGCGGCCGACGATCGATTGGGCGCCGAACGCGGCGGCGAGCGCGCAGATCAGGAAAACGGGACGAACTGGCTTCATATATTTGAGCTCCGGCGGCTGATAGTAGCAGCGAGGAGATTACACCAACATCTCGTAATAAATCAGCGGCGTGTTGCGGTACGCGCCGCGTCCCACCTCGGTGAAGCCGCACTTGCGGTAGAACTCGCCGGCGCCGGCGTCGGCGTCGTAGGCGTCGAGGAAGAGCGCGTCGGCCGGCCACTGCTTGCACACGCTCACGGCCTCGTCGAGGCACCGGCGGCCGATGCCGGTCCGTTGCCGCGCGGGATCGACCGCCATCCCGAGCAGATAGAGCGGCCGCGTGACCGGGGAGAAGTACCGGCAATCGATCGCCCAGGGTTTCTTGGTTTGCAGCGTGAGCGTGGCGACGATGCGGCGCGCATCGCGCGCGACGTAGATCGATGCCCGCTTCATCCCCGAGCGGACGCCTTTTTCGGTGGCGACCGACGACCAGTGTCCGACGCCGAACCGCTGCGTCAACTCCGACGCGACGGCGTTCTGCAGCGCCGCGATCGCGCCCGCGTCATCGGCCCGCGCGATCGTCAGCCCGCTTCGCACAAGTGCCGGCCGGTCAATTCGAGGTCTTGTGCAGACGCCGGTCGAACACGAGATTCTCCGGCGCGGGGCCGAACGACGCCCACGGCACGACGCGCGTCTGGTTCACACCCGGCTTGGAGAAATCGCACGTGCCGCCGGGGAAGATCGCGTTTAGACGCCGCAGATCTGCCGGCGTGAACGACGGATAGCTCTTCGGATCGATCGGCGTCAGCTGACACTTCAGCACGTTCGCGTCGACCGGTCCGCCCGCCGCGTAGCGCGTGAACGCGGACGATGGATATGTCTTGTTGCACGTCGAGTCGGACTTGCTGCTGAAGGTCTGACGCTCCGCGACAAATGTCGCGTGCTTGGCCTCGTCCACGATCCAGCAACCGTCGACGATGTCGGCCGGCTTCGTTCGGATCACGAGGCTGCGATCTGTTTCGTTGATGCTCAACCTCGCGCCTTTCGTCGCGGCGACCCATGTCACGAACGCCGCCCACGCAGCTTCGGCCTGCACCGGCCCGCGCCACATCACGTGGTTGTCCGCGTTGCCGTTCTGTTTCGCGATGCGCTCGCGGATCGCGAAGTGGTACCACTGATAGTGATAGCCTCCCGCGTCGTTGTACGCGCCATCGTCGAACACCGGGATCGAGCCGAGCCCGCCCCCGCCGCCGAGGGTGGCGCCGCCCTGATAGGCGCGTTTGATCGCGGACGCATCGCCGACCGAGCGAGCCGCAACGGGGTTGGCGTTCTGATCGAAGCCGCCGATCCGCTCGTTGAGATCGAGGAACTGCGCCGGTGTGATGGTGCCGGCCTCGAGCGCCGCGAGGCCGTACTGCACGCCGACGTTGTCGAACGGGCGCAGCGCGAAGCCGGTCTTCGGATCGGCGCCGTAGATGTTGATCGAGGCGTCGAAGACGGTCGGCCGCGCGCCGCGCGGGTTCGTGCCGACGTCGTACTTGAGCGCCGCCGGCATCACCTCGTTCCACACCGCCGGCTTGTAGCCCTCGATGTCCTGGCGATTCGCGATCGGATCGGTGCGCTGGCTCTGGTTCGCCGCGTCGAGGAACGCTTTCATCCCCTGGTAGCCGGAGAGCGCGATCGCCTGCGCCGGCGTGAAGCTGTTCGCGTCGAGCGTCGCGAAATAGCTGGCCAGCAGATGCGCGTCCATGCCAGCGAGCGCGATCGACAGCGCGTCGGGAAACGTGGCGTTGATCAGGATGCCGTCGAACAGGCCCGGGAACTCGTCGGCGATCTGCAGGCTCGTGTACGCGCCGCCAGACGTGCCCATGCTGACCGTGAAATCAGGCACACCGAACTCTTCGATGAAGTGCTCCTTCCCCATCATCGTGGTTTCGCCGGCGAGGAAGGCGTTGCAGCTGTTGGTCGGATGGTTCAGCGTGTTGGTGAAGATTGCGTAGCCCTCGCCGAGGCGCGTGATGTTCGCGCCCGTGAGCGGATTCACGCCCATCACACCGCCCTGGCGGTACCAGCCGCTCGGGCAGCCGACGCCGTGGAGCGCGAGCAGACGCCGGTTCCACGCCGGCGGCGGCGCAAACGGCGTCGGCGCCGCGTCCTTCGACGGATCGTGCAGCACCAGGTTCTGGTAGATGCCGCGGTTAATCGTCCCGGTTTCGACGCGAACCACGAACGGCACGCTCTTCCCTGACGTTGTGGTCGTGATCGCCGCGTCGGCAGGAATCGCCGTCGTCGCGGGCATCGGCTTGAAGTCTTTCGCGCCTTTCGGCAGATAGACGTACTGCACCTTCGTCGGCGCGCTGCAGTTGGCGTCCGTCGCGGGATCAAGCGTCGATCCGTCGGGGAGCTTGAACGTGTCGGTCTGGCAGACGAACGGCGTCTGGTGCGGTCCGGAGATGATGGGCCCGGTGAGCGGATAGTTCGTCACCTCGAGCACGCCATCGGCCTTGTTCCATTCCTTGCCGGAGACCCTGAATACGTTCTTTCCGACAGCAAGGTTCGTCACGACGCTGGACCACCGCGGGCCGTCCGTAATACCCGAAGAGACGCGATCCGTACGGAAGGTTGCAGTCGCGTCACGCCCATTGAGGGTCACGTGCAGGCCACTCGTGACGTACTTCGGTAACTGAATCTGCACGAGAGCGTCGCCGCCAGAAACCCGATCGGCACGAGACGACAGAACCCAGACGTGGACCTCGCCGGGCCACGTGCTCTGACCCGCATCACCGGCAAGCCCCGTCACCTGGAGCCCGAGAAGGATCGTCAGCAGGGCCGAAGAGAAGGTCTTCATGGGTCCGGATTATAGTGTCGTCGTGAGCAAAGCGCGGCTCGAAGCGTTCAGCGACGGCGTGTTCGCCGTGATCATCACGATCATGGTGCTGGAACTGAAAGCGCCGCACGGCGCCGACTGGCAGGCGTTCAAGCCGCTGCTGCCGGGCTTCCTCACTTATGTCCTGAGCTACGTCTTCCTCGGCATCTACTGGAACAACCACCACCACATGATGCACGCGACGGACCGCATCAACGGCGCATCAATGTGGGCCAACCTGCACCTGCTGTTCTGGCTGTCGCTGGTGCCGTTCGTCACCGGGTGGATGGGAGAGAATCATTTCGCCGCGCTGCCGACGGCGGTCTACGGCGTCGTGCTGCTGCTGTCGGGCGTCGCGTTCCTGATCCTCGAGCGCCAGCTGCTGCACGCGGGGAACCCGCGTCTCGCCGCCGCCGTGGGCAACGACATCAAGGGCAAGATCTCCGCGGTGCTCTACCTCGCCGCGATCCCGCTCGCGTTCGTCCACCAGCTCATCGCCGACGGCATCTACGTCTTCGTCGCGCTGATGTGGCTGGTGCCCGATCGCAGGATCGAGCGGAACGTGTAACGTACAGAAAAAACCGCGGTTTTTCGGATCGTTACTTCGAGACGACGCCGCAGGCGATGCGATCGCCCGAGTTGCCGGACGGATCGGTTTTCAGGTCGTCCATGCCGGCGTGGATCACGAGCGCGGCTTCCACGCCCATCTTCATGTGCGGCGCGACGATGGTGGCCTTCGCCGTGCCGTCTTTCAGCACGCTGAAGTTGTTCATGTCGCCGGCGTGCGGACCTTCGGGGTTCATGAGACCGTGCTTCTTGCCGTCCGGATTGTAGTGGCCGCCGGCGGACGCGAACGCCGGCCCCTCGCACATCGGCGTGGCGTGAAAGTGAATCCCATGACGCCCCTGCGGCAGGTTCTTCAGATCGAGTGCGACGGAGACGCCGCCCTCCTTCGCGGGCGAGAGCGTCGCGGTCCCGACGGATTGACCCTGACCGTTCTTCAATTCCACCGTCGTCGCACCCTGCGCGGCGAGCGAGAGGATTCCAGCAGTACAAACGAAGACAATCGACGCGAACAATTTGATCATGAACGATTAGACCAGAGGCGAGCGACGTGCAGCAAGCACAGCGACAACAATCGCGAGGCGACTCATCAGCCGCGCGCGAACCACGCGGCGGGCAGCCCTACGCCGAGCGCGTGAATGAGGAGGCCGTTGATGAACACCGGCAGCGCGAACGGTCCGCGGGAGGTCGCCGACATCGGGATGACGGCGTAGTTCATGACGAAGTAGACCGCCACACCGTAGAGGACGCCGGCGATCAGCGTCTGCTCGCGCAGCATGGGCACATAGCGGCTCACGACATAGAAGGCCGACACGATGAGAAACGCGATGACGTAATGCAGGATCACGCCGAGGCCGGCCGAGTGGATCCCCATCTGATACGACGCGCGTCCGTAGACGCCGGCGGCGATGCTCTGGAAGATCCGCGACGGCGTCGCGCCGCTGCGCAGGCCGAAGAACACGATCGCGTCGAGCGCGTCGAGCGTGCCGACGGTGAGGGTGCCGTAGAGGATCGGGTGCGCCGACAGGCTGCTGGTCGTCATTGTGTTTCTCAGCGATCTCCGCGCGCTCTGCGGTTTTTTCCGGTATACCAGCAGGCCCAGGTGATCAGGACGAACTGCAGCGGGAGGCGCAGCCACAGCGCCGTGGGCGTGAACTCCGGAAATGTCTCCGGATGAAGCGCCATCTGCACGTTGGCCGGGAACACGGCGATGAGCAGCGCGATCAGACCCCAGGCCGCGGCGACCGATGTCATCGGCAGGAGCAGAAGGACTCCGAGGACGATCTCGGCGACGCCGCTGATCTGCACGGACGCAAGATGCCACGGCACGTAGGCCGGCATCATCCGCAGGTAAAAGCCGGTCCGCACGAAGTGATTGACGCCCGCGCCGACGAAGAACAGCGCGAGCACGACGCGCAGCGCCGTTTTCAGCAGTCCCCTCATCGCGCGTCCATCCCGCTCTTCTCGATCGCCGCCGCCGCCGCGGGCGACGCAAGGAAACGGATAAGCGCGCGCGCGGCGTCCGGCGATCGCGCGCCGGACGCGACGCCGGCCGAAAAGACCGTGACCCGCTGCACCGCGGCCGGGAGCGGCCCGAGGTAGTCGATGCCCGGCACCGGGAGCAGCTCGCTGATCTGCTGAAAGCCGATCTCCGCCTCGCCGCGCGCGACCACCGCCGCGACCCGCTCGCTCTCGATCCTCCGGCTCTTCCCCGTCACCTCCGCGGCGATGCCGAGCCGCTGAAACAGCTCGGTGGACACGTAGACGCCGCTGGCGCTCGAGGAATACGCGATCGACTTCGCGTTCAGCAGCGCGCGCGTGAGCGCGGCCACCGTGCTGATGTCCGGGTGCGCGCTGCCCGCGCGCACGGCGACGCCGATGCGCGACCGCGCAAGATCCACACGGCTGCCGGCGATCACGTGTCCGTGCGCGATCAGATCGTCGAGCGCCGAGTCGGCCAGGATCACGACGTCCGCGGGCTCGCCGCGCTGCAGGCGGCTGGGAATCGAGTCGGGCGCGTCACCCATCGAGGCGCCGAACGCGGTGACGATCTTCCGCTGCGACGCGCGTTCGAACTGCGGCACGAGCTCGAGGTACGCGGCCGTGAACCCTCCCGAGCTCATCACCCGGATCTCCTCGTCCGCCGCCGCGCCGGCGCCGGCGGTCAGGAGACACAGCGCAAGCAACGGTGTCAGACACCGTGTCATTTTCACCACGGTGTCTGACACCTACTTCACCGCCATCGGCGCGAGGCAGTCGTCCTCGCCTTCGGCGCGCAAGGGAAGCCAGCGGCTGAACGCGGCATCGGTCGCCGCAACAATCAGGACGGGAGACAGCGCGGCGGGATCGAAGCCGCTGCCGCCGGCGGCGCGCATCTGCTGCGCGGCCTTCTGACGGAACGCGCTGAACGCCGGCCAGTCGACGCGGACGAAATAGACCTGCCGCGTGCTGCCCGGCTCGCTGATGCGGTGGTGCGCCATGCAGCGCGGCTCGAAGGCGGACGAGCGCAGACCGTCGATCTGCGCGAATGTCAGCAGCGCCTCCGGCGTGAACGTTCCCGCCTGGCCCGGGGTGAACTCACTCTGCAGGACGAGCGGAATCGCCGCGGGCACGGGACCGCTCAGCGATTCGCCCGTTCGCATGAAGACCTGGCTGAAGAGCGTGGCCGCCGTCTGCTTGTCGGGCTGCAGGCCGAGCAGCACCCCCGACGCATTGGGCGTCGAATCGATCGCCAGCGTCCATCCCGAGAGACGCGCGCGCGCGATCTCGTACGGCTCCGATCGCACGCTATTCGCGGAGCGGACGATCAGCCAGCCGAGCAGGGCGAGGACCACCAGGATGATCGGGATCTTGATGAGTGCGCGCTTCATGCGTTCATTGTCGCCTGCGCGCGGCCTTCCTGCGCGGCGGTCTTTTTTCGGACGAGGCGAGCGCGTGGGCCGCGTGCAGCAGATCGCTCATGGCGTCGGGATGCACGTGCGGCAGCCGGATCAGCACCCACGGATAGCCGGCGTAGTGATCGGTGAGGTAGTAGGTGTCCGGCTCGGCCGCCAGCAGCTCGTCGCGCTGCTCGAACGTCGTCTTCATGACGAGCGTCTTGCCGTCCTCCCAGAGCCGCGTCATCAGCTGACCCTTCACCTTGAGGGCCGGCGTGCCGTAGGACGTGCTCTCTTCCACGCCGGGCAGCGCGAGCGCCAATCGACAGACGATCTTGTAGTCGCAGCTCATGGCTCCAATGGCTTCGCGTTCGGCGTCGCCAGTCCCTCGAGCAACGTGCGCGCGTTCTCGGCATCCTCCTCGCGCACCCAGAACGACACAGGACCCATCGCGAAGCTGTAGCCGGTGGCCTGGCCCAGGCCGAAGAGATTCTGAAGGCGGTCGCCGCGCACGAAGTAGTCGATCTTCTCCGCCTCGAGCAGGGAGTGGGCGAGCGCGATCACGCCGGCGTCGCCCGTGACGAACGCGCAGACGAGCTCGGCGTCCGGCGTCGGCTCGGGGCCGGGCAGCTTGTCGACGGTCTCGACGTCGCAGACCGGACAGATCATCACGTCCCACGCGTATTCTTCTTCGCACTGAGGGCAGAACATGACCGCCTCCCATCCTATCGAGACTTCAGCAGATAGAACACGTCGGTGCGCGGCGGCGACAGTGGGTCGCTCATATGACCGTAGATCTCCCAGCTCGGCCCGGCGAGCGCGTGGCCATGCTCCTTGCACCACGCGAGGATCGCCGCATGCGCCTGGGCAAGCCGATCGTATGGCCCGATGTGCGTGACGGTGGCGACCGGACCTGCTGGCGTCTCCGAGCGGACGACGTCGCCCGCGCCCGCGAACGACTCGTGGATCTCGACGCCGACTTCGAGATTGATCGCGCCGTCGAGATACAGCGCGACATGCCGCCCCGCGCCCACCACGCTGTGCGTCTTGAGCGCTGTCCACACGTGACCGCACGCCGCGGGCACCACGGTCGAGAGCTCACGCCGCGACGCGCGGCGCCGCACGACGGCAAGTGGACGGCTGTCGGCTTGTCGGAGAAGGACGGTGTGGCTCATGGCGGTGTGAACTCCAGAATCCCCCGCTGGTAGACCTCGTAGACCTCGGAAAACGGCACGTGCTCGCGCGTGAACAGCAGGGCGCGATGCGCGAAGAGCGCGTCGGGCACAGGCAGCCCGCCCGTCCAGAGCATCGTGACGGTCAGCGTCTGCCGCGTCGGTTCGAGCGGCCGCACCACCGTGCCGAACGGCGTCCCGGTCGTCTCGAGCATCCGGTTCATCTCCGCGGTCAGCCGGCTCGGCACGTACCAGTTGTCCGCCTCGGACAGCACGTGGCTGCCGCACTCCAGCCGCACGCGCCGGTACTTTACATCCGCTCCCGCGATCTGCAGCCGTTGCCGCTGCTCCGCGGTCGGCGCCTTCTCGACCCTCCTGATCAGCTTCGCGACGATCGTCGGCTCCGCCGCGATCCGATGATCGCCGCACCACTGCTCCAGCGTCTGTGTGGCGCTGCGGCTGCGGAGCAGCTCGGCGTTGAGCGTCTGTATCAACGCGAGCGCGTCCGGTCCTCCGACAAATCTGTCGGGCCGCGCGGGCGCCTGCGCGCGCGTGAGCGCACCGGCGACGAGCGACAGCGCGGCAGCCGCGATGAGCGGGCGGATCCGGGACACGCACGCAGAGTTTATGTCACGGGTGTTAGACTGACTTCTTTTTCCGGGAGGCATCTCGTCATGATCGGTTCGCCCAGACTTCGCACGTTGTTGGCCTGCACCGCGCTGCTCGCCCTGTCCGCCGGCTGGAACGTCGGCGCGCGCCACGATCTCGCGGCGCAACCGGCGGCCGCGGACGGCACGCTCGATCCCGCGCTCGTCACCGCGTTCAAGTGGCGCAGCGTCGGTCCCGATCGGGGCGGCCGATCGATCGCGGTCTCCGGCGTCAAAGGACGTCCGAAGGAGTCGTACTTCGGCGCCGCCGGCGGCGGTCTCTGGAAGACGACCGACGGCGGGATGAAGTGGGCACCCGTCACCGACGGCCTGATCTCGAGCTCGTCGGTCGGCGCCGTCGCCGTCTCCGAGTCGAGCCCCGACGTCGTCTACATCGGCATGGGCGAGGCGTGCATCCGCGGCAACATCATGGGTGGCGACGGCGTCTACAAATCCACCGACGCCGGGAAGACCTGGACCAACGTCGGCTTCCACGACTCGGACGCCATCTCAAAGATCCGCATCCACCCGACCAACCCGGACATCGTGTTCGTCGCCGACTTCGGCCGCTACGGCAGGGACAACGACGAGCGCGGCGTGTTCAAGACGATCGACGGCGGCAAGACCTGGAAGAAAGTCCTGTTCCGCAATGCCAAGACCGGCGCCGTTGACGTCGCGATCGATCGCGCGAACCCGAGCGTGATGTATGCCGCGATGTGGGAGGCGTACCGCATCGAGTACCAGATGTCGAGCGGCGGCCCCGGCAGCGGCTTCTTCAAGTCGACCGACGGCGGCGAGACGTGGAAAGAGATCACGCGCAATCCCGGCATGCCCGCGGGCCTGATCGGCAAGATCGGCATCGCGCTCTCCGCGGCCGACCCGAATCGCGTCTACGCGCTCGTCGAGAACGACAACGGCGGGCTGCTGGTCTCGGACGATGCGGGCGCGACCTGGAAGATGGTGAACACCGGCCGCAACATCCGCCAGCGCGCGTTCTACTACACGCACGTCTTCGCCGACCACCAGAACAAGGACATCGTCTACGCGCTGAACACGAGCGCGTTTCGTTCGACCGACGGCGGCAAGACGTTCGTGCAGATTGGCCAGGGCA
>Ga0105858_1000808_pt1 | contig 11450 bp, 8 predicted proteins | sample OrgsoiDNA_201062_FD_89683 | JGI IMG/M metagenome (GOLD analysis project Ga0105858, IMG submission 89683) | Permafrost soil microbial communities from the Arctic, to analyse light accelerated degradation of dissolved organic matter (DOM) -... | ecosystem: Environmental > Terrestrial > Soil >...
CTTGGCGGTGATGAACGTGCCCAGCGCGAGGGCTCCAATGCCGATCCACATCTTCATCGTTCCCGCGGATCGTTTCTCTTCGCTCGATTGCGCGGCGGTCTGCGCCATGGCCGGGCTGGCGAACAGGATGACTGCCAAAACAACCACAATCGCCTTTCCCATCGGATCCTCCATCGTTAAGAACGCGCGAGTCCGGCTGCCAGACGAGTGACGAGGGTGCCGTGCTGTCGATCGTAGCCACGCGCCACCGGACGCGCTGTGCTGTTCCGGACATGCTCCGATGCCGCGGGTCCCTGAATCGGCCGTTCCCCTTGCTTACCGAGAGGGGAACTTTGTCGACGCGTGGCTCGTCTAGGAAACCGAGATGAGCAAACCCAACGATCTCGTTCAGGGCACCCTTGACCTCCTGCTCCTGAAAATTCTGGCGCTGGAGCCCCTGCACGGGTGGGCCATCAGTCTTCGCCTGAGATCCCTCTCTGCCGATGTGCTGCAGGTCAGCGAGGGATCGCTCTACCCTGCCTTGCACAAGCTCGAGCAGGAAGGCTGGATTTCCGCCGAGTGGAAACAGACGGAGAACAATCGTCGCGCGAAGTTTTATTCGCTCACCCGCCTCGGCAGGAAACAACTGGCATCGGAAGCGGCGAACTGGCAGCGGCTGTCGTCGGCCATCTCGCGCGTCGTCCGGCTTTCAGAGGCGTAGACAGCCATGAGGATCGAACACTGGTGGTTCACGGTGCCCCTGCGGCTGCGGTCCATCCTGCGCGGCCGGCAGGCCGAGCGGGAGCTCGATGAGGAGCTCCAGTTCCACCTGGAGCACAAGATCGAGGAAGGTGTCGCCCACGGCCTTTCCGCCGAGGACGCGCGCTACGCGGCGCTGCGCGCCATAGACGGACTGGCACAACAAAAAGAAGCGATGCGAGACATGCGACGCATCCACTGGTTGACAGACTTCGTCGACGACGTGCGCTACGCGATCCGGAGCCTGCGGCGTACGCCTGGACCGACCGCGCTCGTCGTGATGACCCTCGCGCTGGGGATCGGGATGACGTCCACGCCGTTCAGCATGGTCGATGCGCTGATCTTCAGGCCGTACCCGATCCCGCATCCGAGCGGCCTGGTCACGCTCGTGAGCACGTCACGCGACAACAGCTACGGCTCGTTCTCGTATCGGGAATACCTGGACATCCGCGCCCACACGAAAAGCTACGACGGCGTCATCGCCAATGCCGCGACCGGCTCCGTCGGCTTCAGCGCCGAGCCCGGAGCGACGCCGCGGATCAAGGGCGGCATGATGGTGTCGGGGAACTACTTCCGTCTGCTCGGCGTCGAACCGCAGCTCGGTCGCGGTTTCCGGGACGATGAAGACCAGGTCCCCGGCCGCGATGCGGTCGTCGTGCTCGGACCCGCATTCTGGAAGCATGAATTCGCGAGCGACCCGTCTATCGTCGGCCGGACGGTTCGTCTGAACGGGACGGACTTCACGGTGATTGGCGTCGCGCCGGACACGTTCCCGGGTCTGGCCATTTTCGGCGGGCCCGACTTCTACATGCCGCTGACAATGGCGCGCGTGTTTTCGACCAACCCGCAGAAGACGTTTTTCGAGGACCGGGACGATCGCGAGCTGAGCGTGAAGGCGCGAGTCACACCGGGCACAACGCTGCAGCAGGCGCGCAGCGAGCTCGCCGTACTCGCGCAGGACTTCGAGCGCGCCTATCCCACGCTCAATCGCGACCGCGGCGCGACGGTCCGCACCCAGTTCGACATGCGCACGCGAGACGACGACGGCTACTGGAAGATCGGGGTGATCAGCGTGATCCTCGCGGCGGCGGTGCTTCTGGTCGCGTGCACCAACGTGGTCGGCCTGCTCTTGAGCCGCGCCCGCACGCGAACGCGCGAGATCGCGGTCCGCCTGGCGTTGGGCGCGGGGCGATTCCGGCTGATCCGGCTGCTCCTGACCGAGAGTCTGATGCTGGCGTGCCTTGGCGGGTTGGGCGGGATCGCGGTCGCTTACGGCGCCATCGCGTTCCTCACCAAGAACACAATCCCGGCCGAGTTACCGGTCACGATTCCGTTCCGGATGGACGCGCGCATGCTGGTGGCCAGTCTCGTGCTGTCCGTCGTGAGCGCGCTCCTGTGCGGCCTCGTGCCGGCGTGGCAGGGCGCGCGCACGGATCCGGTGGACGGGCTCAAGACGGCCGACGTCGACGTGCCCGGACGCACGCGCCTGTGGGGCCGGAATGCCCTGGTCGTGGCGCAGGTGTCGATGTCCCTGATGCTCCTCACCACCGCGTTCCTGATGGCCCGCAGCTTCCAGCGCAGCGTGGCCCTGGGCACCGGGTTCGCGAAAGATCATCTGCTGATGGCCAGGTTCGATCCGCGTCTGGTGCAGTACAACGCCGCCCAGACGCAACAGTTCTACAACCTCCTGACCGAGCGCGTGCGGGTCGCGCCCGGAGTTCAGAGCGCGGCCCTCACGCAGAACCCGCCGCTCGGGCTGAACGCCTTCGACCGTATCGCCTTCGTGCCCGACGGCGTTCAGATGCCGCGCGATCGCGAGACCTTCACGTCGACGCTGGACACGGTCGACGAAGGATTCTTCGAGACGATGGGGATTCCGATGGTGCGCGGCCGCGGCTTTCGGGCGTCCGATACCGGGGATGCGCCGCGCGTCGCGGTCGTGAACGAGCAGTTCGCGATCCATTATTGGCCGGGCGCCGATGCGGTTGGCCAACACCTCCGGCTCGATGGCGCCACCGGCACGCCAATCGAGATCATCGGCGTCGCGAAGACGATCAAGTACAGCAGCAGCAACGCGAGCGGGCGGCCGATCGATTTCGTGTACGTGCCGCTGGCGCAGCATCCGGTCTCGCGCATGGTCCTGCTGCTGCGGTCGAGTGGCGATCCGCTGCAACTGGTCGACTCCGTGAAGGACGTGGTCCGGACGCTCAACCCGAATCTGCCGATGCTGGAGACGAGGTCCTACGAGGACTTGTACCGGTACGCGGCCGTGGAGGCGCCGGGGACCGCGGTCGAGTTGGTCAGCACCATGGGCGCGGTCGGCCTGCTGCTGGCCGTCACCGGCCTGTACGGACTGGTGGCGTACAACGTGAGCCGCAGAACCCGCGAGATCGGCATTCGCATGGCTCTGGGTGCGACGAGCGCTGATGTCGTACGCCTCGTGATGGGCAAGGGCGTCCTGCTGGTCGGGACGGGCACGGCGATCGGGCTCGCGATGGGCGCCGCCGTCGAACGCCTCATGAACGCGATGCTGTTCGACGCCGGCGGCGTCGACATCCTGGCGTATCTCGTCGTTGTGCCGTCGATGGTCCTGGTGACGCTGCTGGCGGCCTACGTGCCCGGGCGACGCGCCTCCCGGATTGCGCCCACTCAGGCGCTGCGATACGAGTAGAACGCCGCGCAAGCCGCCGTCTCGATGTCAGCACGAGCAGACCAGGAGGAAATCCTCTTCGGCACGTTTCACCTGGCGGACGACATCGCCCGCGGGAATCGGCTTCGGGACCATCCGCACCGGGGGTTCTTCTTCATCTGGACACTCTTCGCGATCGGCGTGACCACGACCTTCTCCGTCATCCTCTCGGCGCACGGACTGTGGCGCCTGCAAACGAGCCAATCCAGGTAGCCCGTGTGTACGTAGTGGCCGCATAGCCTTCGCGGACTAATTCGTGGGATGGAACTTCCATATCGCGATCCATGCCGCGCCGCCGTAGCCGATCGTCGTCAACGTTGTAGCGGGAAACAACTGCATCACGAATCTCCTTTAATCGGCCGATTTGAGAACCAGGCAAGACCGGATGCAGCGCCGACGTCGCCACGAGCGCAATGAGCCGGTGCCCACTGCAGTACCGATGGAGGCCCGTGTCACGGTATGAATGGTGACCGATGCCTCACGGTTCGGGCATCATGTTCCCCATGGGACCACCCCGTCCGCTCCACGACAATGCCGATGACGCACTGGGCCTGATGCTCGGCGGCGGCGGCGCGCGCGGAGCCTACCAGGCCGGCGTGCTTCGTGGCATTGCCGCGCGTTTTCCGGATCTGTCCTTTCCGATTCTCACGGGAATTTCGGCCGGGGCCGTGAACACGGTCCACCTCGCCGCGCACGAGGGGACGCTGAGGGAGGCCGCCGATGATTTGATCAGACTCTGGCTCGCGCTCGCGCCCGAACGGGTGTACGACGTGCGGCCCGCGCCGCTCCTGCGCAATGCCTTCGGCTGGGGCGCGCGGCTGATGTCCGGCGGCATCGGCACTGGCCGCGAGCCGATGCGCGGCATGGTGAACACCGAACCGCTGCGGCAATACCTCAATCAAGAGCTCGAGTGGGCGCCCGATGGATCGCTGCCGGGGATCGCGCGCAATCTGGAGCGCGGGACGTTGAAGGCGGTCGCGCTCTCCGCGACGAGCTATACGACGGGCCAGTCGGTGACGTGGATCGAAGGGCGCGACATCGAGCTCTGGCAGCGGCCGCAGCGCCGCACCGAGCTCGCGAAGCTGACCGTCGAGCACGTCCTGGCGTCGAGCGCGTTGCCGATGCTCTTTCCCGCCGTGAAAGTCGGCCACGAGTGGTACGGCGACGGAGGCGTTCGACTCACGGCGCCGCTCTCGCCGTCATTGCACCTGGGCGCATCGCGCATTCTCACGATCTCGACCAAGTATCTGCGCACGCGCGTCGAGGCCGACGCGCCGTTGACCGTCGGCTACCCGCCGCCGGCACAAGTATTGGGCGTGCTCTACAACGCGGTGTTCCTCGATCTCATCGACGAGGATATCCTCCGGTTGCGGAAAGTGAATCATCTGCTCACGCACGTGAAGCCCGAGGAGCGCGAGAAGATGCGTATCGTCGACATCCTCGTGCTTCGACCGTCGCGCGATCTGGGCAAGCTCGCCGGAGAGTTCGAGCCGCGCCTGCCGGGCCTGTTCCGGTATCTCACGCGCGGACTCGGGACCCGGCGGACGGCCAGCCCGGACATCATCAGCCTCATCCTCTTTCAGGTGGACTATCTGAAGCGGCTGATCGAGATCGGCGAGGAGGATGCGACCGCGCAGGGCGATGCGATCGAGGCGTTTCTGACGAGGCCCGTGACGGACCTAGACTGAGCTGACAGCTCTTCTCCGCCCTCCTTTCTGAAATGCTTCGACACCGTTCACCGCAGAAGGTTCGCGTGTAATCGATCGAACGTGTACAACGAGCAACGGATCGGGCGCCGGGGATGAAAGACCAGACGCGGCGGACATTACATTGGGCGCGGCGGACATTGAACTGGACGCAGGTCAGAGCCTCTACCGATTGTCCGCCGAGGAAAGTTTGTTGCGGGGGCGGAGTCACGCCCTCACACCCCATGGGCGCGAGGCGCGGATGAGGTTGACTCCATCTTGAAGCGATGGCGCAGCCCTTCGATCGCCTGTGTGCCCTATTGAACTCTGGACCCGGTCCTTTCCGAAGGACCATCTCAGTGTGTGCCGACGTTCGTTCGTGCTCCTCACGACCCTCCTCGCGAGCCTGACTCAGGCCGGTCCCGCCAGCGCGCAACAATATAGTTTTCGTTATTACGGCGCGGAGGACGGTCTGACCAACGCCGCCGTCAAAGTGCTCTTTCAGGATCGGACTGGCTTTGTCTGGGCCGGAACCGAAAACGGCGTGTTCCGCTATGACGGTCAGCGCTTCCAGCGATACGGACCAGTCGAGGGCCTTCCACATGACGTCGTCTTGAGCCTGGGTGAGACCCCCGATCGGCATGTGTTGGCGGGGTACCGAAGTGGACTCTACGAGCAAAACGGGGATCGCTTTGAAGCGGTGTCTCTGGATGGCGCCGGCATCGACAGCTACAGCGCCATCCGATTTGACGGCCAGAGCCACACCTTCATCGCCACGGATCGAGGTCTGGTGGTGGTCACGTCGGCGGAAAACACGGCCGGTGCGAGCCGTCTGGCGTTCCGGTGGCTGGCCCCATCCGCTGGCGCCGATGGTCCTGCCACGCACGGGGTTTTCCTCGAGGGCAACGACGTGTGGTACGGCTGCGGCACCCGGTTGTGCCGAATGACCGGGGAGCGAGTGACGGTCTTTGGCGAAGCCGACGGCCTTCCGCCCGGAAAATGGATGAGCATCCGTCGCGATGGAGGCGGCGATCTGTGGGCGCACGATCTCAAGGTCTTTGCCGTCATGCGGCGCGCGAGCCAGCGCTTCGACGCGTCGGATCCAGGTTTTCCGCAAACGGCTGGGGGAGGCGAACTGGAGGTGGACGCCGGCGGCCGATTGCTCGTGCCCACGGTCGCAGGCCTCACGATCCATGAAGGGCGCCGTGTCAGAACGGTCGGCAAGGAGCAGGGCCTGCAGGGGCCAGTGTATTCCGTGCTCCGTGACAGAGAAGATTCGATCTGGCTGGGACTTGCCGGACGCGGACTGGCCAGATGGAGAGGCTATCGGGAGTGGGAAGGCTTCACGCCCGAGAGTGGTCTGGACAGCCAACTGATCTACCAGATCCTGCCGCTGGAGAACGGCACGGTGCTGGCTGGCACGGAAGCCGGTCTGTTCGCAGGGCGGAAGGTCGGAGACCGATGGACATGGCAACGGGATCGGAGGATTGGCAGCATGCCGATCCACGCCGTCCGCCTGGAGCACGACGGCAGCCTGTGGCTCGGCACGGAACGAAACGGCGCCGCGCGGATCGACGCGCGAACCGGACACGTTGACTGGTTCGGGCAGGAGCAAGGCCTGGCGGCCCAGTCTCCGTTTGCCCTGGCGCTGGACCGATCGGGCAGGGTGTGGGCCGCCACGGAAAAGGGTCTGTTCGTCGCCCAGCTGTCTGCGCGGCGATTCAACCGCGTGACAGAAGTTCCGGCGGTGAATTGCTGGGCCGTCGTCGAGGGGTTCGACGGGACGATCCTGGTGGGCACGGGCGCCGGCCTGTTCCGGCTGTCGGGCGATCGATGGCGCCGGATCTCGACGGCCGACGGGCTGCGCCACGATGTCGTGCTGTCGGTCGCCGCTGCCGCGTCTGGCGACATCTGGGTGGGCTATTGGTACTCCGGCAGCGTGACCCGGATACACATCGATGGCGAGCGCCTCTCCATGAACCACTATGGCGCCGACGCGGGGCTGCGGGGAGAGATGAGTTATTTCCTCGGGTTCGATGCGCATGGCCGGTTGTGGGTGGGCACTGATCAGGGCGTGCGGGTCTGGGATGGCAAGCGGTGGACGCAGTACGATCACAACGACGGATTGATCTGGGACGACAGCGATCTCCAGGGTTTCGCGGCCGAGCCGGACGGCACCGTCTGGATCGGCACCAGCAGCGGCCTGGCGCGATTCACGCCAGACGGAACGCCACGCCGGTCGGCGGCGCCCACCGTCGAATTCATCCAAATGACCCTGGGCAACATGCGCGTCGAGAACGGCCGCTACCTGTCGGTGGGATCGACGTCGAACTCGCTCGTGACACGTTTTTCCGCGCTGACCTTCGCGCGCGAAAGCTCGCTGCTCTTCCGTTATCGGCTCCAGCCGCTCTTCGGCGATTGGCGGGAAACGTCGGAACGCACGCTGCAGTTTCCCGGGCTGCCGCCCAACACATACCGGTTGGAGATGCAGGCGCGCGATGGCTCAGGCCCGTGGAGCGCACAGCCGTCCGTGTTCGCGTTTCAGATCCGGCTTCCCTGGTGGCGGACCTGGTGGTTTCTGACCCTGCTCGGCTTGATGCCCCCGGCTGCTGTGCTGCTGCTGGTGCGCCAGCGGCACCAGCGCCAGCAGCAGATTCAGCGTGCGCTCGAGGAAGCGGTCGCGGAGCGCACGTCGGAATTGGCGCAGGAAAAAGCGAGAGCGGAGCGCGAGACGCGGCGTGCCGATGCCGCCAACCGGGCCAAGAGCGAGTTCCTCGCGAACATGAGCCATGAGATTCGCACGCCCATGAACGGGGTGCTGGGTATGACCCATCTCCTCCTGGATACCGAGTTGAATGCCGAACAGCGCGACTACGCCGGTCTGGTCAAGAGCTCCGCCGATTCGTTGCTCGCCGTCATCAACGACATCCTTGATGTCTCCAAGATCGAGGCGGGCAAGCTGGAGATGGAAACCGTCGCCTTCTCGCTGCGTGGCACCATCGAGCCCGCGCTGAAAACGCTGGCGCTCCGCGCACACCCAAAGGGGCTGGCGTTGAACTGCGACATCGCCGCCGACCTGCCCGACACGCTCGTTGGCGACGCGGGCCGGCTTCGCCAGGTGCTGATCAACCTGCTCAACAACGCGCTGAAGTTCACCGAGCGGGGCGTGATCAACCTTGTGGTGCGACAAGACTCCGTGGATGTGGCATCCACATGCGTGCACTTCGTCGTGGCGGACACCGGCATCGGCATTCCTGCCGACAAACAAGCGCACATCTTCGAGGCATTCGCGCAGGCCGACGATTCGACCACGCGCCGATTTGGAGGCACGGGCCTGGGCCTGACGATTTGCCGGCAGATCGTGCAACTGATGGGCGGACGCATCTGGGTCACGAGCACGCCCGGTCAGGGGAGCTCCTTCCATTTCACGGCCCGATTCGGCCGGTCCAGCGCGTCTCATGGGCCGGTGTCGGTGCCTGTGGTGCGCAAAGAGCGACGGGGCCTGCGTATCCTGCTCGCCGAAGACAACGCGGTGAACCAGCTGATCGCCTCTCGCGTGCTGGAGGGCCAAGGACACCACGTGACGATCTGCGGAAATGGGCGCGAGGCGCTCGAGTGGCTCGCTCGGGAGCGCTTCGACCTGATCCTGATGGACGTGCAGATGCCGGAGGTCGACGGTTTTGCAGCAGCGGCGGCGATCCGCGCGACGGAAGCGGCGACCGGCGGCCGCATGCCCATCATTGCGATGACAGCGCACGCCTTGAAGGGCGATCGCGAACGATGTCTCGCCGCCGGCATGGACGATTACGTCTCAAAACCGATTGAACCCGACGCGCTCTTCGAAACCATCGAACGGCTTCTTCCGACCCATGTCGACACACCCATCGTGTCGTCAGACAAGAGCTAGAGCGGCCGCGTGTCCGAATCAGTGATTGTCGGAAAAAGAATGGTTGCGGGGCGGGAGGCCGTCACTACCGACCGCGCTGTACGTGGTGGCCGCCTGACGACCGTTCGCCGCGGCTAGAACTTGTGCGATAGCTCGTTCGGGCCGTTCTGAACGGATCGCTCGCCGGCCATTCGTTCGAGGTGGGTCTTCCCCTTCGCCGAGGTGAAGGAGGCGCTTGCTGACCTCGAGAACGGCAGGGCCAAGGGAAAAGTGGTCGTCCGCATGTAGAGATGACGCGCGAGGCTGGACTGAATTACCGGTACACATCCTTGCGATTGCCAATCTTGACGACCGTCACGATCAGCTCGCCCGACACGACCGTATAAACGACTCGATAGTCCCGTACGCGCATGCGCCAGAGGTCGCCGCCACCGGCAAGTTTCACAGAGCCTTGGCCGGGGGTTGGAGGCCAACGTCACGATTGCCGCGGCCACCATTTCTCGGGCTTGACGCGGTAGCTTCGCCAGCTGCCGGTCAGCAGCGGGCGTCAGGACAACGCGGTAAGCAGCCATCTTCTCGGCTAACCGCGACGACCTTTCTTGGCGACTCGCGCGACGCGGCTGTGTTTAGGCCGAGCGGCCGGCACCGTGACACCGCCGCGCGGTGCCTTCGGCGATTGAGGCCGGATGATCAGGTGATCCAATCCGTGTTTCCGCAGCACCGCGTCGAGCGGAATCGTGCCGTGCTCCGCCGCTTCCTTCAGGGCCGCCTGCGCATCGCGAACGTCCGCGAGATCCTCGAGTGATTCGAGGCGCTTCAGATCGTCCGTCGAGACAATGACAGCCACCGGCTTGCCGTGCCGCTCGACGATGACCCGCTCACCTCCATACTCGGCGCGACGGAGCAGATCGGAGAAGTGATTCTTGGCATCGGCGACGGTCACGGTCGGCATAGATAATTATGGCCTTTCTGGCTCATTTGGTCAAAACTGGTGTCTCTACCTGCTCTTTGAATAGACGCTAAGCCGGTCTCTGAGTTTTCGAGCGCTTGCGTCGCGACGTCTTCGTTGGCCGCAATCGTGGAGACGACGTACCGGTGCCAGCAGTGACGGCTCGCAGCCCCTTGAGCGCCGCTTGGATGTGGTCCGACAGGAAGCGCTGTTCTTTGTCGTCGACCCAGCGTTCGAACGCATTTCTAAACACCGCGACCCCCGCCTCGGCCGCCAGGGCGGCGGTCGGGGCGCTGACGCCACGCGTGCGCAAGCTCGCGGCAATGGCCACCGCAAGCGATGCCAATTTGATCAGCTCTCGCTCTCGAAGCTCTCCGTGGGCAGCAATGACGGCTCGACGCTTCCGCACGTAGCCACGGCGCTCCTCGAAGAGCGGCGCGGTGGCTTCAAGGGCTGACACCACCGCGTCGAGCGGAGCCATCGTCTGCGGCGCATGCGCAATGGTCTCCACGATGAACTTCTCGAGATCCGCCGAGCCCGAGAACAAGACTTCGCGCTTGTCGGTGAAATACCGAAAGAAGGTTCGCTCCGTCAGCCCCGCCCGCGCGGCAATGCCCTCCACGGTTGTTCGGGCGTACCCAAGCTCCTGGAACAGCTCCATCGCGGCCTGCGCGAGCCGCCCGCGCGCATTAGGCTCCCAGCGTCCCATGGCACGCATCGTACTCGATCTGATTGCAGCAACTGACATCACGTGCTATGGTGATGTCAGTATCTGACATCAAGGAGATTGACTATGCGCGTATTCATCACCGGCGCCTCCGGGCACATCGGTTCCGCTGTCGTCCCTACGCTCCTCTCGGCCGGGCACGAGGTCGTCGGTCTCGCCCGCTCCGACGTGTCGGCCGCCGCGCTGACGGCTGCCGGCGCCGTCGTTCGGCGCGGCGACCTCGACGACCTCCGGGGACTCCAAGACGCCGCCGCGGCGGCGGATGGTGTCATCCACCTGGCGTTCAAGCACGACGTGGCGTTCACCGGCGACTTCGCTGGCGCTGCGGCCGCCGATCTGCGTGCCGTGGAGGCGATTGGCGCGGCGCTCGAGGGCTCGGGTAAGCCGTTCGTGATCACGTCGGGCACGCTGCTCCTCGCGAGGGAGGCGCTTGGCCGCATCGGCACCGAAGAAGACCGTCTCGATGGCGGGCCGCGGGTCGATTCGGAAAACGCCGTGATCGCGATGGCCGGTCGGGGTGTGCGGTCCTCGGTCATCCGTCTTGCACCAACGGTGCACAGCTCGCTCGACCGCCGCGGCTTCGTGCCGAGCCTGATCGCCATGGCGCGGAAGACCGGTGTCGCGGCATACGTCGGCGATGGGGCAAACCGCTGGCCCGCCGTACACACGCTCGACGCGGCACGCCTCTATCGACTGGCCCTGGAAGCGGCGCCTGCCGGTTCCCGACTGCACGGCGTCGGGGACGAGGGCGTGCCATTCCGCAAGATCGCCGACGC
>Ga0105858_1000814_pt1 | contig 11408 bp, 8 predicted proteins | sample OrgsoiDNA_201062_FD_89683 | JGI IMG/M metagenome (GOLD analysis project Ga0105858, IMG submission 89683) | Permafrost soil microbial communities from the Arctic, to analyse light accelerated degradation of dissolved organic matter (DOM) -... | ecosystem: Environmental > Terrestrial > Soil >...
CGTGACATCGTGGCTGGCAATCCGACCAAGCCCGACGTGGGCAAATCGACTGGCTCATTGCGGCGAGATTCAATGAATCGATAGCCTCGTCCGGCAACCGTGCTGATGGCGACACGGTCTGGGCCTAATGCTCGGCGCAAGGAGGAAATTGCCGCCTCAAGAGTGTTTTCGTCGACCTCGCGCCGAGGCCAAACGAGAGCGATTAATTCTCGCTTGGTGACAACCTCGCCATTCTTTTCGATGAGGCACAGAAGCACATTGAACGCGCGGCCGCCTAAGGGAATCACGCGGCCGGCACGTTTCAATTGTTGATGCACGAGGGAGAGCTCGCAAGATCCGACGGCAATTGTCTTCGGCGATTGCATATTCATATCCAGCATGGTGTCTTGTCCGGGCGGCGACATTGCCGGGATTTAGATCGCTCGGTTGAGCGACATCGGCACGCTTCCTCTCTCGTCCCTGATACCAGTCGTTGCTTGTGATTATGATTGAAATAAATTTCAATCGTTATTGAAAGAATGTGTGACCGGATATATTTAGGAAATAACGACTCGTGCATCAGGACAACTGAGGGCCGCACGGTTGATGGGAGCGGATCGGGAACTGCGGAGGGCTCTTCCTTATTCCTTCGGGCGGAGCGACGGATTCGACAATAGCGAGGGTACACCTGATCCAGGATTTTCAGTTGCCATTGCGTGGAACGTGCCTGCACTCACCGACCTGTATTTTTGCGGTAGAGAGGGTATAGCAAGCGATGACAAATTAGGTTAAGTGTAATTTCCTATGCATACAGCGCTAGTCGACAAGGCTCGGAATCGTGACTCTCCAAAACCGTTTGCATACATGCGTGGACGTAGCCTCTTTGAGGATCTGATTTTTCGATATTTCAACGACCCTACGTGCGATTGGTGGCAATAGGCACGCGTTCTATACGATTGACCTCGCCGCTTTAGCGATCGTGCTTCCATGGCCTTGTCGAGAGCAAGGCTTAACAGATGCGGAAGCTGACGTGTTCGGCAGCTGCAATGTTGCTGACTGATCGGCGATCGTCGTTGCTTTGCTCGGCGATCTCATGTTGTGTCGGTCGTTCGCTATTCTGGTCGCTAGTGCTGCAAGATTATTGAAACGATCCATGCCTGCGCGCTTGTTCAGTGTAGGATTTGATTGCTGATGTTCCGAAGCCCGGCGGTTGCCTGTGACCGGGTTCCAAGGTCTGCATAAAAGTGTGATACGGCCGCCGCTATCTACGATGACGGCTGAGGCAATGTGAGGTTGAAAACAATCTAATCTTTGGTTGGACTTTGATGACCAAACTCATACGCAAACGCGAGCTCTTGGAGGAGATGGATCGAGCACGTAAGCGAATGATGCGAGGGAAGTGATGTGGCACTTGGCGATGTGCCGGAGCGAGCGCGCTGCGCTCGACAAGAATGACGTATGGGCCCCGTCTTGGGCCCCATCTTTGACGAATTCTAATATCTTGAAGCAAGCAGCCGGACCAAAGTCGAGTACCCGTTTGGCTTCCTCAAGGTGCGTTACCGAGCATTGAAACGGAACACCGCACAACTCACAGCGCTGTTTGCGCTCTCCGATCTTTGGATGGTGCGCCACACGTGGCTCTGGTGCCGAGTGTCAGAGCGCGCAGAAGCGGCTTGAAAAGATGGTAATGGGTGAATTCACGAGTCCAAGGCGTCGTATCTCAAAGTCTGTACGACTTTCGAGACCCGCTGATTTCGAATGTGACAATTGTTCGCTCCCAAACTACTTTACTCAGGCCTCCCCTGGATACTGGCGGCCTGAAAAGTGGGTGGTTTCACCTTCTTTGATTGACCCGGAGCGGGATAAACCGTAATCCATCGCCAGAATGCCCACAAGCGCATCGGCATCTAATTGCAACAAGGATGTGTTATGACGGTCGGGATGACACCGCCAGTTTTTCAGGACTTTTCCTTTGGTCGTACACAAGTGTCGCGAGGCCGGCGCGAACTCATGCACAACGGAAAAATCGTACCGCTCGCCGAGCGTCCTTTCGAGTTGCTCTTGACCTTGGCTGACGCGCGTGGAGCGACGTTGAGCAAGGATCGGATCATGGCGTTGTTGTGGCCGGGAAGGGTCGTCGAGGAGAACACGCTTGAATCACAAGTCTCGATACTGCGCCGGGCTCTGGGCGACGATCGAGGTTGCATTCGTACTATTTCTGGTAAGGGATATCAATTCACCGGTGACCTGAATGAAGATAGGTCGATGGTAGTAGATGTAGATCACTCGTCGTTGTCGATGATCGGTCTTCCAGCCGTGTTGTCTGAACTTATCGGTCGGCAGCCAGTTTTGCGGGAGATCGTTGAGCTTGCTGAATCAAATCGCCTGATTACTCTCGTCGGCGCGGGCGGAGTGGGCAAAACGCGGCTTGCGATTGAGGCGGCTCGGTTACTCGCGCCGCATTTTTCAGACGGCGTTTGTCTCGTCGATCTCGCTCCGACTGAGACCTCGGAGTTTTTGCCCATGACGATCGCGCGGGCACTGGGCTTTCCTCCTGGCGAAGGAACGCCGTCACTCGACAGGATTTCCCCGATGCTTCAGGATCGCCAGATTCTGATCGTGCTCGACAACTGTGAGCATCTCGTTGACAGCGCGGCGCGTATGGTTGAGACGATACTTCGGGCTATTCCTGACGCCATGGTCATGGCGACAAGCCGCGAGGCGCTCCGGCTGCCTGGCGAGTGCATATATCGCGTGCCCTCCCTCGATGTTCCTTTGGACGATGATGCCTATGAGATCGAGCACTATGGCGCAACACGGCTCTTCAAGGAACGAAGTGGTTCACAGTCATTTCACCGTACCTACCCGAGAAATGTTTGCTCCATAGTCGCACGCATATGTCGCCAATTGGACGGTATTCCTCTCGCGATCGAACTTGCTGCCGCGCGCGTGTCGGTTCTAGGGCTTGAGGCTCTGGCAGCGCGGCTGGACAGCCGATTTCAGTTGCTGACTCAAGGATCGCGCGTTGCCTCCCCACGCCAGCGGACGTTGCGTGCGACGCTGGACTGGAGCTACGACTTGTTGCCAATACACGAGCAAACTGCGCTTCAGCGTCTAAGCATATTCGCAGGTGCATTTTCGATAGAGTCGGCCCAAGCCGTAGCAAGCACGGACGATGTATCACCGAAAGCCGTACGAGATTGCATGGTGAGTCTGATCGATAAGTCACTTATAACGCTGGATGTCAAAGCGAGCCAAATCCGTTATCGCCTGCTCGAGACCACTAGGGCATATGCGCGCGAGAAACTGCAGGAGGGAGGCGTGATGCTCGAACTGGCGAGGCGGCACGCCCAGTTTTTTGTGCGCATTTTCGCCGATGCACAACAGCGCGCGGAGTCTCGCGAAGAATTGGACTGGATTGGGCTATATGCGCCGTACCTGGAGGACTTTCGGTCGGCCGTTCGTTGGGCATTTTCTCCGACGGGTGATTCGCAGCTGGGAGTCGAACTTGCCCTCGCTGGCATATCGTTTTCCATGCAGCTATCGTTGATCGAGGAGTGTTTATCACGGGTCGATATGGCGTTGGAATGGCTCGACGGACAGTCGATTGTCGCTGACGAGTACCGCATGAAGTTGTACACCGCACGCGGCGCGGGCCTGCTTTATCAGACAGGAAATTCGAAAACTGGTGAGGCGTTTAGTGAAGCCCTCAGATTGGCCGAAAAAGTAGGCGATTTAGAGTACCTGATGCGTGGCGTATGGGGGCGTTGGTGCTATTCCTACCTCAACGGACTGTATGCCGAGTCGCTTGAGTTCGCGAGACGGTTTGCCACGCTCGCTGCTTCTTGTCCTTTTCCAACGGAGCGGCTGGTTGCGCATCGCCTTGTTGGGATTTCTCAATTATGTTTGGGTAACCTCGAAGATGCACGAGTTAATCTGCAACTTTCTCTCGCCAAGGAAGGTGAATTGACGAGGGCGCAACGACTGCGTTTTGTTTATGACGAAAGGGCGCTAGCGAACGGGTCGCTCTCGCATGCTCTCTGGTTCCATGGGCTTCCGGACCAGGCCATGCAGGCGGCGCAGCAAACGCTGGATGATGCCGTGGAAGTAAGTCACCCACCTACTCTTTGTTTTGCACTGAGTGAGGCCGTGTGCACTATCGCGTTGCTAAACGGTGATCGATCCAAGCTTCGGGAAGCCACTGATGCGCTGGTACATGCCACTCGGCGGCATGGATTTTCAACCTGGAAGGCACGCGGACAGTTATGGGAAGGCTTTCTTAGGATTCAAGCTGGAGACGCCGCTGCTTACGACAGTATTGTGAAGCCCGCACTCGAGAAAATTAGCTCCGTACAATTTTTCATTTCGCTGACCCCCTTCCTGTCGGCAATGGGTACTCTTCTGGCATCTGTTGGAAAGCTGAGCGACGGAATTGATCTGATTGCGGCTGCGCGAGAGCATGCGAGCGTCACCGGCGACGAATGCTCATTGTCCGAGTTCATGCGAGTCCAGGGCGAATTGGTTTTGGCACAGAATCTTGTGCATGCAGAGGTCGAAAGTGAAGCCCTTTTTAAAGAAGCCATGGCCTTGGCTCATCGCCGTGGCTTTCTTTCATGGGAACTTCGTTGCGCAATTAGTCTCTCGAAGCTGATGATCCGACGTGGAGACTGCATGGCGGCACGCGCACTGCTTGCCGGAATTCTGAACCGCTTTACAGAAGGAAGGACCACCGAAGACGTGATCGTCGCGCAAGCCTTGGTCAATTCCATTCGTTAGACAATGCAAAGGCCCGGCCTTTGGTGCTCCAGTCAGTCCACAGTCAGATTTTCCGTCTCTCGATTAAGGGGGTGTTCCCCTCACCGACGCGAAGACAGCAGCGCCCGGAACGCCGGGTAGTGCACCGTTGTGGCGAAAACCTCTACCCGCCTGAGTATCCTTTTAGAAAGATTCAGAATCCGCCAGCTTTGAACAAGGATTTCTAACGATATCTGCGCCAAAATTAGTCCTCGCTCGCTAGCTAGTAGATAGCATTGCCTGATTGGCGACAAGCGAGAGGCAATCCACGGAATCGTGCAGAACAGCGCGTTTTGCGCCACTGCCCGCCGGATCCTACAAGGGACAGGGAGCTAACTATGTTGACGACCGGTGATGTCGAAATTCTGCCTGATCAGCGACGTGTTCTGGTGTCGAATAAGACATTTAACCTCGGGTCACGCGCCTACGACATGTTGGAGATGCTAGCTGACGCGCGCGGTGAACTTGTCTCTAAAGAAGAAATCATACGGCGCGTCTGGCCGGATACGATAGTAGTCGAGAACAACCTGCACGTTCAGATTTCGGCCATACGCAAGATGCTTGGGACTCGTTCGGACCTGCTGGTGTCCGTTCCTGGTCGTGGCTACCGGCTCGCAATGGATGTGCCTCGCAGGCGCTACTCCGACGTATCAACGGAGTTCGAGACCTCAAGCGTCGTGCGCTCAGCAATCCCTGCTCCGAAATTGCATGTTTATGGACGAGACTCAGCGATCGAGGATGTTGCGATGTCATGCACTAGCGCATCGCTTGTGAGTCTCGTCGGGCCAGGCGGAATAGGGAAGACAACGCTCGCGGTCGAAGTGGCAAGGCGGCTGATAGCTGACTTTTCGGAAGGTATCTGGTTCGTTGAACTGTCCAGGGTCACCGCACCACAATACGTCGCCGCGGCTGTTGCGGATGTCTTGGATGGCGGAGCGACAGGCGAGGAATCGCCGCTTCAGCGGTTGGCCACTTGTCTAAGGGGCAAGAATGCGCTGGTGGTGCTGGACAACTGCGAACATGTCATTGAGGCGGCTGCGGAACTCGCGCAGGGCATTCTGACATGGGCGCCAATGTCTCGGATCATGGTAACCAGCCGCGAGCCACTGAAGGTGCCTGGGGAGGTTGTATATAGGGTCCGGCCTCTGGAGGTGCCACTTCAGGACGAGAGCAATACTGAAGCGGTCAAGAAGAGCGCCGTGCAGTTGTTTCTGAATCATGCGCGTTCGATCAATCGACAATTCGCGTCCGACGAGCCGAGCATTTCCCTTGCATCGACGATTTGCCGGCGCCTGGATGGGTTGCCACTGGCGATCGAGCTCGCGGCGTCCCGGGCGGCGACGCTCGGTATCAGGGAGCTGGCTGATAATCTTGATGACCGATTCATGATTCTGACTGGCGGCTACCGAACTGCTCTACCTCAACATCAGACATTGATGGCGACCTTCGACTGGAGCTACGGCTTGCTGTCTGCGAAAGAGCAGATGGTGCTCAGGAAGCTTGGCGTGTTTCCGTCCACGTTTGACCTCGTGGCTGCAATCGCGGTTAGCTCGGAAGGGGAGGTAGGTCCGGTAGACGTACTTGAGGCGGTCTGTGCGCTGGCGGAAAAATCCTTGCTGATGACCGAGTTCCACAGTGGTTCAGTTAGCTACAGGCTGCTGGAAACGAGCCGCGCCTACGCGCTGCGCAAACTCGCCGATAACGGGGAGGAGCGTCGGGCCGAGCAGAGTTTCCTGTGTTACGTATGTGCGCGCTTGCGAGCAACGACAATAGCTCTGTCCGACCCGGACCAGACGGCGTGTAATGAGTTCCGGACACAGCTCGACGATGTGAGAGCGGCGCTGCATCTGGCGTTCTCTGAAAAAGGCAATACCGCTCTTGGTGCAGAGCTGATCGCGATGGCATCACCGTTCTTTATTGAGCTCGGTCTTTGCGCGGAGGTGCAGAAGCATGCACGGTGTGCGCTTGATTCCCTCGAGACCTTGGACGGCGCAAAGATAAGCAACGACGCTCACAAGCAATTGCTGTTTGCGATGACCGGCGGCCGTGAAATTGTAGCGCTCGGGGCTCATGCGCATATGTTGGGATCGGTTGCCGATAGCGCGCACTCTGCTTATTTCGCTGAACTTGCGGCGTATCCCAGCCTCAATTAAGCTAAGGCTGGCGGGACCGGTGCCGCGTCGCATTGACACGCACCGAAGCGCCTGGACTTGATGAAAGTGCTTGGTTTAGATCGCAGCAATGGAGCACGCGCAGGCATTCCTGGTTGATCGGTGGACGATTCTGCGTTCGGGTGATGGTGTCAAAAAATCGCGTAGAGAATTAAAAAAGAGCTGAGCTTACACGAGCAAAGAGCACTGTTTATAGAGACAATTCAAGATCTGTTTTGCATGGCGAATATAAGGCCTTTGATCCGGTCAGGGCATCCCGCCCAACAGACGTGGTGCAGTCGCCCATTTTTTCTGGCGGCTGGGTTTAGTCAGTAAACTTCCGCTGATGCCGCGTAATATTTCGCACGCAGCCATCAGCGACCTGTCAGATGCCCCAGTCAGATAAAAAATCGAGTAACAATTCGTTGACACGATCGGGCTGTTCTTCTTGGGGAAGGTGACCACACTGGGCGATTGGCTCGGCACGCAAATGCACTGCCATACTCTCCCAAACGGCTTTCATGTCAAACATTCCTCCGACCGCGTAGAAATCCTCTCCCCAGAGGGCCATAGTAGGGCAAGCGATTTTGGTGTCGGCATCCGCCAGATCTTGCTGCACATCTTCAGCGTTGGCACGATAGTCCGACATTGCACCCCGCACCGCGCCTGGCCGCCGGTACGCCGCGACATAAGTCTGAAATGCCTCGCCGGAAATCGCGTGTGGGTTGTAGCACCAGTCAGCGAAAAAGTGATGTAACCATTCAGCTTCTTTTCCGCTGATCAATGTCTCTGGCAAATCCGGTACGAGATGAAACAAAAAGAACCAATAAGCACGCGCTGTCTGAGCACTCATATTCTGCGCGACCACTCGCGTGGGAACGTTATCCATAACGACTAACCTATCTAATCGATCTGGGTGGTCTTTGGCGAAGCGTGTCGCCACGCGAGCGCCGCGGTCGTGCCCCACAACGGCGACCTTGCCAATGCCAAGCTGGTCGAGTAAAGCGAGAGTATCCAGCGCCATGTTTCGCTTGTCGTATCCCCTGCGGGTTTGTCAGTTTCGCCATAGCCGCGCAGGTCAGGCGCAATTACGCGGAATTTCTCGGCAAGCACCGGAATTTGAAATCGCCAAGCGAAGCTTGTTTCCGGAAAGCCATGCAGAAGTACAACCGTGGGTCCTTCTCCGGCATCCAGGTAATGTTGCCGGATACCATTTGCCCGAACCGTGTGATTGACGATCTTCAGTGTGGCGCTAGTCATGTTTGAGGTCCTTCATGTATGACGCAGGCAAGCCAGGGGGAAAGCCCGACGCGACCCTTGGTGGTAGCCTCATTGCGCAAGCCCGCCCGCTGGCAATTGATGAAGACCGGGGTCACCGTCGTAATTCACGGGAATCCACTCATACCCGCTTCCGTTCGCGCGAATGTGTCCGAGTCCGGGAAACGACATGTGTGCCGCAGCAACGTAGTAATGTCTGGTCGAAGCTAGCTGTAACATTGCTCGTCGGGAACGCTGCGCGCTTTGTGCGTCGGTGTCATATTCGACAGAAGCGGTAGGGTCACGCAGTTGCACCGACGCAACGTGAATGATGTCACCCCAAACGAGCAGCGTCTGCGAGCCGTTCCGGACCACATAGGCCGTGTGTCCAGGGGTGTGTCCCGGAGCGGCCATCGCGTAGATACCTGGCTCGAGTTGCCCGTCCTCTGAAAAAGGTTTAAAGCGGCCAGCGGCAATATACGGGGCCACGGAGGCCTCGGCCGCATCGAAGAATGTACTAAGGAAGGGGGGAGCGGTGGTTTTGTTTGCTGCGTTAAGCCAATATTGGGCTTCGGTTTCCGATGTTCTGAGCACCGCGTTCGGAAACGCCATCTTTCCGTCAAGAATGACGCCGCCGACATGATCCTTGTGCAGATGGGTCAGCAGTACTTCGTCAACCTGTTCGGGACGGTAGCCGGCCGCTCGCATATTGGCGAGGAGATGATCACAACAGTCTCCGTAAAGAACGCCGGCGCCAGTGTCAATCAGTATGAGCTTCGTGCCCGTGTTGATAAGGAACGCGTTGATGGAACCTTGCACCGGAAATGTCAGGTCGTCGGACGAAATGTCGCGTTCGACCGCTTCTTCTTGGACATGTGTCATCACCGTCTGGACGGGAAAATTGTGCGTCCCGTCGAGCAACGCGGTAACCTCGAACGTACCCAGCATCATTCGGTAGTAGCCGGGCGCCTGGGTTCTGACTTGGGGAGCTGCCGACATTGCCGACAGTGGCGTGAACGCAATCGACAGAAAGAATAGTTTGATCAGGAATTCTGAGAATCGGTGCTGAAGCTCTTCGGAGTTCATAAAATCTCTTTCCCGAGTGCTTGACACTTGGATGTGAGCTGATGGTTGTCGGCGTGATCGAAACAGCTTTTTTGCTGGTTCAGTTTCGAACCGTTGAGTGAAAATATATGAAACGGTTGCAAATCACTGCATGCTGGAAAAAGCAGCTGTCGACTGGCATGTGTTCACCTGGTCTCTGAGCTCGCGAAGATCGAGACAACATTGATTTAGACTACTCGTGATAGCACGGTACGGTTGACTAAGCGTTCTGAATCGTTCTGAAGCGTGCATAGACCTCAAGCAGATTGACGCGAGGGCAGATTGGTTCCGCTGGTTATCCGCACGCTTCCGTGAAAATATGAACCGGGTGATGACGCATCGTTTCGACAAGATCTTCCTGATGTGCTTAAGTACGGGTAGATTCGAAAAGAAACCAAATGCGCTGTTCTGTCTGGTCGATCCAGTTTTCGAGGAGACTGGCAGTTGCCACGTCTAATTTGTCATCGCAGACGTCGTGGAGCTGTCGCATGTAACCCACCAATGACTCGTTGTCCGTCCTTAACTCATTAAGCATGATCTCGGGCTTAACGAAGTCATCGTCATTGTCCAGAAGACGCCTTAGTGCCGTGACCTGTCCAATCGACCGAAGGGTTTTCCCCCCCAGCTTGCGCGCCCGCTCTGCGATCGGATCGATCATCTCGAAGACGAAGGTCGCCTGTTCGTCCAGCAGCAGATGGTAGTCGCGAAAGTGCGGCCCGCTGATGTGCCAGTGAAAGCTCTTTGTCTTGATGTACAGCGTGAACACGTCGGCAAGAAGCCTGGTAAGGCCCTCGGAGATCGCTTTCCTTGTGTCATTGCCAAGGTCTGTGGGCGTGGCCAAATCGTCGGACGCGTTGCTCCCGGCATTCGTAATGGTCATGGTTCAGCTCTCTGTTTGTGGTATTGACGAAATGCTATGCGAAAACACGAGGCAGGCCCCGTTTCAGCGGGGCATTTAATATCATTTAAGTTCTTCGCTGTGCCGAATCATTGCGGATATATCGATCAGGGGCGGCGGCCCAATAAGCTATGCGCCAATCTGTTATCCAACGGTTGTCAATGCTCAATTGTCGACAGCGCACTCCGCGGAGGTAGTACGCTCCACTCGCGATTCTGACCGCAAAAGAAGACGATTTCGACGATCCCGTTCCCACTGTTGGCTTCGACGCAGACGTAGCGCTCTCCAGACGGTACTATGCGGCCTTTTCTCGTAGGGTGGGCGCTACCGAGTTGGCTGGGAGCGAACCATTTTTCCAGTACCCAGTGGAGATGCTGTTCGGGAGAACGCTTGGGCCGTTGTTCGTCATACATCTTTGATCCTGGCAATTTTCCGATTTGTAACTCAACACATCCCAACGCTGCGCGCATGCCGTTGGAGACACCGGCTGCAGTAAGCCGTGACGAAGGCTTAACTAATTCCATGACCGGGCCCCTTCAGATTAAGTACTTGCCAATTCACGTATGTTGTAACGACCGCCAGTTTGGTAAAGCATTCAAACACTGACATCCAGAAAATTGGAGCCGAAACCGCTAGTTCCGATGGAAGGGTGGGCGCAACGGCCAACAAACCTGCACCGGACACGAAAACGAACCATACGCGCACCCAACTTGGCCCTAGGATCGAGGCAGACGCCAAAGCGATGATAATGAGCTTGCTCGCGCCAAGCGCCAGCAGTTGGGTAGAGGTATCGAGTCCGACAATTTCCCAGCGCGACTCGATAAGAGAGACCAGGCATGCCAACAAGACGGAGGCGGTGAATGCCCGGTTCGGTCTTAAAAAAGGATCCGCAAGAGCGGGCAGGCCGGACGTTGGGCACGGTTCTTTCGGAGAGGCGACAGGGGAGCCTCGATATATACGGTTGATCGCCATGACCATCTCCATCTGTTCGTCTCAGTTCTATTGTTGTCGAACAACCCAAAAGACTGCCGTTAAGCTTTGTGAAGAATTCTCTAACGACTTAAACGTTGTTTAACCATACGAATGTTTAAGCTGCTGACGATGACCCATGTTTTTTCGTTACTGATGAAGAGAGAATCCCGTGGGACCTCTTGGATTTATTCCAAGGTACGAACGGAGCTTCAGACGGCTTATTCGAATCAACAAAATATCTGAAGCGCCAGAGA
>Ga0105858_1000816_pt1 | contig 11368 bp, 13 predicted proteins | sample OrgsoiDNA_201062_FD_89683 | JGI IMG/M metagenome (GOLD analysis project Ga0105858, IMG submission 89683) | Permafrost soil microbial communities from the Arctic, to analyse light accelerated degradation of dissolved organic matter (DOM) -... | ecosystem: Environmental > Terrestrial > Soil >...
GGTGCCGCGTACCTCGCACGTATTGCGACGGCTTATCGACAATATCAACCGCACGCAGGACGCGCTGGGGCGACAAATCTCGCTGGAGAACCCGACGCATTATCTGTATATGCCGGAACATCAATGGGATGAGATCGACTTTTTACAGGAAGTGAGTCAGGCCACCGGTTGCGGCCTGCTGCTGGACATCAACAACGTTTGGCTTAGTGCCCATAACCTGGGGTTTGATGCGGCGTTGTGGCTGGAAAGCTTTCCTGCAGACCGCTTGACGGAGATCCATCTCGCCGGTTTTAGCAGCGATGAAGGGGGCAGCCATTTGCTGATCGATAGCCATGACAGCCCGATTTCAGAAGATATCTGGGCACTGTATCAGCGACTGATTCAGCGTGTCGGTGCTCGCCCGACGCTGATTGAACGCGACGATAAGCTTCCCGAGTTCGTCGTTTTATTGCAAGAGCAACAACGGGCGCAACGCATTTTGAAAACGTACGGAGGCCACCCATGAGTGACGCCCTCAGCCGTTATCATCGCGCGTTTATTCAGGCGCTGTACGGTGAAGCACCTCCCGAGCTGGCGCATTTACAGCAACAACCGGGGTTTGCGGTGTATCGCAACAGCGTGCTGAAAGGCTGTATTGATGCGCTACAGGCCAATTTCCCCAGCCTTGTCAGCCTGACCGGTGCGGTATTTTTTCGCGAGATGGCGCGCCAGTACGCATTGGTAGAACCGCCACGGCAGGGCGAGCTGATTCGCTACGGCGAGTTCTTCCCCGCCGTTATCGCCGCCTATCCGCCCGCCATGGACGTGCTCTATCTGGCTGATATCGCGCGTCTGGATTGGCTATGGCTGGAGGTGTTCTGTGCGGCCCCTTCCGCGGGGCTGGACACTCAGACGCTGGTTGAGATGCCGCCCGAAAAACTCGGCGAATGCTCGCTTATCTTACGCGACTCGGCGCGCTGGCATTGGCATGCGAGCCTGCCGATTTTCACTTTGTGGCATTTCAACCGGTATCACACCGCAACGCCGGAGAATATTTTGTGGCGCGGTGAAGGGGTGTTGTTGGTGATGAATCAACAGCGCATCGAAGCCAGCGAAATAAGTCACGGTGCTGCGATATTTCTCGCTGCTTGCCGTGATGGCGTCAGTTTGAACGAGGCCAGCGAGCGGGCACTACAGGCAGAACCGACGCTCGACATCGGCCCATTATTCACGCACTTGCTGCAACAGGGTGTGTTTGCGGGCATTAGCTATTAACTTTTAGAGGTCATCATGAAAGCAACAGAATTCGCTTCACAACCACAGCCTGCCAGTGAACAGGGCGTGCGCGCATTATGGAATAGTGTGTGGCGCTGCGTGCAACGCTGCGTCAGCGACAACGTGCTGTTGCTGGTCGCCCGCGTAGGGATCGCCGCCGTCTTTTTTCTCTCAGGGCGTACTAAAGTCACCGGTTTTATGACCTTAAAACCTGCCACCTACGAACTATTTCGCACCGAGTACGCGCTGCCGCTGATCCCCTATGACATCGCTGCGCATCTGGCCACCTTCGCTGAACATACCTTCCCGGTGCTGCTGGTGCTCGGTCTGTTCTCCCGCTTCGCCGCCAGCGGATTGCTGTTCATGACGCTGATCATCGAGATTTTCGTCTATCCCGATGCATGGCCCACCCACCTGATTTGGGGCGGGTTGTTATTGATGGTTATCTCACGCGGCGCCGGGAAATGGTCGGTAGATCGGGTATTGAGGTTGATGTAGGGGAGATCAGAACTCTTGGAATACATCTCGCAAAAGCGATTTCGCTTACTTGGTTCCCTATCCTGAGTTCTGTATAGTTGCCTCGCTGCGGCAAAATCCGCAGCCGGGCGTGAGAACTCGTCGAATCTACTGGTGACAACACAACCTTGTGTGTCACCGCTTTTGCCTACCCGTTATAAATACTTTTCACTCCGTATTCATAACTTCAATGGTGGCTCAGGCGGGGCTGACTTAGGTCAGGCCGGTAGCCAGTAGAGCCGGTATTCTCACCCCCGTCTGGGCTACCACCCAAGAGCGTGAGAACTCCAGTGGTAGCTTTATACCTTATCTACTGGAAGTGACATCATGACGAAAACATCCCATAGTCCGACCTTCCTGCCATTCCTGAGTCTTGTGTTGAAGAATGCAGGCGGTGCGCAATGAAAAGCAAATCTAACTGGCATCCCGCCGATATCATCGCCGGATTACGTAAAAAGGGCACCACGCTTGCGGCTTTATCACGTGCGTCGGGTTTAAGTTCATCGACGCTTGCTAACGCTTTAAGTCGCCCATGGCCGAAAGGGGAACGGTTAATCGCTGAAGCCTTGAACGTAAAACCCAAAGATATCTGGCCGAACCGGTATTTTGACGCGGAAAACGGCAAGGCGATTGAGCGCAGTGAGAGGAAAGGGCAGGGCTGAGAAGTCTGGCGGCGTGGACAACATAAAAGCCAGTCGTTGTGCTGGCTTTACTCGAGAGCGTTTCAGTCCATCATCGTTACGCCGTATGAAGCGAACGGCTATAACTGACGTAACTTACCAGGCGAGTTTTTCTTTGCTGGCTTTCTCGTTTTGGTCATACATCATTTTGATGGTGGTGTAGTTACACATATCCACAGGACCTTTGCAGTAATCCTTGATCACTCTATCCATGACTCTTTTGTCTTTGGCTTCAGTGAGCGATTTGAAATCAGCGAGGTTTTGTTTCTCCATCATACGCAGCATCGAGTCTTGGCACATATCCACCTGACCGCCGCAATATTCCTTTTTCACTCTTGCCTGAATGTAGTCAACGACTTCTTTTTTCTGCGCTTCAGAACCATCGAATTTCATCGGATTCACGAAAGCAGCGTTTGCCATGAAGGTACAAGCCATCAGCGCCAAGCCCAGAATTTTTTTCATCAAAATGTCCTTTTACGTTATATGAATAATTAAGCGCGCGAATGGTAACACTTTCTTATATTTGGATCATGCATGTTACGTGGCCCTATGCAGACAATCTTAACTCATAACAATTTTCTGAAATTCAGCGTTATTGGAACTCTTAAACAAAGCCCGTTTTTAACCCAACGTATTCTTCTTATGAAACTCAATAACGCATAAGGAGATATTCAGAATGGCGATACCCGTTTATTTATGGCTTAAGGATGAGGGTGGGACGGTGATACGAGGTGGCGTGGACGTCATTGGGCGGGAGCGAAGTATCGAAGTCACCTGTATTCAACATGGTGTTGAGCTACCCACTGACAGTCGTACCGGTAAGATCACCGGCATGCGGACGTATGCCAGTTATTATTTTGAGAAAGAGATAGATGAATCAAGTCCCTATCTCTACAAGGCAGTGACGGCCGGTCAGACATTAAAGAGTGCTGAATTTAAATTTTATTCAATCAATAACGCAGGGCAAGAGCACGAATATTTTAATACGTTGCTGGAGTCTGTGCACGTCGTGTCAGTGATGCCAATAATGTTCGATATTAAAAATCCGCTGTTTGAAAAGGTTGGCCATCGTGAGTGCGTTGAGTTGATGTATGAAAAAATTAAGTGGCGTTATGTTGATGGGAATATCGTTCACTCGGATTTATGGAACGAAAGAAAAGGGGGATTAATTTAATGACATGGGAATATGATCGCGCTAGCGGAAGGCTGACGCATAACGGAAGTACAAGAGCGACGGGTTATTCTGGCAAAGGCCGCTATAAAAACCACCCAGAACAAGATGCCTATCACGCACCGCACGGTAGCCCGGACGCCGGTCCTTTGCCTTCTGGGAATTACACTATTACTGCCCCCTTTAACTCCCGCGTGACCGGCCCGTATGCTATGCGCCTGAACCCTAACAGCGCCAACAATATGCATGGCCGTGGAGATTTTGAGATACATGGTGATAAGCGGAGCGCACCCGGTACCGCCTCCGAGGGGGGCATAGTGATCGGCCCTATGACACGGCGAGAAATATGGGCCAGCGGTGACACGGCTTTAAGGGTTAAATAATGAAATATCTCATATTGTTCCTGATAGCACCTCTACTCTCTTTCGTGGCATATGGTGCGGTTCCAGACACTTTATATATAAAAGTCTTGAAAGCCATTAGCACTCAAAATAGCCATCTTTTAACTGATGACCAATACGATGAAATTAGTGAGAACATCCAGCGCGGAGACCGTCATTGGGTTGCTCTCTATCCAAAATTATCAGTAGAGCCTTTTTTAGGCGTTACCTCATTTCAAGAGGGGTTAGACACCGATCTCGCTCTGGCACTCCCCATTAATACCGATGAGGTTCTTAAGCAGGTGACACCGGTAAACATAGGACAGGTTTGTTCCATGCCGTTTATAGAACCTACTCGCGATTCTATTTACCGTTATTACGACCTTACCCGCGCCGCGCTGGTAAAAGTCGGTTTACCTAGTCAGAAGTGTTTATCAATATTGGATGCCTCCATGCAGTCGATAAAAGCACATGATAGTCAGGGCAAAATTAAATGGGGTGAAGGGGAATATTGATCCCTCTCTTTTATAATTTCGTCACTAAACCATCAGCCATCGTCTGCTGGTGGTTTTTTATGTGTGGGATGTGGGCTGACTTTCATCGAGAGCGTTTCTGGCTCGTTAGCGTTCGTCCGAGGCGCGTAGGGTTAATGCCATCACCGCGCTCGCCAGCGTGAAAAGTGACATGATCCAACCCATAGTCCAGGGGGTTCCATCGCTGAACAGGGCAAGTAACAGTGATGAAATAATACCGCTCCCGTATTGCAGTGATCCTATCAGTGCGGAAGCCGAGCCCGCTACGTTCGGCACTGTATCCAATGCGCAGACCGTAGAGGTGGCGGAAATAATTCCGTTCATACAAAAGAAGATAAATACCGTACCCACAATCAGGCTAATCCCGCCAAATCCTAGTCCGGTAGCCGCCGCAAGGACGAGAGCGGCGAGAGCGGCGACGAATACCGCACACTTGAGCAACGCCTCCAGAGGGTAACGATGGACCAGCCGTCGGTTCAGAATGCTTACCGCCATGACCCCGACAATATTGAACGCAAACAACCAACCAAAATGCTGCGGATCAACGCCGAAGTAGGTGATGTAGACAAAAGGTGAGCCAGTAATAAAGGCATAGGCCGCGACATAGTAGAACGTCAGGCATAATGTAAAACGCATGAATGTAGTGTTAGTCAGCAATCTGTAGTAGTGACGAAAAGCGCCAGATAAAGATGCCTGAACACGCTTTTCTTCTGGCAATGTTTCTGGCAGCCAGAAGACACAAGCCAGCATCAGTGCGCCAATAACCGCCAGCAGCCAGAAAATGGCATGCCATGAAGTCACTTTAATCATTTGCCCACCCAGCAACGGCCCGGCAATCGGCGCAATAGCCATAATTATCATCAGCGTCGAAAGCATTTGTGCTGCGCGAGTACGGCTATACAGGTCGCGGATCATCGCTCTCGCCAGCATAGGACCAGTGCATGCTCCCAGAGCTTGAAATACACGCCAGAACACGATTTGCACGATATCCGTTGATAAGGCACAACCCACCGAACCTATAACGAATAGAATCATGCCCACGAACAGGGGACGGCGTCGTCCAAAGTGGTCACACAACGGCCCCCAAATCAGTTGAGCAAGGCAAAAACCGATTAAAAAGCCGGTGATCGTCAACTCTACATCGCCCTGAAGATCTTTCGCCATCACCGGCATGGCGGGTAAATAAATATCGGTTGATAAGGAGGTGACTGCCATTAATGCACTGAGAATGATGATAAAAGGCAGCCCCGTGGTTTTACTGGCTGGCACTGGGGAGTTGAACATGGCTATCCGTCTATTTAGTCGTTATATGAGTTATGTTACCAACACGGTGGCTCGAGATAATCTGTTGCTTAGAGATAGCTTTATGCGTGAAATTCATGAATAAATCATTAGCTCAGTACCCCCCATGAAGCCCGCATAGAGAGGGACTTATGCGGGCTAAATAGGTTACCAAGGCCAGGTGTTGTTTTCGTAATCAAGGTACAGATGAGTATTATCGTGGCGATGCTGCGCTATCACGTCGATCATTCCTTCCACGCTGGTCCGCACATCAATCTCTGCCTCAACGGCACCGTCCAGCGTCCCCATCGCCGTTGCTACCCAGCCGGGATGAATGGACAAAACGGTATGGCCTGCACTTTGGATGTCCAAATAAATGCAGCGAGCCAGCATATTGAGCGCCACTTTACTGGCCCGATAGAGTTCAAGGCCAATTCCCGGCTCGTCATTGCGCGCGATACTTGCCCGGTGAGAAGTCATAAAGCACAGCGTTCCCTGAGGATTGAGGCTCGGGAGCAAATGCCGGGCCAGACGTGCCGGACCAAACGAATTGGTCATCATGATTTGTTGGAATTCCGTATCGGTAGCCTGCAAAATCGACTGATGTAACGGGCCAAAAATTCCGGCGATCATGAAAATTACGTCGAATTTTTGCTCCCCAATTTGGCTCAGAAGGGGGGCTATTTGAGCTTTATCGGTGACGTCAATCGGCGCTGAAGCGAGTTTTCCCGCATAAGATCTGCTTAGCTTTTCCAGAGAGGAGATATCAGAACCTGGGAAATAGGTGGCAAAAACGTCCCATCCGCGAGACAGATAGGTTTCTGTCAGACCCAGACCGAGGCCTTTCTCAGCGCCTACAATTAAAATGCTTGAATGATTCATGTTGTACTCCAGATAATTATTGTGCGGTGTATCCACCATCGGCCACCAGAACGGCACCGGTGACAAAACTGGCTTTTGGTGAAGCTAGCCAGATAATGGCTTCAGCGATTTCCTCGGGCTGAGCGACCCGGCCGAGGGGATGCGCATGCCCGTAACTGGCGAGCGTTGCACGACTGTCTTCGACAATACCTGCCAGAATATTGGTCTCAACCACGCCAGGGGCGACGCAGTTGACCCTGATATTGGCTTCACCCGCTTCCAGCGAAAGGACTTTTGTCAGTTGAGCAATAGCGCCTTTAGAAGCGGCGTAGGCGGCTGTTGTTTTCATTCCCACGATGCTGACAATCGACGCGACATTCACAATGGATCCTTCGCGTCGTGGCTGCATAACTTTCAGCGCTTCGCGGCACAGCAAAAAATACCCTCTGGCATTGATGGACATAATGTCGTTCCACTCAGCAACAGAGGTATCCGTCGCCAGTTTGTTCAGCGTCTTGCCTGCGTTATTCACCAAAATATCCAGTTGCCCAAATATTGAGCATGCTACAGCCACTGCGTTGATGGCAGATTGTTCCTGACGCACATCGCACACCAGAGGGATCACCCGGTCAGGGATCGCCATGTTGTTCACCTCGGGATGAATATCCTGAGCGATAACTCTGGCACCGTGCTCCACGAAAAGATTCACCGTGGCCTTGCCAATGCCCCCGGCAGCGCCGGTGACGATGACCACTTTGTTGTTAAGCCCGAAGGTCAGCTCTGTCATTTTGTCTCCTCTCTTTCCGTCGTTCAGTGCTGTCAGGATAGAGAGGGCGTCATTTTTCAACAATGGGGATTATTTTATAAAGATTGCCTATTCCTATTAAATTTAATTTAATACAGTAATGAATATGCCGAAAAATTATTGAATACTTTGGACGGTCATCACATGTCAGGTTTAACCGATGAGCTCAGACAAAAACTCATTTCCACCTTAATCACGCTGACGCCTGAAGAGGGGTATACGCGTACCTGCCTGAACAAAGTAAAGTTTTTGCGCGTAAATGAACCGATACCGCACACGCCGGTCCTTTATGAGCCTTGCATCGTTATTGTCGTTCAGGGCAAAAAAACAGGCATGCTGGGGGGACGTGAATTTGTTTACGATCCCCAGCATTATTTGGTCCTGTCGGTGCCCTTGCCCTTCACCAGCCAAACGGTGGCCTGTGCTGAAGAACCCCTGCTTGCTCTTTCCATATCGCTGGATCTGGTGATGATTGCGGAAATACTGTTCGAATTAGCGGAGTGCGACATACCGGAGGCAGAACCGAACTCTATGCTCTCGACACCACTCACTGAAGACTTAGGCGAAACCGTTCTTAGACTGGTTCAGGCGGCTGCTGACAAGATTGCAGCGAAGGTTCTCGGGCCGGGATTACTAAAAGAAATTTATTATCGCGTGCTGCTAGATGTGCAAGGCGGAACGCTGCGGACTGCCTTATCAGGGAAAGGGCATTTTGGGCAAATTGCGAGGGCATTAGGCATCATACACGGCCGATTTCCGGAGCGTCTGGACGTGGAAACATTGGCAAAACAGGCCGGTATGAGCACCCCGGCATTTTTTGTGCACTTCAAAAATTTTACCGGTACGACGCCCATTCAATACCTTAAATCCACCCGTTTGCATCAGGCACGTTTGCTGATGGTTAAAGGGGGAGTTTCCGCTGCCGAAGCTTCAATAAAAGTTGGCTACGAGAGTTCGACACAATTCAGCAGAGAATTTAAGCATTTCTTCGGTCATCCACCTTTAAAAGAGGCGCAACGTTTACGCGAATTATTAAAAGTGAAAGCCGAATCATACTGGCCGGATTAAAAAGGAATGATTTATTGGGCGTATATATTGAGAGTGAGCTTAATCAGTAAAGCGTTGGGGCTTGAGGTCGGGTTGGAGTGCGGAGTGAGGCTGGCAAGGTTGCTTATAGTGGAGAGGCTGGTTGGCAAAAAACCTCATCGCCATTTCATCGCCACTTTAAAAACCAAATAAAAAGGCCACTCGGTTAAAAGTGGCCTAATGTACTGAATTTAAAACTAAAATTTGGTGGCCCCTACTGGACTTGAACCAGTGACCAAGCGATTATGAGTCGCGTGCTCTAACCAACTGAGCTAAGGGGCCGTGGGGCGGGATTATACGGTAAGTTGCGGGGACAGGTCTACTGGTGATCGGTTTGTATGCGCGTTTTGTGTGCAATGGTAGCCTGTTGTCATTCCAGCAGTTTTTTGCGATAACTTCGGTAAATACGTCTCAGGGACTCATTATGATCACCGATATTATTGCTGACGATCTTGCCGTGCTTTTCTGCGGGATTAATCCCGGTCTTTCGACTGCGCACCATGGTTTCCATTTCGCCAATTCGAACAACCGTTTTTGGAAAGTGATCCACCAGGCGGGTTTCACCGAGCGTTTGCTCAAGCCGGAAGAGGAAGCGCATCTGCTGGATACCGCCTGCGGCATCACCATGTTGGTTGAGCGCCCGACGGTGGAAGCCACCGAATTAGTGCGTGATGAGTTGCGCGAGGGCGGAGCGGCACTGACGGCGAAGATTGAGCGCTATCAGCCGCGTGCGTTGGCGGTGCTGGGTAAGCAGGCATTCAGTAAGGCGTTTGGTATCAGTAAGGTCAACTGGGGGCGTCAGGCGCTGAAAATCGGTAGGACAGAAGTCTGGGTGCTGCCCAACCCGAGCGGGCTGAATCGGGCGACGCTCGATGAACTGGTGGCGTCTTATCGTGAGTTGTATGACGCGCTTAGCGCGCCGTGACGGCGAGGTGAGACGACAGAAAAGCAAAAGCCCGCGAAGGCATTCACCGTCGCGGGCTTTTTCATGACGCTATGCTGACGACTAGTCGTCGAGGAAGCTACGCAGTACTTCAGAACGGCTTGGGTGGCGCAGTTTGCGCAGAGCCTTCGCTTCGATCTGACGAATACGTTCGCGGGTAACGTCGAACTGTTTGCCCACTTCTTCCAACGTGTGGTCGGTATTCATGTCGATACCAAAACGCATACGCAATACTTTCGCTTCACGCGCAGTCAGACCGGCCAGAACGTCGTGCGTTGCAGAACGCAGGCTTTCTGAGGTGGCAGAATCCAGCGGCAGCTCGAGGGTAGTATCCTCGATGAAATCACCCAGATGCGAATCTTCATCGTCGCCGATTGGCGTTTCCATGGAGATAGGCTCTTTAGCGATTTTCAGCACTTTACGGATTTTGTCTTCCGGCATCAGCATACGTTCAGCCAACTCTTCTGGCGTCGGCTCACGGCCCATCTCTTGCAGCATCTGGCGCGAAATACGGTTGAGTTTGTTAATCGTCTCAATCATATGCACCGGAATACGGATGGTACGCGCCTGGTCAGCGATGGAGCGGGTGATAGCCTGACGTATCCACCATGTAGCATAGGTTGAGAACTTATAACCACGGCGATATTCAAACTTATCAACGGCTTTCATCAGGCCGATGTTACCTTCCTGAATCAGGTCGAGGAACTGCAAACCACGGTTGGTGTATTTCTTGGCGATCGAAATAACCAGACGTAAGTTCGCTTCAACCATCTCTTTCTTGGCGCGACGAGCCTTAGCTTCACCGATCGACATGCGACGGTTAATGTCTTTCACTTGCTCGATGGTCAGGCCGGTTTCTTCTTCGATCTGACGCAGTTTCATCAGGCCGCGCTGCACTTCTTCGGTCACTTCTTTCAGCTTCTCAGACCAGGGTTTACCCATTGCCAGAGCCGCGTCAAACCAGGTTTGGCTGGTTTCGTTACCGGCGAACAGATTGACGAAGTTTTTCTTCGGCATTTTGGACTGTTCAACGCACACTTTCATGATGAAACGTTCTTGGGTACGCACGCGATCCATCATGGAGCGCATGCTGTTGACCAGGAAGTCGAACTGTTTTGGCACTAAACGGAACTGTTTGAAGACGTCGGACAGTTTCAGAATTTCTTCTGCGGCGCTTTTATGGTTGCGGCCGTTTTTCTTGATGACGGCACGGGTCGCTTCATGTTGTTCACGCAGGTCGGTGAACTTCTGGCGCGCCAGTTCCGGGTCGATGCTGTTGTCGTCTTCCGCATCGTCGTCTTCATCTTCGTCGTCGTCGTTGTCGTTCTGCTCTTCCGTGGTCAGTTCAGAACCCACGTGAGTGGCGGTTGGTGCGATCTCTTCTTCGGCGTTCGGGTCAACAAAACCGGTGATCAAATCAGACAGACGCGCTTCGCCCGCTTCTACGCGGTCATACTGCTCGAGCAAATAGGTAATGGCTTCTGGGTATTCGGCAACGGAGCACTGAACCTGGTTAATACCGTCTTCAATACGCTTAGCGATGTCGATTTCGCCTTCGCGCGTCAGCAGTTCGACGGTACCCATTTCACGCATGTACATGCGTACCGGGTCAGTGGTGCGGCCAATTTCAGATTCAACGCTGGAAAGCACCTGAGCAGCAGCCTCGGCTGCATCTTCGTCAGTATCAGGGCGATTTTCGGCCAGCATTAAGTCATCGGCATCAGGCGCTTCTTCGAGAACCTGGATGCCCATGTCGTTAATCATCTGGATGATGTCTTCGATCTGGTCGGAGTCGACGATATCTTCCGGCAGATGGTCATTGACCTCAGCAAAGGTCAGATAGCCTTGCTCCTTACCA
>Ga0105858_1000819_pt1 | contig 11322 bp, 9 predicted proteins | sample OrgsoiDNA_201062_FD_89683 | JGI IMG/M metagenome (GOLD analysis project Ga0105858, IMG submission 89683) | Permafrost soil microbial communities from the Arctic, to analyse light accelerated degradation of dissolved organic matter (DOM) -... | ecosystem: Environmental > Terrestrial > Soil >...
TGCAGTGGTTCCAGCAGCGCATGGCGCCGGTGGGCAGTTTTATCGTGGTGACGGAGCCGCTGTCCACTCAACAACTCGATGCGTTTTTCCCTCACAGGCGCAGCTATGTGACGTCGCTTAACATCGGCAATTATTTTCGGATCACGCCCGATAACCGGCTGCTGTGGGGTGGTCGCGCGCGCTTCGCGATGTCCAATCCTCAGTCCGATGAAAAGAGCGGCAACGTGCTGCGCAAGGGACTGGCCAAGTACTTTCCGGAGCTTGCCAACACGAGGATCGACTACTGCTGGGGTGGTCTTATCGACATCACGGTGGACCGGCTTCCCCGTGCGGGACAGCACGAAGGGCTCTACTATTCGATGGGCTACAGCGGCCACGGCGTGCAGATGTCGACGCATATGGGACGCATGATGGCCGACATGATGTCGGGTTCCGAGCAGGCCAACCCGTGGCGTTCGCTGCCTTGGCCCCCGGTGCCCGGACACGCCGGCCGCGCGTGGACGCTGCCTTTGGTCGGCGCGTATTATCGGCTGCAGGATATATTGTTCTGACGGTTCTTACTGCCCTGATTGAGTTGTGCCTGCATGGCACGCGCGTGATGCGAACGTGATAGTCTTTTTGACCTGAAGTGCCGGATCCGCGCCTGACCCGGCAGCACGCAAGCTCAACGTCAGGAGACCAGGGTGCAAAGAAAGATTCCGGCAATCTATATGCGCGGAGGCACAAGCAAGGGTGTCTTTTTCCGTGCGGATTCACTCCCTTCGGATCGAACGCTGCGCGAGCGCATCCTGCTGCGCGTGATCGGCAGTCCCGATCCCTATGGCCAGCAGATCGACGGCATGGGGGCCGCTACGTCGAGCACCAGCAAGGTGGTACTCGTGGGTCCGTCCTCCAGGGATGACTGCGACGTCGACTATTGGTTCGGGCAGGTGGCGATCGACAAACCTGTCGTCGACTGGTCCGGCAACTGCGGGAACCTGACGTCAGCGGTGGGTCCGTTCGCGATAGCGCAGGGTCTGGTCGATGCGCCGCGCGACGGCATCGCCACTGTGCGTATCTGGCAGGCGAACATCAACGCAAAAATTATCGCGCATGTGCCGATGCAAGATGGCGCAGTGCTCGAAGAAGGCGACTTCGAACTCGATGGCGTGACCTTTCCCGCGGCCGAAATCAGGATCGAGTTCCTGGACCCGAGCGGCGAGGGCGGTGCCGACGACGACGCCCGCGGCGGCATGTTCCCCACGGGAAATCCGCTCGACACACTCGACGTACCCGGTGTCGGCGCCATCGAACTCACGATGATCAACGCCGGCAATCCCGCCATTTTCATCGACGCCGCGACGCTCGGGCTGATGGGCAACGAACTGCAGCGGGACATCAACGGCAACGCGGACTTGCTACAGAAGGCCGAGGCAATCCGCGCGCATGCGGCTGTTCGAATGGGACTATCCCGGACCGCGGACGAAGCATCGGCACTTCGGCCCCACACGCCCAAACTCGCCTTCGTGGCTACCCCCTCCGCCTACGTAGCATCGAGCGGCAAGCCGGTCGACCCGACGACGCTCGATATCAACGCACGCATTTTCTCCATGGGCAAGTTGCACCATGCCATGACCGGTACTGGCGCGGTCGCAGTCGCGGTTGCCGGCGTGATTCCCGGCACGGTCGTGCATCGGCTGCTGGCGAACAAGACGTCCGACCGGATCCGCTTCGGACATCCGTCGGGCGTGATGGCGGTGGGTGCAGAAGCCGAGCAGCGCGACGGTACGTGGGTCGTCACCAAGGCGATCATGAGCCGGACGGCGCGTCGGCTCATGGAAGGTAGCGTCTTCGTCCCTTCATCTCTTGATCCCGATCGGCACTGAGGCGTTGGCACCTTGTGAATTTACCTCGCGTCATGGTGAGAATTTCTCCCTTTGCGAGTTGGTTCCGGGTGGTTAGGCTTGTGACTGGCGGCTGATGCCCGGCCAACGCGCAGTATCTTTAGCCGCGGCTCACACGCTTCGCCGCATGGAACCGGAGGAGACGATCTTGGACGCTAAATTGATCAACCTTGGCTTGGTGGCAGCCCAGACTGAAACGGGATATTCCAATCAGGTCCTGACGACGGTGAACGATCACGCGGTTCACCTTAGCGTGATGGATGCGCCATTTTTCTGGCATTTCCATCCCGACTCGGACGAGGTCTTCATCGTTCTTGAGGGGGTCTTGCTTGTCGAGTTGGAAACGGCGCGATATGAGTTAAAGCCGGGCGAGATGTTGACCGTGCCGGCCGGGGTCAGGCATCGGACCAGCCCTTTGACCCCGCGATCGGTGAATCTCACTGTCGAAAAAATGAACGCGGAAAGCGTGCGCGTTCCCTGAGTACTCGCGTGAAACGATGCAACTGGCGCGGGCGGTGGATCAGGAGATCGACGGGCGGAAGCACCCTTAGACCCACGAGACAATGCCGACGCATTCAGCATCACATCGTTTAAATGAAGGCCTGCATTATCGAGAATAAAAATTCCGTAAAGGCCTGGGTAGCCTGCGTATATATGCCGTAAAACACCAAATATTTACGGCATTTTTTCTTGTTATCAACCGACGAGGAATCCTACACTTCTGGCAAATGATGAGACCGGGGGTGTCATGTCGAAGCAACGCACAGCAACGAAGAATCACACGCGTATCAGCTACGTTCATCGTGGCGTAGGCAGCGTAGTACTGAGGCGCTTTGATCCGGCGTGCGATTCGTTCGATGAGTTGACCCAGATGCTGCACCGGTCGTTTGCGCGGCTTGGCGCAATGGGGCTCAATTGCACGTGCGTTGACCAGTCCGCGCTTGTTACCCGTGCGCGTGCCATGCGCGGCGACTGTTATGTCGCGGTATGCAACGGTCGACTGGTTGGAACCATGACGCTGTACGCACAGGATAGCGAGTCGTCATGTGTGCTTTATCGGCGGGATGATATTGCGAGCGTTCGCCAGTTCGGCGTCGATCCTGCGTATCAGAGCAGGGGGATCGGGAAGTCGTTATTGGCCTATGCGGATCACTGGGCCGCCATTCGCGGCTACGCTGAGCTTGCGCTGGATACACCGCAACCCGCTGCACATCTGATTGCTTTCTACAGAGGCCAGGGCTTTCGGATTGACGACTTCGTCAGGTTCGCGGGCAAGCAGTACGACAGCGCGATTCTGAGCAAGCCGCCAGTCGCTTTCCGCCACCTTGCCACCTGGTCGCGCCGTCTTGAACTGCCGCAAGCGAGTGTTGCTCACGCGGCATAACAGAAAGGCCGCACTCATGCCTCAAGTGCGGCCTTTATCAAACCTTGCTTCAAAACCTGCTTCAAAACCTAACAATCAGACCTTTTCGACCGAGGCCTGATAGATCTCATCGACAGACGTTGCCAGCGTTGCGTCGAACTCGCTGTCGCTCATCGACTTCTTGAGCTCGTTGATCAGCGCGCGGGAGAAGCTGGCGATCATGCCGTGATTCTTCGCGAGGCGATTGCACGCGTCGGTCCGTGCGTAGCCGCCCGAGAGCGCCACTACACGTACGACGGCCGGGTGTTCGATCAGCGGACGATAGAGATCCGTCACGTCCGGGATGGTCAGCTTGATCATGACCTTGCTGCCATCGGGTAACGCCTCGAGGCCCTTGAGCAGCTCAGCCAGGAGGATGGTTTCCGCTGCCGCCTTGTCCGGGCTGTTGATCGACACCTCGGGTTCCAGGATTGGCACGAGACCGTGCGCCTGGATTTGCGCACCGACTTCGAACTGCTGCTTGGCGATGGCCGCGATCCCTTCCTGCGAGGCATGATCGATAACCGAGCGCATCTTCGTACCGAATACGCCCAGCTTGACCGCCCGTTCGAGCAGCGCGTCCAGCCCGGGGATCGGTTTCATCAGACGCACGCCGTTGGCTTCCGCCTCGAGCCCCTTGTCCACTTTCAGGAAAGGAACCACGCCGCGGTCTTCCCACAGGAAGGCCGGAACGGACTTTCCTTCTGCCTGGCCGTCCATGGTGGCTTCGAAGAGAATGGCGCCGATCACCTTGTCACCGGTGAAGGCGGGCGCGGTCATGATGCGTACCCGCATCTCGTGCATCAGCTTGAACATCTCGGCGTCGCCGCTGTAGTCGCTCTCCGGAATTCCATACGCCTTCAGGGCGCCAGGGGTGGATCCGCCACTCTGGTCGAGGGCGGCGATGAACCCCGGTTTGTTACTCATTTGCGCCAGCATCTTGTCATTAGCCACGTACGTTTCTCCCTCTTAACTATCAAACCCCGGACCAAGGATCTCTGGTCTGGACCATTGCTTACGATGTAATAAGTGTACTGGATTGGCGGATGAGCTTCGAAAACAAACAAACGGCGGTCGGCCGGTTTACCGGACAGTGCCGGTTGGGCGACGGCCGGACGCGGCAGTCGAAGCCTTCGATTCCCGCATAAGCGTTTGAATTTTCAGAAGATCGTTCACCTATTGCCGCCGTCCCCAAAGCCGCAAGTTTATTGTGATTTGCGGTTTTATAGCGATTTGTAAAAACGAACTAACGCGCGTCACAATTCAGTGCGACCGGTTGCATCGCTTAGAAGAACCTTACGCGAACCGTAGGGGAAACGCACACAAGCACACACAAGCGCACGCTGGTTTTACTTCGCCGGCTTTGGCCGCACCCCTTCAGATTGCGCGCCCATCCGTCCCTGCTTGCTCACCGGACTGCGCTGCAGGCGCGTCGCGAGACGATCCTTGAGACGCAAGAACGGTGCCTCGATGACAAAGCAACCGAACGTGGCCGCCGCGAAGGCTTCCAGTATGCCGAACGGGAACGCGTGGGTAATTGGCTGATTCACGTTCGAAAAAGGCTGCTGCCATAGGTAGAAGCTGAAGTACAAGCTGAACGAGATCGTACCGACAAACACCAAAGGCTTGGTCCGCAAAAGCCGGGCGCACCAGAAATCGGGTTGAAAGCGAAGGCCGACAATCACGATACCAACGAGCGCGGCTTCGAACGTGGTCCCGTCAGCGCCTCTACACGATGTTTCATTGATCTGGTCCCGCCTGGCTTGTACGCGGTCGTGCCTAGCGCTCAAGCATCCGCGAAAAATATTGAAATAAAAATCAAAAAATGCCGGCGGGATGCGAGAGAAGAAGAGCCTTGTCGGAGCCTTACGGAACATTTCTGCGGGGCTCGTTCACATCACCGATAGATAGGGCCATTCGCCGCTGCGGCCCGCATGTCGCGCCGGGCACCAATGACCTCGAACCGGCTGGACGCACGCGTAGAAATCTTTTTAAAGATTTGGAAAGAACCTGCGGGAGGCGCGTGTTGCTCGCCGCTTCACCCTTGGCGGAAGTGCGCAACCATGCATGCGCGAATAGACGATGCACAGCCGACCATGCACAGCCCGGGCAACGCGCGGCTGTCGCGTCGTCTCGCTTATCGATCCCCTGAGGCTCCGCTGAGGCTTGCCTTCAGGGGGCTGATTTTCATCCAGGCTCAACGAGCAAAACTGAAGTACGGAGCATTTTAATGTCGACGATTTCCAGCGCGTCCAGCGCTTCAAGCGTTCCCACACCGGCCACCGCGACCTCGGCCAACGCCATCTCGACCGCAGCCGACACGACGGCTGCCGCCGCCTCGGCCAGGGCGGCGGCAGCGCAGTCGGTCATCAGCGGGTCGACGGGCAACGCGTCGCTGGATGTCTCGTCGCTGGTCACGAGCCTCGTCAATGCGAAGGTGGCGGGCCAGACCGGCTCGCTTAGCGCACAGCAGAGAAACGACAACACCAAGCTCTCGGCAATCGGCGCTTTGCAGGCCGGGCTATCGGCGTTGCAGGCGGGCATTGCGCCGCTCGCGAACGGGACCGCTCTTGGGCAGTTCACCTTGACGACCGACGGCACGGGGCTGACGGCAAGCGGCAGCTCCGGTGCTGCGACGGGCAGCTATTCGGTCGCGGTCACGCAAATTGCCAGCGCGCAGACGCTCTCGTCGTCAGCGTTCGGCGCCACGACCGCACTGGGTACCGGCACGATGAACGTCTCGGTCGGAGACAAGTCGATGAGCGTCGACATCACGTCGGCGAACAACACCGTGAGCGGCATTGCGAGCGCGATCAACTCGTCGTCGAGCAATCCCGGTGTCACGGCAACCGTCGTGACGGGCACGGACGGCGCGCACCTGATCTTGCGTTCATCGGCCACGGGTGCATCGAATACGATCAATGTTTCAGTGGGCACGGTGACCGACGATGCCGGCCTGTCCAGTCTCGGCGTATCGTCAACGGCGGGCGCCAGCCCTTCAGATCCGTCGACCATTGCATCGGTGTCCGCCACGAGCCCGTGGACGCAGACCGAATCCGCCAAAGACGCCATGTTCACCATCGACGGGACGGCCGGCACGAGTTCAAGCAACGCGGTGACCACCGCGATCCAGGGTGTCACGCTGAACCTGACCGCGGCGGCCATTGGCGTGCCTGCCGGAACGCCGCAGACGCTGACCGTGGCACAGGACACCACGTCGGCGTCGGCCGCCATCAACAACTTCGTCAACCTCTATAACACCCTGGTCACTACCTACGGCCAGGTTGCCGGTTTCGACAGTTCGAAAGCGAAGGGTTCGCAAGGCGGCCCGCTGCTCGGCAACGCCATGTTCAACACGATCAAGAGCACGCTCGCGAGTATTGTCAGCGGCGGCGTGAAGAACGGCAGTTCCAATATCTCGCTCGGCGCTATCGGCATTACGCTGAACAAGGACGCCACACTCACCGCCGACAGCACGAAGATTACCGACGAGCTGACGAGCAATCCGCAAGGGGTGGCGGCCCTGTTCAATTCGACGACCGGTGTGGCCGCGAAGATGACAAAGAGCCTGAACGGATTCCTGGAAGAGAAGGGCCTGATTGCGAATAACCAGGACCCGCTCAACGCGGACCTCAAGGGCATCAGCTCGCAGCAAGACACCCTGGCGAGCTACTCGGCCCAGCTCACTCACCAATACCAGGCGCAGTTCACGGCGCTCAACACGGTCATGGCGACGATGAATAAGAATTCGCAGTACCTGACCCAACTGTTCGGTGGCGCTAACAGTGACGGTGCGCTGGCGAAGGGTAAGCCCGGTTAATTGACAAGTCGAGATTCAGCAGTGACACACCCGAACCAAGCCCTGCGCAGCGCGCGGATGACGACCATGCACGCGCTTCGCGACCTGACGCAAGGAGCGGCGCAAGGCCGTAATAATGTGAAAAATACGCGAGCACTTTTGTGCGTTGTTTTTAGAGCATGTCGATACCTGTCAGTGCTGGCGGCCGCGGGCTTCAGCGGCGCGCCGCTCGCTCACGCCGGTTGCGTTCCGGACGTTGGCAAACCACGTCCTGTCATCTCGCTGCCTTCAGCGAGTATTTCGGCGTCGCCCAACCTGACCGTAGGCGATTTATTGGGATCGGTGCAGGTCGCCGCGTTGCAGGATATCCCGTTCGTCTGCACGGGCGGGGCTAACAGCCTCGAGGTCCGGCTGACCCGCTCCGAAGCGCCGGTGCGGGATTTGAAAGACGTGTATCCCACGAGTGTTGCGGGCGTTGGCATGCGCGTAAGCGCGGCTGGCGGTAGCTTTGCCGGGATCGATGACGCTCCTCGTTCCGTACCGTACAAGGTCGTGCTGACGTCCCAGGCCAGGCATCTGACCGGCTTCGCGCTGAAGATCGACTTCATCAAGACAGGTCCGGTACAGGACGGCGTTCTCGCAGCGGGCCCGCTCGCGAGCGTGATGGTGGGTGGCACGGAACTTCTTGAAGTCGATATCCCCTCAGGCGCCGTGATATTTACGTCATCGGCGTGCGACGCGGTACACGTGGGCGGCAGCGTTGCTGCCGGAGTGGGTACGGCGGGTTCGTTCACGCAAGAGAGCATCGTCGTGCAGACGGGATGCAATCCAGGCGCGGTAGCGGTTGTGCAATTTGGACAGCCGTACTTGTACGGTGGCACGCCGATTGTTGGTCGTCCGGTCTACGCACGCCCGAGAGCCGGGAATCCCGATAGTGACTGGCTGGACCACGCGTGGCCGAACGCGATGGGCAGCAACAATAACGGCAGCGGCAATGGTAGCGGGGTGGTCACCGGCGGCACGAACGCTTTTGGCGCGGGCAACGTTGGGGATAGCGCGTTGGGACGGAGCGCTCGCAGCGCCAGCTTTCATCCTTGAGCAAATCAAGCGGAGGCTGTAAGCATTGCGCTAAAGAAAAAGACACGACCCGCAACCGGCACGCCTCGCGCCGATTTATCAGCCATTCGCGACAGGATTCGTGCGCTTCGTCGCAAGCCGCTCGAAACAAATGAGGCTTCCGCACAGACTCCTTGCATTGCGTTCACGCGTCGTGCCGGGAGTCCAGCATGCGTACCGTCATTGCCGTCCATATAGCCGCGGCTGTCCTGTCTCTCGTGGTCGGGGCATCAATACTCCTGTGCCAGAAAGGCACCCCGCGCCACCGATTGATGGGCCGCGTATGGGTGGCGGCCATGTTCGTCACTGTGCTGAGTTCATTCGGCATCCGGGAGTTGAACCACGGCCATCTTTCATGGATTCACAGCCTGGCGGTGCTGACCGCGATTAGCCTCGTGCGTGCAATCTGGGCTATTCGGCAAGGTAACGTCAGCGCCCATGTAGCCGCCATGCGCGGATCGTTCATCGGGCTTGTGGTAGCTGGTATTGCTGCGGTGGTGACGCCGCAGCGCTTCCTCAACATCATGATCGGCGGGTGGTTTATGTAGGTGTTCTGGTGGCTGGCCGCGAACTGCCTGTGCAACTCGGCTCCAACCCGGGCCGCCAAGCCCAAGACCGCCACAACCCAACACCCGCCGACCCGCACGAGCGAAATAAATCGTGCAGCATGGTGGCGACGGCAGTGGACTTCGATCGAGAGGTGATCTGATTTTCTACGTGTGATCGGTCGAAACGGCTTCCTTGAGCGCCCGGTTGCACCTAGCATCGCGTGATGCGCGCATTTGTATCCCCTGCGGCCGAAAATGCTGCGGGTGCAAAATGCAAAAGCGCGAAAATGCAAAACAGCTGACAGCCAAAGCCACATCCCATTTTTCAAATAGCAGGAGAAACGATGTCGGACTATTTCGTGGAGTGCGGCGCTGCGTCTGCCACAGACCTCATTGCGGCTCAGCAAGCCGATGGTCTGACGCGCACCGATCCGTCCGCGGTGGGCGTGGATGCCGATGCCATCATTGCATTCCTGAATGACGTCGAAGCGGACGGCCTCGACCTGCACGCCTTCATGCTTCACCGCAACGGGAAGGTGGTTGCCGAGGGCTGGCGCTGGCCGTATCGGCCCGACCGGCCGCGAAACCTGCATTCGGTCGTCAAGAGTTTCACCGCATGCGCGATCGGGCTGGCGCTCGAGGAGGGTCTTCTCAAGCTCGACGACAAGGTGGTCTCGTTCTTCCCCGAGGTCATTGTCGAACCGGATCAAGGCTGGCTGGCGCAGATGACGATCGAAGACCTCCTGACGATGCGCGTGGGTCATGCAGGCGAAACATCCGGGGCTGAGTGGCGATCGCTGAACACGAGCTGGATAGCGGAGTTCTTCAAGATCCCGATCGCGCACGAGCCGGGAACGGCATTCATGTACACGAGCGCTGCCAGCTACATGTTGTCGGCCATACTAAGTCGCGCTGCGGGCGTGACGCTGCACGACTATCTTAAGCCGCGAATTTTCGAGCCGATGGGCATTGAAGGCGAATCCTGGGATATCGGTCCAGACGGCATCAACCCCGGGGGCAATGGCCTCATCGCACGAACCGCGGATCTGTTGAAGCTAGGCATCCTGCATGCGCAAAACGGCGTGTGGGAGGGTCGCCGCTTACTTCCCGAAAGCTGGGTCGCTGCCGCTACGAGGGCGCACGGTGAGCCTGCGAAATACGGCTATCACTGGTGGACGCGGCCTGACGGCACGTATAGCGCAATTGGCAAGTTCGTCCAGATGACGACTGTGTTCCCGTTGCATGGCGCAACGCTTGCCGTTACCGGTGCGATAAAGGGCAGCGCAAAGCTGTTTCCGCATATCGACCGGCATTTTCCGGCGGCCTTTCGTGATCAAAATCGCGATCACATCGAAGAGGGCGCCCAAGCTGATGCGCGGCTCAAAGCGAGGCTTGCCGATTGGCAAAGTCCGGATGCGCCGGCACCGTGGAAAGAACCTTTCGAACGGGCCGGTGCGGTCACGGATGGAGCACGCGCACCCGGAAACACCGACCGCTTCCTGATGCAACCCAACGCCCAAGGCGTGAGCGAATTGCAACTCGAATTTGCCGGCGAGACGTGCGTGTTTCGTCTGACCGATGCGCAAGGCGAACATGTCATTGTCGCCGGGTTAGGCCGGTGGCTGGAGGGCCGCACTGACATGCCCGGCAGCGACCTTCACCACGGCTACGCGTTCGATAACAGTCCGGTCGTCGCCCGTGCATGCTGGCTTGATAACACGCGGCTGCAGATGACCTGGATCTTCCCCGAGACCGCTTTCCGCGACACCGTGATCTGCGAATTTTCGGGCAAGACGATAACGTTCAAGCGTGAAGTGAACATCAACGGCGGTGCGTTGCGTCACGAGGATTTGACCGGCTCACTCGCGAGCTAGAAAGAGACCGGCGGGGAGAATTAACGCATGGCGCCCTTCACGAACCGGTGCCATGCAGCATGCGTGAATAGGACACCAGCATGCTTGCGAGCTCCTGCGCGACCATGGTCAACGGTGCAGAACGCCGGCTGATAAGACATACATCTCGCGGGTCGAACGCTTCACGAATCGGGATGTTGATAATCGAATTCGAGAACAGCTTCAACTCGACCAGCACGCGCGGCTCGATGGTCAGGTAATCGGATTCGCAAACAATGTGCAGCGTCTCCAGCAGCGACTCCGCCGTGATGACAATCTTCGGCTCCCCCAGTCCCTCTGCTCGAAAGAGGCTGGTCAGGCGGTTCTCCGCCCCACCGACAATTCCCGCAGGCCGGATGCTGACCCACTCGCAATCCTTCAGATCGCGAACGGAGGTGGCATGCGCCTGGGGGTGTCCCTTGCATGCGATCACGCCCGGCACCGACCGGTAGAGGCGTTCTATGTCGAGATCGACGTCGCTGACTTGCGGCGCTAGCGGACATAGTGCGAAGTCGAGCCGGCCGTCGCGGATCTTCTCGATCAGCATCTTCGTATAGCCGCTGGACACATGCACGCGCACGCGCGGAAAGCGTGCGAGAAAACGCTTGAGTACCGGCAGCAGGGATTCCGCCAACGGCTCGGACGTAACGCCGAGCGCGATCTGTCCTTCGGGTTCTCCCAA
>Ga0105858_1000821_pt1 | contig 11311 bp, 7 predicted proteins | sample OrgsoiDNA_201062_FD_89683 | JGI IMG/M metagenome (GOLD analysis project Ga0105858, IMG submission 89683) | Permafrost soil microbial communities from the Arctic, to analyse light accelerated degradation of dissolved organic matter (DOM) -... | ecosystem: Environmental > Terrestrial > Soil >...
CACATCCGCGCTGCCCGCGGGTATTCCGAATGAAGGGCTGTCCGGCCTGTACGTCTCCGCCGCCGGCCGGATTCTGGAATCGTACCGCGCCAGCGCCGACCCCTGGCTCTACGATTTCGACTGGCACAAGGCCGAGATCCTGCTGCAGCGCGCCGTCGAACTGGGGGCCGCGGGGGACGAGACGCTCGGAAAACTGGCGCTCAGCCGGGGCTATGCTACGCTCGAACGCCTGAACGGCGCGCCGTATTCCGATCGGGCGGCGGCGCAACTTCGCCTGCAGGCTCGCGACGAGTTTACCGTGGCCGCGCGCAACATGCCGGGCGATCCCGGCCCGCACCTGGCTTTGGCGCGCGTGTATGTCTACTCGCTGCCCAACGTGGAGCAAGCCATGTCGGAATTCGCGGCGGCCGGGCGTCTGGGCGCCACGCTCGGCCGGCGTGAGATCGAACAACAGGCCGACGCCTATCGGATCCGAGCCGAGGGCGAACTGAAATCCGACCTCCACGCCGCGCTGCAGGACGCGATAACCGCGCGGTCTCTGTACGAACGGATTCCCGGATTCGACCAGGCGGACGAGCACCGAAGCGATTTGGACTCGATCCACATACAGGCGCCCCATGCGCCGGTCACCCATAGGCGCCGGAGGCCGCGGCGATGGCGGTAACCCGCAGTTGGACTGGCCCGGGCTCGAAACCGGCGATCGTCGCGATTGAGGGGCGCGGCCAGCCGCCGAGCGAAATCTGGTGGCTGGTGTCGGCATCCTTATTAGTGGCCGCCGGACTGGCGATCGTGTACGCTGCCAAGACCGAGCCGTTCGCCAGTGTCACGGAAAAACTGCACCGCGGGGAACTGGTCAACGTCAACACGGTTTCGGCGCCGGACGATCTGCTCCCTCTTTTGGAATCCTTCCCCGGCCCCACCGGGCGCGCCGCAATTGCGGAGAAGACTTTTGATTTCCTGCAGCGCGCCCGCCCGCTGCGCAACGTGGGCGCGCTACGCCGTCTGCAGCTTCTTCCGCTCTCGAAACTGAAACCCCTGATGGTGGTCCGTACGCCGCGCGAATTCCAGAAGCAGTTTCTGCAGTCGGCGCTACTGTATTTCGCCGGCTTCTACCTGGTTGCGCTGCTATGGAGCCGCACCCGCTTCCAGGGCGACCGCGCCTTTCTGCCGGCGCTGCACCTGCTGACGGCCATCGGTTTCATTTTGATGATCGGAATGCGCGACCCTTTGCGCGACACGCTGGAGTTCCGCAAATTCGCCGTGGGCGTCTTTCTGGGCTGCCTGCTGCTGGCCTTGCCGGCGCTTAAATTATTCGACTACCAGCGGCTCTCGGACTGGTGCTACACGCCGTTGTTCGCGGCCTTGGCGCTGTTCGGCCTGCTGATGGCCTTCGGCAAGGGGCCTACGGGCAACGACGCCAAGGTCAACCTGGGCCCGTTCCAACCCGTGGAGCTGATCAAAATCCTGCTGGTTCTTTTTCTGGCCGGATATTTCACGCGCAATTGGGAGCGGCTGCGCGATCTCCGCGAAAAACGCATTCTGCCCGGATTGTTCCGGCGGGCCGGAGTGCCGCGCCTGGAACACGTGGTCCCGGTTCTGTGCGCGGTCGCGATAGCAGTGCTTCTGTTCTTCGTTCTGAAAGATCTGGGACCGGCGCTGGTTACCATTTTCGTGTTCCTAGCCATGTTCGCGGTGGCGCGCGGCAGGCCCGGCCTCGCGATTGCCGGCCTGGCGCTGATGGTGGCCGCGGTGTCTGTGGGTTACCGCATGGGGCAGCCGCGAACGGTGGTGCAGCGCATCGACATGTGGCTGGCGCCGTGGGACAACGACGTTCATGGCGGCGATCAACTGGCGCACGCGCTGTGGGCATTTTCCACCGGCGGCCCGTATGGATCGGGACCGGGATGGGGCGATCCGGAGATGATTCCCGCGGGCAATACGGACCTGGTGCTGCCGGCCATCGGGGAAGAGTGGGGCTTCCTCGGCGTGGCGACGGTCTTCCTGCTCTTTGGATTTCTGGTGTCGCGCGCGCTGCGGGCGGCGGTGCTGGCGGAAACGCATTTCGGATTCTTTCTGGGCCTGGGCCTCGCCAGTTTGATCGCCTTCGAAATGTTGCTGATCACGTCGGGAGTCTTGGGCGCGCTGCCGCTGTCGGGCGTGGTTTCCCCTTTTCTCAGCTCGGGCAATACGGCGATGCTCGCCAACTTCCTGGTGTTCGCACTGCTGGCATCCATCTCCGCGAATCCCGTACCCGCGACCCTTGGTACCCGCGACCCTCTGGGTCGCATCGAACTGCTTCGCGGGCCTGCGATCAAGCTCAAAGCCGTCCTGGCCTGCGCCGCGCTGATCCTCCTCTGCTTCGCGGCGCGCTACCAGGTTGTGCGCGATACCGACTACCTTGCCCGCGACGCCCACTCGTTCGAACAGGATGGCGTCAAGCGCCCGCAGCACAACCCGCGCATGAACTCGATGGCGCGCGAAATCCCTCGCGGCAGCATCTACGACCGCAATGGCATTCCGCTGGCCAGCAGCGACTGGCGGGAGCTGGAGCGGCATCGCGCCGATTATACGGCTCTCGCCATTTCGCTTGACCAGGCCGCTTCGCGCTTCGACAGCCGCCACTATCCCTTCGGCCCGGCCACCGCGCACGTGATCGGCGATTTGCGAACCGGAGAGAATTTTCACGCCACCAATGCATCGCTGGTAGAGCACGATTCCAATCTGAAACTGCAGGGGTACCAATATGCCGAACTGGCATCCCTGGTGCGTTACCGCCATCAACCCGGCAACCCGGGGATCGCGGCCGTTCTGGCGCGCGACCGGAATATCCATCTCACGCTGGACATCCGGTTGCAACTGCGCGCCCGCGAAATTCTGGAGCGCCATCTGCGAGAGGCTAACAAGCAAAATGGCGCCGTGGTGGTGATGGATGCGGCCTCGGGCGGCGTGCTGGCGCTGGTCAGCGCGCCTGCGCCTTCTCCGCCGGGTGTGCGAACCGCGGCGCCCGCAGCCGACGAATTGCTGGACCGCGCGCGCTACGGCCAGTACCCGCCCGGCTCCACATTCAAGTTGGTCACCGCCATGGCGGCGTTGCGCGCGGACCCCGGCCTCAGGCATCGCACCTACCTGTGCCGCACCCTCCCCGATGGCCGCGCCGGCAACACCATCGCCGGATGGAACCGCGCCATCAAAGACGACATCGGCGACCACGCCCACGGCACGCTCGACATGGAGCGCGCCATCGCGGTTTCCTGCAACGCGTACTTCGCGCAATTGGGCGTTCACGACGTGGGTTCGAAAGCGCTGGCCGAGACCGCCGCCAGGTTGGGGATCTCAACCGGCGATCTGCCGGCGTTGAAGCAGGCGCTTCCCTTTGCAGCCTATGGTCAGGGCCCGGTGCTGATCTCGCCGTTCAAGATGGCGCGCGTGGCCGCCGCCATCGCCGCCGGCGGGCGCATGCCGGAGGGCCGCTGGATCGCGGACAGCAGCAACCCCCGCGATGGCGCAACGGACGTGCTGCCGGCTGCGCAAGCGGCGTTCCTGGCAGGAGCCATGCGCCGCGTAGTCACCGAAGGCACCGCGCGTCACGTGATGGCGGGATCGGCAATCGCCTTCGCGGGCAAGACGGGAACCGCCCAACTGGACCAGGGCATGCCGCACGCGTGGTTCACGGGCTTCGCTCCTTATGACGGTGACGCTTCGCGCAGGCTCGCGTTCGCGGTGTTGGTGGAGCATGGCGGGTACGGCGGCAGGGCGGCCGCCCCAATCGCCAGAGAAGTGATGGAAGCAGCCGGACAACTGGGGCTGTTGCAGTAGGGTAGGCCTCCCGGCCTGCCATTTTGTAGGGTAGGCCTCCCGGCCTGCCATGTAGATAGGATGCCATGAATCTTGGAGACTACCTGGAAAGATTTGGACGAACGCTTTTCGAATCGCCGCTCGCTACGGCGCCCGATCCCGATGAACCGCCGGAACTCGCCGAAATCCGCCTGGCGGTGATCGACCGGATCCGCGAAAAGAGCTACCGCTCCGGCGGCAAGAAGGTCTTCCCGTTCGATCTGTTGCGCGTGAACCTGCGCGGATTGGAAGAGAGCCGCGTCGGCATTTTCACAGGGCGTTTTTTCCGCACCTACCTGGAGCAGGAAGTCCACAACGCGCTGCGAGCCGCAGGTTGCCGGTTCCCCGAATATCTGCGGGTGGAGGTGGAAGCCTCCGCCGGTTTGCCGAAACCGGGCGAAGAGTGGTTGACAGTAGACGCTGCTTCGCTGGAGCCGAACGGCCGCGCCTCAAAGCCGGCAGCCCGGCTGGTAATTTGCGAAGGCACGGCCAATGCCGCGGAGATCGGCCTTCGCCAGCCCAGGACCAACATCGGGCGCGTGGTAGACGTGTACCGGTCCGAAGGCCTCCACCGCCGCAACGATCTGGCATTCGTCGAAGACACGGAGGTCAACCGCTCGGTTTCGCGCGAGCACGCTCACATTGTGTTCGACAACATTTCGGGCGATTACCGCTTGTTCAACGACCGCTGGTACCCGCGCGGCGGCCCGCCCCAGCTTGGCAACGCGCAGGTCGAGTGCGGCACGTGGATTGTCCGCGGCGGCATGAGCCGGGAAGTGCATCGCGATTCGCGCGGCTTCAAGCTGGAGCCCGGCGATGAGATCCACTTCGGGCGGGCAGTGGTGCGGTTAGAGATGGATTCCTAGCAGCTAGAGTTGCGACAGCCCCTCCTTCAGCGCGTACCGCACCAGTCCGGCGGTGTTGTGGATGTTCAGCTTGTCCATAATGCTCGCGCGGTAGGATTCACCGGTGCGGACCGTGATCGTCATGAAGTGGGCGATCTCCTTGGTGGTGTGGCCTTCGGCAATCAATTGCAGCACCTGCCGCTCGCGGGCCGTCAGCGGCTCCTCGTTCTTGGTCAGCATGCCCCGGAGCACCGTGTTGGAAACGCCCGGGCTCAGATACACGTTCCCGCGGATCACTTCCCGAACCGCCTCCACCAGGCAAGCGCTGGCCTGGGATTTCAGCACGTAGCCCACAAGCCCGTCGGACATGGCGCGCACCACGTACTGGGGCTCCGAGTGCATGGTCACCAGGATGCCGGGAATTCCCAGCTCGCGCCGGATCGCCGCCGCCGCCTCAATGCCGTTCATTAGCGGCATGGACATATCGGTGATGACCGCCTGGGGCCGGAGGCTCCGGGCCAGGTCGATCAGTTCAACGCCGTTCTCGGCCTCTCCAACAACCGTGATTCCCGCCCGCTCCAGGAGTAGCCTCAGCCCCTCCCTGAACATGGCGTGGTCATCCGCGAGAATGATACGAATCGACATTTGCTAACCAAGCGTACCAAGTACGGCGTGGGGACTTATTACAGGAGAAAACCCGAATTTCGAACGGGAAAAAAGGGGCGGAGATACTCTTCCGCCCCCTTCCCCTAAGGAGTGTTTCGCCTTAGAGGATTCGCACGACCGGCGAGATGATATCGGCTCCGTAGCTGGACTGGATATGCACGGAATCCGGAATCGGATTCGCGATGTCCGCCAACACGAGGTAGCCATCGATCGTCGGGTCGTAGATGGCGACAACAGACGGGCCGGAGACCTTCTTGTTAACCATCGGGGTGATGGTGACGATTGCCGCGCCCTTCGGCAGCGCGTTCGATTCTGTCGAGACCGAAAGCTTCGAGTGAGACAGTTGGTACGTCACGTTGACTACCGTGATTGTATCCGTCCCGACGTAGAGGTTGACGGTTGCGGTCGAGCCGCCCGACGTGGCGGTGAACGTCAGCAACGCGGGAGTCGCTGTGCCCCCTGGAAGAGTGGCCGTGAACGTACGCGTGGCCCCTGCTCCCGACAATGTCTGGATAGGACCGGAGGTCTGAGCGAATACCGGGGCGGCGGCGCCCGTGGCAGTCAGAGTAACCACAGTTTTCGGCAAAATACCCGTGGTCTTCGGGGCGCCGCCCACGGAGGAGCTCAGGGACAGCGTAGGCGCCACCGTGGATGCCATTACAGTAATGTTGGTGGTTACAGCTCCACCGCAGGTGAAGCCGTTGCAAACCGCGAGCTGGATGACGATCGTCACCGGGGCGGCGCCCGGGGCCAGCGCCGGCGCGATGAACGTCTGCGTCGGGAGCATGGTGTTGGCGTTCTGCATAGTGACCACCGGACCGGACAACTGCTGCCAGGTATAGATCAGCGGCAGCGCCGGAAGGTTCGAATCGGTGCTGGCGGCGCCGCTTAAGGTCACGAGCGAGCCTTGAGGCACGGTCTGCGATGGGCCGGCGTTGGCGACCGGCGGCTGAAGCAGCGTCAGACCAGTCGAGTTAGGTAATGCCGCCGGCGCGTTGATGGCGGGCCAGGGGTTGAGCTGTCCGAGTGTTCCTGCTGCCGGAGTACCGGGAGCGGAGCCAAACGGAACATACGGCCCGGAGCCATTGGCCAGGAACGGGAACTCCTGGAACGTATTCGGGATCTGCTGGCTACCCAGGATCAGGTTCTCCGGGAAAATGAACCCGAATTGCGGCGCGCTGTAAAAGCCGGCCCTCAATCCATTGGCGGCGAGCTTTACCGGAACGGCGTCGATCGGCGCGCCGCCCGTCAGAGAGCGGGTGGCCAGCGCCAGGTTGCGCGTGGGAGGCAGGAAGTTGCCGATGGTCACGCGGAAGCGGGCCCGGCCCTTCAACCCGCCCAAGGGCGGGCCAAACGGATCGGAAGTGCCATAGAAGCGGTGCGATTGCGCTCCCGAGGTGGAATTGACGTCTTCGGAGTAGATGTCCACAAGCTGCGAGAAGTCGGTGCTGAAGAAGTCACCGAAGATTTTCTCCACCGCTTCCTGCGGGAAGATCGGGTTGGCATTGCCGCCCACGCCAAATACGAATTGTTCCGCGTAGACGTACGCCGGCCAAGTGCCGGGAGCGGTGTAGGCGCCGATTTCGGCTACCACCGTGTGAGCGGAAATGTACTGGCAGGAACTCATCGGCGCGCCGGCGACGCATGGCGCGTCTTGAACCAGGTCGCCTGCGAAGACAATAGAGTCGCCCACTTCGAGGGGCATCTGCTCGAACGGATCCGGGTGCACGAGCGTAGTGGGATAGCCAACCTGGTGGGTGATCCCATCGGCGCCCGCCACGCCTGCCGTTGCGGCGGGAAACGTGTAGTTGAGCGAATACGCGCCCGTAAACGGATCGGTGGGGCGGTTCCATTGCGGGCAGAGAGAATCGTTGGCGCCCGGGGCAAGTTTCGTGCCCGGGTCAAAGCGCGGCAGGCACATGGGAAATCCCGTGCGGGCCACGATGGTCGGGTTGTCCTCGTCCGAAGTGAAGCGCTTATCGGCAATGCCGTTCAGCAGGTTCGGATCCACTCCGCCGTAACGTCCGTTGGGCGTGTTGATCCGCATGCGGGCGCCGGTCTTGGCCAGCAGCGTCGTGCCCACCCAAACATCCGGCATACAAGGGGTGCCGGCGGTGCACTTGGAGTAATCGATGGCGTTGATGATCCCCACGCTCGAGTTCAACGACTGCTGGGAGATGTAGATCAGCCCGGCGACGTACTCGTCTCTCAGGCTCGAGGGATTGACCACGCGATTGCCGATGACGTGGACTTCGTACATGGTAAGCGGCTTGGCAACGGTTGCCGAGCCATCCGTCATCGCCAGTCCGCTCTGGCCAAGCGCCAGGTAGGCGGCCGGAGCGTTCATGAACATATCCGCCCAGGTCATCGCCGTGGCGGGCATCTGAAAGAGAGTATTCCTGGGGACCCGGATCTTGATGCCGTTGACTTCCATCCAGCCGGCGGAGAAGTAGTCCCCGGGGGTATCCACGGTCGCGGTCTGCATGTACCCGACCATGTCAAACGGCGTGTTGTTGGGCAGGAACGGTTGCGGCGCCTGCACCGGGACGAAGAACGGCAGCAGCACGGCTACTCCGCCCGGCCTCCCGGCTTGCGCCAGGGAGGCCGTCATCAGAAATGCGGCCAGTGAAAGGAGGCACCCGCGGCGCCGGGTGGCGCCCATCGGCCGCGGCCTGAAAATCTGTTTCGCGTTTATAAATCGTTGTTTCATAACGTATCTCTCTGTGTTTGAATTTTCTCCTTGAGTTGAATCCTGCTTCGGCCTATCGCAGGCCTGCGTCGAACGGCGCCAGTGCGGGCAGTTTCAACGGGGCTCTCCCCGCCGCGCCCACCGCCGGGACGATCATGTTGTCATCGATGGTGTACACGGTTTTGTCATCCTTTTTTACCGTCATTTCGTTGAAACGGCCAACAAATATGAAAATAATGCAGAGTGGCGTGTGTCGAAAACGGAGGGATTCCTGAAAAAAGCACTGGAAATGTCCGCATCTTGCGGTACGTACTTTACGGGAGCTCGGCGAAGGTAGGGCTGGAAAGGTTTGAAGGGACGGGACGTTTTCGAGTGCGGACTGTGGATCTGAATCGCTTGGGAACGGCAATGGCGCCGTTGATCGCGGAAGCGATCGGCGGCGCCATTTCGAATTCTTCAAACTGTCGTCTGACGATGCTTGGGTTAAGTCCTGCTTCGGCCTATTTCAAGCCTGCGTCGAACGGAAGCAGAGCGGGCAGGCCCAACGCCGCTCTCCCAGCCGCGCCCACCGCCGGGATGAGAAACGTGTCGTCAATGCCGTACCCGGTCTTGATGTCGATCTTGACCCCCATTTCGTCCTTCGGATGACCGTTCGGAATCTTCAGCCCGGGGTGGTCGAACGGCGCCTTTTCCCAACGCACGCGTTCGTCGGTCAGCGCTTTTAGAAACGCCACCAGATCCGCCTTATTCGTTGGCGAAAGGAACAGCGGAAAAATGGCCGGGGCCCGATTGGTCGGATTGATTCCGAATCCCGTGGTATTCGAATAGTCCGTGCCGGCGCCGTCGCCGCCGCGGTTGTAGAAGTCCACCACCTGTTCGAGAGTGGCCTGGCCGCCGTTGTGGAAGTACGGTCCCGTCAGTTCCACGTTGCGCAATGTCGGAACCTTGACCGACCCGTCCACCGCGTCGCGGGCGTCGCTGGTGAGTGGCACGCCATTATCTACCTGGAAATTGCTGATGGCCAGACTGAATCCATCGGGCTGGATGTTGGGGAGGTACATAGCGGAGACGCCGGCGGAGACGGCATTCTTAGCCTGGCGGCTCCAATTCAGCGGGTTGCCCCACGGGTCCGTGCCGCCAATCCCGATGTCGTCCACCGTCGGACGGACGCCGATGTTGTAAAAGCCGCTGTCGTACAGCGCCACCGTTCCGTCGCCCATAATCATGTGCTCAATCAGCGCGCCATTGGCCTGCATCGTCTTCAGCGTGGTGGCGGCGCCCGTGAATTCCGCGCCCTTGTGGCAGAAGATGCATCCGCCGTTCCCGGTGAAAACCGAGAAGCCTCTGACCTGTTGCGGAGTCATGGCCAAAATGTTGCCGCTCATATATTGGTCGAACGGCGTATCGCCGGAGACCAGCGTCGATTCGTAGAGCATGATCGAGAGGCCCCAGAACAGCGAGAAATTCTTCTCGATCTGCCGGTAGCCGTCGCTCGTCAAACTCGTCGCGCTCCAGAACTTCGACGGGAATGCCTGCTTGATCAGGGCCTCGTAGCCGATGTTCAGGCCGTTCTTCTTCGTGGCATAGGAACCGAGCACGCTGTCGGTGGGATCTATGTCCTGCCCGGCCAGCGGCGTCACCTTCAGGCCAAGGAGTTTCTGCCCGATATTCTCGAACAGCCGGCCGCTGCACGACATTTCGAGGTTGCTGCCCGGAGGGCCAACCGCTTGCGACGCCAGGCTGGCGTCCGCCAGGGACACCGGCATCGGCGTCATACGGCCGTAGAGGTCCGCCACCATGATGCTGTTCTCCGGGACGATGCCCGCCGAGACATCGCGCGGCCCGAACGGACTCCGGCCATTAAAGATGTTGTTGGCGCGGCCGTCCCAGAAGTTGCGGAAGTTGAAGATCGCGTTGATCATCGTGGGGGTGTTGCGCGGCTCCACCTGCCGGGTGCTCACGCCGTGCACGTTAAAGGTCGTGGAGAGCGCGAAGTTACAGACCTCCTGTTTCTTCTGCAGCTTCACCCTCGCCACGTTGATGTGGTCGAAGTCGGCGCGGAAAACGCCCTGCGACGAAACCACATCGTTGCTGTCGAACACGACCGCCGAATTGCGATCGAGCGGATCGGCAACCTGGTGGAACGGGAAATCCAGCTTATTGAGCGTATAATTAGGACCGCCCCCGGGGGGAGGACCGACCCGGCTGTTCTTGTTCGAAGCCGTCAGGCCCCAGATGTTCTGCAGTGCCGGATTGGTGTTGCGCAACCCCGGGTCGATCTGGTTCTTGACCCGGTTGTCGGCGCCCGCATGAAAGTGGCAACTGGCGCACGCCAGGCCGTCGCTGCCGGCCTGCTGGTCCCAGAAGAACGCCTTGCCCAGTGCGATCGCGACCTTCTGGTTCACCACAAAATCCCCAAGATTCAGGGGCATCGGAACCGTTACCGAGCTTAACGCGCCCGGCTGCGGTGGACGGTCGTTGGGAAACTGCCCCGGCTGTCCCATAAGAACGTTGGCACCCGCGAAAAGCATGGCGATAGCCCCACAACGCCAATGCGATCTAGTCTTTAGCTCAATCAAGTGGACCTCCTTAAGGGTCGGTAAGATTGAGCCTAACGCAACCGGGCAAAATCAAAAACCGGGAAAACTACTGAAAACGCTATAGGAAAATCACGAAATCTTTACATTTCAGGCACATTGCGAGGCGCCCTATACGGCGATTGCCGATATCTTGACACTTCGTCCTGCGCGCCCCTCGTGTTGTCCTTAGTCTCCGCGGCTATCCGGTATTCGTTGAGTGCCCGCTCACGCTGGCCCGTGGTATCGAAGATCTTGCCCATGTTGACGTGGGACCACACCTTGATCCACGACGGTTGCAGATCTCCGTTCAGCGCTTCGCGGAATTCGTTGGTCGCGCTGACACGGTCCTTCAACTGGGAGAAGCATTCGGCGAGCCGGAAGTGCACCAACGAACTCCTGGGGTTCGCTTCTAATTCCTTACGGTAGCGTTCGCGGCAGTCCGGTGCTGAATCCTGGCAGATTGCGCACGTGAGAGACGATTGAAGAACGGCAACAGCGAACAGAAATCTCAACATGGCTGCTCCTTAGCCGGGTCAATTCATCCCCGGCACCGTGAACTTCTCATACATCCGCGCGGCGTTCTCAGGAGTCACCATCGCGGATTCCAGCAGGTACTCCTTCTCCGGCTTGAATCCCGGCTGGTGCAGGATCTTATCCGCAATCTCGACGGCCTTGTCCACGCACAGCGGATAGACAAA
>Ga0105858_1000824_pt1 | contig 11297 bp, 9 predicted proteins | sample OrgsoiDNA_201062_FD_89683 | JGI IMG/M metagenome (GOLD analysis project Ga0105858, IMG submission 89683) | Permafrost soil microbial communities from the Arctic, to analyse light accelerated degradation of dissolved organic matter (DOM) -... | ecosystem: Environmental > Terrestrial > Soil >...
CACAGTGCTTCTCGCACAACAGTCCGGGCGCGGCGACCTGCGGCTGGGGCTGCATATCGTCATGCAGCATCCGCTCCGTATGCTCAAGCGTTGCGGGCAGCGCGGTAATCGGCATTGAGCACTGATGGCTGGCAAGGGCCAGCTGGGCATTGAGTAATAACCAAAAGGATAACAAAATCAAGGCGAATACCCGCCGCCTGCGGCAGCGTAGCTTTACCATGAAATCAGTTACCATAATAGCTGACAATGAAAATCCCCGTCATCTTTCAAGCTGCAGGTGCGTTGGCTACGCTCGTTCACCCGAATCACTTACCTGAGTAAGCTCATCGGGATTCATTCGCTTGCCGCCTGCCTGCAACTCGAAAGCTATAGGGGATCCCCGTCATCTTTCAAGCTGCAGGTGCGTTGGCTACGCTCGTTCACCCGAATCACTTACCTGAGTAAGCTCATCGGGACTTATGAGCCTCATCCTGAGGCTCACCCTTCGGGCCAGCGCAAGCGCTGTTCAAATCTGTTCCCGACAGATTTGTCATTCGCTTGCCATAGCGGTTTGGCCGGCAGGCTTAAGTGAACGCGAAAAACCCGGTTACGTTATTGACACACGTCAACTTTCGCTGGATGAAGCGCCGGGTGGCGGGTTATTTGCATAAATTGACAAAAAACCGCGCCCCCGGCCAGCCGGCTCAGGCAGCGGAAAAGGTCAGGTGACCGATGCTTTGTCGGCTGGGCTTTATGCTGATTTCGATGTCATAGCCCAAGCGATTGAGGCATTCCATGAGTTTTTTTTCGGAGATATTAAAAAATTTGCCGTTATAGAGGGCGGAAACCCTCGCCTGCGGGAGGTTCATGCGTTTCCCTGCGTCGGTTTGGTTTAAGCCCAGAAGGTCAATGATGCTGATGATGCGGGCCGCAATATCGGCCTTAAACTGTAGCGCCTGGGCATCGGCAAGGGCTAAATCGGCAAAAACGTTACCCGATCCGATTTCATAATCCGCCTGATGGTGAGTCATTTTAGATCTCCTGATAAATTTCCCTGGCCATACCGAGACGCGACTTTATAAGGTCGAGATCCGCCCTTGATCTAGCATTGAATTTATTACATAACTGATATAAAGTCAACGCTCTTTTTCGGTAGTCAACGTTGAAACGCAAAACGTTGCCTGGAAGAAATAGCCGGTGTGAGTTTAGGTGTGGTTTGCGAGATGTATTGCAACACCATGGAAAAGGCCATGGTGTTGCAGGGGGACTTGAGCGGATGATCGTGATACCGAGGTTTACCCGCGCGGCGGTTAACGCAGATAATGGACCACCTGATTACTACTGCCGTGCCAGATAAGCGCCGGATCACGTAGCTCCTGGATATACCTGCCGTCGATCAGGACATTAATCAGCGCCGCCACTTCCTGCTGCGCGACGCTAAGCTGCGCCAGCGTATAACCGGTCCAGACCCAGATATCCTTGCTCGGGCACTCATCCCGCACGCGCCGCACCAACTGAAGTACGGCGGACACATTTTGCGGATGCAGCGGGTCGCCCCCGGACAAGGTCAGGCCTTGGCGGGGGATGCGGGTATCCTGCAAATCAGCAATAATCTGGTCTTCCATGGCCGGCGTAAAAGGTACGCCGGAATTCACCCGCCAGGTGCTTTTGTTATAACAGCCCGGGCATTGGTGCTCGCAGCCGGCGACAAACAACGTACAGCGGGTGCCGGGGCCGTTAATCACATCCACCGGATAATATTGATGATAATTCATAGGATCAACCCAGTTGCCCGCTAGGCATATGTTTCACCCGACGTTTCACCTCTTCTTGCTTACCGGCGTTAAACGGACGAGCGTCGGGGCTACCGAGATAACCGCAGACGCGGCGGGTTACCGACACCTTGGCGGGGTTGTGGTTGCCGCATTTCGGGCAGGTGAAGCCTTTACTGGTACAGGAAAATTCGCCAGTAAATCCACATTCATAACATTCATCAATCGGCGTATTGGTACCGTAATAGGGCACTCTGGTATAGCTATAATCCCAAACGTCTTCCAGTGCTTTTAGATTGTGTTGCAGATTGGGATATTCGCCATAGCAAATAAACCCACCGTTGGAGACCGGCGGATAGGGCGCTTCAAAATCCAGCTTATCATAGGGATTGACCTGTTTTTCCACATCCAGATGGAAGCTGTTGGTGTAGTAGCCTTTATCGGTGACGCCCTCGACGATGCCGAACTCGGCGGCGTCCAAACGGCAAAAACGATCGCACAGGTTTTCACTGGGGGTACTGTAGAGGCTGAAACCGTAGCCGGTTTCTTCTTTCCAGCGGTCGGTGGCCGCCTTGAGATGGGCGACGATCTCCACCGCTTTTTCACGCAGCCGGACATCGTCGAACACATGGGTCTGGCCGCCGAACAGCGCATTAATGGTTTCATGCATGCCGATATATCCTAGCGAGATCGATGCCCGGCCATGCTTAAATATTTCCGCTACGTCGTCATCGGCTTTTAGCCGTACGCCGCAGGCCCCTTCCATATAAAGGATTGGCGCGACGCGGGCTTTAACGCCGTCGAGTCGGGCGACGCGGGTCATCAACGCCTTCTTGGCCAACACCAGGCGCTCATCCAGCAGTTGCCAAAAGCGGGCTTCATCGCGTTTGGCTTCCAGCGCGATACGCGGCAGGTTCAGGCTAATAACGCCCAGGTTATTACGCCCGTCATGGATCTGTTCGCCGTTTTCCTCGTACACGCCAAGGAAGCTGCGACAGCCCATTGGCGTTTTAAACGAGCCGGTGACTTTAACTACCTGGTCGTAGTTAAGGATATCCGGATACATACGTTTGCTGGCGCATTCCAAAGCCAACTGTTTGATATCGTAATTAGGATCGCTGAACTTATGGTTCAGGCCATCGCGAATGGCGAACACCAATTTCGGGAATACGGCGGTCTTGCGATTTTTACCCAAGCCGGCAATACGATTGCGCAGGATCGATTGTTGAATCATGCGCGATTCCTGGCTGGTGCCCAAACCAAACCCAAAGGTAACAAACGGCGTTTGCCCATTGGCGGTATGCAACGTGTTAACTTCATATTCCAGGGATTGGAAGGCGTCGTAACACTCCTTTTCCGTCCGGGAGTGGGCATAGCCTTCCGCATCGGGAATGTTCCACTGCGTGGCGGTATTACGGTGCTTGTCATAACTGGCGGCGACGTAAGGCGCCAGGATTTCATCGATGCGGTTAATGGTGGTGCCGCCATAAATATGGCTGGCCACCTGGGCGATAATTTGCGCGGTTACCGCCGTGGCGGTGGAGATGGAGCGGGGCGGCTCGATCTCGGCGTTGCCCATTTTAAAGCCGTTGGTCAACATGCCCTTCAGATCGATCAACATACAGTTGAACATCGGGAAAAACGGCGCGTAATCGAGATCATGGTAATGAATTTCACCGCGCTCGTGGGCCAATACCACATCACGCGGCAGAATATGTTGCCGCGCATAGTGTTTGGCGACGATGCCGGCCAGCAGGTCACGCTGGGTTGGGATCACCTTACTGTCTTTATTGGCGTTTTCATTTAGCAGCGCCATATTGCTTTGCTCAACCAGACCGCGAATTTCTTGGTTAAGACGGCCGCGCTGTTCACGGGCAACATCCCGATCGTGACGGTATTCTATATAGAGACGGGCCAAGGTCTTATGGGGTCCGGCCATCAGCTGGTTTTCCACAGCGTCCTGGATCTCGCGGATATCCACATGTGAGCGCGAATTCATCTGCTGGCCCACCAGGGCGGCGACGGTGGCGCAGTAATCGTTATCTTGCACACCGGCTGCTTGGGCGGCATGTAAAATAGCCTGATAAATCCGTTCTTCATCGAAATTAACCTGACAACCGTCTCGTTTAATCACTACCGGTTTCACGATGGGACTCCTTTATGCGGGTTAAGGTCTCGCCCCTCCTGCCGATGTGTCCTATCGTCGCAGCAACCAGCGAGATAACTATCGGTAGACGAAGTAACCACTATATCTAGTTTGTTAAAGTTGTTCGTGCTACTAGATATAGAGTATGAGCCAGGAAAATGTAACGAAACTTGACCTTGCTCAATAAAAAACACCCCCGGACGAAGTGTTGTACAGGGCGCTTTTTAAGCGAAAAAGGGCCACTAGAGATTTATGCTACTGAAAATAAATCATTAAATTTTCCAGCATTGCCTCCGGCCCGCCAAAAAAATATTTATCCTGATGTTAGCGGTATTTTGGCGCGAGTTAGTGTATGGGACAGGAGCATAGGGCCAATGTCGCAGGAGCGAGCGGACAAGAATGGACAACCATCTGACCATCTCGCCTGCCTGCGCCGCATCCTAAGGTTTCTGCAATTAACTGCATTCTGTTTATTTATCGTTGATATTTCTGGTCGTATAGTCCGCAGGAAAATAGTTAACCCGCTGGTAATGAGTGCTGCTATCGTCGGGTTTTGCCAGATAGCTTACCGGATATTTTACCACCTTACGGACGTCGTCCCGTAGGGAAAGCGGTATCGTTGGCTGCGGTCGTGTTTGCCCGCCACAGTCGTTGTTCCCCGTTTTACCGGAGGTGTAACACCCATATGGACCCCGCACCGAGTTCTGATAAACATTCGCCCACCCGGTAAGATTGCCCATTTTTCAGCTTTCGCTTACCGGATGATAAACGGTAAGCGGAAGTTCCCCCTTCTGCTGCTACGATTTTTTGCCCTTGCCCAGCGCGATCTGGACAAGGGCGGGGATATAGCATCATGTTAAAAATAATTTCCCGGCGGTTACTCACCAAGGTATACCGCCATCTTCCGCGTCGTCTGTTCCAACGTGATGTGATGTTGGAAGGACTGAAAAAACAAGATAGCCGGGGCATCCCCGCAGCCTTGACCAGCAGTTGCCAAGACGCCGCGCTGTGCGCCGCGCCCGAACTGTATGCGCGTTTCGCCAGCCGCGAGCAGGGACTCAATGCGCTGGAAGCCGCCGCGGCCGGCGAACGCTACGGGCGCAATACCGTCGCCGCCGAGCTGCCGCTGCCATGGTGGCGCCACCTTTGGTTATGCTATCGCAACCCGTTTAATATCCTGCTGACGGTATTGGGTATCGTTTCCTACGGCACTGACGATAGCGTGGCGGCGCTGGTCATCGCCCTGATGGTCATGATTGCCACGCTGCTGAATTTTGTGCAGGAGCTGCGCTCCAATCGGGCCGCCGACGCGTTGAAAAAAATGGTAAGCAATACGGCGACGGTGCTGCGCAGCGATGTCCCGGGCGGCGGGGCGACCTGGCGGGAAATCGCCATCGATCGGCTGGTGCCCGGCGATATCGTCAAATTGTCCGCCGGCGATATGATCCCAGCGGATTTGCGAATTTTACAAGCACGGGATCTGTTTATTGCCCAGGCGGCGTTGACCGGCGAGGCGTTGCCAGTGGAGAAAAGCGCGCTGCCCCTGGCCGCGCCGGTGGGAAATCCACTCGAATGTCGCAATCTGTGTTTTATGGGCACCAATGTGATCAGCGGTACGGCCCGCGCCATGGTGATCGGCACCGGCGATCATACCTGGTTTGGTCAGTTGGCCAGCTATACCACCATGAACGCGGCGCCGCCGAACGCGTTTCAATTGGGGATCAGCCGCGTTAGCTGGTTACTGATTCGTTTTATGCTGGTCATGACGCCGATAGTGCTGCTGGTCAACGGCTTTACCAAAGGCGATTGGTGGGAAGCCGCGCTGTTTTCGCTTTCGGTGGCGGTGGGGCTGACCCCGGAAATGTTGCCGATGATCGTCACCTCCACCCTGGCGAAGGGGGCGGTCCAGCTTTCACGTCAGAAAGTGATCGTCAAGCGTCTGGACGCCATTCAAAATTTCGGCGCGATGGATATCCTTTGTACCGATAAAACCGGCACCCTGACGCAGGATAAAATTGCGCTGGAATGCCATACCGATGTGTACGGGGTTAAAAGCGATCGGGTACTGCAGTGCGCCTGGCTTAACAGCTTTCACCAGACCGGCCTAAAAAATTTGCTGGATAAAGCGGTACTGGAAAGCGTCGCCGAACATAATCCCGCGCTGGCGCAGGCTGATTGGCTGAAAATTGACGAAATTCCGTTCGATTTCGAACGGCGCCGCATGTCGGTGATCGTGGCCGGCGAGGATAGCGTCCCCCAACTGATATGCAAAGGTGCGTTGGAGGAGATGCTCGGCGTATGCTCCCGGGTCAGGCACGACCACGACATCCTGGCGCTTGAGCCAGGCGTCATGACGCATATCGGTAAAGTTACCGGCGAGCTGACGCGCCAGGGACTCCGGGTGGTGGCGGTAGCCAGCCGGGAGATGGCGCCGGAACGCTGCGATTTCAGCCGTCAGGATGAATCAGATCTGATCCTCGAGGGCTATATCGCGTTCCTCGATCCGCCGAAAGAGAGCGCCGCGCCGGCCCTGGATGCCCTGGCGCGCCACGGCGTCACGGTGAAAATCCTTACCGGAGATAACGAACGCGTGGCGGCCAAAGTTTGCAAGGACGTGGGTCTCTCGGTCAGCCGGATGCTCACCGGCGCCGACATTGACGCCCTAAGCGATCGGCAACTCGGGCCGGCTGCGCTGGAAACCACGGTATTCGCCAAGCTGACGCCGTTGCAAAAGGCGCGGATTGTCGGCGCCCTGCGTCACGAAGGACATGTGGTGGGGTTTATGGGCGACGGCATCAACGACGCGCCCGCGCTGCGTGCCGCGGATATTGGTATCTCGGTGGACTCGGCGGTGGATATCGCTAAAGAGGCGGCGGATATCATCTTGCTGGAAAAAAGTCTGATGATATTGGAGCAGGGGGTGGTGGAAGGCCGGCGCACCTTTGTCAATATGATGAAATATATCCGCATGACCGCCAGCTCTAACTTCGGCAATGTGTTCAGCGTATTGGTGGCCAGCGCTTTTTTACCCTTTTTGCCCATGCTGCCGCTGCATCTGCTGGTGCGGAATTTGATCTACGATATTTCGCAAATCGCCATCCCGTTCGACAAAGTGGATCAAGACCAGTTGCATCGGCCACAGCGCTGGCGCAGCCGCGATCTGGGCCGCTTTATGGTGTTTTTCGGCCCGATCAGTTCGATATTCGATATTCTCACCTTCTGCCTGATGTGGTGGGTATTCAAGGCGAACAGCGTCGCGCAGCAGACCTTGTTCCAGACCGGCTGGTTTGTGGTGGGCGTCCTGTCGCAAACGTTAATTGTGCATATGCTGCGCACCCGCAAAATTCCTTTTTTGCAGAGCCGTCCGTCCTGGGCTTTGGGCATTACCGCCCTGACGGTGATGGTGGTCACCATCGGCATGATCTTTACGCCGGTGGCCGGTTTTCTGCATCTGCAGACGTTGCCGCTGGGGTACTACCCGTGGCTGGTGGCGATCCTGGTCGGCTATATGGCCCTGGTGCAGGCGATGAAGGGGTGGTTTGTCCGCCGCTACGGCTGGCAATAAGCTCGTGGCCGAGCGGTAATAGGCCATCGCTCGGCATCGGTCGCGGCGCATCGACGACGAAAGGCAATCCCGGCTAGCTAGCGGGCTTATGCGCCAACGGCCGGGCCGCGTGTTTTATTCCTCGGCGAGCTTGAGCGGCGGTAGTTGCAGAAAAGTATTTAATAATCCTGCGGCCCAGGCTTTACGGATGGTGGCGAAATAGGGATGCTGTTCGGTAATGCGATACTGCTCATCGCTGGCAAAGCTGTCGCGGCGATAGATCATAACGTCGAGCGGCAGACCCACGGACAGATTGCTGCGCAGAGTGGAATCGATGGAAATCAGCGCACAGCACATCCCCTGTTCTAGGGAGGTGTCAAACTGGAGCACCCGATCGATAATCGGTTTGCCATACTTGCTCTCGCCAATTTGAAAGTAGGGCGTATCCTCGGTGGCTTCGATAAAATTACCCTCCGGATAGATATGAAATAGCCGCGGTCCTTCGCCGGCGATTTGGCCGCCGAGCAGGATGCTGCAGTTGAAATCGGCAGTGCTGCCGCTTTGCTGGGCACTGCTGTCGCGGTAAATCACTTCCCGCGCCGTTTCACCCACCAGGCTGGCGGCATCAAACAGCGTGGGCACGTTTGACAGATTCGACCGATCCGCCTCGCCGATCCGCCTGCGCAATAGGTTGATAATGCTCTGGGTGGTCGCCAGATTGCCCGCGCTTTGCAGCACCAGCGTTCGTTCGCTGTCCTGATGCAGGACATGCAGCTTGCGGAAGGTGGAAATATGATCCACACCGGCATTGGTACGGGAGTCGGAGGCAAACACCAGACCGTCCGACAGGCGCATCGCCACGCAGTAGGTCATAAACGGATATCCTTTAACATAATATTATTGTTGTTGCCCACCGGCCTGTTGATCCTCGGTCTGTTCTACGGTCGCCTGCGAATACATTTCTTCATAACCGCCGCCAACACGCGCGCCGCGCACCGGACAGGCGTCAAGGTAATCGAAACCGACCGCCAGCTTAAGATGCTGGTTGGGGTTGCAGGTGTTATTGGTTATGTCGAAACTTTGCCAATGTTCATTGAGCCACGCCTCCACCCAGGCATGCATCGCCACATGCTTGGTATCTTCACTATAAATATACCCGCTCACATAGCGGGCGGGAATACCCAGGCTGCGGCAACAGGCAAGAAATACATGGGCATGATCCTGACAGACGCCGTGCTGGGCGGCAAATACTTTGGCGGCGGAATCCTGCACGCCGGTGGCGCCGGGCGTATAAGGCATACGCTGGCGCAGTTCGGCCATCAGTTCGCGCAGGCTCTCGTCCGCCGCCGGCGCGCGGTAATAACGCGCGGCAAAGGTGCGGATCGCCTCGTCGGCCCGGGTCAGTGGGCTGGAACGTAAAAAAACCAGCGGCGACAAGGGGCCGCACTCCTCGGGAATCTGCTCGCTGTCGTCGGCAATCTCCACGACGCCTTTCGCCCGAATAGCGATAACCTCATGCGGGCGGTCGAGGGTCAGTACATGCTGCAGATTGCCAAACCCATCGGTGACCTGCGTTGCCTGTTCCGGTAAGTTGAGCGACCATTCCAGGATCCGTTGCCGCGCGGTGTTTTGCGGCGTCAGACGCAGGTACTGGGTGCTGAATTTAACTTCATTATCATAGCGATAATGCGTCAGGTGATCGACGGCCAGTTTCATAGCGCCTCCAGATAGGTATGGTTGATACTTTCCGCCAAGGCGTTGATTTTGCCCTGGAACTGGATCATATAGGCCTGCAGACCGGGCGCCAGCACTTCGTCCAGGGTACTGAAACGCAGCTCGATGTGCAGCGTATGCGCCAGACGGCGCGGCCCGTTAGCCCGTTGGCCGCCAATGCGATCCAATTGCTGCACCACATCGCCCACACAGGCGCGCAGGGAACGGGGCATATCGTTGCGCAGCACCAGTAGCTCGGCCACTGTTTCACGGCTGACCGGATGTTTATACAGACTATGGTAAGCCTCACGGGCGCTGACGGCGCGCAGCAGCGTATCCAGGCGGTAGTATTCCCGCACCGGATCGGGATCGGTATCCAACTGCTGGTCTTTCACTCCCAACAACTGCGCCGTGGCATAGGCCCGTTCAATCAGCGTGCCGAGGCGAATAAAACACAGCGCATCGTTACGTAACAGCGTGCCGAACATCGCGCCGCGAAACAGATGCGCGCGCTCCTTGGCCCAATCAAAAAACGCATCGGTACCCACTTTCGCCACGCCTTTATTACGCATAAGCTTCATTTCGATCCAGGTGGCGTTGATGCTTTCCCATACCTCGGAAGACAGGCTGCCGCGTACCGCATGGGCATTATTCCACGCCATTTCGAAGCAACTATAAATACTGCTGGGATTGCGCGGATCGAGGGCGTAGAAGTTCAGCAGATTCGGCATGGTAATCCGCGGATAGTGTTCTTCGAACAATGCATGGCTGCCGGTCAGGTTGAGCGGCAGCGTTAAATCCTCGTTTTGCTGGCTGCGGATCGGCTTCAGGGATAACTTATAGGTGACATCCAGGACCCGGGCAATGCTTTCCGCCCGCTCCAGATAGCGGGCCATCCAATAGAGTTCGCTGGCGGTTCTGCTTAACATTGGTTGTCCTCCATTACCCAGGTGTCCTTGGTGCCGCCGCCCTGTGAAGAGTTCACCACCAGCGAACCGGCATTCAGCGCCACCCGCGTCAACCCGCCCGGCACCAGCCGGATCTCGTCGCCGGTGAGGGCAAAGGGACGCAAATCAATATGGCGCGGCGCCAGTCCCTCTTCCACAAAGGTCGGGCAGGTAGAGAGCGCCAGCGTCTCCTAGGCGATATAATTACTCGGATTGGCCAGCAGCCGTTGCCGGAACTCCGCCAGTTCGGCCCGCGAGGCTTTGGGGCCAACCAACATGCCGTAGCCGCCGGCGCCGTGCACTTCTTTCACCACCAGCGAGGCCAAATTGGCCAGCACATGGGATAACGCGACCGGATCCCGGCATTGCCAGGTGGGGATATTGCCGAGGATCGGCTCTTCCGATAGGTAAAATCGGATCATTTCGGGCACATACGGATAGATGGATTTGTCGTCCGCCACCCCGGTGCCCAGCGCGTTGGCCAGCACCACGCCGCCGGCGCGATAGACCGACAACAGCCCCGGCACGCCAAGCGTGGAGTCGGCGCGAAAAGCCAGCGGGTCGATGTAGGCATCGTCAATGCGACGATAAATCACGTCTACCCGGCACGGCCCTTCGGTGGTGCGCATAAACACCGCGCCCTGTTTAACAAACAGATCGGCCGCCTCCACCAGTTCGACGCCCATCTGCTGGGCCAAAAAGCTGTGTTCGAAATAGGCGCTATTAAAGCGTCCCGGCGTCATCACCACCACCGTTGGATCCACCACCGCCGTACTCTCGCGCAGGGTTTGCAGCAGGTCGAACGGATAGCGTTCAATGGCGGCGATATGCTGGTTGGCAAACACATCCGGATAGAGCCGCATCATCATTTTGCGATTTTCCAGCATATAAGAGACGCCGGAGGGAGTGCGCAGATTATCCTCCAGGACATAATAATGTCCGTCGCTGTTGCGGACCATATCGGTGCCGACGATGTGCGCATAGGTGTTATTGTGCAGATCGACGCCCTGCATACAGGGCTGGTACTGTTCGTTGGCCAGCACCTGTTCCGCCGGCACAATGCCCGCCTTGAGAATGTGCTGTTCGTGATAAATATCGTAAAGAAAGGCGTTCAGCGCCTGGACCCGCTGGCGAATGCCGCGATCCATCCAGGCCCACTCCTTGGCCGGGATGATTCTCGGCACGCTGTCAAACGG
>Ga0105858_1000827_pt1 | contig 11271 bp, 8 predicted proteins | sample OrgsoiDNA_201062_FD_89683 | JGI IMG/M metagenome (GOLD analysis project Ga0105858, IMG submission 89683) | Permafrost soil microbial communities from the Arctic, to analyse light accelerated degradation of dissolved organic matter (DOM) -... | ecosystem: Environmental > Terrestrial > Soil >...
AATCGCCTCCGAATATTGGTCCACTTTGATCCGGTCTTGCGGCCCGAGATCCCTCTTGAGGTCGGCCAGCTTCACACTCACCGAGTCCAGAATGCTCTTGTGCTGCCGCAATCTGGCTTCCCGCGCGGGCCGCTCCGTACTGTCACTGTCGCCAAACAGCTTCTCGAAAACCGCTCGCGGGTTCCACTCCATGGGCAGCGGCTGCGTCGGGCTGCGCCACGAAAGCGTGTGTGTGTAGGCGCAACTCAGATTGCCGGTGCAGGCCCCCGCGTTGGCCGGAAGGTCCATCGATAGCTCGAGCGACGCCACCTGCGTCTCCCTAGCGAAGCGCCTGGCGAGGAGTTGGTCCATCGACACATCGGCGACAATCTCAACCTCGTCCCGTCCCCCATGGGTTGCGCCCGTGAGAAACGATCCGGAGGCGCCGGCGTGGATGTAGTTCCAGTTGGCCTTGATGCCGGACAGCACCAGCATCTGGTTCCGGAACGGGGCGAGCGGCTCCAGAATGGGTGAGAGCTCGAAGGCGCTCCCTTCGCCTTTGGGCGACCAATACTCCATGGCCATCCCGTTCGGCACATAGAACGTTTGGAACCGATGAACGGGCTTCCGGACGGCCTGCGCGCTCAGCGAGAACCGTGGAAGCATGGCCTCCAGAAACGGCAGCGCCACGGTGGCGCCGATGCCCCGCAGGGCAGTCCGCCGCGGCAACGATTTCGTGAGGAAAGCCATGTGTGCCGTCTCCTTCAGTTCAGTTTAAATCAGTTCCACGCCGGGGAATACTGTAATCGTTAATACTTAGTGGGGACTTGGAAAATTGGGTACTCTGGGCTGAAATTCGGGGGATGACAAAATGGAAATCCCCGTATAATCCCTTCTGGAGGCATATGAACATGAGCGAACAGCAGAACAAGGGCCTGATCCAATCGGTCTATGACGCTTTTGGTCGTGGAGACTTACAGACGATCCTGAGCAATCTGGCTGACGATGTAGAGTGGACCCTGGAAGGTCCCTCGATTATTCCTTTCACGGGCAAAAGGAAGGGTGTCTCGCAAGTGAAGCAATTTTTCGACGCGCTGAACACCACGCAAACAAATCAGAAGCTCACCATGGAGCCCCTGATTGCGCAGGGAGATCAGGTGGCGGGCCTCGGCCGGTACGCGGCTACCGTCACGGCGAGTGGAAAACGCTTTGACACTCCGGTCTCGCATTTCTTCACCATCCGCAACGGCAAGATCGCCCGACTGGTGGACGTGACCGAAACAGCCACGATCGCCGACGCCTACCGGGCAGTCTCCGCGGCAGGACGGTAGCGACACGGGACGCCGCTCTGAAGGATTCGGGCGGCGTCATCACTCCGGTCCGCGGGGCGCCTGCATCAGGAAAGCGGGACTTTCCACAATCCCGAGAATGATCGACGACCAGCGGTATTCATGGGCCGCCGCACTGCGCACGATTTCGCGCACCGCCGGCCGATCGTAGTATTCAAGCCTGCGCCCGAGAGCGTACGACAGAAGTTTTTCGGTTACCGTGCGGGGGAATTGCTCGGGTTGCTCGAGCAGCAGCGCCCGCAGTCCCGAAAGCCCCTCGATCTTGGCGCCGCTCACGGTCGCGCCGCTCGCGTCGATGGGCCGGCCGGCTTCGTCATCCGTCCGCCATCCACCGATGACGTCGAAATTCTCCAGCGCAAACCCCAGCGGATCGATCGCCGAATGACAACTGTTGCACGAGGAGTTCCGCCGGTGTTGCGCCAGCCGCTCACGCATCGACATCTTCGCGGCGCCGGGCTTAGTCTCCAGGTCGGTATCGACGCCCGGAGGGGCGGCGGAACGGGCAGGCCGAAGATATTGTTCAGCAGCCATTTGCCACGCAGGACGGGCGATGTGCGGTCTGGGTACGACGTGGTCGCCAGCAGTGCGCCCTCAGCCAGCAGTCCGCCGCGCCGATCGCGGTTCGGAAGACTGACTCGCCGGAAACGGCTGCCGTAAATCCCCGGAATCCCGTAGTGCCGCGCCAGCCTTTCGTTGACGAACGTGTAGTCCGCGTTCAAGAGGCTGGCCACACTGCGATCCTCACGCAGGGTGCTCGCGACAAACATCTCGGTCTCCCGTTTGAACGCCTGCAGCAGACTCTCGTCATAGTTCGGATAACGGTCCGGATCGACCACTACTTCGCCGACGCGGCGCAGATTCAACCACTGAGCGGCGAAATCGTCCACCAGAGAATCGGCCGCGCGCGGGTCGGCCAGCATTCGCCGCGCTTCCCTTTCCAGGATGGCCGGATGGGTGAGCTGTCCGCGCTCGGCCAGGGCCAGCAGGCGCTCGTCGGGGGTGCTGCTCCACAGGAAGAAGGACAGGCGCGAGGCCACTTCCAGATCGCCGAGGCGATAGTTGGCCTGTATTGGCGCGATCGGATCGCGATGGACACGCAGCAGGAAGTCCGGATCGACAAGAAGGCGTTCGAGCGCGAACTGAATCCCGTTGTCAAAGCTTCCGCCATCGTGCCGGCCGATCTCGAAGAACTGGAGCAGCGTCTGTACGTCGGCTTTCGTCACGGGCCGGCGATAGGCGAGCCGGGCCGTGTTGGAGAGAATCTTCGTGGCACAGGCCCGCTCTTCGGCGGCAAGCCGAGGCCGGCAGACGAAGATCGCGCGACGGCTGGCCGTGTCTTTAGCCGACCCCGCTTTCTGATAAGGACCTCCGATCTGGACCGAGCCCACGCTCGCGTAGTTCATGTACACCTGATCGTCGGCGATGACCCTGCCTCTTTGCAGCGGTTGCGGGAAGCCTTCCGGTTCCCACAGTTCCCTTACGAACGACACGCCGACCACGCGCGGGCCCGCCTTCACCGGGATGCGTATCTCGAGGCCGGCGTCTCCGGTAACCTGCATGTACTTTTCCCATTCCGGATCGCCCGCAAAGCCTGGCTCCCCACTGCCGGCCCAACTGGCCGCGGCTGGCCTGCCTGGCGCCGCGCCTCCGACTGTGAACCGCTTCAGCAGCTTGCCATCGAGACGCACGTCGAGCTGCTGCGGCCAACCCATGCCCTTGAGATAATCCTGATACTGCCTTTGGAGACGAACTCTGACGGTGTACTGGCCGTCGACTGGAAACTCGTAGTGAATGGCGATTCCACCGCGAGATCCGAGCGGCAAATCTTCGCTCTGCCGGTCGTCTTGCAGCACGTGCAACGGGATCTGGAATGTCTCGATCCTCGGACTGGCGGGAGGAAGACCCGTCGCCAGCCGCGTCACCTGCCGGGCCACCGACATGTATCGCTCCAGGTGGGCCGTCGAAATCGAGAGCACATCGCCGAAGTTGTCGAAACTGCCGTCCGCCGTCTCATCCCCGGGGAGCAGTGGCTTCACATCCAGGTCGAGCGCGAACAGGTCGCGAATCGCGTGGTTGTATTCCGCCCGATTGAGGCGATGGACCGCGTTGATTCTGCCTGGATTCGGATTGGCCGCCCACGCGCGGTCGATTTCGTTTTCGAGCGAGCCGGCAACGGCGCGATACGTGGCCGCATCGGGCCGCGGTATTCCGGGCGGCGGCATCGAGCCGGCCCGAAGCTTGGCGATCACCCGCTCCCACACCTCCGCATTGGCGCCTGGCTTGTTGACGTCCAAACTGTCGAGCGCAAGTCCCGCGGTACGGAGTTTCTGGTTGTGGCACGCGGTGCAGTAGGTATCGAGGAATGCGCGGGGCGCCGCGGCAGGGGACGCCGCTTGAGCCGGAGCGCCCAACACGGCGACGACGACGCCGCTCAGGAGAAGCGCGACGAGCGATGTGAAGGAGCGCATTTCCGCCCTCCGATCAGCCGGTGTTTCCATTTTGGCCCCGACCAGTTGTAGTATACACTGGGGCCCACAGGTGTCCTATGAAAGTCAGGCTGGGTATCGTCGCGGTTGCGTATATTTCCCTCTTAACGGCATCGGCATCGGCCCAAACTACGGCGGAGAATGATGCTCCAAGAATCTCGCTCAAAGTGCCATCGGGAGCGCCGCTGCGCCTGTACTTGACCAAGCGGGTATCGAAACGGACCGGGGCTCCGGTGGAGGCAAAACTGCTGGAACCGATCTTTGCGTTCGACCGCGAAGTGATCCCCGCGGGGACGGTCGCGCAAGGCCGGGTAAGCCGGGTTCAGCCGGTCGGCAAGTGGCAGCGGGTGAGAGCGATTGTAAGCGGCGATTTCACACCGCTGCGCAGCGCTCAATTGGAATTTACTACTCTGATCCTGCCGGACGGGCATACGGTTTCCACGCATAGGGTGGAGACGGCGGGGTTGAATTCCCTCTACGTGGAGCCTTCAAAAAAGAAGAAGCAAAAAGCGCAGAACCAAAACGGCGGAATTCTCGGCACCGCGAAACAGACCGCGAAGGACCGCATCAACGGCGCCATCAACGCGCGCAGCAGAGGAATTTCCGACATAGTGCGCGGCCCCAATAAAAAGGAAAGACTCATCGATCTCCTCTGGTCGAAATTGCCGTACCACCCGCAATACGTGCGGCGCGGCGCACGGTTCGACGCGCCGCTGCGGGACCCGCTGCAGTTCGGCTTCGAGCCGGTCAAGCAGGGGGACCTGGCCGAGCTGGGATCGCAGCCCCTGCCCGACAGCATCGTTCATGCGCGGCTGCTCACGCCGTTGAATTCCGCGTCGGCCAAGCAGGGCGAGACAGTGGAGGCGGTGGTGGTTGCGCCACTGTTTTCCGCGAACCACAAAGTGGTGTTTCCGGAAGGCACGCGGCTGATAGGTACGGTAGTGGTGGCCAGAAAAGCCCGGTCCTTTCATCGCGGCGGCCAGCTTCGGTTCAACTTCCAGAAGGTCGATTTACCGCCGGAGGTTGCCAATCTGAGGCTCGCCGCGCCCCGGCCGGAGCCTATGAATACGCAAGCCATTCTGGCTGGCGCGGAGGGAAGCGGCACGGCGCCGATCAAGGTCGATTCGGAAGGCGGCGTTCAGGCCAAGGAATCGAAAACGCGCTTTATCGCACCCGTGATTTCGCTGATCCTTGCCACCCGCGCGGCGGATAACGATCACCACCACGATGCCGACGATACGGGCGGAAACACGGGCGGAAACGCCAATATCTCCGGCCGGACGCTGGGGGGCGGATTGGGACTCGGAATGCTTGGCGCGGCTGTGTCGCAGAGTTCGCCGTACGTGGGGATGGCGTTCGGCTATTACGGATTGGCGTGGTCGGTGTATTCCAATGTGATCGCTCGCGGAGGCGAAGTGCAGTTCGACAAGAACGCCATGATGGATATCAAGTTCGGGGCGCGGACGCCGCCGCAGGTGTCGAAGTTCCGGGCCGCTCTTGCCGGCAGCTCGCACTGACCGAAGCCAGAAACTGCAACCACTCGCCCATGCCCGCGCCATTCTTCGCGGAGACTTTCAGCAGCGGCATGCCAGGCCGCACACGTTGGACGTTACAGCCGGCGGCGGCCAAATCGAATTCGACAACTTCGGCCAGGTCCATCTTAGTGAGTACCGCCACGTCGGAGGTATTGAAAATAGTCGGATACTTGAGGGGCTTATCCTCGCCTTCGGTTACCGACAGCAGGACCACTCTTAGATCTTCGCCGACATCGTAGGAAGCGGGACACACCAGATTCCCGACATTCTCAATGAAAAGGAAATCCAACCGGTCAAGGTCCCAGCCTTCCAGAGCATTCCGGACCATGGCGGCTTCCAGATGGCAAAGAGTTCCGGTTGTAATTTGCTTGACAGGCACTTGAGAGCGCGCCAGGCGGGCTGCATCGTTGTCAGTCGCGAGGTCGCCGACCAGGGCCGCGACGCGGTAATCGGGCCGCAGGAGAGTGAGCGTTTTCTCGAGGAACGCGGTCTTGCCGGAACCGGGGCTCGACACCAGACTCACCACGTAGACTCCGGCTTCGTGGAAGCGCTGCCTTAGCTCGCGGGCCACAATGTCGTTCTGCTTGAGAACGTTCTGTCTGACTTCCACCAGGCGGGGTTGCGGACTCATTCCTGTATCTCCAGAGCGACCACTTGAAGCTCGCGCCCGTGGATCACCTCGGATATGGGGCTCCTGCATTCGGGACAAGCAAACCACTGAATGGAATCCAATGTGCGGGGCGCGAGACACTTGGGGCAATACACGACAATGGGAATTTCTTCGATGACCAAACGGGATCCCTGCAGACCCGTGCCCTCGCAAGCCAGTTCGTAGGACAACAGCAGCGCGTCCTTGACTACGCCGGCCAGCGCGCCGAGTTTCAGATACACCGCGTTCACGCGCGCGCCCCCTCTCTGGTCCGCCTCTTCCTGCGCCATTTCCACAATGCTCATTGCGATCGATAGTTCATGCATGAAGTCACCGCGATTGGTTCAAGTACATAAAGGCGGCCATCGCCGCTTGTCCCAGGCTGATGCCTCCGTCGTTCGGCGGTACGGAGCGATTTGTCCAAACGTCGAAAGGCCCGCCGGCGATGAGTGACTTCAGATCCTGCAGCAGCAGCTCATTCTGAAAAACACCGCCGGAGAGTACCACGGTATCCGTGGCGTATGTCTGGCACAAGGTTGCGATCGCATCGCACAGGCCCTTCGCGATTCCGCGCTGAAAGGCGCGCGCGCACAGTTCCCTGTCTCTGCCGCGACGCCGGTCGAGCGCCAATGCCCCGAGCAGCGGACGGAAATCCAGCTCTCCCTCGTTCAACGGAAACTCATATGGTTCGGCGAACGCCGCGGTTCGGGCCAGATGCTCCACCCACATGGCAGCCTGACCCTCAAAGGTTGCTTCCCGCGTGAAGCCCAGCAAGGCGGCAGCCGCATCGAAGAGCCGCCCTACCGATGTGGTGGTGAAGGTTCGCAAGCCTCTTCGAATTAACTCCATTGACTTCTGGTAACGTTCGGGAAACCGGAAGGGCTCTGCAGAAAGGTCGGGCATGCCGTCAACCTGGGTCAGGAATCCGGCGGCGGCCTGGACGGGGTGTTGGGCGGCAGCGTCGCCCCCGGCAAGCGCAGCCGGCCGCAAATGCGCTACGCGATCCAAGCCTTCCATAATACTTCCCACGAAGAACTCACCGCCCCAAATGGTTCCATCGTCTCCGTAGCCCGTTCCGTCAAAGCTTACGCCTAACACTCGCTTCTCCCATGCCGCCCGCTCCGCGAGAACGGAGGCCACGTGCGCCCGATGGTGCTGGATGGCGTACGACGCCAGGCCGGATAATTCGAGCGCATGCGTTGCGGCCCGATACTGCGGATGGGCATCGCGGGCCACAATCAGATCTTGCAACGGGACCGCGTACATCGAAGTGAGGTCGTCAATGGTTTCGCGGAATGCCTGCAAACTCTCATATTGATCCAGATCTCCAATATGCTGACTCACTAGCGCCTGGCCGTTCACAACCAAGGTGACGGTGTTCTTCAGGTCGGCGCCGGTGGCAAGAATCGGCTGCGCGATGGGAATCGTCGTCACCGCGGAGGGTGCATAGCCGCGGGAACGCCGCAAAATCACGGGACCGAAGGCTCCGGCGCGGGCGATCGAATCATCCACGCGACGCGCGATAGGACGTTCGCCAATCAGGAACGCGTCGGCAATTCCGGCGAGACGCTCCGCGGCTTCTGTGTCCCGATACGAAATCGGCTCACTCGATCGGTTGGCGCTCGTCATTACCAGAACGTCGGGCGCTCCCGCCGCAAAGAGCAGGTGATGCAGAGGCGTGTAGGGCAGCATCACCCCGAGATCGTCGTTTCCCGGAGACACATAGGTGAGTTGAACTCTGGCGCGAGCCAGCACGATGGGCCGCGCCACCGAAGTCATCAGTGACTCCGCGTCGGCTGAGAGTTCCACAAGCTGGCGAGCGGTCTCGATGCTTCGGGCCATTAGCGCGAATGGCTTCTCCTTGCGAAACTTGCGATCGCGCAGATTTTTGACGGCCGCTGCGCTTCGGGCGTCGCACGCCAGATGGTAACCCCCAAGCCCTTTCACCGCGACGATCTCACCCGCATGTAACAGCTCGACGGCCTTGGCGATGCTGGCATCGTCGCCGCTGACCGTCTGGTCTCCCACTCGCAGAAAGTAATGCGGGCCGCACTCCGGGCACGCCACGGGCTGCGCATGGAAACGCCGGTCCGCGGGATCGCCGTACTGCCCGGCGCAATACCCATCCAAGGGCCACTCCTGCATGGTCGTGTTGCCGCGGTCGTAAGGCAGGCTAACGATTACGGAATAGCGCGGGCCGCAGTTAGTGCAGTTGATGTATGGATAGCGATAGCGCCGGTTCGTGGAGTCGAATAGCTCTTCGAGGCACGCGTCGCACACCGGCAAGTCCGGCGAAATTCTTACGCTGGGGCGTCCCCGCAAGCGGCTGTCCCTAATCGTGAATTCCTTGAGCCCCGCCGGCTGAGCTGCGTGAACGTCAATGGCGTGGATGCTGGCGGCCGGAGGGCGCTCCACTTCGAGGGAACGAATAAACCGGTCCAGCGCAAGCCGGGCGCCCTCCAGATGAATCTCCACGCCCTCTTCATCGTTCAGCACCCAACCGGCAAGCGTATTCACTTGGGCTAAACGGAAAACGAATGGGCGAAATCCGACTCCCTGCACCACGCCGCGAACTCGAATATCGCAGGCACTCGTTCCGAAGAGTTCAAATTCAGGCACGGGCAAGCACCTCCAGCATTTCGCGAATCACGTGATAGGTGGACGCCTGAACTTCCTGAATACGCGGGATGTAATCGGACCGGACCACCAGCGGAAAGTCAGCCAGCCCGCGCCGCAGGATCTCTCCGCCGTCATAGCCCAGCAGCGCCACGGTGAGCAAACCTCGCTTGCGCGCTTCTTCGAGCGCCATGACGATGTTGCGCGACCCTCCACTGGTGGAGATGCCGATGGCCACGTCCTCCTTCCGGGCGTGCGCCACGATTTGACGAAGAAAGACCAGTTCGAGTCCGACGTCGTTGGCAATCGCGGTCAGGTTCGCGGGCTCCATGGACAACGAGATTGCCGGAACCGGCCGATACCCCGCTGGAGGAAAAACGCAATCGATGGCCCAGTCATTGGCATCGGTGGCCGATCCTCCGTTGCCGAAAACGATCAGCTTCCCGCCCTGCCTCACACGTTCGTGAATGGCGCGCGCTGCGTCCGCGATCTGTTCGGATTCCTCCCGGGCCACCTGGGCCCGCAGGCGCGCATCCTCCCGGGCTTTGAGTCGAATGGACCCGGCGGCCTCTTCGACAATATCGCCCGTGTGCTGTTTCGCTTCACCGAGAAATGGATACAGGAATCCGGAGTCGCCTACGTCATACCCAAGCTCCCGATGCTCGAAAAAGACATGCACCGTTTCCCATAACGTGTGATACAGAAGCTCCATCAGCTCCTGATGGACGAACGGATTCTGAGTGGGAGGTTGGAACGTGTAAGAACCGCCGTGGCCCGGCAGCTCGAAGGTCATAGCGCCCCGCTGGTGCGCGGCAGCGAGCGCATCCGAGATTTCCGAATCGCCTTCGGGAGGTCCGAATCCCATCACGATGTCTTCCGGCTGAAGGATCGCGTCCATCCAGGGACGAAAGAGAAGCGAGAGATCGAGCGCGGGCAATGCGCGCTTACCGACGATAATCGGATGGACGAATTCGACCGAGACGTGCTGCGCATCGGTAGCGTAAGGGCCTCGCCCAAATGCCAGCAGCCGCCCACCTCTCAGAAAACGGTCGGACATCTCCCGGCAAGCCAAGGCGAGCGGACGCGCCTGTTGCGCGAAGAAGTCTTCAAAAATCGAATTGCGCTCCAGGAGCCGATCTTCGATGCCGCTTGCCAGATCGTGTGCCTTGACCATCTTCGGCTCCTAATAGGCCTCTTCCTAGCAAATCCTGGGCAGCGGATCGCCCACCAGCATGTCCACGATCCGGCTGCCTCCGAAAAGCGTGGTGACCAGGACTGCGCCCGCGGGCTGTTCGCCGATTTCACCGATCAATGCAGCCTCCCTGCCGCCGGGCGTCCGGCGCAAGGCATCGAGCGCAGCGTCGGCTTGTTCCGCCGCAACCACGGCGAGAAATTGTCCTTCATTGGCGATGTGAAGCGGGTCCAGACCCAACAACTCACACGCGCCCCGCACCTCATCCCGAACCGGAATCGAGCCTTCCGATAGCAGAACCCCGAGGCCGCAATCGTTAGCCAGTTCGTTTAACGACGTCGCCACTCCGCCACGTGTGCGATCTCGCATCCAGTGAACGCCGGCGCCCACGGCTTCCGCCAGCGCCTCCACCAGCGGGAGCACGGAACGCGTATCCGAGCGGAGATCCGCCTCCAGATCCAGTTCGCCGCGCGCCAGGAGAATGGTGATGCCGTGGTCGCCGATCGGACCCGAAAGCAGGATCTTGTCGCCGCACCGCACCGCGGCCGGTGAGACGCCGATCCCGGGAATCAGATGGCCGATGCCGGAGGTCGTGATATACATCTGGTCCGCCTTGCCGTGTTCGACGACCTTGGTATCGCCTCCCGCGATGACGACGCCGGCGGCGCTTGCGGCGGCCGCCATGGCGCGGACCTCAGCTTCCAGTATGTCAGTCGGCAGCCCTGCTTCCAGCACGTAGCTCACAACCAACGCCTGTGCCCTGGCTCCGGAGACCGCCAGGTCATTCACCGTTCCATTCACCGCCAGTTCTCCGATCGAGCCTCCCGGAAAGCGCAGCGGCCTGACTACGAAACTGTCGGTGGTCAGAGCCACACAGGTCCCGTTGATGTTCACGTGGGCCGCGTCCCCCAGGGGCACAGGAGCCAATCCGAAAAGAATAGGCGCGAATAATCCGTCGATGAGGCGCCGGCTTGCCTTCCCGCCGGCTCCATGAGCCATCTCAACCTGCGGATCCCGGAACCGGATTTTGGTGACTGCGCTCGCCATCCTTAATATGACTCCCTTTTACGCCGTCAGTGACAAATTCGTCAGCGCCTGGCGCTTGCGATGCTCGTAATTGTAATACGCCGCGCAGGAGCCTTCCGACGACACCATCAGCGCGCCCACCGGCTGCTCGGGAGTGCACTCCTTGCCGAACAGCTTGCACTGCGCCGGCTTCAACACGCCCTTCAACACCTCCCCGCACTGAGCGGCCTTCGGATCGGTGACTCTCACGCCAGGTACGGAAAAGCGGCGTTCGGCGTCCCACTCAGCGTACGACTCTCGAATCCGGAGAGCCGACTGCGAGATAAAGCCCAATCCCCGCCATTCAAAATACGGGCGCAATTCAAACACGTCAGCCATGGCCTTGAGTGCGGCGCGGTTCCCTTCCCAAGGAACGGCGCGTTGGTACTGGTTCTCCACT
>Ga0105858_1000828_pt1 | contig 11268 bp, 8 predicted proteins | sample OrgsoiDNA_201062_FD_89683 | JGI IMG/M metagenome (GOLD analysis project Ga0105858, IMG submission 89683) | Permafrost soil microbial communities from the Arctic, to analyse light accelerated degradation of dissolved organic matter (DOM) -... | ecosystem: Environmental > Terrestrial > Soil >...
CCAGAAGAAGTAATTCCAGAAGTCTGGTTCACGATGAGCAATCGCCAAGACCCACGGTAAGCTCAGCACCACCGCACTCAGCACTGCCAACGGCCCCCAGCCAAACAACGTTTTAAGGCGCTTTTCACGCAGCATAATCGGTAAGACGGCGATCACCGGCACCGCGAGCGCCAGAAAACCCTTCGTCATAAAGCCCATGCCGCACGCCAACCCCAATGCAATCCAGCTTAAGGCTTTACGCTTGGTGCAGGTGACGTTCATGCAGAAATAGCTGGCGACCATGGCGGCCGTCATCCACAAGGTGATCATCGGGTCGAGAACGCTGTAGGTTCCGATGCTGAAAACCAGCGTGGAAGAGAGATAAATCAGTGCCGCGATACAGGCCGTTTGGCGGTTACGCCACATCAGCATGGCGAGCCAGCCGACCAGCAAGGCGCTGAGAAGCGTACAAAATACCGATCCGAAACGAACGGCAAAGTTAGTTTCACCGAAAATCATCTGGCTAATGTTGTTAAACCAATACCCCGCCACCGGTTTTTCAAAATAGCGCAAGCCCAATAAATGGGGTACAACCCAATCGCCACGCTGCAACATTTCACGGCTGATTTCCGCATAACGCGTTTCATCGGGTTGCCATAACAAACGAGTATTCAGGGGAACTAAATAGACCAGTGCAAAGAACAGCAACAGCACGGTACTCCACACGCCTTTGTACGCTTTCAACATCAGGAAAGACCTTCTCTCTGGCAACCTAACCACCCTTCCCGTCCCGGGAAAGTTGAACGAACGACACGCCCCACAGGCAATGTCGATAAATCATCTGGCAATAATTCACCTAAAGCACAGAACTGAATACCTTGCTGCGCGGCACGCGTCAGTAAATCGTCAAACATATCTGCCAATGACATGCCTTCTACTTCGGCGTGAATGGTATACACCGGCACACCTTTATCTTGCTCAATCGCCTTGAGAATAAAGTCATTGAACGTGGCCGTGGTAACGTCACTGCCAATCACTTCATCGTAGGTCGGTAAGGTCACGGGAATTTGTACTGTGCCCGTTTTGCCGTTCTCGAGCTGGGGCAAAAAGGGACGGGTCCCACGGCAGTCGCTGTTGTAGCGAAAACCAAAGGTTTCTTTGACGTCAATGACGCGTTGGTCAGCACGCCAACCCGCGACGGCGGAACACTCCACCGGCCTGCCGATGCTGTTTTGCAAGGCATCTAACCCGAGACGGATCTGTTTTTCCAGCTCTGGTGTCGACCATTTCGCCACTTTTGCCTGCCAGCCTTGATGATCCCACGCATGCAAACCCACTTCGTGGCCCTGCTCGGCGGTCTCTTTCATCAACGAGGCAAAATCGCGATAAATTTGTTTGCCAGGCCACGCGGTACCGGCTAACAGAATATCCAGCCCGTACAGCGAAGCGGCGTTAGAACGCAGCATTTTCCACAAAAAGCGCGGACGCAAAAGGCGCCATAAATGACGCCCCATGTTGTCCGGACCTACGCTGAAAAAGAAACTGGCAGTAACATGATGCTTTTTAAGAACGTTGAGTAACTGAGGGACACCCTTTCGGGTGCCGCTCCAGGTATCGACATCAATGCGTAATCCGACTTTTTTCATGCAACCTTTCCGTTATGCCTGATCGCTGTCTGGATTTACCGAACGCAGGAAGAAATCGAGGGTTTTTTCGACGGTCTTATCCATCGCCACTTCAGGAGTCCAACCCAGCAAGCGTTTCGCATTTTTGATGCTTGGGGTGCGGTGCTCAACGTCCTGATAGCCTTTGCCGTAGTAGCTGCTGCTTTCTACGGATTTGAAACCGGCGAACGGTGGAAATTGATCACGCAGCGGGTGCGCTTCGAAGCTACGCAACAGCATCTCAGCCAATTCACGAATACTCGCCTCGTTAGTCGGGTTACCGATGTTGATAATCTGACCTTCGCAACGGTTGTCTTTGTTCTCGATAATGCGGAACAGTGCTTCGATACCGTCGTTAATGTCGGTAAAGCAACGTTTTTGCTCGCCGCCGTCAACCAGTTTAATCGGTGAGCCTTCGACCAGGTTCAGGATCAGCTGGGTGATAGCGCGTGAGCTACCGATACGGGCAGCGTCCAGATTATCAAGACGCGGACCCATCCAGTTAAATGGACGGAACAGCGTGAAGCGCAGACCTTCTTTAACGCCGTAAGCCCAGATAACGCGGTCAAGCAACTGCTTAGACACCGAGTAAATCCAGCGCTGTTTGTTAATTGGGCCAACGATCAGACGTGAAGTATCTTCGTCGAACTCTTTATCATCACACATGCCGTACACTTCGGATGTGGATGGGAAGATGATGCGTTTTTTGTATTTCACGCAATCACGAACGATTTTCAGGTTTTCTTCGAAGTCCAACTCGAACACGCGCAGCGGATTACGGGTATATTCGATTGGTGTGGCGATAGCCACCAGCGGCAAGATCACGTCACATTTTTTGATGTGATATTCAATCCACTCGGAGTGAATGCTGATATCGCCTTCAACAAAGTGGAAGTGCGGGTTATCCATGAAACGGCTCACCGCATCAGAACTGATGTCGAGACCAAAGATTTCATAGTTATCTTCACGCAGCAGACGTTCGCTCAGGTGGTTACCGATAAAGCCGTTGACGCCCAGGATCAGCACGCGAGTACGGCGTTTCATCACCGCAGTCGGCAAGGTGCTGAGTTTAACATCAGGCATGATGCCCAACTCCAGCGCCAGACGTGAACCTTGAACGTAAAGACCGGATTCGCTCTGACCGGCCTGAATTTCCAGCGCGCCTTCGCCACAAGCCACCACTAACGGGTCGCTAGACAGCACGGTGCCCGGTTGTTTGTCATGCGCCGTCGCCAGCGGACGTGAACGCCAGATGGTCATTTTACGCTGACCGAGGTAGGTGAAAGCTCCCGGGTAAGGTTCAGTCACGGCGCGGATCAGGTTGTTAATTTCGGTCGCCGATTTGTGCCAGTGGATTTCACCATCTGCCGCTGTGCGACGGCCATAATAGCTGGCCTGTGATTCATCTTGTGGCGTAGAAGTGACGTTGCCCTGTTTAATTTTCGGCAAAACGTCGGCCAGTAAAACTTGCGCGGCATCTCGCACTTTGGCGTGCAACGTCAGCGCGATGTCTTCAGGGCTGATAGGCACTGCCAACTGACCAACAATATCACCGGCATCAGGACGCTTGACCATTTTGTGCAAGGTCACACCCGTCTCAGATTCGCCTTTCAGCAACGCCCAGTTAACCGGCGCACGGCCACGGTAACGTGGCAACAGAGAACCATGCAGGTTGAAACCGCCCTGCGGTGCCAGAGACAGTACGTCGTCGCTGAGCATATTGCGGTAGTAGAAGGAGAAAATCACATCCGGCTCTAAGGCGCGGATACGGTCAACCCACAGAGGATGGTTAACATCTTCTGGCGCGTAAACCGGCAAATTGAGTCCGGCACCCAAACGGGCAACGGAGGAGAAGAAATTATTTTCGTCTGGCGAGTCGGTATGGGTGAACACCGCTTGCACATCGTAACCCGCGTCAACTAAGGCCTGTAGCCCAACGCAACCAATATCGTGGTACGCAAATACAATCGCTTTCATTACTCTTCTTCCTGGCTGTTTTCGTCAGAACGCATTCCAACGACTTTTTGAACGAAATAACGGGGACGCGCGCGGACGTCGTTATAGATACGGCCGATGTATTCACCGAGCAATCCCATACCTACAAACTGCGCACCTATAAACATGAATAACAAGGCAAATAAGGTGAAGACGCCATCAGCAGCCCAAGCAGAACCGTGAATCAAACGCATCAAAATCAGGAACACGGCCAGCACAAAACCGAACAGCGCAATGGCGCTGCCAACCACGCTGAGCATACGCAGCGGCGTCGTGGTCAGGCAGGTGATCAAGTCATACATAAGATTGATCAGTTTCATCAGGCTGTATTTGGAATCGCCAAACTCACGTTCCGAATGCTGCACTGGGATCTCCACCGTTTTACGGGCAAAGGTATTGGCTAAGATCGGGATAAAGGTGCTGCGTTCATGGCAATGCAACATGGCTTCAATGATGTGGCGGCGATAAGCGCGCAACATACACCCGTAGTCGCCCATGGATTTACCGGTCGCCCGTTGGATCATCATGTTAATCACTTTGGACGCCGATTTACGGAACCATGAATCGCGACGATTGGCACGTACGGTGCCGACCACGTCATAGCCCTCTTCCGCTTTGGCGACCAAACGCGGAATTTCTTCCGGCGGGTTCTGCAAGTCAGCGTCCAGCGTAATAACCAGATCACCCGACACATGGTTGAAACCGGCCATGATGGCGGAATGCTGGCCGTAGTTACGGTTAAGCAACACGGCAATAATGCAGTTCTCCGGCACTTCTGCCGCCGCGGTCAGCATTTCAGCAGAACGGTCGCTGCTACCATCGTCGATCAGAATAATTTCGTATTGCTGTGTCAGTTCACGACACGCGGCCTGCGTGCGTGAAAGCAAGGCAGGTAAACTCTCTTCTTCGTTGTAGACCGGTATGACGACCGAGACTTTACGAATGGGTTCAAATTGCGCCACTACTGCGCCTCCAGAAGGGAAAATAAGGCTGTGACCACGCGGTAAACATTGCTGTCCTGCATATCGGGGAAAAGCGGCAAGCTGCACAAACGTTCAGTATTCCATTCACTGTTTGGCAGGCTAAGGTCAGGATAGCGCTCGCGATAATATTTTTGAGTATGGGCCGCGCGGAAATGCAGACCAGTGCCGATACCCAGCGCCTTAAGACGCTCCATCAATTCATCGCGGCTGAAACCACAACGCTCGATATCAACGCGGATCATAAACAGATGCCATGCATGCAAATGCGGATAATCAGGCACTTTCATCGGAATAAACGGTGAGCCTTGAAGCTTCTGCAGATACAGGTTAGCCAGTTCAGTACGACGCGCGTTGATTTCCGGTAAGCGGCGCAGTTGCACCACGGCAATCGCCGCGTGGATATCAGAAAGGTTATATTTGAAACCCGGCTCTATCACTTCAGCCTGGGGTTTACGCCCCTGTACTTCGCGATCGAACGCATCAACAGCCAGACCATGAAATTTGAGTGCCCGCACTTTTGCAGCCAGTTCATCATCATCGGTGGCGACCAACCCGCCTTCTGCACAGGTCATGTTTTTAATGGCGTGGAAAGAGAAAATAGCCGTGCCCTGTGCGCCAATCCAACGGTCGCGATAACGCGTTCCCGCTGAGTGAGCCGCGTCTTCCACCACGGCAATTCCGTGTTTTTCAGCCAGCGCGTAGAGCGGATCGAGATCCAGTGGCGCACCCGCGTAGTGCACAGGAATAATGGCTTTGGTTTTTGGCGTGATGACAGCAGCCACGTCTTCTGCACTGATCATCAACGTGTCTGGGTCAACATCGATCATCACAGGTTCAGCACCCAACAACACAATCATGTTGATGGTAGAAACCCATGTCTGAGAGGGGGTGATCACTTCATCGCCAGGACCTATGCCCAGCGCCATCAGTGTGACATGCATACCGCCGGTCGCCGAACTGACGGCAATGGCGTGCTTACATCCGAAGTTCGCAGCAAAATCCTGTTCAAGTTGGTGCGTCTGCGGACCTGTCGTGATCCAGCCGGAGCGCAGAACCTGGCTCACAGCCTCAATTTCTTCCTCGCCCATCGATGGACGGGAGAAAGGCAAAAAATTTTCCATGACATAATCCCACAAAGAGGTAAAAACTCAGTCAGACTCTAGAACGTTTTTATTTAACAATAATTAAACGCTAAGCCGAAATAATGCCGTCACAATGGCAGATTAAGCTTAATTTAACCTTAAGAATCGTCAAGTTAGCCCAAGAAAAAATAGAGGAACGGTGAACCCCCTAATATATAACATCGAAATAAGACATTATTTTCATGAAGATAGGGATTCTGACCGTTTTTTATAAATAGGAAAAGCTATATTTTTCGGCTTTAGAAAGCTGAGGATTATTCTTAGTACGCGAGCTATTATTTAAGCATGGAAATATTGTAAACAAGCATGTCGTAAATTAAGACAGAGATCACATTATGTGAGGCATGTGCTCAATTATTCCACACTCATGTTGTTAGCCAACGCTTTTCGGCAAAATGATGCATTTGAAACGCTACGCCAAATATCGAGGATAACGTTTCTATTTGCATGATTTCTGCGCAACGCCCCGCCGCCAGTACCTCACCCTTTTTCATCAGCCACACCCCATCAGCATGATGAAGCGTATGGTTGAGGTCATGATCGCTTAAAATCACAGTGCGGCCACTGGCACAGTAACGGGTGATCAGTTCATCCAGCGCCTGCTGTTGGGCCACATCCAGGCTGTTCATCGGTTCATCAAGCAACAATAACTGGCTTTGTGGATTGAGCGTCGGCCAAACCTGCAATAGCGTTGCCGTCAGCCGAACGCGTTGCCATTCCCCCCCTGACAGGCGCGTTATCGGGCGCGCCAGTTTGTCGTGCAGGTGCAACTGTGAAGCCAGCATAGTGATAGTGTCTTCGAGCGTTTTTGCTTGCGCGGCCGCAGGTTGATGCAGCGAGAGATATTGAAACACCGGCATCATCGATACCGGTGCCGACTGCTGACAGAGATAACCGCGCAAACGCGCACGTTCAGGCCCAGATAAGGACGCCAGCGACTGGCCGGAAAGGCTAACGTGCCCCGCGCCTTCCAGCATGCCGGCAATACGCGCCAACAAACTGCTTTTCCCCGCACCATTTGGCCCCACGATATGCACGCGACTCCCCGCAGGGATCTGCACACTGAAGGCGTGCAGACGATCCGGTACGCTGAGGTTATCGCATTCCACCATGAGTTATTCCCGTTCAGCCACGCGCTCTTATTTCGCCAGAGCCTGTTTAATCGCGTCGGTCAGTATCGCATCTTCCGGCGTCATATCGGGTGCAAAGCGTTGCAGGACGGTGCCATCACGGCCGATGAGAAACTTCTCGAAGTTCCACAAAATATTGCCCGCCAGTGCAGGAACGCGGCCCTTGCTGACCATGCGCTGATAAAACTCGCTGCCTTCGGGTTCTACAGCATCAGGACGTGCAGAGGTTAAGGTTTGGTATAGCGGATGACGGTTGTCGCCGTTAACGTCAACTTTGCTAAACATCGGGAATGTCACCCCAAAATGAGTGGTGCAGAAGCTTTGAATTTCTTCTTCCGTTCCCGGCTCTTGCGCACCAAACTCATTACATGGGAAGCCTAGTACCTCGAACCCCTGGTCGTGCCATTTGGCGTAAAGACTTTCCAACCCTTCGTATTGCTTGGTCAGACCACATTGTGAGGCTACGTTAACCACCAGCAACACCGAGCCTTGGTAAGCGCCCAGCGTGGTATTTTCACCGGTAATTGTTTTCAGATTAAGATCAAAAATTGCATTACTCATGATTTTTATCCTGTTGTTATTGGTCTACTAAAAAGGCGGTAAAAGTTATGAAGAACCACTGGATTGTTAATGATGCTTTAATCCTGTCTGATTTAGGCAGCCTTGACCAGTAGCCAGATAAATAGGGGTGCGCCAATCGTAGCCGTCACCACGCCAATCGGCAGTTCTGTCGAGTACAACGCGATCCGCGCCAGCACGTCCGCCAGCAGCAGGACGGTCGCTCCTGCCAATGCGCAGGCGGGCAATAAATGGCGCTGATCGGTGATGCCACACAGCCGCAAAATATGCGGAATGACCAGGCCGACGAAGCCTATCACACCGGCTATCGCCACGCTCAAACCGACCACCCAGCCGACGGCCAGCACCAAGATATTGCGCCATACCGCAACCGAAACACCGAGTTGCTGTGCCTGTGACAGTCCCAGCGAAAGCAAATTCAGTGTTTTTCCCTGCCCCATCATCCACACGACAACGGGGACCAGCATGATACCCAGCCAATACTGTCGCCAATCCACACCGCCAAACCCGCCCATCATCCAATACATCAGTTGGCGTAAATCCAGATTGCTGCTGAAATAGACTGACCACGTCATCACCGCGCTACAGACAATACCAATCGCGATACCTACCAGCAGTAAACGCGCATTTTCCAGCCGTCGCTGACGGGCAAAATAGAGCAAGATAAAAGTTATCACCAGCGCCCCCGCGACGGCGGCAAGGCTCAGTATCCACACCGGCAGCAGGCCGTTGCTCAACATCACGCAGAGCACCAGTGCCACGCCTGCCCCATTAGCCACCCCGAGCAGGCCGGGCTCAGCCAGTGAATTCTCAAAGAGGGATTGCATTACCGCGCCGGCAACGGCCAGACCGGCACCAACCAGAATGACCGCCAGCGCCCGTGGAAGCCGTAATTGCCAGACAAAGAGTTGTTCCTGAGCATCAAACCAGTGGGTCGGCCAAAGCCAGTTCTCGCCAGCACATAAGCTGAAGATAAAAACCAGCAGTAAAATACCCGCCAGCGACCACAGCCGTACATGGGCATGGCGACGCTGCTGTTGCTCGAGAAGGCTGAACGTTGCGGTATCTTTTAACAAAGAGTGAAGGTCCTGAGGCAAAGGCATGGCAGCGGGCCAGCAAAGACGCATGAGAAGTTGAACGCTATCCTACCGAGATTACGCAGTGAGCTCCAGAGTCACAACGTCGTGCTGTGGGTGTTTTTTTGGCAAAAAAAAGCCGATAACACGAGGATGTTATCGGCTCAGGTTGCACGTCAGCGAGGTTAAGCTGTCAGCAAAGGCTCGGCAGTGCGTTCAACCAGGGCGAGCAGGACTTTGACATCGTCCAGCGTTACGGTTGGGTTCAGCAGGGTCAGTTTCAGACAGGTGACCCCGTTATGTTCAGTCACACCGACGTTAGCGCGTCCTGACTCCAACAGTAAATCACCGATTTTTTGGTTCAGCAGCGCGATGACGTCATCACTCGCCGCTGTCAACTGCTCAGGGCGATAGCGGAACAACACGCTCGCCAGCTGTGGCTGCATGACCAGTTCCAACGACGCCTGCTCAGTGATGTAACCCGCCACTGACTGCGCCATCGTCACACCGTGATCGATAATTTCCGCATATTGCTTCTGGCCTAATGCTTCCAGACCCATCCACAGTTTTAATGCATCAAAACGGCGAGTGGTCTGTAAGGATTTCGATACCAGATTCGGCACGCCCTGCGCTTCGTCAAATTCGGAGTTCAGATAAGCAGCCTGATAGCGCATTAGCTCGTAATGACGCGCTTCTTTCAGCAAGAAAGCCCCGCAGCTAATGGTCTGGAATAATTGCTTGTGGAAGTCCAGAGTAATGGAATCCACCAATTCAATACCATCCAGATAGTCGCGATACTTATCAGACAGCAACAATGCCCCGCCCCATGCCGCATCGACATGCACCCAGATCTGGTGTTCAGCAGCCAATGTCGCAATAGCACGCAGGGGATCTATAGCACCGGCATCAGTAGTTCCCGCGGTCGCGACGATCGCCAGAATCTGCTCACCGTTAGCCTGTGCCAGAGCCAGTTTCTCGGTGAGATCGTTCACGTCCATACGTGCGAACTGATCGGTTTTCACCAACGTTACCGATTGATAACCCAGGCCGAGTAAAGCCATGTTCTTTTGCACCGAGAAATGGGCATTTTCAGAACAGAAGACTTTAATCTTTTTCAGATCACCGACCAGACCGTCTTGCTGGACCGAGTGCCCCTGACGCGCAAAGAAAGCATCGCGAGCCAGCATCAGGCCCATCAGGTTACTTTGGGTTCCACCGCTGGTGAAGACACCCGCGTCGCCAGCCTGATATCCCACTTGAGTTCGCAGCCACTCAATCAGCTTCATCTCAATGATGGTGGCCGATGGGCTTTGATCCCATGAATCCATGCTCTGGTTAGTGGCGTTGATCAACACTTCAGCCGCCTGACTGATCACCAGACTTGGGCAATGCAAATGCGCGACACACTGCGGGTGGTGCACCGACAGGCTGTCTTTCAAAAAGTATTCGATCGCACGCTCAATGGCGGCCTGATTGCCCAGGCCGTGAGGATTGAAATCCAGTTGAATACGTTCACGCAATTCGGCAACGGTTTTTCCCTGATACATCTCAGGTTGTTGCAGCCACTGCACAACGGCTTCACTGCTTTGTGCAATCGCTTGCTGGTAAGCCTCAGTGCTTTGCGCTGAGGCAGCCAGAATGGGGTTTAACTTGGACATCTCGGTCATTCACTCCACTTAGACAGGTTTGACGCCAGCCGCTAACAGGGCATGTTCAAATTTATCCAAGAAAATACCCAACTCATCATTGGTGATCAGCAAGGAAGGCAGTAAGCGCAAGACGCAACCATGACGTCCACCACGCTCAAGGATCAGCCCTGCTTCAAAGCATTTTTTCTGCAACAACGCGGATAAATCGCCGTCAGCCGGGTAGCAACCCATGTGATCTTGCGCTTCGTCAGGCTTAACAATTTCAATACCAATCATTAAGCCCAGACCGCGCACATGACCAATAACAGGATAACGCGTTTGCAGCTCGGCCAGTCTGGCTTTCAGCCATTCGCCTTGAGCAGCAACTTTGTCAGCAATGTTATTGTCTTTGATGATCTTCAGCGTCGTCAGACCGGTTGCCATCGCAAGTTGGTTACCGCGGAAAGTACCGGTATGGTGGCCTGGAGCCCATGCATCGAACTCTTTTTTGATGCCCAATACGGCCAGTGGCAAACCACCGCCCACGGCTTTGGACATCACGATGATGTCCGGCTCAATTCCCGCATGTTCGAAAGCAAAGAATTTACCGGTACGCGCGAAGCCAGCCTGAACTTCATCGAGGATCAGCAGAATGCCGTGCTCTTGTGTGACTTTACGAATGCGCTGCAACCACTCAGCCGGAGCCGGGTTAACCCCACCCTCGCCCTGAACGGCTTCAAGAATAACGGCCGCAGGTTTGCGAACGCCGCTCTCAACGTCATTAATCAAATTGTCGAAGTAATAAGTTAATGCCTTCACGCCTGCATCACCGCCAATGCCCAGTGGGCAGCGGTATAAGTGCGGATAAGGCATAAACTGGACTTCCGGCATCATGCCGTTAACCGCTTCTTTCGGCGACAGGTTGCCAGTCACCGCCAGCGCGCCATGGGTCATGCCGTGATAGCCGCCTGAGAAGCTGATCACGCCAGAACGGCCGGTGTATTTTTTCGCCAGCTTCAACGCAGCTTCGACGGCATCAGCACCTGACGGGCCGGTGAACTGCAAGCAATACTCTTTACCTTGGCCTGGTAA
>Ga0105858_1000829_pt1 | contig 11260 bp, 12 predicted proteins | sample OrgsoiDNA_201062_FD_89683 | JGI IMG/M metagenome (GOLD analysis project Ga0105858, IMG submission 89683) | Permafrost soil microbial communities from the Arctic, to analyse light accelerated degradation of dissolved organic matter (DOM) -... | ecosystem: Environmental > Terrestrial > Soil >...
GTCGGGGTTCGAGCTGCTGAAGCCGGGCGAGGCGGTCCCCGACGGCAAGTTCGTCGATCAGGACGGAAAGGCGCGGCACTTCGGCGCGTTCAAAGGATCGCCCGTCGTGATGACCTTCATCTACACGCGCTGCCCGCTGCCGACGTTCTGCCCCCTGATGGATCGCCATTTCGTCACGCTGCAGAACGCGTTGAAAACGGACCCGGCGCTGACACACGTCCAGCTGGTCACGGTCAGCTTCGATCCGGCGACCGATACGCCGCCCGTCCTCAAGCAACACGCGAAGAGCCTCGACGCCGACCTGACCCGTTGGACCTTCCTGACCGGCGACCGCGACGATGTGGATCAGTTCGCGTCGCGGTTCGGCGTGTCGGTCTCGCGCGCGCTCAACGACGCCCGCGACATCACGCACAACCTGCGCACGGTGATCATCGGCGCCGACGGCACACTCAAGAAGGTCTACACCGGCAACGAGTGGTCGCCCGAGCAGGTACTCACGGACCTCAAGAAGCTTGAGTAAGGGAGCAGGGATCAGGGCGCAGGGCGCAGAGCTTACCCGACGCGAGCGGCGGCTGATCGCGCGGCTGCGGACGCCCCGGGCGGTCCAGGCGTACCTGAACGCGCTCCCCTACAACCAGGAGCCCGGCGGACGCGCAACGCTTCGCAGCTTTCGCGGCGTCGTGCGCGAAGGCTGCGCGCACTGCCTCGAGGCGGCGCTGTTCGCGGCCGTCGTGCTCGAGCGCCACGGCGACCCGCCGCTCCTTCTGAGCTTCGAATCGATCGACCAACTCGACCATGTGATCTTCGTCTACCGCCGGAACGGGCGCTGGGGCTCGATCGCCCGCTCCCGCGATCCGGGCCTGCACGGGCGCAAGCCGGTCTTCGCCACGCCACGCGCGCTCGCCCGCAGCTACATGGATCCGTATATCGATTTCACAGGTCGCGTCACAGGGTACGTCGTGGTGAACATCGCGGCGCTGATGGGCGACTACAACTGGCGGCTGAGCGACACAAATGTCTGGAAAGTCGAGCGGGTGCTGCTGGATTACCCGCACCGGCCGCTGGCATCGTCGGATCGGCACGTCGACCGCCTGCGCGCGCGCTACAAGGCGTTCAGGGCCAGGTTTGGTCGAAAGCCGCTGTTTTATCAGGGCCGTGCAAGCTGGACGCCGCTACCCAAGGAATTTTGGTAAGCTTTTCTCTCCTCGTGGAGTCCATCCTCTTCATCATCGTCCTGCTGGTGGGAATCTTCGTATTCGATCTGGGCAGGCGATGGTGGCAGCAGAACGAGTGGCAGCGCCGCTGGCGTGAGAAAGACGACGACTGATTTTCAGTCCAGGTCGAAATCGCGCATCGGCTTGGTCACCGGTTCTTCCTTCGCCTGACGCAACGCCTCGTCGAACCGCTTCGACAACGCATCGCCCCGGCCCTTCTCCGAATCCACCGACTGCTGGAAGATCGCTTCACGCCGCGCCGCTTCCGCGGCGAGGATGCCCTGCGCGTTGCTGAGCTCCGGCTTGTTCCCGCGATCCGGTTCCTTGTGCGACACGACGCGCCCGAGGTTGGTGTCGATCACGAGCACCGTCTGACAGCAGGGGCACGCCACTTCGAGTTCCGATTTCAGACGAGCCATCAGCGTTTCCCTCCGAAGGCGCCGGCGAGGCCGCCTTCATGGAACGGCATCTTCAGCTCGAGCGGCGTGCCGTCGGGCAGCTTCGCCGTCAGCCGGACATCGGTGATCTGCGTGCGATGACGATCGAAGCGCTGGCCGAAACCGGCGACGAACGCGTCGACCGGCACCTGCAGGCGGCCGCCGGCCGGGATCGACGCCACCATCACGCGATGGTTGCGGTTCAGCCAGATGTCCACGCCGGTCCACTCTTGCGACGATGTGTTGTTGACGGTGACGAGGTTGCCGTCGAGGATCAGCGGATCGATGACGGGCGGCTTGCTGCAGCCGGCCATGGCGAGCACGATCGCGAGCGGCGCAAGGCGGGAGAAACACCGGAGGGCCGAGGCTCGCGGACGCACGGCCTATCATAGCCCAGGGAATCAGTCCGGTTCTTCGGCGAGCTCCATCGACAGCGCGGCGGTGTCCACGACGCTCGGCACGATCTGGCCGGCGCGGCGGACCTTCACGGCGCGCGCTTCTTCGTAAATCCGCTCCGGCACCTTCTGAATGTCCCACACCAGGCCGACCGCGGCCATCGCGCGGATCGTGTACCAGGTGAGATCGTATTCCCACCAGTAGAAGCCGTTGCGCGCCGCGCGCTGGAACCGGTGGTGGTTGTTGTGCCATCCCTCGCCGACGGCGAAAAACGCGGTGAACGCGTTGTTGCGCGACTCGTCCACCGTGTCGGACCGGCGCGATCCGAACATGTGGTTGACGGTATTGATGCAGAACGTCGCGTGCGCCAGCGTCATCGTCGGCAGGCAGAACCCGTAGACGAGCCACGGCCATCCGCCTGCGAGGTACATCGCGACCGCCAGTATCGCCGGCGGCACGAAGAAGAAGCGCTCGAGCAGCGCGAGCTCCGGCACCGGGCCGAAGTCACGCATCACGGGATTGCTCGGCTCGAGCTGGTCGTTCTTCGTGTCGTTCAGGAACCAGCCGATGTGCGCGTAGTAAAAGCCGCTGACCATCGGACTGTGCGGATCGCCGTCGCGGTCGGCGTACTTGTGGTGGTTCACGTGGTGGCCGGCCCACCAGAGCGGCCCCTTCTGCATCGCGGCGGTGCCGATGAACGCCCAGACGAACCGCGCCGCGCGGTTCATCTTGAACGCGCGGTGCGCGAGGTAGCGGTGAAACAGGAGCGTGAGGCCGACGGCGCGCAGGAAATGCGACGCCGCCCAGAGCGCGACCAGCGGCCAGCGAAACGGGACGGTGAAGACGAGCAGGGCGGACGCCTGCACGATCCAGAAGATGGTCATCTGTACGACGTTCGGCAGCACGATCAGATCTCTCTCAAGGCACGGGCGACGGGAATGCGGGCCGCGCGGATCGCCGGGAGCAGGCCGCCGACTGCTCCCATGAACGCGGAGAACACGAGGCCGCCGGCGAGCAGGCCGGGCGTGATGCGAAACTTGAACGCGACTTCGCTGAAGCTGGAGAAATTCGTCGTGCCGGTGGACAACCCGTGCACCGGCAGCGCCAGCAGACATCCCAGGATGCCGCCGAGCGTCGCCAGCGCGATCGACTCGACGAGAAACGCCGCCACGATGCGGCTCTGCGAGAACCCGAGCGCCCGCAGCGTGCCGATCTCCCGCGTCCGGTACGCCACCGCGGCGTACATCGTGTTCATCGCGCCGAACACCGCGCCGATGGCGAGGATCAGCGTGACGAAGGTGCCGAACACGCGAATCACCGCGGTGAGCGCGCGCGACTGCTCCGCGTAGTAGTCCTGCTCGCGCTGCGCCTCGAGATACAGACGCGGATCGCCGGACACGGTCGCCTTGAACGCGTCGAACATCGACGGATCGGCGAGCTTGACGGTCATCGACTGGTAACCGTCGCGCTGGAACGCCGGCATCATCAGGTCGACGTCCCCCCACACTTCCGATTCGAACGACGCGTCGTCCGCGGTGAACACCCCGACCACGTGCCAGACCGCGCTGCCGAACTTCACGTCGCTGCCGAGCGCGAGCCCCTTGAAGCGGCCGACCGCGGCCTTGCCGACGTTGATCTCGCGCGTGCCGGGCGCGAAGCGGCGCCCTTCGACGAACGTCAGGTTGTCGCGGACCTCGAACGCCCGCGGGCTGACGCCGCGCGCCGGGACGTTGGCCGGCTGGTTGTCGGACTTCCGCGGCAACGCGATGATCACCACGAGCTCGCTCGAGGCCAGCGGACGCCCGTCCGCGCCTCGCGCGATCTGCGGCATCGCCTCGATGATCGGCACGTCGGGCCGCATCAGCGAGCTCGTCGTCTCCGAGGTCGAGCTCTTGCGCAGGACGATCGCGTTCTGCGGCGAGCCGCTCGAGACTAGGGTCGCCTGGAAACCCTGCGCGATCGCGAGCGTCATCACGAAGACCGCGACGACCATGGCGATGCCGCCAGCCGTCATGGCGGCGGTGCCCTTGCGGACGATCATCGAGCGCAGGTTGTAGCTGGCAATCAGACCCATTACGCGACCCGCCGTAACGCGTCAACGATCTTCAGGCGCGCGGCCATCGTGGCCGGAATCAGGCCGGCCAGCACGCCGATGAGCACGCTGAGGCCGAGGCCCGTGATCATGTTCGAGGTGCTCAAGCCGATCTCGGGGATGAAGCCGCCCGTCGGGAGCACGCCGGGATTGACGACGAGCCACGCGAGGCCGACGCCGACCAGGCCGCCGAGGATCGACATCAGCAGCCCCTCGCCGGCGATGAGCATGAAGATCGTGCCCGACGGAAACCCGAGCGTCCGCATCACGGCAATCTCCGTCGTCCGCTCGCGGACCGACATCGCCATCGTGTTGCCGGCGACGAACAGCGTGCTGATGACGACGGCGACGGCGATGCTGCCCAGCAGCAGGTTGATGTTGCCGAACATCGCCACGAACGAGCTCTGAAACGCCTTCTCGGTCTCGGTCTTCGTCTCGTAGGGCGAGTTCGCGAACTTCTGATCGATCGCCGCCGACACTTCCGCCGCATGATCGGGGTTGGAAATCTGCGCGACGTACCAGCCGGTCTGCCCCTTGGCGACCGACCGTTCGTCGGCATACTTCCAGTGGAACCACATCGACTGGTTGTCCACGGCCCCGCCCTTCGTGTGATAGATCCCGCGGACGTTGAAGTCGAAGTCCTGCTGGCCGTAGATCGGGATGCCGACCTTCAACGTGATCTTGTCGCCGACCTTGAAGCCGTACGTGCCGGCGAGGCCGTCGCCGACAATGCAGCCGGTGCGGTCGTCGAGAAAGGCCTTCTTCTCCTCCGGCGTCAGGATGATTTCGGGATACATCCGCAGGTAGCTCTCGGGCTCGATGGCGAACTGCGCGAAAAAATTCCGCGGATCCTTGTAGATCCCGCCGAACCAGTTCGCCCATGTCAGATCCTGCACGCCGGGCGTGTTGCGGATCTGCTCGGCGTGGCTCGTCGGCATGGTGAAGATGAGCGACGTCGAGCGCTGCGTGACGATGCGCGTGGACGAGCTCCCTTCCGCCCCGGCATTGAAGCCATCGAGCACGGCGCGCAGCGACGCGAAGAGGAACACGGCCATCGCGACGCTGATCACGGTGAGAAACGTGCGCCGCTTGCTGCGCCGCGCGCTCTTGAGGATCAGGCCGACGAATTTCATGACCGCTGCACCGTCTGTTCGACGAGCGTGCCTTTTTCCAGATGGAGCAGATGCGACGCGCGCTCGGCGGCGTGCGGGTCGTGCGTGACCATGACGATGGTCTTCTTGAACTCCTCGTTCAGCCGCTGCAGCAGCGTGAGCACTTCGCCGGCCGACTTGGCGTCGAGGTCGCCGGTCGGCTCGTCGGCGAGCAGCAGCGTCGGGTCGGTGACGATTGCGCGCGCGATGGCGACGCGCTGCTCCTGTCCGCCCGAGAGCTGACGCGGATAGTGCTTGACGCGATCGGCGAGGCCGACGATCCCCAGCGCCGTCATCACGTGATCGCGCCGCTGCGCCTTCGACAGGCTCGTCAGCAGCAGCGGCAGCTCGACGTTCTCGAACGCCGTCAGCACCGGAATCAGGTTGTACAACTGGAAGATGAAGCCGATGTGACGGGCGCGCCACCCGGCGAGCGCGCGCTCGGACAGACTGCTGATCTCGGTGTCGCCTATCTTGATCGAACCGCGCGACGGGCGATCGATGCCGGCGAGCAGGTTGAGCAGCGTCGACTTGCCGGAGCCCGACGGCCCCATCAGCCCCAGGAAGTCGCCGGCGTCCACGGTGATCGACACGCGGTCGAGCACGGGAATGTCGATCGCGTCGCGTTTGTACGACTTGGTAACGTCGCGCAGCTCGATGAGCGGCATGGACTCTACTTCCCTTTCAGACGAACGACGCCGCGGTCGGTCAGCGTCGGCGGCGGATTGATCACGAGCGCTTCGCCGGAGACGAGGCCGCTCTTGACCTCGACCTGATCCAGCCGCTCGCGTCCAAGCACGACGGACCGCCGGGCGGCCGTGGTCCCCGTCACTACCCAGACCACGGGCGCACCATTCTGATCCGCGACGGTCCGCTTCGGGATCAACACGATCGGCGCCTGATTCGCCTCAGGTTCGGATCTGATCGCGCTGGCACGCGTCTCCTGGAAGGTGACACTGGCGGTCATCTCCGGCTTCACATGCACGTCCGCGTTGAGAATTGTGACACGAACCTCGACGATCGCCTTCGCGCGATCGGCCGATGGAAAAATCTGCCGCAGCCGGCCCTTGTAGACCTGATCGGGATACGCCTGCAGCTTCACCTCGGCCGGCATCGCGGCCGTCAGCTTCGCGACGCTGTTCTCGCTGACCTCGGTCTGTACTTCCAGCTCGCCGAGATCGGCGATCGTGGCAATCGCGCCGCCTTCGCGCGACGCCTGCCCCTGCACGCCGAACGGCGACACGGTCTCGCCCATCTCCGCGCGCTTCTTGATGACGACCCCGTCGAACGGTGCGCGGACGTTGGTGTTCTCGAGCGCCTCCTCGGTCACGCGCACGCGCGCGCGGGCCGACGCGATCGCGGCTTCCGCCGACGTCACGCGCGCCACCGACACCGCGGCGGCCGACTGCGCGCCGGTGAGCGCCGCGTCGGTCGTGATGCCGTCCTTCATCAGCTTGCGCTGCCGATCCATGTTGCGGACGTCCTCGTCGCGCCCGGCGATCGCCTGTCCGAGCTGCGCCTCGGCTTCCGCGACCGAGCGCCGCGACGCCTCGAGCTGCGCGTCGATGTCGGCGTGCTCGATCTCGGCGATCACCTCGCCCTTGCGCACACGGGTCCCTTCCTCGAACTTGATGCGCGCGAGCCGTCCGCCGGTCTTCACGCCCACGTCGCTGCTGTGGCGCGCGACGACGTAGCCGGTGGCGACGAGGACGGGCAGGTCGGTCGAGCCGCCGGCGGTGGCGACGACCTGCGTCGCGCGCGCGAGCTCTACTTCGGGCGCCTGCCGCTCGGCAACGTACGCCCGGGCGCGCGGGTACGCCGCGCCCGCGGCCGCGCACAGCAACAGCAGCGCGGCCCACGGCACCCAGCGGCGGCGCGGCGCCGCGTCACGATCGATGCGCAGGGCGGACAAATCGCCCGCCGGCGAGCCTGAATGAATTGTCACGGGGGAAACTGCCGAACGATCTAGCTTTCTTCTTCGAACTCTTCTTCTTCAGGCGGGCCGACGCGGGTCGGCGGCCGCAGCGCTTCCCGGTAATCGAACACGGGAAGATCGCGCACGTGCAGGGGCAGCGTGCACGACGGCGACTTCCCGTCGACGACGACCGTCACCGGGCTGCCTTCGACGCCCTCGCGAAACGCGACGCGACAACCGCAGGCCAACCGCGCGTGCGTGAATCCCTTCAACATTGGTCCGATCATACTACAGCAGCGACTTGATCTCGGTCTCGAACCGATCCTTCGACGTCAGCCCGACGTGCTTCCCGCACACCTTGCCGTCGCGCGAAATCACCACCGTCACCGGAATGCCGAACATCGGGCCGAACGCGTCCTGAATGTCGTCGTGATCGAGCCCCTGCAGCACCAGGTAGTTCATCTTCATCTGCGCCACGTACGGCTTGAGCTTCGCCAGCGTGTCGTCGATCGACACGCCCACGACCTGCAGCCCATCCTTGCCGTATTTGTTCTGGAACTCGATGAACCACGGAATCTCGATCTTGCAGGGACCGCACCAGGTCGCCCAGAAGTCGAGCAGCACGACCTTGCCCTTGAGCGACGCGAGCTTGACGTCCTTGCCGCCAACGTCCTTGAGCGTGAAGTTCATGTTCGCGGGCTTGGCCGACGCGGAGCACGCCGACGTCGCCGGCGGCGCCGCGGTGGGCGACGTCCCGGCCGGCGCGTCGACCGGCTCGAAGTGCGACTCCGTGGACGAGTTCAACGTCAACAGCGCCAGCGCGAAGCAGCCGGCGGTCGCCATCACCCAGCGAGTACTCATCGTCTGATCCCTGATCCCTGGCCTACCGCAGCGAGGCCTGGACGAAAGACGCCATGCGCTCGACGTCGCGGCGCGGCTCGCGCGCGACGAGCACGAACGTGCGGTTGCCGACGCACCAGATCGCCGCCTCGTGTCCGAGCACTTCGACGAGCTCCTGCGTGCGCGCGCTGTTGGGCAGCATGAAGAGCGACACGGGACGTCCCTCGTGGCGGTACATGATGTGCGCGATCTCGCCTTCGCCGTACAGGCACTGACGCGAGCCGACCAGCTCGAGCCCCGCGCGCGCCGGGTCGTCGGGCAGGTGCATGCGCCAGTCGAAGCTGGACGCCATCGAGCCCTCGACCGCGGTGGCGCCGGCGTGCATGCCGAACGCCCGGTTCATCGCGAAGCATTTCACGTGATCCGCGGTGAGCTCGGCGGCGAGCACGCGCGACGACTTGTCGGTGGCCTGATAGACAAACGCGCCGCCGACGACCATCACCAGCGACGCCGCGAGCGCGTACGGCGCGAGGCGTTTGGGCAGTCCCGCAGACGGCGCCGCCCGGCGCGCTGCGGCGTCCGCGGCGGCGGGCGCGAGGCCCGCGAGCGCCCAGCACTTCGCGTGCAGCGCGTCGGGCGCCTCCGCTTCGCACAGCCGCGGCACTCTCGCCCGAATCAGCGCGTGCACCTCGCGTTCGGCGGCGACGCGCGAATGGCACGGCGGGCAGACGCGCAGGTGCTCCTCGACGGCGCGGGACTCGGGTTCGGGCAGCTGGCCGTCGATGAACGGCGTGACGAGCGGATCGATGCGGTCACAGGGCATACGGTTCTAGTCGTTAGTCGTTAGTCGTTAGTCTTCAGTCGTCAGCCTCAGTTCCCAGCCGCACCGACCGGCGACTGACGACTGATGACTGACGACTTCAGGGCTTCGAACAACATGTGCCGGCCGCGCGAGATGCGCGACATCACGGTCCCGATGGGAATCGACAGCATCGCGGCGATTTCGGCGTACGAAAACTCTTCCACGTCACGTAACCACACCGCCTGACGAAACGCCTCCGGCAGCGCGTCGATTGCCGCCTGAAGCTCCGGCGCGAGCGTCTCGCGCAGCAGCAGCGTTTCGGGCGTCTCCGCCGGGCCGGCCGACGGCCCGCCCCGATGAGGTGCGTCGGCGGCCTGCTCCACGATCTCGCTGTCGACCGCCACCGCATCGCGGGAGCGATCGCGCGCCCGGTTCAGCGCGGTGTTATGGAGAATCGTGAACAGCCAGGCCCTCAGATTCGTGCCCGGCTGGAACCGATTCGAGGCACGAAACGCCTTGAGATATGTCTCCTGGACCAGGTCCTCGGCATCCGCCGGCACACGGGTCAGCCGCAGGGCCGCCCGATACAGGCTATCGAGCGACGCCAGCGCCTCGGCCTCGAAGGCAGGCGACACCACCTTTAAACCCTGGCGGGGCATTGATTATTCCCTTCGAAGTATAGCCTTGTCGCTTAAAGGGGTCGCCGGGCGCGTCCATGAGAGGACAACGCAGGCTGTCCACATGCGAAAAGGCGAGCACAACGTTTGCAGGGGCGTCTGGGTCAACAGTAAGATCGCCTCCGGTTTCCAACTGTTGTGGTCTTTCCGAGGTACCGCTTATGCGCACCCGCGTGCTGCCCACTCGCCTGATCGCCGGACTCGCCGCCGCGCTGCTCTGCGGTCATGCGGCCACCGCCGGGGCTCAGACCTCGATGGTCCCGTATTTCGGCAAGAACAACCCGCACTACGACAAGTTCGAGTGGCACATCTACGTGACCGACCACTTCGAGATCTATTACTACCCGGCGCTCGAGTCGCACCTGGAGCGGATCGCGGGCTACGCGGAAAGCGCGTACCAGCAAATCAGCGCCGACCTCAAGCACGACCTGTCGTTCAAGGTGCAGCTGATCCTCTTCAAGACGCATAGCGAGTTCGAGCAGGAAAACATCGACCCGGGCGCCGCGCAGGAAGGCGTCGGCGCGTTCGCCGAGCCCGGCCAGAAACGGATCGTCGCGCCGATCGACGACCCGCCGGATCGGCTGTACGGCCTGATCGTGCACGAGCTGACGCACCAGTTCGAGTTCGACATCATCCCGCAGGGGCTGATCCGCCGCAGCGTGCCGCTGTGGGTGAACGAAGGGCTGTCGGACTACGAACGCGGGCAGTGGGAGCCGCTCGACCTGATGGCGGTGCGCGACGCCGCGATCGCCGACATCATCCCGAAAATGACCGAGCTCGAGGGCTACGGCGGCGGCGGCGGGCCGTCGCGGTTGATCTACAACCTGGGGCACGCGGTGTTCGAGTACATCGAGGCGAAGTTCGGCAAGGAAGGCATCCGGCAGTTCCTCTTCTCGCTGCGCAAGAGCGTCATCGGCGGCGGCGAGGACGCGTACGAAGAAGCGCTGAAGATGAAGAAGGACGAGTTCGATCAGAACTTCGAGAAGTATCTGAAGGACCGCTTCAAGCCGTTCCGCGACAAGGAACGGCCGGCCGACTACGGACGCGATCTCTCGCCGAACAAGGAGAAGACGCCCTACGCGGAAGCGCTGGCGATCGCGCCGTCGCCCTCGGGCGACCTGATCGCGGTGGTCACCGTGAACCGCAAGGATCAGGAGCTCGACATCATCCTGGTGTCGTCGAAGGACGGATCGATCGTCCGCAACCTGACCGGCGGCTTCGACAAGGATATGGGGTTCGACCACATCGTGCAGATGGGCGTCGACCAGGCGGCGAACCCGTGGATGGCGTGGTCGCCGAAGGGCGACCGGCTCGCGTACTTCGTGCGCACCGAGAAAGAGCGCACGCTGATCGTCCAGAACGTGCTCACGCGGCAGATTGAAGAGAAGATTGCGATGAAGACGGTGGACGAGCCCGAGTCGCCCGCCTTCTCGCCCGACGGCCGGTCGGTGGCGTTCGACGCGCTGCAGAACGCGGTCGGCGACATCTTCGCGATCAACCTGGACACGAAGGCCGTCACCAACCTGACCGCGGATCCGTTCGGCGATCGCGCGCCCAGCTATTCGCCCGACGGCAAGTTCCTCGTCTACACGGCGCGCGTGAGCGGGAACGACAAGCTGTTCCGTCTCGAGCTCGACACCAAGAAGAAGACGCAGATCACCTTCGGCACGCATGACGAGACCGGCGTGCAGTTCATCGACGCGAACACGATTGTGTTCGGATCGACGGCCACCGAC
>Ga0105858_1000833_pt1 | contig 11213 bp, 8 predicted proteins | sample OrgsoiDNA_201062_FD_89683 | JGI IMG/M metagenome (GOLD analysis project Ga0105858, IMG submission 89683) | Permafrost soil microbial communities from the Arctic, to analyse light accelerated degradation of dissolved organic matter (DOM) -... | ecosystem: Environmental > Terrestrial > Soil >...
GTGCTGCGTGCTGCCGGACCACCACCAGCAATCGGTCAGGTCGGAGTTCAGCACTCGGCAGTAAGGAATGGCCCACGCCACCACGGCGGTGTTGAACCCGAGTTCGCGCGCCTTTCCGAAGACGTTCGGTTGCCGGCTCCACCGAAGCCATTGCCCAGAACCCGGCGGACGAAGCATCATCTCCGAGGGTCCATAGGGATGAACATCCTGGACCGGCATTCCCGTGGTGAGCGACGGCATGGACCAGTCCGTGTTGGTGTTGGCCGTGATTGCTTCCGAGGCAAACAAAGAACCGTTGCGCAGCCGGTCGGTTTCCGGGAGATGAATTCCGGGAGAACGTTCTTTGAAAGCCAGACCGTCATCCCACTCATCGAAGATGACCCATACGACGCGCGGCGCGTTGGGCGGTTTGGCGGGAAGACGGGCGGCCAGCTGGCCATCGGCGGTGATGGAGGGATCGAAGGTGGCGATCCGGTAGCCAGCCTGCGCAAATGCAATCGCCACAAATGGCGACAGCAGGGTCAGAAGCCAATAGGCCGGCTTCAAGGCGCGCATTCCGCCAACCGCCAGGGCAATGACGATCGCAATGGCGATCAATACGCCGAAGGCCGGCGTCCGTTGCACCACAAATTGCCGAACAAGAGAATTCCCGGGGCGGCCAATCAGGGTGCGCAGCGAATTGACCAGGCTCACCAGAATCAGCAGGCCGAACAGCGGGGCCAGTTTGACCGCGAGACCATGACGCTGGCGCAACCCCGACATCAGCCCCGTTAATATCAGGGCCATCAGAATGATGTTGACGATCAAGGCGATGAAATGCGGCGGGCTGGGAGGATTCGTGAGCCAGTAATACTCATTGCGGTCCAGGGTCAACATTTCCGCCCAGCAGCGCAAGTAAACCAGGTTCGATAACGAGAGTGCAACCACCAAATCGGGCCAGCGCATGCGGCTAGAGATGTTTCCTCAAAAGCGAATGACGATGTCGAGAAATCTTCCCCGGCAGGACACAGGATACCCCAGGCAGCGCGTCGGGAAGCATCTTGCTTAATGAATCTTTCGGACATTGGGTTTTCAACACCATTTCCGATCCGGGAAGCACCCTATACCGCACGGACACCTACTGCGCCAGAATGCTCTCCACCGCTTCCACCACATCGCCGCAAGCGGAATCCGGCGCGCACTTCTGCCGCGCTCCATACCCGGTGAGCACCAGTATGGTCCGCGTGCCGGCCCGCCGCCCGCATTCGATATCGGCCGCTTTATCCCCGATGAAGTACGATTGCGCCAGATCGATTCCGTAGTCGGCGGCGGCTTCCAGTACCATTCCGGGCGCCGGCTTCCGCCGGGCGGATGGACTCCCGGGAGCGTCGGCGCAGTAATAGGTTGCGTCAATCGAGCCTGCCCCTGCCTGGCGCAGAAACTCCGCATGCACGGCGCGGTACTGGTCTTCAGTGATCAGGCCGCGCGCGATGCCGCTCTGGTTGGTGATGACGAAAGTGGCGAAGCCGGCCGCCTTCAACCGCCGCAGAGCTTCCGGGACGCCTGGGAAAACGCGCACCCGGGCGGGATCGCCACAATAGCGGACGTCCTCCATGAGGGTACCGTCGCGATCGAAAAAGACAGCCCGCATTTTCAGCCGAAGCTCGCTTCCAGTTCGGCCGGCGAAACGGTCGCCGTACCCAGTTTGCCCACCACGATGCCGCTGGCGCGGTTGGCCAGTTCGGCGGCTTCGTAGGGCGTGGCGCCGGCCAGCAAGCCCAGGGTGAATACGGCGATCGCGGTATCGCCGGCGCCCGACACGTCGAAGACCTCCTGGGCGCGCGTGGGTGTGTGGTACGGCGGCCCATCGCCATGGAACAACAGCATGCCGTGTTCGCCCAGCGTGACCAGCAGACTGGCGGTGTCCCAGGCGCCAAGCAGTTTGCGCCCGGCTTCAAGCAGCGCCCGATCGCCGGTGACAGGCACTACGGGCGCGGATAGCGCTATGCCCGCGGCGCTGAAGGCTTCCGTGCGGTTAGGCTTGATGGCGGTGGCGCCGCGCCAGGAGAGCGACGCGCGCGGGTGCGGGTCCACCGTGAGAACCTTGCCCTGGTCGCGCGCGCGGCCGCCGATGTAGCCGGCCAGGTCCTGGTTCAGGAATCCCTTGCCGTAATCGGCCACCACAATGCCGTCCACCTGGCCGATGCCGGCGGCCAGATACGTGTTGGCAAGTGCCATCTGGCGTGGCGTCAGCGGGCCGGGCCGCTCACGGTCCACACGCACCACCTGCTGGTTGCGCGCGATGATCCGGGTCTTGACAGTGGTGGCGCAACCCGCATCCTGCTGCACGCCGGTGGTGTCGATTCCGGAAGCCCGCAGCAGGCTGCACAACCGCTGGCCTTGCGAGTCGGTCCCCACCAGACCCATGAGGGATGTGTGCGCCGTGAACTCGCGCAGGTTGCGCGCCACGTTGGCGGCGCCGCCCGGATAGTACGATTCCCCAACCACCTCGACCACCGGCACCGGGGCTTCGGGCGAAATACGCGTCACCTTGCCCCAGATGAACTCATCCAGCATCAGGTCGCCGATCACCAGGACGCGCTGGCTGGAAAACCGGGCTATGAGGGCGGCGTAGCGTTGCCGGTCAGTTTGCATGGCGCGCCGCGGAACCACCCACCGTGGAACCACCCACCGTGGAGCCGCCCACCGCCTCGCGTTGCTGCCGGGAAGGCTCCGCCGGGACACGCTCGGCGCTCTGGCGCGCCACCACCAGGAGGGACAGGCCTGGCCACGGCATCAACACGTCGAGCCTCCGCCAAATCCATACCGACTTGTCGAAAATCTTCAGCACCAGCTTGCTGATGTTGCCGGCGCCGATCATTTTGCTGTAAGCCCACCAGGGCAGGGCCGCAACTTTGTTGAAGCTGCCGATGCTTTCCACGCGGAAGCCTTCGGACTCCACCAGTTGACGCATCGCACTGTCGCTGTAGCGCCGTTTATGCCCGAGGCTGCGGTCCAGGCTGCCATAGAGGCTGGGCGCGTTGGGAACCAGAATTACCATCACGCCGCCCGGTTTAAGCGTGCGGCGCAGCGAATGAAGCATGCGGGCGGGATTCTCCACGCGCTCCAGCACGTTCAGGCAGAGCACCGTGTCGAAGCAGTTTTCCAGGCCCGCCAGGTCTTCGGCAACTTCGGGATCGATGCGCTGCACCGCCACGTTCGGCGTGCGCAGAAAACGGTTGCGCAGGGCGTGAAGGTGAAGCGGGTCGGTTTCGGCGGCGATATACAGCATGCGCCGCTCCATCAGGCGGCCGGTAAGATTCCCGATTCCCGCGCCCACTTCGAGGACTTCATCGCCCACGTAGGGCCGCACCTTGCGCGCCAGCCAACTCAGATATTGCGGCGTCCCGGTGAGATTGTTGAGCACGTCGCGTCCATACGGCGCGGCATAGAGATCGTCGATCAGCCAGAACTTGAAGATCACGCCGAAGGCCTTTAGCCCATCCTGCCAGCCGATTTTCTTACCTTCTTCGTAAGTGCGGCCGTGATAGCTGATGGGGACTTCGTAAATGCGGAACTTGCGCTTGGCGCTCTTCATGACGATCTCCGGCTCAAAGCCGAAGCGGTCCGAACGGATGGGGATGCTTTTCAGCAGGTCGGTGCGAAAGACCTTATAGCAGGTTTCCATGTCGGTGAGGTTGAGATTGCAGAACATATTGGAAACCAGCGTGAGGCCCTTGTTGAGCGTGGAGTGCCAGAAGGGAAGCACGCGCGACTGTTCGCCGGCCAGGTAGCGGGACCCGAAGACGGCATCGGCGTGGCCGTCCAGGAGCGGCCGGAGGAGCTTGGAGTACTCGCTGGGGTCGTATTCGAGATCGGCGTCCTGGATGAGCGAAAAATCGCCCGAGGCCTTTTCGATGGCCGTGCGAACCGCAGCGCCCTTGCCCCGATTTTGCGCGTGCCGGTAGAGCTGAATTTGCGGAAACGCAGCCGCCATGCGCTGCAGAATGGCGAACGTGCCATCGGTGGAACAATCGTCTACGATGACCAGTTCCCGCTCCATGTTTTCCGGAATCGGCGCCGTCAATACCAGCGAGATACACCTTTCCACAACGGTTCGTTCGTTGTAAACCGGCATCAGGATGGACAGCTTCATGAAACCAAACAGTCTAACAAATGACGAGATTTTAAGGTGGAGGGATGTCTCTCAGTCGATTCTCTTCCGCCCGTGAACCTGTCTCCGCGTTTTATCGGGGCTTCTGTGCAGCACGGGCGCCGGTAGCGGAGTCCATGCCCAATTGTCGCCCGCAAACAGAGTGGACGCATCCTGTCCGGCGATCGGGTCCACAAACGAGACCCGTATATTGCCGGCCTGCGGCTGAAACGTCAAGAGTGCGATGCGGGTATAAACGCCGCCGGACGCGCCGGCCTGGCCAAAACTGTGGATCGCGTGGCCATCATTGGCGACGCTGGTCATGCTGGTGGCGTTGTAGCCGAAGTGCCCGTTGAAAGTCCAGAAAATCTTAGGGCGCCACTGGATGAAATCCTCCCATTGTCCCAACCCGGTGGTGTGCGGGTCGGAACTGCCGCCCGCGCAAGTGGTCAGGTCGTGGCACCAGGCGCCGGCGCCGGGCACGGGGCTGGTCGCGCCGGCCACCAGCATGTGGGTGGCATACATGAATTGCCGGTCGGGTTCAGAGGCGTCCAGGATGTTTTGGGCCCATTCCGCGGGCTGGCCGGAACTCATATTCTGGAAAATATCCATCCCCAGAATCCCCAGCCGGACCATGCCGGCCTTCGTGGGCACGTCTACCTTGACGTACTGATTGTGGGGGTGGGAGCAATCGGGGTAGCAGGAGGTCCAGCGGTATGCATTTCCGAATTGTGCGTCAAAGGTAGTGTAGCCTTGGCTATAGCCATTGTCGTGATTTCCCGGTGGCCACACCGCGGGCAATCCCATGGCCATGATGATGTTGTAGCCGGCTACGAAGTCCAGCCACTCGTTGGCAACGGTTGGGTTGTTCACGTAGTCGCCAACCGCTACGATGGCCTTGCAGTTCCACGCGGGACAGTTGGTCGCGATCCATTTCGCAACAGCCACCCATTGCGACGGGCCATTAGGCGCGTGAACATCCGGCACTACTACGATAGTGAATTCATCGCTTCCGGATTCAGCGGCCAGCGCGGACGCCGATGCCAGCAGCACAAGGCCAAGACCAGTACGGACGTAAGAGTTCAAGACAACCCCCCAATCCTTATTCTAACCTGGGAATCATGAGGCGAACCTTCGGCGTTCTCTTTTCGCTGGCCACGGCCTGCATGGCGCAACCGGCGCCGCTGGCAGACCGCGTGCTTGTCGTGGTGAACGATCGCATGCCCAAGGAGGGCGGCACCGGGAGCATCGGCGCCAGCATCTTCGTGGGGCAGTATTACGCGGCCAAACGGAATATCCCCATTGCGAATATCCTGCACCTGAAGGCGTCGCCGGCGGAGGCGGTCTCCATGGAGGAGTATAAGGCGGAGATCGAAAATCCCCTCCGCAAGTTCCTGGATGCCAATGGCGGCGCCATGCGGCGAAAAATTCTTTACATCGTTCCCGCATACGGCGTGCCGGTGCAGATTTTCCAGTCCTTGGCTGTGGACTCGGTGATCGCCATGATGTACGCCGGACATGAGGATACCAAACCGCCTCTTCGAAACCCCTACGCGGGGCCGGTGGGAAGCCGTCCGCCGCATTTCGACGCGTGGTCCGACGGCGTTGCGGCAGCCAACGGTTTCAAGATGTTCATCGTTTCGAGACTGGATGGTCCCAGCGCTTTGATCGCCAGGGGTCTGGTGGACAAAGCCATCGCGGCCGAGAGTTCGCTCACCATGAAGAGCGGCGTGGCATACTTTGACCGCCAGGGCACACGCCAGCCGAAGGAATGGCAGTATGCCATCGACGAGGAGATTCAGTCGGCGGCTGAACTCAGCCGGAGCCATGGCTTTGAGACCGTGGTGAATGTTCAGCGGGATGCGCTCTGCGGAACCAGTATCCCTCCGGCCACCCAATACTTCTACGATGCGGCCGCTCGAAATGTAGCGCTCGATGCGTTGGGAAGCACCGCCACCGTGAGTTTCACCTTTGCTCCGCTGGCGGAGGGCGATTTCAGCGTACAGTTCAAGAACCTTGGCACTCAGAACTTCGGCAACACGATTTCCCTGACGCTGGCCGGCGCCTCGGACAAGGAGTACATCCGCCTGGTCTATCCGTTGGCGCCTTTCAAGGGCTATGACGCCACCAGCTTCGCTCAACTGGAAAAGGTTGTGGGCGGCGCCGCCTCCGCCAAGGCCGCGCTGAAGGAGGAAAAGACCGCGGAAAAACAGATCAACGAGGTTTCCGAGGTGCGCATCGCCGTGCGCAGGAACCAGATCACGGCACTCCGCAACGGTGTGGCCTTTCTGTCCGCGGCGGATACCGCGGCGCTGCCTCTAAACATTGGAAGGGTCACGCTTACCGCCCAGTGCGTGAGTTCGCGGATCGCGGGCTTCGCGGTGGGCGACACCAGCGGCAAGCCGGTCTGGAGCGACACGTTCGCTACCGATAGCACGCCGAAGTATCGGTGGAACATGTCTCCGGCCGGAGGGTTGAACGCGTTATGGGTGTGGGGCTGGTATACGCCGGCATTCGATGCGTACCGGTTTGTGCCCGGCGGGGTGGGTGCGCAGTTGACGTCGTTTACCGCGATCGACATCCGCACTCCGCAGAACGCCGACCCTTTGCTTTTCAACTGGGACACCGCCCGCTGGAAAGGGAATTGGGTGCCGCGCATGCTGGAAGAAGGCATCACCGCCACATGGGGAGCCGTGACCGAACCCTACGCCGTGTACTATGCGCCGGGCGGTAACGTGTTCGACCATCTTTGGGCGGGGTACAATTTCGGCGAGAGCTTTTACATCGCGCAGAATGCCGTGCGCTGGGTGATGACTGCAATCGGCGACCCGCTGTATGCGCCGGCGGTGTTCGCTCAAAAGCATGAGTAGTCAGTCAGCGGCGCAACAGTTCCAGTCCTTCAGGGGGCAGGTAGCGCTGTGCCACATCGAGCCCTTCGTCTCCGTAGACAGCCTTCCATGTGGTCAGATTGAACCGCCGGATCCGCGGCTTGCCGGTAGAGACGTCCATAAAGCCGATCAGGCCAGCGGAGATCGGGGTATACACCTTGTTCTTGGGAGCGAAACGGCGCATCCGCAGAGTACCCTCAATCCGTACGTGTACCGCTCCTTCAGTCACCGCAATCGCCTTCATACGGAGGGAACACTCGTCGATCGAATTGCGATCCGCATCGCGGGTGTCCTCCGTTTGCGGATAGAAGTTGGTCAGTAGCTTCCTGACCGTTTCCTCGCCGGCTTCCCAACTGTCCCCGACCTTGGCAGGGGCGTGCGGCAGCAGCAGAGTCCATTCCGCGGGACGAAGCACGGTCCAGTTCTCGCTGGGCAGCTCACGCCAAGAGCCCCGATTGGCGCCGCGCGCTACCGTGTGAAAGACCATCGCGTCCATCTCAACCGTGGGCGGGGCCGACTGCGGGTGCGGCGGTACGGCGGGGCCTCCGGGCTTGACGGAAAGTCTAGCCGCCACGCGCTCAAGAAAGCCATAGAGCACCTCGGGCTGGGTCGCTTTGGCGACCTCAAGACTTTCCACCGCCCGCCCATCGCCCGTCACAATGTAAATGTGCACATCGCCGGCTCCCATTCGCCTGGAGATGAAGTCGCCATAAATCCGCTGCCGTTCCGCCTTTTCGGCAGGCGGAGCTTTGCCGCCCCCCGTGTAGTCTTCGTTGGGCGAGTAAACCGGAACGTAGCTGCTGTTCAAAAGGTTAATTACTTTGGCATCCGAGAGCGGACCCGCCCTCATGGCAAATGCCCCCCCTCAACAGCGGCCGGTTTCGATTCTCCCATCGTGGGTGAAGAGAAACACCGGGCGGTTGAGGGTACGTCCAAGCCCCTCCGCTTCCAGAATTCCGTGTGCCCAGCCGATATCGTCAATCCGCCGCTCGGCGCGGCTTGGCTGGAGCTCGCGGACCCGCTTCTGTACCCAATCCACCAGGTGTTCGTCGTTCGGCATCCCGGCGGCAAGCAGAGTGACAGCAGCGAGAACCGCGGTCGCCGCCTTGAAGAGACTCCTATCTCCGATCCCCATCGTCCTTGGCTCCCCCGGCTTGGAGTGGCTTGCGCAATTTGCCGGCGCCTGTTCATTATACCGAATCAACGCAGCTTGCACATCTCAATGCACTGTTCCTCCGCGAATTGTGACGGCGCCCGATACGGCACTCGATGGTATTGGCAATATCGGAGTCCAGGGAAAGACGGCTACTCTTTGCCAGGTCCCCGCCGGATCTATAAACCAACCTGGATTATTCAGCACGGCGGCTCCTGAAGTTACGTCCGCGTAGTACCACGTCGTCTGGTGGAGAGACGGCTGGAATTTGATGAGCAGGATATTGCCCGTTCCGGTTTCTCCACCCATCGGCATGACAATGGTAGATCCGGCGCTGTTCTTCTGCGACCATAGGGATGTTGTCGTCTGATCGTGACCGTTCAGGGTCCAGAGAATGCGTGGATTCGGGTTAATAAAACCGTTCCACATCCCTACGCCGTCCCGGCTGCAATCCGGAATCTCAACCTGGCACGGCGTGTACGCCCCGTACTGCGACCACGACGCATGGCCAATGTTGTCCAGCCGGAAAGCCGAAAGGCCCAGAGTCGAGTATGCCGAGTTAGCCACGGAGTTTAGAATAACCGTGCCGGCGCTTGAAGTCGCGCCAATTCGGATTGATAGCGCGGTCGGATGTATCTGTACGCGCGCGAGCAGGCCCACGGCTGAAGCAATGTCCGCCGCCACCTGTTCTGCCGTTCGGGTTCCGGGGGTGAGGGTGATCGGCACCGGAGCGGAGGACACAGTGCCGCACGATGCGGCGCAGGTCGTACCAGGGTCGGAAGCCAGTGCGTAAGTCAGAGCGGACGCGCTCGCTGTCAGCGCCGTGGCCGCGGCGGAATACCCGGTGAAACTGCCGGTTCCCACCACCGTCAGCGGTTGCCCAGCGGCAATTTCCTGGTAAGGGGTCACCGTTAGGGTGGCCGTGCCTCCAGCGGCGGCAGACCATGACATCGCGTTTACGGGATAGCGGAACGTGACGCTCATCGCGTTATTCACGCCAGCCTGAATCACGTACGGCCCGGCGACAGTCCCACTAAGCCCGGGCTGCAGGCCGATGGCCGATGGGGTCTGGTGCATAACCGTCAGAAACTGCCGTGTGGGATCGGCGTTGATGAGGCCCTGAGCCCATTGCCTCACCGCCGTACCGGGAGTGGTAACAGTCCCGCAATTGGAGGCGCATGAGCCGCCAGGATTGGAGGCAAGCGGGTACTGGAATGTCGTGGCCGTCGTGGTTCCCACTGTGACACCAGAAGCATTGTAAGCACCCGCCCCGGTAATCGTGGCCGTGCTGCCCGTCAAGAAGCCGAACAATTTCGGTATGGTTACAGTGGCCACCCCCGCACTCCAACTGGCGGCGGAGATTTTGTACGTTGTGGTCAGGTCCGGGTTAATGCAGTCCGTGTCCCCCGGCACATTGTCGCTCGTGATGCCCAGGATTCCAAGATGAATGGAGCCGGAGTCTACCTTGAGGTATTGGTTGCGGGTTTTACCGGCTGGAAATACCGAGTTCCAGGCAAAATGCGTTCTCGGCAAACTGACGGTATCCCACACGCCATGAAAGGGAGCGGCGGTGTTGCAATCGTGATTGCCGTTAATTATCACATAAGGGATGCTAGCGTTGTCCAGCACCGTGGCGAAAGCGGTAAGCGGCGTGAATCCCCCAACCGCCACCATGCAGGCATCAGCCACGTTGTCAGCCTGCGCCCGGCAGATGTTGTCGCCCACGCTGACAAATGCCTTGATGTTCCAAGCCGCCTTGTTAGCGACTAACCAACTGGAGACAGTCGGTAAATTAATCGACGAAGCGCCATGATGCGGATCTCCCACCCATGCAATCGTAAACTCGTTGCCGACTGGAGGCGTAAGAGTTTGCCCGAGCGCCGCCCACGACACCAACAGGAAGCCGGTGACTTTATTTCGCATAAGTGTAGGATCTCTGACCCCCTCCTCCGCCCCCGCCAGCGTCTAAGTGCTGGAATGGCCCAAAGTCAAGTCGGTTGACCGTGGTAAGTGCCGGTATCGCCGGGGGCGATGCGGCTCTCACCGCCGCTCCAGCGCCTGCCGTGGCGTTGAGCGAGAAGTCCCCGCTATCGGGAGCCGTCCACGGATTGCCGCTCATTACAACATCCTGAGTGTTTGTGTACGGCGCGATGGCGTCCTGTTTATTTCCAATCCCGTTTGGGTCGTCCATGCTGCACCGGTTGCCGCCGGAATTGTTGTAATAAGCGTTGCCATCCCACGCGAAGTTCGCTCCAATGGGCGTGGCCGATCCGAAATACAGCCCGCATCCGCTCGCGGTGGCGCCGCCGTTGACCAGGAGGTTGCCCTTTACAAGCGATCGAAAGAATGTGGCAAGCGAAATGCAATGGCGGCCGCATTTATAAAAAGCGTTATATAGGACGGACGCTTCTTGCGCGTTTAGAGTATCCGCCGCCGCTCCGCTATTGTTATAAAACACGTTGCGTTCAATCGTGACACCGCCGACACTGGCATCCACCGCCGGAGCAGCCGTATTGTCATGAATGTAGCTGCCGCGAAGCGTGCCCTTGCTGCCCATCGTGGCAGGGCCGGCGTTATGGTCTATCTCCGACGCGAGCACGGCGATACCAGTGCTGGAAGCCGAGGAAACCGCATTGGTAACACAGTTGGTAACTCGAACGTTGACTGCCTGACCGTGTGAATTGCCGAAAGAGACACCGATGGTGGCTGCTTGTCCCGCACAATCAATCACGAAGTTTTCCAGTATCCACCCCATATTGGCGAAGCCGAATCCGGTGAGACTGAAAGTCGATAGAGTGAGTGTTGCGCGATTGGCGGCGTTTTGGGTTTCGGTACGTGAGGTAACGTAGCCAGTGATCCTAGTGGCGTTGGTGCCTGCTGAAAAAGGAACGGTGGCCTGCGCGAAACTCTGACTTTCGGAAGTACTCTGCCCGCTCTCAGCTTTGACGAATGCACGGTTCTTACTGACCATATTCGTGGCCAGTGTAAACGCCGCGCCCGTGGTACCACGCAGTACCTTGATCGCCCCGCCTTCCGCCCA